>Ga0116227_10007694_pt1 | contig 20853 bp, 10 predicted proteins | sample S1TSphgellanicum_FD_89693 | JGI IMG/M metagenome (GOLD analysis project Ga0116227, IMG submission 89693) | Host-associated microbial communities from peat moss isolated from Minnesota, USA - S1T2_Fb - Sphagnum magellanicum MG | ecosystem: Host-associated > Plants > Peat moss > Unclassified...
AAAAAAAAAAAAAAAAAATTAAACTTTATTTTAGGTTCTTTAGGCAAGCAAGTTAAACTTTTTTGAAAAATTTGGTAAGTAGGTTTTAATTTAAATAAGTAAATAATTAATTTTAAGTAGTTGTAAAATCTCATATGTGTACAATCCCCAATTTTTAATTTGTTGTAAAACTTGGTATGTATACAATCTCTGGTGTTGTAGAGTGTTTAGATGGAATCCAACCTAGTTTTCAGACTGGGCCCTAAGGTTCTTGAATCTGAAAAAATGTGCGAAAATCGGGAGTAAATGGGTTGGAGATTTGAAAACCTGGACTCAAACCCAAGATTATAGGTTCTCTTAATTATAAAGAACTTCAAACTTGCCATAAGGGGACAGAGCCATTTTGTGGAATGTTCATCAGACGTCACTCCGAACCATTTTATATATGAGTTCAGTTTTTGGGAATTTCACAGAAAAAATTCTATTTTACCTGTTGTTGGTTTGAACTTGCCACAAGGGGAAGAGCCATTACATAATAATATTAAGCACAGTTTTTACATTCAATACTGGATTATGTATTATTTACAGCACCAACACCTTATTTTATTTTGTTGTGTATTAGACTTATCCGTAAACTCACCCTGCCTTCACCCTGTCTTTGGGCTTGCTTTCACCCCCTATCCCTCTCTCAGTGGTATCTGCAAAGTAATGAAATTTTATTAAATCTCAGTATGAAATGCTGAAACTTGGCATTCGATGTACAAGGTTTGAGACTAATTATAGTAGTTGTACAGGGAGGAGCAGTGAAAATATATGTAGCATCAGTGGAGGAGGCGCTCATGAAAAAAGAAAGACAGGATGAAACTCAGTTTACCACCAAAATTGGTGGATCTCAATTATTTCACTTTGTAAAATTTTCATTCCCAGTTATGTGTTTGATGGCCTATTATGCGGAAACTGACTGTTCTCGCCCCCTAATCGTGAGACTTTAGGGATAACTCTATTATGCTAAGTACAATGCACAATTCAGTCTCTTCAAAGATACACAATTTTGCTGCTGGGTCATGCACATTATGGCCAGTGTCGGGTGGGCATTTGATTTTGTTAATAATAACCATCCTCCAAACTCATCAAGCAAAGGTGCAGCAAATACAAGAACAAGCTTCTTGTTGTTGTTGTTGTAGTTGGTGTTTTGTCAGAAACCTTGAGCAAGGGAGGTCTTGTATTTGGGATTTTTGGGGACCTCCCTAAAATGCAAAACATCTTGTAGGTAGGTATGTATCATCATTGGGTGCACATATTTTGAACTAGATAGAGCTTCTCATCTGTCTAGACTCTAGAAAAAAGCATCAATCACCTTGTTGGTGCTCCATTATTGTGAGAGCACATGAAGATAAGTAAGCAAGCTATCTACACCCATTAGTTGGGTTGGCCATCAGTTATTGTAGCAAGTCACTAGATTAGAATCTAGAGGACCGACTCTTCTTGGATGAAAACTTATTCCAATCTCTAGTAAATCATCCGAGAAGCCCACATTTGGATATATATATATATCTTTCCCTTTGATTCGATTCAACATCAATTTGATTGGATTTGGTTTGGTTCATTTCCTTTTCTTTCCTTTCCTTTCAAAGAGCTATATATTCAAGTTTGTATTGCATTCATGATTCTTCTTGGGTTTCATCATTTTTTTCTCAATTGATGATGTAACTTTGACCACTAGATTTGGTTTTCACTTGGGCCGTATTTTGGAGCCCTTTTGTTCTATGAGTGAAAGTGGAAGAAAGCTCAAAGTGAAACCACAAGCAGTTAAAATGCAGAACATGACCATGATGGTATGGAAACTTTGGCTCTGCTATTCCTGACATTTGCTTCCGACATGACATGGCATCAAGTACATGTAACATGTGATGTAGAGGGTACTCTGTAAATAACTCTTCACTATTTCCATTTGGGCTCCACACTACTTTGCACTACCAGTGACAATGGTTAAATTAATTTTTTGTGGACATAATAATTTTTTTGTAATCAATTTTGTTTTTTCAAAAAGATAAAATTTTATAAAATTTTCTATAAATTTCACTATATGTCTTTTTTTATTAATATTTTTTTCATTCTTGTCAATGGAAGTCTGATTCATTAAAAAAGTTCACAACAAGATACAAAAAGATCCCTTAAAAAAAAAAAACATTGAAAAGGTGTAAGAAAAGTAACAAGATACAAATAGACAAAAACATTGAAAAGATGCAAGACAAACAACAAAAAAAAATGATTCTAAAATGAAATTTGATCTATGACGAATTATAATTCAAGATGACTCTTGGAATTGTCACAGTGATGATCACCAAAACCCAATCCTACATAAACCAATTCCAATGAAACACTAAATAGCATGCTATCCAATTACACTAAAAAAATTGGAGCATGTCTTTTATGTGTAGGGTAACTCTCGAGGAGCAAGAAGTTCCCCAAATATTCATACCCGAGGGTGGTTATCTTGCCTTGGGTGGTTATTTTGAGGACTCCTTTGCTCTGAGGGAGTTACCGCCACCATAAAGCTTGGGTACCCATGAAATAATCACTCCACAATGAAAAACTCCCAATGCCCTATGAAGGACTCGAATTCTCAATGAAGAAACACAACACCTAACAACAAAATTGAAATTCACTTCCACCTTCCAAGAGGGAAATTATGCTTTTTAAAATCCGGTTTGTCCTAGTCTATAAGATGTGGCCATATATTTCTTTTAGGGACCTATAGAACTATGGGTTATATATAACCGCACACATTAGTTATGTACTAACCATTTTACATGTATCTAACCAAGTGCCTTACCTACTTACCTAACCAATACAGTTCTCACTAGGCTCTCAAAAAGGTTACAAAGTTACAACCTTATAACTAGGCCTAGTTATTATTGTACACTAAACCCTAAACCTTTTTTTGAAGCAAGGAGAGAGCTTCTGATTCCTCTCTAGGCTATTCATTCCAATTTCCAACTTCCTAGTATGGGAAAAAACCCAAAACCCACCAGATATAAGTGTACTTTGCCTTCGGTGTTGATTGTTGGTGTGCTCTCAAAAGATTGAGTGAGTGAGAGAGAGGTGTTGGGTTTGAATTTGTGCTAGATTTGAATTTGGGCTGGGGCAGCAAAACAAGCAGAACAAAGTAAATTAAGTTCTGTTTGCAGAACATGTAGAGCATGAAAAATCAAATAGCACACTTTGATGCAGAACCACAGGGCACAAAAAATCCTAACCCTAAATCCTAAACCTTGAAAGTGAAAAAGCTTGAAAGTGCGCCAAATAAAACTTGTTAGAGGCCATTTGGCATCTTGTGTCCAGGCTTTAGTTACATGAAAAGAACCAAAAAAAATCCCCAATCACAACAAGCCATGTAGGCAATGGGCAAGTGGCTGCTTAGTTATAAAAATGGCCTAGGTAGAGGGGATGTGTAGCCATTACCATTTTTTTTTATAATCAGTAAGCTTTGAGACAGATTACCAAACATAACTAGTTACGGGATACCAAAAGGGTTAGATTGAAATCAAAGTAAAACCATAGGTTATATCATGTTGAGTGTGAACCAAAATCCTTATACTACAAGCCAAAATGCTCAAACCATCACCCCAAGTGTGTAAGAATATTATAACCTGAGATCAAAATGCACAAACAAAAATTTGATATCAGAGTTACTGTAAAGTCACCCTGTCTTTCACCCCCTATCCCCTCTTTCAGTGATATCCGCAAAGTAAGGAAATTTTATTAAATCTCAGTATGAAATGCCGAAACTCAACATTTAAATGCGCAAGGTTCCAGTGTAATTATAGTAGTTGTACATGTCGGAGCAGTGAAAGTATATATATGTAGCAGTAGTGGAGGAGCTTAAGAAAAAGGAAAGACAGGATGAAACTCCGTTTACTAGATTGGGTCCCAGTTATTTGGTTTTGTAAAATTTTCATTCCCAGCTATGGATTTGATGCCCTATTGTGCTGAAACTGGCTGTTCTCGCCCCTAATCACGTGACTTTACAGATAACTCTGTTGTCTTTAGATTAAAAAATTAGCTAAGGTTGGAACATCGAGGGAGAAAAAGTATTTCTATTTCACGGTCTTAAAATTAAATTTATGTTGCAAGGATTTAACGTGTTTGGCCTATGCTTGTTGTGTACAGGACTGGAGAACATTCTTTATGAGGATCAAAACATTTGTCTTGTTGTGTAAGATATGGATGTGTGGTGCAAACCAGAAAGCCATAAGGCTCAAGCATTTTGGCCTAAGATTGCAAGAAAAAAAAAGACAAATCCAGTGATTTTAAGAAAGAGCTCTCCAACTCTAAAAATTGAGCACATTGCGATCCCCCATAAGAGTAGGGTAAAGCCTGAGGCTGAGGACGGTAAGGGTGCACATGGTGAGAGCCAAGCGCAAGCCCAATTTTAGTAATGCTCTCACCCATGGGCTTCAAATGAAAATATAGGTGGCATCCTAGGTGGCACCCAATGTTAAACGGATGATATCTTAATGTTAATTGAATGTTAGTTTAACAAAAAAATTTGCTTGATAACTAGATTTATAATCCAAAATGGCTAGAATGGTGTTAGGGGACTCAACATTAGAGTCACTAACATCAAGTGTGAATGCAACTTAAGAGGCATTTTCCAAGCCTCTTACACCTCCTACTTATGTGGCCCAATACAAATAAGGTGCCCTTTCAAAATATAAGTTTAAAAACTTTTCTCAAGTAGATAAAACCTTTCTCAAGTGCTGGAAAGCAATGTCATCAATGCACTATAATATAGCACTTTGGGAATGGGTAAGATGGAATATAATAGAGGGATGGATATGCACATGGCTTTTTGACCAAAAGGGAGTGGATTGATTGAGATTCCTCAATCAAAGTGCTTGGAATATTGTATAGGTACAATAGCCTATCATAGCGTTTGAGAGGTCAATCTAGTGATCCACCATACTTAAGTACCTAAAGGCTAATATCCCTCTTCCACCTTTTGAGAAATAGGGTAGGGGGATTCCTTCCTTTTTTGTGGGGGTTTCACACACACCTTTCCTAACAACCACAATAGCCTAGGTAGTGGACAAGTTGTGTTCCCCCTTTTCTCTCACCCAAAGGACATTTTGGATGATTGACCTTTTGGGGGAGGGGGAGGGGGAGGGGAGGGAGAAAAACTAGTCCACCCACACATCCCATACCTCACAACATGGACCAATGGAAGCTTGACCACTTGCAACCTCACAAAGGCCACCAAGCCCATACCACCAGCTCCATAGAATCATGCTCACAACACACCACTTCTATCTTACATAAAGCACTTGGAGAACATTTCCTAGTTTATTTGGAAAGCACCTTGTCTTCAAGAATATCCCTAAAAGAGGAAAGATATTACACCTACTACTCCTTAAGAGGGAGGGATCTTATCCCTACCTTGTATTCAAGACTATCGCTTGTAAAAAAGAAAACACAAGGAAGGATCTTACACCTACTCCTTAAGATTGGAAGGGATGTTACCTCTACTATTCTTTAAGAGTGGGAGGGATCTTACCCCTACCTTGTATTCAAGACTATTGCTTGTAGAAAAGAAAACAAAAGGAAGGATCTTACACTTACTCCTTAAGACGGGAAGAGATCTTACCTCTACTATTCCTTAAGAGTAGAATGGATCTTACCCCTATTATTCTACTTATAGCGGTAAGATCCCTCCCATCTCTTAAGGAGTAGATGAAAGAAACCTCCAACTCCTATGCCCTATCATCTACCTATCTTTAGGTTTGATAACAGTGCCTTCTTGAGTGAGGCCACTTAGAGGCTATTTTAAACCATGGGAATATTAAATTTGGAGACACATACCTTAATTTGTTTATTGATGAGAGACATATTTAAAATCTTTGAAAGCAAAACATTTGGTTTTTTTTGCCTAGTGTTGGGTGGTTCTTTGATTTTGTTATAACCTCTAGTTTTGGATAGATTCTTTGACCAAGACTTGGATTTCTTGAAAAATAAAAGGACCAAGACTTGAGAAACAAAGGCTTGCTTCTCTAATTTCAACTCATTAAGCAAAGGTGGGATGCAGACTTGGTTGACCCCAATCTAATTCTTGTGACAATAATGGGTTTTCAAAATGTTAAGTTATGTCAAGAATATGTGTTACGCTTTATGCTTGAACCCAAAAATAAGGATAACTAATGTTGGTGGCATTGAAAATCTCTGGTAAAGGAACCTCCATTACAAATTTTCAATTAATCCCTGAAAAGCACATGTGTGTTATTTTTTCAAAGTTCACATCCTACATTCCCATGAACCAATCAATCTTGGAACCTAGCTCAAAGCACTTGTTATCATGCATCTTTTATACTACATTATAGATACGTCCATAAAAATGGAAAGTTATGTATTCAAACTCACTTATCAAGTCAATAAACCAAGTATGATGCAAAGCATCATTGGAATGTTCCACAATGTCTCGAAACTACCCAAAGTCTTTCAACCCATACATGGATTGTTCATCACAATACATTTGATACATCACGATTTTTCATGGCAACAACAAAATCACATATGAAAATGTCTTGGTTTTGAACAAACTTTGATAAGTGTTGAACAATTTCTAAGAAAAGAATGATGTAGGTAAGATTCAAGAAAATATTAATGTCACAATAACTTAAGATTTGCTTAATTAGTTGTGTCATGCACTACATGTTCATCAAACATTTAAATCATCAATGAATTGTGTTTCATCAAAATCCATTTTGCAAGTGAAAACATTGAGATCCAGCATGTCTTCACATTGTGAACATTTTTTAAGGCTTGAATTGTTCCAAAAATTCCCCAAACTTGCATTTGTGCACATGTTATTGAAAGGATAAAGAATAACAACTATATACAAAATGTAGCAACACCTCATTCTTAAACACCAAGGGTAGTTTTGAAAAAGTTTACATTGGCAATTTGTCATGTGTGCAACATAATGGGTGGTCATGATTACACCTTATTGAAAAAAGGTGAAACATGAGGGCCAAGAAGGTAGTGGTGTTGTGCAAAAAACTTGTGAACATGGAAAAGCTTGTAATGAAGTAATGGTGGCTTGTGAGACAATTCCTTCAAAAGCAAACATCCTATGGCCCTTGTGTGTGAAATAGACTAGCAAGCATTTTCAACCTTTCATCAAACATCTGGCTTCATATTTCAAACAAAACATCAAATGGTGTAATTTTTGGTAATATCAATCACACTAAATTTTAAAAAGGAAGTATAATTTGATTTTGTTTGAATTTATGTGAAATTTCACCATTTAAAAAAAAACCATATGGTCATATAATTTTGTTGAGAGCAAGTTCTTAAAACACCACCACAAATGCATTACACAAGAAGTTTTGCATGAAGAACAATAAATATTATGCTACTATGGGGTATTAATATGTCTTTAGCACAACATTTGTGCACAAGATGTTGTAGTAGGCAAAAGGCATTAAACAATTTAGCACCTCTTCTATTGATTGGTCACATTGATTGACTGGTTTATGGTTTGCCATTAATAGTCTCCCATCTTTTACAATCCAAGTTTCATGTTCATGGTGTGTCATGGGTAAACAATAAACGAGTCATATTGGACATGTGGAATTTACTATGGGAGGCCCAAATATTGGATATGGGTGGGGATATTCTTATTAAGTTGTAAAACACAAGGTGGTCATTATCATAAACCTAAACATATGTAAACTGCAATGTAGTAGGAGTAATCAGTCCCTTGTAGGCATAGGGTACCTCTCACTTTTACTACCTCGTGATTTATGTATAGATAAAATATTTGGAAAAAATATAAGTTGTATTTGAAAGGCACCTTACATCCATGAATATCCTAAAGAAAAGGAATTTTATGGTTATTCCTTAAGAGTGGAAGGAATCTATGTTTATTTTATAAGTGTAAGATCTTTCCCAATCTAAAGGAGTAGGTGTGGAAACCCTCCATTCCTACATCTCACGTTTTATATCTAGTTTTAAATGTAGGGTAAAGTTTGAAGTGTAACGCTATGTAAAAATATGGGACCTACATCATGCCTAAACTAAGGCAAGGTCTTTTATTTTTGCTCAACCTTGTATTAAGGGATTTACCCAACATAACAAAAAAAAATTATGCCAAAAGAATGTAGATATACCTAGCCACATGTGAAATATGAACCATGGTAAGCATGACGAAGGGAAAAAAAAGGGGCAAAGAAGGACATGAAACATAATGATGATTTTTAGTGTTGGCTATTGATTGAAAATCAAACCAATTATCAACCTATGTTTCATTCTAGTTATGAAATAACCTATCTACTAGATTTGGGTATTGTTAATACTTAAGCATGAACCTACTTGGCATAATATTAAAAATTTTGATAGTTAAAAATATCTTATTAGACATGTATTATTTGGACAAATTTTTTTATATACATATATCCTAGGTGGGATAACTAAATTTTACTCAGGTCGACTATTCATAAAACTTTCATCCTTATTTTCATTGAAAATGTTCATTCATTTAAGTATCCTAATATTTAGAACCTAAAACCCTATTTCAATTTCACACAAATGTGATCAAGTGTTCTTTCATAACTTTTGGTACCCTTTCCTATTTAACTTTTGACGATGGGTTTGTCAATGAATTGAGATAGATCAACATACTATTTCAATATGTGGTGGTTCTTTAATGGACATTGTCTTCACCTTTGAATGCCATTGTGAATGTCAATTGAAAGAGCATATGGAGAAAAGATGAATTTGAAACTAGTTTTTGAATATTTGTGTGAGGATTGTTGACCTTGATTACATTTTCAACCATTTATTTTCAACGATCGAATTGATTATGCATGAAAGTGAGGTGCTTTCTTTTGTTGGAATTATATGTGCACATCTAATTGCTTGTTGCTTATGTCTTGAATCTTGAGGTGACTATTTTTTACACCAAAATATTGTTGAGTCATAAAATCCTTAAATTGCATGAACATAACAAGCTTATGCTTCAAAATGCATGTTTGTCCCTTCCATTGAGTGTTTCAATTTTTGTGTCAAGTGAATGACCTTGAAGTGACTTTTTTACATTAAAATGTTCAAAATCCTTGAGCATATCAAGTTTTCTTAATATCCCAATTAGGGTTTCATTGGTGCTTGTAATCAACAACCTCCTAAAAACCCAAAATCCATATTATGTTTTAGTCTTCAAAGTGCATTTGTCTCCCTTCCATTGAGTGTTTTAATCCTTGCTTCAAGTAAATGACTTCGAAGTGACTATTTTCTACCTATAATGTTATAAAATCCTAGTTGAATGTGTCAAGTTGTCCTAATATCCCAATTAGTGCTTGCAAGATAAAATGTCCATTTTTGGGCATCATTACATCATTTTTTTTCACCTTTATGGATTGAAATTTGTTTCATGTCAAATGATTTCTTAATTTTATGAAAAGGGACTCATTCATATGATTTTTATATAATTTAATGTGATACAAAAGTGAAAGCATTTGAAACAAAAAAAATTACATTACATGGGGGACTTTTAATCACAAATAAGTTATAGTGGCACAATCCTTTTAAAAGTTGCAAATGGATTGGCTATAATCATGGTTTGTAATGAAATGACACCATTTTTTTCCTAAAAATCTAAGCCTAGGTTGCAATCACTACTACAAAATGTGGGTGCAGTTCACTAGTCCTTGTTCACTAAACTAGTGAATTCACTCAAAATTCACTCAAAATCTAGTGAGATCATTTAGCATACATGGACACCTCTTGTTGTAGTAAATTTAAAATGGAGTTTCCCAAACCATTTTGACATCATATAAAAATTTTACATGGACTTTTAATGACACTAAAAATCAACCAAAAATGCAAAGTTTATCATGTCACGGTTTTCTAGAATTGAGATAAATTTTTTACAAAAAGTGTAGCCTAGACTATAATAGATTGACATGTGGCATTGATTTTATGAAAAAATGAATATATTTGCAAAATTTCAAATTTACATTTTTGGTTTGTAAAAAATACACTATGAAAAGTATTATTAAGGATTTAAAAATGTGGTAAAAAGTGGTCCACTCTAGCTTGGAAATACCCAATTAAGGTTTTGTTTATGTTTACAATCAATAAAAAGGTCCCAAAAAACATAATCTAGTTTTAATTTTGCAATGTAATCATGTGTTTGAGTTCATTTGAATTTTAAAATTCTGATTTATTTCTTCATATGGTCATAGTGCAAATGGTAAAAATTTAATTTAAATGGTGACCTTATGAAATATTATGATCATGATGGTGTTGATGATTTTGGAAATGGGGTTAGATGAGGATTTGAGGTTAATGGTTAACTCAATTTCAACATAATGTGAATGCAAGTTATAATGGCTCATTAAGCAGATGTAAGATTCCCAAGAGTCCTTAGCATGTTTTTATGTATTTATCCATATGGATGTGGTTTTAAATTCCAAGATTTCATTAACGTAATCTTTGACTACTATAATTTCACTCATTTATGAAACTTTTAAATACTAGGTGAAAACCCATATTGAAAAATGTTGTTGGTTGGTATGGTGAAATCACATTGGAAATCTTTTTTTAAAAACCCATAAAATCCATAAGAATAAAAGCCCACTTGAATATTTCTATTGTGGACCCATTGGGCATAATTCTTTTGACAAACACAAAAAAATTATTTCAAAAGGACTTTTGAAAATAAGGTCCAATTATGACCCTTCAAAAGTTCATAACTACCATTTGCTTAAGGTTTCACACAAATAAATTTCACATTTAACTTTATCATTTCATTCTTCAACCCATTTTTAGTGCCTATAAAATTTTTGAAGTGAAACTCAATATGAATTCTTGAATTTCTTAACAATCTAGCCTATTGACTAGTCGTATTTTTTATTTCAAAAGTCCACTATTGATAATGAACACATTATTTTCACAAAATAATTTTGCAAATGTCTTCATAATCAAGTTGTTAGTTTAGGATGAATCATCATTCATGTATTTAAGATTAAATTATTCACTGTAAGCATATAAACACAGAACACCTTATAGAAATTGCCACTATGATACCAAAAGTGAACCGCTATGGCTTGCATTCACCCCATAGATCACATTGTCTATTTTTAAAAACATTGCAACCTCAAGCAATGGGGACCTATAAGCAAACTTTGCATGGGAGTTACTAAAAATTCAATTGGCATTTGATAAAAATCCCAAATCCTTCATCACAAGTTTTCTCCACCTTGGCATTCTTTTGTGGTCAATGACAATAATAAGCCAGATCTCGTTACTATTCAAACCATGTGTTGTGTGATTTGCCATTTTGTTTCCAAGATGTGTGATTCTAACAATAACATTAAAAAGCAAAAAAATGTGATCACATATAACCATAAACAAGGGACTAATTTTATGGAGAAACATATTTTGTCTAAGGCTCTAAACATCCAACTGCTTGGTGGAGGTGGATGAGTGCCAATTTAATTACTACTATATAAGAACAATGTTGAGAAAAGTCCAAGTAGAAAACATGTGTTGGGTATGGGACCATCATAGATCATTTTGGGAATATCAATCTTTATAATGAAGAGGATGCATAACAAAAGAAACTCATGGAGGACTTGCTATTGTTTGCTGCCAAAAGTTATATGTTTATTTCTATTATGGAAAGTCAATGGTTGAGGTGTTTGGTCATGCATCAAAATCCCCAAGTTATGTTTCGAAACCAAAAGTAAATGGTTCAACATCCATCCCTTCATTGGTGGTCAAAACTATGGAATGATATGTTATGCCAACTTTGGATTCTTGTGTTATAACAATTGTTTCTTTTGATTTCTAAATGTCCATATTTAGACTTGACACATTTGTTCTTGTGATTAATTTCATCAATTCACACTGAATAGCTTGCCATGTGACAATGGGAACATTTGAAGCCACTAATATGGTTGGAGTTACAATGCTAGCATTGTTGAAAAGATCTATTGTCACCTTACAATTCTTTCGACAAATTAATTGCCTACGTGAAATATGAGGATGGCAATGAGTTCATGTTTGCATAAGCTTTCAATTCTATGGTTAGATGTATTTTTCTAGGACTTGTAGCTCTTTAGCAAGGGTCTTGCTTTGGCCACACTTTTAATAAAACATCCTAATATGCTTGCAATTTAATATACAAATGTATTCCTTGGCTTTTGGGAGGTCAGTTTGAAGGCCACCAAATTGCCTTGTAGAAAATAATTACCTAAATAAGAAATGCGGCAAAGGATGTAATGAATGGAAAAGGGTGTGATTTGATGTAGATATATGTCATCGAAAACTAAAAACCCTTGTGAAGATTAGGTCTGGTAGCAAGGTGATTATTTTCCAAGATACCTTGCAACATCAAGATGCCATCAATTTTGGTTATGGGAAGCAAAAAAATTTGGAGTTACAAGGTTGTATGCTAGATGCATATGGGTATTTTGCAAAACAACTTGTGAAATGATTTTTTTAATTGTGAAACAATGTATCCTCCTTTAAACCCAAGGTTATTGGATATTCTTGGATGCTTAAAATGCTACATTTTCAATAAATGTGTGTATGCAAATTGAAATTTAGCAATATGAAACCAATTCCACCAACTTTGTTAGGGGGGATTTTGAGTTTAAATTGCATGCAATATGAATGTGTATGATGGTGAAGTCTTGGAGTCTTAGTTCGATTTTTTGCATTTTCATTTATTTACAATGTTAACAAGGCTCACAAGATTCTAGCATTGATGTTGGACCCATGCTTTAAATCTTTTGATGTGGTGAAAACATTCGTAATAATGGAAAAAATGATATAAATGGTGGTAGAGTATGATAACAAGACTTTGATGCCATCGATAGTGGTTGCTTTTAAAATTCCAAATCCTAGCATTGTTGGTTGTACTAAACCGCCAACATTTTTTGATGATGAATCCATTTTGGGGGGAATGACCCCAAATGAAACTACTTTGCATGGGTTGTTAAAATATGAATTTAAAAAATTCAACCATTTATGTGTGAAGCCCAAAGATTGTTTACTACCATGACTAAGTGGAAATCCCATCAAATACAATTTCCAAACATTTCTTTTGTTGCATGGAAAATATTTGGGATTCATGTGTCCCAAATTGAGATTGAGAATGTTTTTCTTATAGTTAGAATGTTGACAAACTTGTGATGTTGTAGGTTGGAAGTTGATAATCTTGACAAACTTGTCATAATTATGAAGAATTGGTGTGGGTGCAAATTGGATAATAGGAATCACATCAACCCCTTTAAGTGATTATTTAATTTGTGTTTATTTTAAGAATTTTTTTCAATTAAATAAATATTTAAAAATCTCATTATACAATTATGTCAAGATTTGTTAAAAATGTTTCATTTTCAAATATTTTAAAAATGTAATTGTGTTTCTGTTACAAGTTTTTTAGAGTGATTTATGATACTTTTTTATTCATGAATTTGGTTTCAAATTTTTAGAATATGTACACCAATATATTGAAAATAACATTGGATAAAAGCAATTTCATTTGTAATATTTTTTTCTTAATATGTTCAATACACAAAATTATACTAGTTATCATAGGTTTTGGTACATAGTAACATGACTACACCCATCAACTAATGCAAGGAAAAATTGCCCATGAGAAAGGCAACCGTTGATGAATTATTTATAAAAGAGGTGGAAATCATTGAAAAGAATAATAATATGTTGGACACAACTAACTATTTCAATGTTGATGAGTTGGAGTGATGGATATGAACATTGATGAACATTCTTTTTGTAGGTTTGAGAAATGGTATCCTTAAATTTTTCATTATGTAAAGATTAACTCCCTCAAATCTTTGCAATATGTCCTTAGTTGACTAGGATGTAATGTTTTTTAATAAAAAATTGAACAAAGAGAGATGATGACAAGCTTTAGGTTTTAGAACCACTTGGGTTTTGGATCTTTCCAAAAAAAATGAAAACAAAATGAATGAACATAATTTGGGTTTTAGATGTGTGTCGGAGAAAAATTTGGGGTTCTGTAAAGCTCTAGGTTGGTTTTTATTGAAGGGAGTTATGTTTAGTTTAAAAAGTTATGTTTAGAAAGATCCGAATGTTTGTGGATGTCTTGTTTTTGTTGAGTGAAGATTGGGAGAACCTGACTAAGGGGGTTTAAATGGTCAGTAAGGGTTGATGGGGTTTTAGTACCATTTCACTTGACAATATTATGATTCAAGTAAAGCATGTCTTTTGAGGTGGGGCATAGGTTCAAATGTGGGATATTTGTAGAGAGAATGTGAGAGTGTAAAATGTAAGTTGAAGGGGTGTATGTGTTGGTCAATGTTTATGTGATCACTATTGTTGAAGTAATCATGGCAAGAATTCAAGATGATATTTCATGGTGCAAAGTCTTAGAAAGTGGAGCATTATGAGAGACTTGATCCCAATGATCTCATTTTGATGTTTTGGAGCATTGCATAGTGTAGGACTTTGTTGTTGGGCAATAGTCATACTTTAGGAACTTGATACTTGTGACAAGTATTTATGTGGCATTGCATTTGTGGCAAGTATGTGTTATGTGTGATGAAATAAAATTTAGTAGGAGTTGTGTTTGAGTTCAAGTTACCTTTGTGATGCAAGGAATGTGAATATTGGCATCTAGAAAATTCAACTAAACATTAGAAAATTGTTCCATGATCTAAATTGAATCTTGTAGTTGCACATTTTGTTTGTGAATTTTGTGAGTTGATTTTTTCTTGGCGAGGAATTTATTTTCTAATTTTTTTGGGGTTTAATAATTGACCTAAACATTATATTGGACAATTCTCAATCGGTTCTTACAAAAACCAGCCCTTATGCATACCGGGCAATTTGCTGCTGAAATTAGAGGGGGCAGGCCTGAAGAAAGTATTAGATGGCATGATTTAAATTGTTATGTTCATTCCATTCACACCATGGTTTTTTTAATATAAAAGAAATTGATATAGAAAATTTGGTGAATTTTTTTATTTCACTAAAATAAGATTTCCTTGAATTTGCACTAGAAAGACAAAAATTTCCAGAAATTCCCCAATTTTTCTGTTTAAAAAAAATCAGAATTTGTCAAAAATAAATTCATTCATTCACACATGGTCTTTTACTTGCCAAGCCAGTTTGTTCACTACCCAGGTCTTGGGGAGGTACCTATTCAAATCATGTAAAAAAATAAAATAAAAAATAAAAAATAAAAAATAGAAATAATAGTGATGGAAAACAAATTAAGTCCATTGGAAATGTCTATGTGGCAAATGCTGGATGCACACAAAGGTGGTAAAGTGGATAAACTAAAAGAATAAACTAACCCTAATGCTATCCCATTCACACACAAAGGGTAAAAAGCTGACTTGGCAAATGACATGGCATTGGGGTTAAGAGGGGGATGAATGTGTTGAGATGTCTTAACCCCAGGAATAAATATCTTTTAAGATTTGGGATGAGTTAGGGTAGGAATAAGGAGGTTAATTTGACCCCCTTGATTTCAAAGGATTCAAATACCCCCCCTCATGTTCACAAGAGCTTCTAAAGTTGTTCTCGCCCTCTTTCATGTGAGAGAGCACCTGGAGAGGCTCTATACAAATTACCAAAAGCAAGATATGATTAATTACTTTTTAGAATGATTGAAAATCCTGAAAAATACCTACTTGCCATGCAAAACATCCAAAAGAAACTAGCTTCATTAAATTGTAAAATATATTATTATTATTATTATTATTATTACATATAACCAACCCCAAAGACATACAGGGACATTTACGGTTTTTTTTTTTTTTTTTCAAATCTTTGACTGTGCCTTCTGACCTCATCTTCATTTAAAATTCAAAAAAAATTATGGCATTATTAACAAAATGATAATACACATCCAATGATATTCATTCATTACTTGGTACTGTATTTACAACTGATATTTTATATTTAAATTAAATAAAAAATAATTTAAAAAAAAAGATTCTCACATCCCAAGGTTTTTCCTTTTCCTCAATATGGTGATGTAGTTGTGCTTGCTGGCGAATTATTCACAAGAGGATTTAACCAAATTTCGCTACGGTAGCTTTGACACATGTCTATTTTTAAAATAATTAATTAAATTTGAAATTTTCATGTTGAAACATAAAATATTCTTGAATATTTATTTATAGATTCTCTATTTTCCTTCAAAAAATTTTGTTCTTTGAAGAAAGTATTTTTCAAAGTTTTCAACATTTTTCTCAAATAATTTAAAATAATGTTGTCGTTGAAGCTGCCAAGGTACTATGGTAGTAGAAAAGGTTAAGAATCCTGCTATATGCAAAAAAGTTTGGCAGCTCAGGGAAACAACTTAGGGGGAAAAAAAATTCCATGCTGCCCCCAAAAAATTGGGCATTCTGGAGAATTCCCAAGAAATGTCTTTCAGGATGCTGGAAAAAAAATTGGGAGTTTGAGAAATTTTTATGTTGCCTAATAATTTGGGCAGATTATATAGGCTTCAAAAATTCCTTTCTGTGAAAAAAAATTGGAAACCTTTCCAATTTTGGTTATAAAATTTCTCCCAAATCTTTTTTATAACCAAAATTGGCTAAATCTTCATACAATAGCCACTTTGGAAACATTTTTCATTGTACTCCTGTCCATGGTGGTTGGTTAGGTATTAGCTATTAATCATCCACATGCATCTACCTACCTAGTAGTGACCAAGTACTTTACCTTACATTCCTTACCAACAATACTTACCAGGTTACATATGTAGTTAACTTACCATGGGTCAAGAAACATGGAGCTTTGTTGTGGTCTTCTTCATCTTTCAAAACTCTTTCTTCAATTCATCAAACCAAGTACCACTTGGTAGCACATTTAAATCACAAAATATGTGGTTTGATGACTTGATGAAAGAGGTTTTAAAGATGATGATGAACACCACCGCAAAGTTCATCTCAAGGTGGTGCAATTAAATAACTTACATTCAATGGGAACGTGTTCCTCATGATTTTATACATGGAGAAGATAATTTCGATGGGAACATGTTCCTTATGATTTCATACATGGAGGAGATGTTTCATGCAATTTTGTCACAAAATTTCACAAAGGAAATGCTATTTACTAACATATCTGAGCATGCCACACCGTTTGAGTGAATCTATGAGATACAATTTTACCCATCAAATTGATCACTTTTATGAAGTCATATATATGCAATCCCTAAAGTGTTGAATAGTTAGTAGGTACCAATGTGAATATGGGCCAAATGACCACTTTGCAAAATACTTAAGAGGTGGACACTAGATATGTTTAGTTAAAAGAGTGAATTGGATAAAAGGGCAACAATAGGTACTTGACATTTTTGGAAATAGAAATGAGGACAACATTGGGAGCAATTAAGTTAAGAAAGTGTAGGATAATGCCTTGGTACTAGGGCATTCCACACTCAATTGAGGGCGGAGCCCAAGTTTTGGTGTGTAATGCTTTGATGCTAGGCATTCCTTGGTGTAATGACCAATGTGGGTTAGTATGGTGGGTCCTCCTACTTGTTTGGTAATTTCCTATAGTATGAGCATGCCTTGTAATGGGGCATTTTGTGAAGCATAAAGGCCTACCAATGAGGTCACTACGTGACCAATATCGATCTTAGTGACAATATTTCAATAACAAGAGCTACATGAATTGAATGTACCATTGAAATGTAAGTTAATTTTCAAATGAATGAGGACTTATAGAACAAGTGAAAGTAGTTGTAATGAACAAAGTGAAATCAGAAGAGGATTTGAAGCCCTAAGCTCCAATACAATAATTTTACAAAAATCCAAAGTTCAACATATGTTTAATCATAACTTAAAAAAATATCAAGGAAAAAAAAACTCATAATTGGATTTATGGCCATCAAGTAGGAAATAATCCAAAAGTTGACCAATTCAAAAAAAATAAAATCATCTAATCTTGGCATGATTCCAATTTTATTAAAAAAAAGCATGGATACAAATTCCATACTTTTTTTTTGATAAAAAATCTAATACATTCAGATTTTTTAGAACAAAACAACATAATCAAAATGTTTGTAATTACTTTTAAATCATATTATGTTGCATTTAATCATAAGACATTATCAAGATATGTATGATATATGGCCAAAAAATTTCATTGAAATAGCAACCTCATATAATAGTTTGCATTATATACAAAAAATAACTACTTTACACAAGAAGTGAAAATTTCCAACTAATTGTGATTTTTGGGCATTCCACCACCATTCTCAAAATTTGACCTTGACCCAAAGTATCCCACGCATGGTGGTTTTATCCCATTTCAAGAGCAACAACATGCACTTGAGATCCAACACACAATGGCCAATTTAAGCAAATTGGAAACTCTAAGATCACGTAGTAAGTGCAAGAGAACATTAACAAACCCTTTGCATTTGTTTGGATATTGACAATTTCAAGCTTGCAACCATGTGTGACACAATGTGTGATCCAAATATTATCTATGCTTTGTCCTTACTTGGTGTATGTCATTGTATTATATATGTCACAAACTAACCTAACTAAGTTGCTCACTTCCATCTTGCATGAACTATTTGTGATTTATATGTGCTTGCTTTGGGCTCACAAAACAAATAAGGTGAGATTTAGTCGCTCTATATTTACTCTTGAAGCACCCATAAAACAACTTAGCAAAAAGCTTTAGTAACACAACTTTTGCCCTCTTTGCCAAGATTCATTTCCAAGTTACATTATAATGTTTGTATTTTAAGATCGTTGAAACTATTTTTGGTAACAAGCATCCTCTTGTTGGTTTTACTTTTTTTTTTTTTTTGGGGTTAGATGGTCAGATATTGGTTATATTTTAATGGTTAGAACATTAGTTTGAAATTGAATTATGATTCCTATTTCATAACTTCAACCTTCTTTGACACAATTTAAAAAAGAAAAAAACTTATTTTCATTTTTTTTACCAAAAAAAATGGAAAATTTTGAAAAAAAAACATGTTTTTCAAGTGAAATTTCGACCAATTGGTGACTCCGCAGAATTGGAGCTGCATTTTTTGAGCTGAATCACCTGATTCTAATCATTGCAAAGAAGTTTAAAAAAAAAAAAACAACTTGCGAGAATTTCAATTCAGAGTCAATAAGAGTGCATACAGACAAAAAGACAAGAGCTACTACTATTATTCCAGTGAGCAACAGTGATCCATCATTTTGAACTACCTTAGTACAAAATGAGGCAGCTTCAACACATGCCTGTTGAATAATTTAATTAATAAATTATGAAGATTCCATGTCAAATTTTTTTTTAAAAAAAATGAAAAATGTTTCTGAATATTTTGAAAGATTCTTGATTTTCCTTCACAATCAAAATGCTGTACTTTGAGAAAAGCAAAAAATTGAAATTTTGTGCAAATAGTATATAATTAATGTCCAAGCTGCTAAGGTATAGAATAATGTTTTCCTGAAAAAAAATATTTTGGCACATTTAAAGTACTGTAGCCTGAAAGTGGGAGGCAATGGCTATTAGTGATTAGTGGCACTCCCCCCTTACCTCCTCCACCCATCCCAATACTATTCTAGTCCAAGTGGGATTAACTTCAGAGTTCTTATTATAGAACCCAATCATGAGAAAGTCATTTAAAAAAAAAAAAATATTAAATTTGTGCTATCAAAAATCACTCTACATTCAATAGCTTTTTGGTTGCATAGGTGTGAGAATTGTGAAACAACAAACATACATTCACATTGTCTCATCATGAAGGAATGAGAGCTTTGTGACAATATCAAAAGTGATGCAAGGGTCCACTCAATTTGGGAGGATTGTATTGTGATCACATCCAAACAAAACAAAAATAAAACAAAAACACCTATCTTATTAATCTATAGATTCCATGGCCCCCCAATATCCACAACTCTCCACAACTCTCCCATGATTGATTGATTGATTGATTGATAAATTAATTACCCATGTGTGTTGCACTAGATCCATCCTTCGTTCCATCTAACCTTGCAAATCATCAATTTATGGACTAGTTGAATTGGTGAGAGCTGGGTGGCTGGTTTTTATGTTTTTGTGGAATGGTGAAAGCTCCCTGCCCATTACGATAAAAAAGGTGCCAATAACCCCCCTTAGAGCGAGTGAGCAAGCAAGCAAGCAAGATGCGGCACTCAACATAATGGGCAAGGATGACGCCATTTTCCATTGTTGGAAGATTATGTCTTGTGGAATGTGATCAAGAAAATGAGACACATAATCTGACACCCAAGAGCTTGATGATCAATTTAATTGACGAGAGCTGGCAGATTACGGGGCATAACGTGTGTATTTAACATCCATATGGGATGTTTTAAGTGGTAGACATTCTCTGACAAGCTAATCAGCTCAAACAAATTTGGGCCTTCAAATTCACAACTGTGTTACCTAAGCATCTTTACTTATACCTTAACTCAAATACTACTTCACCATTTAACTCATTTGTTGGTGGGTGGATGTTGCGGTTTTTGTTTGTAGTTGGACAATGAAACTCACCTTTTTTTTGGGGTGGGGCTATTTTAGTTCTTCTCTCCCAAGGAAAAAAGAATGGTGCAATGTGATTTCTAGAAATCAAGGATGATATAGACAAAATGACAAGTTCTCTCACCAAAGATGGTGTCTTCTCAATATCCTAGTTGATGAATCGGGCCTTCAATCCCAAGTTGAGATGGGTAGGTAATTCCCCTTCTTTAACATATAAACTAGATTTGGTCTCCCCCCCCCCCCCCCCCCCCCACCCCCCCCCACTTTACTTGCGTCTTCTTCTTCTTTTTTTTTTTATTCTTTCCTTTCTTTTTTTTCTACTCTATATGTAAAAAATTTTTCGTATAACACCTT
>Ga0116227_10007695_pt1 | contig 20848 bp, 14 predicted proteins | sample S1TSphgellanicum_FD_89693 | JGI IMG/M metagenome (GOLD analysis project Ga0116227, IMG submission 89693) | Host-associated microbial communities from peat moss isolated from Minnesota, USA - S1T2_Fb - Sphagnum magellanicum MG | ecosystem: Host-associated > Plants > Peat moss > Unclassified...
CACATTGAAGCTCCTGACAATGAATAGCACTCATGAGGCTCCCATCTCCTCTTGCTTTCGCATTCCAATTGCCACCACATTGAAGCTCCTGACAATGAATAGCACTCATGAGGCTCCCATCTCCTCTTGCTTTCGCATTCCAATTGCCACCACATTGAAGCTCCTAACAATGAGCAGCACTCTTGAAGCTCTAGTGATGGAAGTGAGCACAAAAGGAGATGGGTGGGGAGGGGGCCAGCAGGATGAGGGAGGTAGGTGGGTCGGTAGGAAGTAAGGGGTAGGTGGGTTGGGGTTTAGGGTTTAGGTTTGGAGGGTAGGTAGGAGCTTCCCGAAAAACAACTTGGGGTCAAGGGTGGGCCAAAAAAACGTGATAATAAAACTGTTGCCAGAAAAAAAAAAACTGAGCTAGGGAAAAAAATTTAGCTGGGAAGAACAGGAGCAGAAGAAAAAAATATCTATTGACCAAGTAAACTGACCCCTGGGGGACAGTTTCATCCCATCCATGAAATCCCAGAACAGGATTTTTTGGATGGTGCACTGGTGGGTACTGGCTCACTCAAGCCCTCAGCGAGAGAGAGAGAGATAGAGAGTCTCTGTGTGTGTGTCAGAGACAGCCTTTTTTTGGCTGGCTATTTGTAGCCAAAAAGAAATTATCCAGTGCCTTTTGAGATTTTAGATAGCCAGAAATTTTGAAAAATTAAAAAAATCGCCAGATTTCTACACATTTTTTCATGGAAGTAACCAAAAAGAAATATAACAAACATTTAAATGTGCTAAAATCAAGTGCCATTTCAGATTTTAGGTAGCCAGAACTCAACATTTTAAAAAATTCGACAGATTTGTACACATGTTTTCAAGAATTTTAGCCAAAAATAGAGAAAAACTGTTTGAAAGATTCTACTTTCATAATTTATCTTGTAGCCAAATTTAGCTAAACCTTGATGTGGATCATCATCGCCACTTTGGCTACATCACAAAATTGAGAAAGAAACACAAAGCACTGGTCATAGAGCAACTCACGCACTGTGTCTGCGTGTTTTGAGCACTGTGTCTTGAGCTGCTGCAAAACCTAGCAAAGCTCAAGCTGTGTGAGATTGCTGTTGTCGACTATCTGTATTACTATTTCACCGGTGCTTTGCTTGTTGCTTGCTGCTGTTCTTTTGTTTGTTTGGTTTGGTTTTGTTTTTGTTTTTGTTTTTTTGGTGGGGGAAATGGGTCTCTCCGGAATGCAGCAGCAGCAGCAACCGTTTCTGCTGTGTATGTTGGTTGTAGTACTCAGCTTGCTTTTGCTGTGTGCACACACGGAAAGTGCGATGGACTGGTCTTCTTCTTCCACCTCCATGGTTACGGAGCTGCTCAGCGGCAGCAGAAAGGAGCAGTATGACGAGATAGAGTCGTCCTTAGTCACGCGGAGAATGCTGGCTAACTCGCCTTTCTTCATCAGTTATGGCTCTTTGTCCGCCGATCGCATTCCCTGTCCGGCAGGCTCCGGAAGGTCTTACTACACGAACAACTGCGCTGCTGCTACTGGTCCCGTCAGACCTTACACCCGCGGCTGTTCTGCCATCACTCTCTGTGCTCGCGGTTGAATTGTAAACGTCCCTTCCTCTTGTGTGGTTGCATTCTTTTATATTTACTGAAGAAGCTTTTGATGAACTACCTTTAGAAGATGGGCGAAAGAAATGATTCTCTGTCTTCCGAGAGATGTGGGCATCATTGTACTCAATGCTGTGTTGTTGGGGGTTTTGTAATGATCTGAGGCAATGCAGCTTTCTGGGAGAAGCTGAGAACTAGCTTGCTTTGTGGATGGAGGTACAGTAGAACCTATGGTCAGAATACCTTAGCTTTTTCCACAGCTGCTAGATGTTTCCGCTCCATGAATGCAGCAAAAATGGTAGTTAAAGGCATACCGGAAACACAGCATAATCAGTTCTAGGGTTAATACAGCAGTCGTGGATGTTGTTCTTTCAGGATGTTTTTTTTGTCCTTAAGTGTTGTCCATCGGTTTTAGTGCAGGGTCACTAACTCCTGAAGTTTTGTACTTTCCGCAAAGGAGTGGGGTTGCTCTCAATGCCATGGCTCTTGGGGTGATTTCTGTGCAGGAGAGAGATAAGCCAGTGATTTGGAGATATCTCCATGTGAACCATCTTTGAGGGATTCAGAGGAGTTGGTGACTAGCCACCAGATAGAGCGTTATTCAATCTACTTTCAAAAATCCAGGTTGTTAGTGGTGCAGAAGATTTGAAAACCCAGTAAAGTCCCAATTTGCTGTTTTGTATTTCATATTGATAATGCAGCTGCACAGAGATTCTGGACATCATGACTTTAATATGAACTTGTATTTCAATGGGAGATGGGTATATAGATTTGCTACTACAGTTGAATGTCCTTCCTACAGTTTGTTAGAGCTGTGAAATTAAGGAGTTTGTATGACTAATAGCGATCACCAAGCAAAGTATGTATGTCATGAACTGTGGTGTCATGTAGGCAAGGTGCATCTTTAGCAATGAACCACCGTCATAGTGGAATGCCTGCTGAAACATTGTGGGACTTCACTTTGCCTCCAGTTGTATGGCTACTGGATTGTTCTCACATCAAGAGGGTTGTGTTGCACTTTCAATGTCTGCTTCTTTGATGTGATAACCGTACCTACAAAGTTGTTGAAGGTGCAGTTTTGCTTTGTCACCATTAGGAACAACCAGTTGTTTGGGTACTTTTGCAGCTTCAGAGATTCTGTATCCGCCATGATTTCATATTGAGCTTATTGGATTATGTGTATTGCATGCGATCATGTGATCTTCTAGTTTATTTCTCATTGGTCATCTACGAGGTGTTATTGTGGAGTTTTCTCTGCAATCTAAGTGATGTGTTTTCCAGTGGCTTCAGTGGATGTACTGCATCCAAGCAGTTAGTGGAGGTAAATGATTTGGTCAAGGTGCTATGGTCCAAACCACTACCCCCCTTTATGTAGACCACTCTATGCCTTTGCTTTGCTTGGTTCAAAGGCCAATCTAAAAGGAAAGGAAGCTCACCCTAACAAGCTTGTTGCAGCTTGAATGGGGACACTAATGACTTTTTTGATTGGCTATGTCTCTTGAGTGCTGGCCAACATCACAAACGAGTTTTCCCATTGGTTCTGGAATGCAACAGAATTTCAGATGCAAAAGTCCTGGGAAATTATTTTCCAGTTATCTACACCCACTGCTAGAAGCTGAAATAATTGGGGAGTACTGTCAACTGGTTAGTACCTGCCTGCTGAAGGTGATTGTCTGACTTTTTGAGTGATACTCAAAAGGTTATGAGTTATGACTGCACTCAGTCTTTGCATTTTAGTTTTTGATTTTGCTGGAACTGGTGGAATTGTTACCTTGAAAGTGTTATTTTTGAATTTTCCCTGTTATCTCAAACATATGTGTTCAAGTTGCCTTTGCACAATTGTATCAGCTGGCAAAAGCTTGTAGGGATGTCAGAGCTCCAAGTGGAAACTTGTCTCTTAAGATTGTGCACAAAAATCTATTCAGTTTTACTTTTTTGTTACAATGCAATGAACTTACACTGCTATCCCAAGATTTAGGGTTTGTAACCAGGCAAAATTGGGAAGTAAACAGGGGTATGTAGTATTGCATGGCATGGTGATCAAGATGGTAACATGAGATCAAAACTTGACCTATTTTAGTTGCAAATTCATGTTTAATATGGATCCAATTCACAAAATTAAACTTCAACAACTAAGAAATCTGAATTTTTATTTTGAAGATGAATTGGTGATCCCATTTTGGCTTGAATTGAACTTAACACTTCTTTTGTCTGTTTCATGCAATTGAAGTGAATGAAAGTTTGTCATAAAAGTGTTTCTAATTTGGGTCCAATTGAACAAACATCTTTTTTGTCTGTTTCATGCAATTTAATGAATGAAAGTTGTTCATAAAGAGTGTTAATTGGTGAGCTTTTGTCCAGTTATACCTTTACGTATAATAGTTCCTTGTGATAATCTTCAAGGCAGTGGGATTTATTTGACTCAATAAATATATGTAATTTATGTTTCAATGCTAGTGCTTGAGGTGATATTGTAAACAACCTTCGAAATTAAATCTTGTGAGTTAAGTGATTATAATGTATAGTGATGTTAGGATAATAGTTGGCACTTGATTAATGAGTGCATGACAAACTTCCCATCTTTCCAACAAGATTTTTGGCTACAATACAAAAATAGCTTTCTAGACTTCTCTCACTATGCTTACCCATTGAATAACTAAAAGCCATAAAAAAAAACTGAAACCTTAGTTTTTGAAACCATATGGTGATGAAAAAGTGTGGTACTAGTTTGAACCTATATATTCAAAAGTTATGCATCAAGCCTTTCTATTATCATTGGACCACCATATGATATAATAAGAGTATTATAAGAATATTACAACAAGATTATTAAAGTTATCTGTAAAGTCACCCTCTCTTTCACCCCTATCTCCTCCGCTTTCACCCCTTATCCCCTCTTTCAGTGGTATCGCCAAAGTAAGAAAATTTTATTAAATCTCAATATGAAATGCTGATACTTAGCATTCAATGCGCATGGTTTGACAGTAATTATAGTAGTTGTACATGTAGGAGCTGTGAAAATATATGTAGCATCAGAGGAGGCGCTCAGGAAAAAGGAAAGAGGGGATGAAACTCAGTTTACCACCAAAATTGGTGGAAAAACTAGTTTGGGTCCCAGTTATTTTGTTTTGTAAAATTTCATTTCCAGTTGCGCATTTGATGACTTGTTATGCCGAACTGGCCGTTCTCACCCCGTAATTGCCTGAATAATGGATAACTTTATTAACTTATCAATATTTTGATACCAAGATCAATATATACCCATCTAAACTAAATGTCAAGGTTCCATTGACATACCCACCCAACACTCATCCAAACCAGCAAAGCAATATGTTCATTCCTTGTTTGGTCTTTCCCTTATTGCGTTCATTAAGCCAGCAAGATTTAAAATTGGAAGTTCTTCGATGCAGATCCCAAGAAAGTGAATTCACAATTCAATTCACATTAACACCTTGAGAAGATTCCTGAAATTGTGAGACGAAATGCAGACTCCTAAGAGGCCCTTTAGACAATGATCCAAATGGCAAGGATCAATTTGAGACAAATTCAAACAAATTGAAACCTTGAATTGGACCTTTCTTCACATTAATTAATTAATTATTTTAAAGGTATGATGAGTGTGTCTAAAGGTATAGGGTCCAATTTGAGAATCCAATTGGTAAAAATGTGGGGTTCACATGTGAGAGGATTAGATTGACATTTATTTATTTTTCATGTCTTTTTTTTTTCCCTTCTTCTTATTACACATATAATGGATGAGCAATGGGACAAAAAATTGGTGATCCTAGTTTTTAACTATGGCAATGCATCAAGTCATTGTTGTTTTTTCTACTTTGTTTTTAAAAATTCTATCACTCCATTCTGGTTTCAAATCTGAAAAATAAAAGTTTTAGATTTGAAAAAAGTATTAAATTTTCTTTTTAATCAAAACAAGCATAATCAAGGTTTAAAATAAATTGGAATTCAGCTTGTTGTTTTGTATTTTTGACAAATTTAAACTCTGTTTCTCCTTGTAATTAGATGTAATATTTCATCAGTCGCCCAATTTTTTTCATTTTTTCATTTTTCTCTTTCTTTTTTCCATTGTTATTACAATCGTTTTTTTTGGTGAAGGGGAGTTAATTTAAAAGGTTTCTTATAAATCCAAATAAAAAATCTTTTTCAATTTGTGAAAGTGGACACTTCAACCCTCCATGACCAAAACTTTTTGTTCTCATTTTTAAAATAATTTCATTTTGTGCACTTGCAAAGGTTAAAAATGTGAGCCTTCAAGCAACAATCTTTTGTGGATTTTCAAATTCAACTGCGTCAAGACTAGATGGGCCAAAAAATCGAATGATAAGCATGTTCCCAACATACACAAAATATTTTTCATTTCTTGCACAATCTCAACAAAAACAACAAAAACAATGAAAGAGATTCTAACTTGGATTCGAAGTTACATCTTGGTTCTCCAAACCATGAGCTCTCCTGGCAGCTTATTTTTTGGTCCAAACCAATTGAATTTCCTTCTAAAATGATGCCATCTAAATGTCACCTCAAATTGACTTGAATTGGTTTCAAATTCTCATCTAAAGACCTTGGTTCCAATTTGATTCTTGACCAATAAGGTTGCTCCATTTTGTTGAACCTTCCTTTCTTGGACCCTCATCTATAAGTGCCCCTAAGTTACATCCTTCCATAGTTTCTCCTTTACAATAAGATTTTCCTTACTGTTGTTAGTTCCAATCAGTCTTTTTTGGTCAATTTTCTGATGTAGCCAAATTGATGATGATCCACAAGAAGATTTAACCAGATTTGGCTACAAGCTAAATATGAAAATAATTTTTAAAAATATCCTTCTATACTTTGGGCTACTCGCTTGAACCATCTATAGAAATTGCCATCTATAGATATCTGGTGATTTTTCTTAAATTTTGATCGAATTATGGCTATTGAAAATCTCAAAAAACACTTGATTTTAGCACTTTTAATTCTTAATATAGCTTTTTTGGCTATATATTGCCAGCAAAAAAGAGGCTGGTTCCAATATGATGTGAACTTGCAAGATCCAATATTGTTTTTTAGGGTTTAGGGTTTAGGGTTTGGAAGAGACATCAGTCAAAAGATCCTCTGCAAGATTCACAAAATCCATGGTTGGAATTCCCAAGCTGAACACTTGTATGTGTTTTGGGAGATTCAAAGACACAAAATGCCTAGGGGTTCCTCTTTACAATTTGTGAGAAACCGTCAAAAAAAAGTTGCAGTGAAGAATCTGTGTGTGTGTGTGGTGTTGGATCACAGCTTTCTTCCTTCTGCCAGACAGATTTTCAGAAAACATGTTGAAATTTGCAGCTGAACGCTTGCAGTGTTTTGAGACATTGAAGCTTCAAAGAGTTGTCCATGTCCGAAAGCTTATGGTCTCATGCTCCTTATCTGAATCAAATCAGGAAGCTCGCCCTCCTCCTACTCCTCATCCTCCTGCTCCTCCCAGGCTTGAACTACAAATGCAGAATGTGAGCAAATTCTACAAGGATCGAAAAGTGGTGGATGGAATTTCTATGAATATTGGACAGCATGAAGTTGTTGGATTATTTGGTCCAAATGGAGCAGGGAAAAGCACTACTTTCAACATAATAGTAGGAAGAGAGCAACCCAGTTCAGGATGTGTTCTCTTGGGAGCAATTGACATTACAAGATTTTCATTGCAAAGAAGAGCGAGATTGGGGATTGGCTATATGACCCAGGTATGCTTGTTGTAGAAGCACACTTCTCCTCTCAATGTCTTACTGAACAATGAATGAACTTGTAGTTTTTCCTTATGCTCGTCCTCGCTAAATGGAGAAATGGAACTTCATCTCTGAGTCTTTGTCTCCTTTCTCTTCATCTTCTACACACCCAAAGCTGTATGATTTTCACAGCTTATGAATTTCTTGCTTCTGCAGTTGAGCTAATTTTTTTGGGTGCACAAGACCTAAATTCGTTTGTTCTTCTCCTTCACATTTGTGTTGAAATTGGGTTGTAGTCCATTTCTCTCAGTCCTGTAGGTTGCAGTATCAAATCTTGTGTTGTAGTCCATTGTCTCAGTCATGTAATTTGTAGTATCAAATCTTGGGTTGTCATCCATTGTCTCAGTCATGTAATTTATAGTATCAAATCTTGGGTTGTAGTGCATTCTCTCAGTCCTGTAATGAATTCTTAGTATTGAATTTGCCTATCTGACACCAGGGTTTGAGAGCATGGGATAATGTCCATCATAATATCCACACTTGTTCTCATGATATCCAGTTTCACCACAATCCCTAATTTTGCAAAACTAAAATCTGTTGAGTTTTACACCCAGAGAATTTGAGCCAGGAAGTTATTGTGCTTAGTTCCTTAAGATTTGCTTGAACCAACTGCATTTTTTGTTTGTGTTTGTCATTTTGTGTGTACCTAGTATGCTGTTTCTTAGTTGTTGGTGAGATCATTGTGGTGGTGGTTCTGAGATCAACTCACCAATTTCTGATGTTTTTCTGCTCATTTTCACATAGAAATGTAAGTGTGTGTAATCAGGAGCCAAGTGTATTTCGTGGGCTTTCAGTCAGAGATAACATCCGGTTAATATTGCAAGAGACGGGTTTGGAGCAAGATGCACATAATCTGCGCATAGAAGAGCTATTGGAAGAATTCTGCTTGCAAGATGTTGGGAATACTCTTGGAAGAGCCTTATCAGGAGGAGAGCGCAGACGGACAGAACTTGCTCGAGCTTTGGCATCAAATTGTGCTTATGGCGGCCCTCCTAAAATTGTACTTATTGATGAGCCATTTGCAGGGGTTGATCCTATTGGTGTGACTGGGATTCAGAAACAACTAAGACGGTTATGTGAGGTCATGGGCATGGGCATACTCATTACAGACCATAATGTGAATGAGACATTGCGGATTTGTGAGCGTGCATATATGGTACATAATGGTCAGGTCCTGGCATCAGGAAAACCTGATGAGATTCTACAAGACCGTTATGTTCAGCAACATTATCTTGGGCGTGAGTTCCGGGGTTGGTAACTTGCAATGACAGATTTTTGATCTGAAATTCAATTTTGAATTCCTTCTTTGGCTAGACTATGTGACTGAAGCACAGTTTTGTGCATCACACATGGGCATCAGATCTTTACTTGAGTCTGGAGTGTTTCTTTGAGTTGGTCTCCATCACTTGACTTATCTACTTGGAGCAGGAAGTCCTAGGACTGCACAAGACATGCCAGTGAAGAGTTTCAATGACAATGTTCCACAACCAAAGTGCTGGTCAGTTCAAGCTCATCCCTGCATGCTTTTCAATTCCATTAGATGAGTGCTAGAACACCAACCCATTGGGTTCTCACCAAAACCATGTTAGAAGAAGGCAACTTCAAATCCTAGAGTATTTGGACACTTGAATCCTAGGGGATTCCGTAGGCTGAGTTTCATAGTTCAACAGTAACATGACAATGAGTGCAGTCATAGCCTAATGAGAGTTGCTCACGAAGTGTCAGATGATCACTTTCATCACCAATAGCATTGAAGAACTGCAAGTAATTTCAGGAAGCCCTTTGACAGAATGGGTTTGAAGCATAAAACTCCAAAAACTAATCATCCTTCTCCACATATCCTCTGGTTCATAGAGAATCAGCAGTATGGAGCATCATGAAGTGTACAAGCACAAAAACTGGTAAGAAGAGACACAAGCAAAGGAGCAAATCAGCCGTAGACATCTTGTCAGGAGCCTCAGGTAATGTCTAAACTCAAAAACTGGTAAGAATAGGCAAGGGAAGAGACAAACCACTGGCTGTGCACATCTTGTCAGCAACCTCATGCAAATGTATGAGCTTAAAAACTGGTAAGAACAGGCAAGGGACAGGAGACAAACCATTGGGTGTGCACATCATCTTGTCTTCATGTTCCTCAAGTGGAAGGAACAGTTTCAACTACTGCTGTGTCATCTTGTGAAGTGGTGCTGGCTTTGTTTCTCACTACTTTGGCTGTTTCCACATAGAAAATAAACTCATCAAAAGGACCCTTCCCTGTGGAGTTGCCCACAAGTTTCACTTGTTTCTTCTCCCTCATCTGCTGCAGCATCAGTTTCACGTGCCTCTTGCCTCTCAAACCTGTATTCTCTAATTAGTTTCCTCTTCTCTTAATGGCCAGGCAGTGCTCTGCAGCTGTATACCCATTGCAAAAGAGAGAAGAAAGAGAGGAATGATCCAAGAGAGCTCAATGATCAAAAGTGAACCAGAGACTTGCAATCTGAGCACAAATAGAGATCTGAAAACCCATACCTGAGAAACATGCTGCCAGCAGCCTTTCACAGTGAGGGTTGATGCTCTTTGAGGATATTGACAAGAGTTTCCAAGGCAGATTGCACTTGCTCCCCAGGATCAGAAACCGGACAGGCCCAGATTCTCATACTCTTGCCTTATTTGCAAACAGCCTTACTGCTGTTGCAAACATCTCAATCTCCTCCTGCTTCTTCCTCTTCTCCCCTCTTCTCTTCCCATCTCCAAAAACAAACAAAACCTTAGACCCTTTTCTTGCCTAATTCATGCTCCACTTCCCTCCACTTCCCAGCCACAAACCTCATCCCTGCTGCAAATATCTCTGTCTCTGTCTCTGTCTCTGTCTCTCTCATCCCCACCTGCCCAACCCACAATGTGAAAACAGATTTTGCAACAGATCCAGACCCAGATCCTTCAACCCAAAATCCTGAATTCTAACCTTGAATGCTTTTCTGGACCGTCTACTACAATTTTCTTTCTGCATTCGAGACTCAAAAGGGAGGAGCTTGGTAAGGTTAAAGATAAGCTTGGTCACACAATCTCTTACAATAAGTTTCAGAGACGAGCTTGCAACAGAGAGTAGAGGATGTAGGTTTCAACCACACCTGTAGATCCAGGGAGAAACATCCTCCTCCTTCCCCTCCCCCCACCTCTCTCTCTCTCTCTCTCTCTCTGTGCTGCATTGGAAACTTATCCAAGTTGCTTAATCTTCTGAGGCACACATCTGGCTAGTCCTTGCATTTGTTGGGTATGAAAATCAATTGTCTATCCTTTGCAAACATCCAAACCAGAACACTAAACTGAGCATCTCATGCACATGGAATCCTCAAGTCAACAATCCTCTACAGCAACACTCCATACTGAGTGAAGATAAAAGAAGAATGTAAGCAGATATCTCTGAGGCAGAGGATCTCTGCACCATTTATACATGCCTCCAAAGTAATGATCATCTACAACCCAATGTTTCATCTCATTCCTGAAAGAAAAAGAATATCTGCATCCTGGGTTTCTGTTGCATTTCCAGAAGTGATGGGAAGGCTCAAAGCATGACGTCAGTCAGCACTTGAGAGACAAAAGCTAATCAAAATATTTTGTTAGTATCCCTGTCCAAGCTGCAACAAGCTTGTGAGGGTAGGCTTCATTTTCATTTTAGCTTTGCCCTGTACAAGCATGCATCTAAGCCTGAAGGAATAGATGGAAGAATATAACCACAGTTCACAAAAATGCCTCTACCTTGTTTATAGAATAAATGGAGAACTACTAGAATGAGGATAAACCACTGAGAAGGCGGAGTTGTTCATATGAAACCCAGAATACAAATTGCCATGGACCCAACCTTGCCCATGTAGGGAAGAATCCCTTCCAAAGAGCAAGGATGCCTTCTGCTTTCACAGTTTTTGACAAACAGTCAAGTGAGTTGCGATAAGAAGATGCACCCCCTGAATCCAATGATTGGTTCATCATGCGAGTCTTGACTACATCAGCAGGGCAGCTCAGGATGGTGGCAGACAACCCAGAAATCACTGATGCAAGTGTGTGTGTGCCGATGTTGTCGCCAGAAATGCCATTCCCAATAACCCATTGCTTTGCTTGATCGTAACATGCCAACTCTCCCATGTTCACTAGAAATGCACGTTGTGCATTTGGCCCCACTCCTCTCCAAAGCCCAGTGATGCCCTCTGCTTGCACTATCTTCCGAAAAGCATCCACCATCCCAGTGTAGCGTGGCATGTGACCAAGCTTCACCAACCTTCCATCTGCTTGCATTCGCACCTTCACCAAATCCGCTGGACTTGCTATCAGCTGTTCTTTTATCAGCATGTGTTACAGAGTGCTACAAAAGAATCAGAGCTTCCAGGTTTTGAGGTGCAACCATCTAGCTAAGACTGCAGCTCCCTTGATAGAAGAAGATTCACAAGTCAGAAGAAGCACAACTACAACTTGAACCAAGTGCAATGTCAGCCTACTATGGTAGAAAAATAGACCTGTCCAATGATTCCAGAGGTGCCACCAATAAGTGCCTTATTAGCTACAGAAATATTTTGAGGATCGTCTCCTTCACTTAAGACTTTGCGAAGCTGTTCGTATGTGACAATACGAATGCTGGTGTAGAATACATGGCGTAGAAGTGCTGGTGACAGACCTCGATAGAGACCTGCCATTCCCTCTTCCCTGCCAATAGCCACTGCTGTACTGAGTGCACCGCGCTTGACCACCCCATGGGTGACACCAAGCTCACCTTGTAGCTGCAGGCGTGTTTTGGTGATGTCAATTGGAAATGTAACAGCCTCCGATGCCATGGCTGAGGCTGCTGTGAGCCCCAACCGCAACCCTAGGCTGTTCTCTACTTGCTTCGAGGCCACCATGATGCAGCCAGTGAATACGTGGCACCTGATTTGCAGCGAGCTCTTCCCAGAGGCGCCTTTGAGCTCCTCACTGAGGAGGCGCCTTTCAGTCAATTACAAGCACAGTACTGAATGTGTGCTGTGGCGAGCACGACCATCTGCTGACGAGATCATGGTCGCATATGTCTTGTAGTAGGCAGAGATGAGAACCTGTAGATCTCAGGTGGTGTACAACACCTGATACTCTTTTGAAAACTGTTGGCAGCTACACAAGTTGCACCACAAACTGCACAAACAGACAAGGTTTTTTTTTTTCGTTTTTCAGCACAAACTGTCTCTTTTTGAATGTTGCAACAACCCAATGTTTTGGAGATTGAATACACACTCAGAAACCCTGATGAAAGCTCAAGCTACTAAACCCTAAACTCTAAACCCTAAACCTGAGCTTTCTTAAGTACAATTCACAGGCTCCAACGACGTGCACTGGAAATAATAATAAAAACTTGCCCACCTGTTTTTTAAATTCTAAATCCTATTCTTCTCTCACTCGAGCTGATCCAATAATGTATGTCCCATCTCCATCAAGATGCGACAGAAAATAATTCATGCACCCAAGCCAAAGATCTGATTGCTGAAGTTTTCCAAAACAGGAAAAATCTTCTGCGTACCCGATTGCTGTGAATAAGCCATAATCCAAGCTGCTCCTATTATTCTTCTTCAACTGCAACATCTGCATCACAAGCTTGGTGTCACAGACACTACGACCCAAGAAGCAACTCGTAGATGCACATCGATCGATCGCACGCACGCACGCTCACACACATACACACCATAGCCAACAATCAACAAGTAGACATTTCAATTCGCGACGAGGACGAGGACGAGGAGGCGAAGGGTCGGATCTTTTGGGTCAAAGATGCTCTGCCTTTACAAACAAAAAAGATGCTTCAACCCAGTCAAAAAGTTGACTTTTTAACATCCATTATTCAGAAGACCGTATGTACAAAACATGTATATTCGTATATTCCCCATGTACGTTATTGCAAATCATAAAAATGATAGTGGTGGATGTGTATTCAAATGTATACGGACATGGATGAATGTAGACAAATATGAATGAATGAATACATCCATGATTGTCGAATTATATTCATTCATTCTTAAATGGCACTCATCGATGTTAGATAGATGGCATTCATGTAGATATGTTCATATGAATGTCATCCATTCATTTTCAAACAACATCCATTGGATCTAAATAATTTCACCGTCGTTCACATGACAATATCATAAGTAGATTTCTATAGATCTTCAAAAAATAAATATTTTCAAAAACAATTAAATGAATTCACTTCTTGAAAATATTAATTATCGGTTTTGTCAATGTGAAGCTAACCTAAGCTAGTATGCCTAAATCAACATTAGAATTGAACAAATCATCCTAGTGCAAAAACACATAATGTCAACAACATGGATGAAATTGCAAAAATGATGAAATCCATCCAAGGGATACAAGTTTCCAAAAAAACCTTTTTTCAAATTTCTAAGAAACATGATTTTCCAAAAAAACATAATTGTGAGAAATATCATTTAAATTTTTGTAATTAATTTTCAATGACGAAAATCATTCTAAATCCAATATAATAACTTTTGTTCCATCAATCCAAAAATTGTGAAATGACAAACATGCACACTACCTTGTCAAGGGCTTTTCAACAATACCAAAAGGGCAACAAAGGGACCTCACAAAACAAACACAAATTTTAACATCTACATCAATGGTTTTCTTTTTGGCAAAAATTTGCAACTTGGTGACAAAAAAAAAGGGCTAGCAAATCCATCAAAGGGATTTTTGAGATTTTTTTTTTTAAAAAATCGCCATATTTTAACCAAAACAATTTAAAAGTCACTAGATTTAGACAATGTGTTCCTATAGGTCATCAAAACTAGACAAGATTCCCAAAAAAATCTACTAGTCCACTAGGACAATTGCCATTTATTATTAATTAATGCTAAGGATCCTAGCCAATGCACCTACTTGAAGATTTTTTTTTAAAAACATTGATCCACATATATAAAAAATCATTGCATTTGTCCAACATTAATTGAGACCTATGTAACTATAATCATTTTAACTTAAAGTTGTTATTTACAATGTTTTGAGTAATTAGATGATTCCAAAAGGTGATTAGCAACCTTTGAAAGGTGATTTACAACCTACAATAGGTCATCAAAGCAAACCTTTTTAACGAAATCTCATCCAATGTGTTTTCTCTATGTGTCTTAACTTGTAAGTTATGCTAGCCAATATGGTGTTATCTAATGTGTTCTCCATAACATGGCCATGTCAAAACTTGTGAAACAAACATCTCATCACATAATAAAGCCTTGAAAACATGACATAGGAAGGCCAAGTTTGGGCCATTCACATGCCATAATACCATACATGGCATCAAACATTTACATTATCCCCCAATAAGGTGCAAAACACATTTTTTTCGTTGCAACTTAATATGAAACTAGTTTCATGCTAAATTGTAGCATGTGCGCATGAAAAGCTTTGAACTTTTTTTTGTCCTCTTCTTTTTTTATACTTTAACAACAACAGAACAAAGTGTCTCTTTTACCTTTCTTTTTTTGTTTTTGTTTTTTGTTTGTTTGTTTCAAGAGGAGTGGGTATAGGAAAAGCTTGGCTAGAAGCTTTTGTTTTTGCAAGTTGGCCAATATTTCATGGAGAAAATAAAGTGTCATGCCCCTTCTTCTTCCTTTGTTTTTTTGTTCTCTTTATAGGGGCCACAATGAACCAACACCCACCTAGCACACCATCCATTGGATGCAACATTCATTGGTTGGGGAACCTATATGATTATCTCAACTTTAGCATTCTAAACCCATAATCCACCTAGATAAATCATGTGACCTAAGTATTCCACTTGAATATAAAAAAATCGATACATATTTGGATGATGTTTAAAAATATGTTCCTTACATCTCATGCAAATGATACATGTGATTGTAATGGGCACAGAAACAACCAAGTCTATAGGATTTTCTAAAACCAAGATGAGAACAAAAGTAGACCTAGTTCTAAATTCACGTTGCAAAATTAACAAACACAACATGTGTAAACAAGAATCTAACAAGATTTTGTTGCAAAAACAAAACAATGTTATGATAAGAAAACACACTTAAAATTGATGTTGAAAATATTTAAGCTAATTGAGGGTCTTACTTTTATTTATACCCCATGAGAACATAATTCAAGGAAACCTCCATAGAAGTTTCATCCCCATGTGTGGCCATGACTACCCATGTGTGGTCCATGCCTACCCATATGGCCCATGATTGGAATGAGAATAAACTAGGAGTGAACTAATAGTTAACTAAAAGTGTGATGTTAAGGATGATGTTGACAATAATGTTGACGATATCATTCGTGCCAATGATCTTTTTGAGTCAAATTTTTAAAACAATGTCATTGATGTTGCATTTAACAAATTTAAAATCTTACCAACATTTGATCCATGACCTTTTTGAATTTTACAAAAGTCTTTTTCGAACCAAATGGCAAAAAATTTCATCGATACAAATAATCCTTCACATGATGATCAATTCCCCAAAGTGTTGTTTTGAATTTGTCACCCTATTTCAATGGCAATTACTAATAACCAATTAATGTAAATTTTTTAAAAATCTTGGCTTGTCTTAAGGTGCCATGACATGTTGCATGGAGGCTTATTCAATGTGTGCATCCTTTTATACATAGTGATATTTCCAAACTAAGATGTAAGATTATAAAATCACAGTTAATTCAAAACTATTCACCTCATTTTGCAATGTAAAATGATGTGATGACATGTTCGACCATAAGCATCAACTTGTTTGAAATGTTTTTAATAAAAAAACTTGTTTGGTAACCAAACCACTATTCAATTGCAAGTATGATGAACCTAACCTCTAGACTTGGAATTAAAGTTTTAAAAAATGAAAAGTTTTTTTTTTTTTTAATTGGATTTAAACCCATAGACCTCCTTATTTCAAACCTAGTCCAAAACACCCAAGCTTGCAAAAAGGAGTCAAACCTCTTGAGGTCTTGAAGAGGGAATTTTTCAACACATCATGACAATGCAATTCAACTCTTTCCACTATTGCTTCTTCTTGGTGAACCCCTTCCTTTGCTCCTATTGAAACTTCATTTGTTATTATTAATCTTGAATGAACAAAGCAACCGCAAGCACAATGGTCATAATAGTGAGGCGAGTCCTCCCCACCTTCAATTTGTTAGTGTCATTGCCTTGTTGAATATGTAGAGCCAATTTCAACAAAAAGAGAGAATAAGAGAGAAAGAGCCACTTGTGACATAAATAAAGGCCTTTTCCTTAATGGTTTCTTTTTTTTTCTTTTCCTTTTTTCCAGACAACATACTCGAAGGTCTAAGCAATGTTTAGGTTTAACTCTCAATGAATTTTTTCATGAAAACCAAACTCAAGAATCACAAAACCATGGAACAAACATCTTCAACTCAAGAAGCAAACCAAGAATGCTCCCACATTTGTAACTCCTACTTGCTGCAATTCAAAAACGACAAAAAATTAACCAAGTTGTTAAACAAAACTGAATCTAGCATCAATAGAACACAATACTACACCAAACTTTTGATGATTCAAAGTACACAACTCACCTATAACAAAGAAGAATTCCAAGTCCAAAAAACATAAAGCAAAAGACAAAAGAAACTGTGCAAAAACAAATTGCAATAACAAAACCTGTGTTTTGAAATCTTATATCATCAAAAGTGATTTGAGATCACCTAACTTGAGATTATATCTTATCAATAAAAATGTCCCGACTTCATCCACACCTAAACTAATTTGAGATATAATCCAAATAACTAAACTAACCTAGTTTACTCAACTAACTGTGGCCTAACCAAGTAACTAAACTTGCACACTTAACACGACCACCAACCAAAAGGGATTGAGACACCAAATGAGAGGTGAAAGCTAAGCCAAAAGGGCTTTAAGAAAAACTCTAATTGCTTTGCCCCTCACAGGTTGTTCAAACTAGACAAACTTTAGCTAGCAAATGTTCCATAAGCTTCCCAAAAAAGGAACTCATAGTTCACAGTGACACCCAGTGTACATTCCTCTAAATGCAGGACAAAATGTTTTGCCCAAGTAAGGCCTTTCCCAACAGGCACAGCCAACATCAGGATTTCTTTTGAGTGAATCACAACACTTACAAAGGGCGTTGTAAGAATTCCATCTAGAATCTATTAAGTTGCTACTTTGGAATGAGCACCTCCATCTTAAAATTACACATGGAATACCCGATTGATCTGTCAGAATATCAACTCAGCAGACCAAAATGAAAGTTGAATGTAACAGGGAGGCAGGATTGGGATGCATTTTTCAGTATGAAAGAATGATGCCTGTAGCTTGTGCAAAGCTTTCTGTTGACCTATCCAAAAATGAAACACTGTCAACAGTTGTCACATGCCAATGCTGTTACATCGTTTACTTGGAGAGTGACCAATCTTGGCCAAAAAGTAGAAGAACCTCAGATTGTTGAAACCTACCCACCAGAAGTACAGCACAAATCACAGAACTTGATAAAAAAGTTGCACACTAACATGGCCTGCACATGACTAAACCCTCACTGCTTGACAGTTAAACCCAAAAAGCCAATTGACTTCTCTGTTTGTATGCCAAATTATAGCTGTCTAAAGACTACATAATGAGCTGCACAGTGGGTGACTTCTTGCTGCTACTCATTCTCAAGGATTGTAACAGAAAGCCATACAAAGGACAGAATCTCACCTATGCTTAACTTTGTGTAGTAACCTCACCAATCCTTAGGTGCACATTTCACTATGCAAGGGAGTGGGCACCATTTCAATGAAGTGCACTCACAGCTGTAAGATCACTGCTCACATCTTATGTATTTGTACCTTGTTCTGGTGACTGCTGCTGTGGCACTCTCAACAAAACCTTCTTTGTTTCATCATTGGCACTTGCATTATCTTCCTCTGAGGTGTATGCTCCCATCCCCACATTTTCACCATGTCCATTTCCTTCCCTATTACAGACCTGTTGATTCCCTGTCAAGAGAGAACTATTGGCAGCTCCATGCCCCTCAGTAGTCTGACTACTTGAAGACACAGGAGCCCAAGTTAGATGCAGAGTTTGGCCTTGTAACCACCTGCCTTGCCCTAGCGCTCTCTCTGCACTTTGCCGATTTGTGAAACTCACACGTAAGTTACTATTGGCAGTCAAAGGTTGTATGGTGTCAATCTTGTGACCTTCAGCATCCTCCACTTCCACACTGGCAACTTCTCCAAACATTGCAAAATGGCCCCTTACAACTTCTACCTGCCAAAAGCATGGAATTGTGTCAATCTTGAAACCAATTCCAATCCTTGGAAAAAAGATTGCATGTTGGATGGTTACATACCATTTCTCAAGTAAGTTCAGAGAATGATCAGGTGTAGTCCAGGAGATTCAGAGAAGGTAAAACTTACATCTATTAAGGTAGCTGGAAGTGGTGCAAGGACCCTAAGGACAGAGGGTCGATTGTCCAATTTGAAACGGGCAGGACCCCAAGCAGCCTGAGAGGTGTGAGCAGCCATTGCACCAGAAGTGTTTTTTACATGTGGTGATTTTGCAAGCTTGGGTGAGGCCTGTGGGACATCTCCTGAGATAGTTCTTGTCAATGCAGCAGTAGTTGGACCACCATCTGCCACTGCACTTTCCTTCAGAACATTAGAGTCTCCATTGTCATCCAGCTTCTGTCGTTTGTGAGGCTGCAGACCTTCTGAGGCATCTCCTTGCCCTCCAGAACCCTGGGTCCACAAAAAATGTGCAAATGAGGAGATCCAGCACTACAGATCAAAGTCACTGTGACCTGCAACTTTTTGTGATTGAGCCCTGTCATTGTAATGCTGACTGCTGGACACCACACAGCAAAATGGAGGACAATTTACCTGATTAGCAAGTCTGTCAAGCTTACGCCGAAAATCATCACGCTTCTTGGCAAGAGCCTCCTGCTTCTGACGGATCTTCTCTCGCATCATCTCCAGCTCCTCCTGCTTTTTCTGTGCAATTCCTCCAGCCACAGAGGATATTGAACCTCGTGATGTGGCCACCTGGCCGACCCCTTCTATTGCTAGAGTTTCTGGCACATAGCTTGCACCTGTCCCATTCAACATAACAAGTCCATGCTTGCCCCTTCCTTTTGAAGTGTGTACAGAATGAGCAGCTGCAGGCTCAGAGCGTAGAGGTATCAAGTGTGCAGTGATGGGGACTGGTCCAACATTCCCATTTGAGATGCTGTCACGGTTGGCCCAGGAAAGCCGAATGAAACGATTCCCCATGACAGCATCTGGTGATGCCAGGGCTGATTCTGCAGCTTCTCGAGAAGCAAATTGGACAAAAGCTCTATCACTGTGTGGTGGAATTCGTACATCCACAACCTGTCCAAACTTCTCAAAGTGCAATAACAAGACTTCAGCCTGATTTGAGGTGGGAGGTATGCAGCTTACATATAATGTCCGCTGGGCTCGCTCTGATCCTGAACCACGAGCTACAGTTGATTGTGACCCTATGCTTGACCCATCCTTAGCCCGCTGAACAGCCAGTCCTACTTCCCCTTGTGCACTACTCCCTTGCCCATGTCCTGTAACCGTATGCACATGCAGAGTCTCCTCTTTGCGCTCCCATTTCCCTGGCCAAAGTCCATGTCCTCTACTTTGAACTTGCTGGTCCTCTATTGTATCCTTCTCTTGTAGTCTGCCCTCTGCACCTCGATCAACAGGTCCAATCCTATCCCACACAGTAGAACCTACATCAGTTCCATGTATACCACCATCAGTTGCTCCTCTACTCACAGCCTCACTAGCTCTGTCAGTCTTGTCCTTGCTGCCTGCATCTCCCTCCTGGCCCTGCTCTTGGGGTCTCTTGCGAAATGATGGTAGCTTTGTTATCCTCCCTGATGCTTCAATTCGGTCTTTATTCCATAAAGGCTGATCTGGGTCATACAAGTCAGGTTCATTGGCTGGGACTGGCACCTCTCCTATAGGAGGGACACCTGGCTCCCGACTGGCAGGAGCTCCTCTACTCCCCATCACTTGAATGGAAGGAAGCATTGGTGCTGATGAGACTGTCAGGGGCCCAGAGCCCATGCTCATGCCACGTCCATTAGGCAGTGTGACAGGCAAATTGAACTTGGAAAGGCTCTGCAAAGTCAGAACCACATTGTCAGCCTGAGTAACCACCATCTCTCAGCATCCTGGTTATCTTAATCTCTCCACCATGGGTTCTGTTGACTAATTGTGGGGCAGTCAACTGCCCGCTACCCATGTAACGAAGTAATGAATCACTCTGCACAGGGCTAAGACACCCACCCTATATAGATTGCAAGGCAGTAGCTGAATGAAAGCAAAGAGGAGGAAGATCCATGAAGTTGCAGAGAAATCTCCACAACAACAATTAAAGGTAACACGACAATGAGTGTGTCATAACCTCATGAGAGTCGCTCACAAAGTGACAGACCATCACCTTCATCACGAACGGCAGTGACAAGCTGCCATGACTACCCACTGAGTTCATCAGCTCCCAACAGTGGGTGTAGATAAGC
>Ga0116227_10007696_pt1 | contig 20847 bp, 16 predicted proteins | sample S1TSphgellanicum_FD_89693 | JGI IMG/M metagenome (GOLD analysis project Ga0116227, IMG submission 89693) | Host-associated microbial communities from peat moss isolated from Minnesota, USA - S1T2_Fb - Sphagnum magellanicum MG | ecosystem: Host-associated > Plants > Peat moss > Unclassified...
CGAGCCTTTAGAAAAACAGACGGGGCAAAGCAATGCTGCAGCAACACGTGCGGATGGTCCCGCAGATGCACCAATTCGTCTTTGGGCATGCAGAAAGTCTCAATGTTATCGCCTATCGCAGTGTGGCGGTGTCTGAGCCCACCGAATCCGATCTTCGTAGCCTGGTAGAAGTTTCCCAGGCCAGAAATAAAGCCTACGGCCTCACCGGCATTTTGCTGTACGAGCGCGGCACCTACTTTCAGTGGTTGGAAGGGCCCCAGGAAAGCCTCGGCCGGGTGTGGCGTTCCATAGCGAGCGATCCCAGGCATCGCGACGTCCAGGTGCTGCGCGACGAACCCATCGGCGATCGTGTGTTCGAAGGATGGGACTTGAGATTTGGCCAAGGCCGCCAAGCCCACGTGGAAGCGGCCATCGCGGCGATGGAGCACTCGACCGAACGGCTCGTGCGAGTGCTCGGCAGGCCGCAATCGATGCTGAATTTGTCCTTGGCTGAGGTTTTCGCGTCGCACATTCTGCCGCGATTGGAGGAGCTGCATCGCAGCCCGCCCTCGCACGTGCAGCGGGAATCGACTGCGACGATCTGGCATGCCGCGTTCGGAACCGGCGAGGTGCTCGCTAAACTTCTCATGGAATCGGAATCGAGCGACACCACGCGCTACATCGATTCCTTGCTCGAGCAGGGGGCGGGCTTCAACGCACTGTATCAAGAGGTGTTTGAGCCTGCCCAGTTGCAACTCGGCAAGCTTTGGGATGCTCACGTATGCGATGATTTTCATCTTGCGATCGGATTGGCGCGCTTGCAGGTCGAATTGCGGCGCGTGAACGCCGCGACGCATTCCGTGCACGTGTGCAAACCCGGGCACAGCGTTTTGCTGTCGTCCCAGCCGAACGAATCTCATCGAATGAGTCTTGCGATGTCCTCCGAAGTGTTCGACCGGGGCGGTTGGGAAGTCACCTGTGAATCTCCGGGCGACGACCGGTCTTTGAGTGAGCTTGTACATGGGCAATGGTTCGACGTGCTCAAGCTTTCGCAGAGCGGGGCCGTGCGTCGCGACGGCCGATTGGCGTCGATGCGCGCAACGATCGACTTGGCGCGTGCCGAATCCTTGAATCCTGCACTCATCGTCATGGTCGATGGCAGAACTTTCGTCGAGCGGCCGCAAATGTTTCGCGCCGTTCATGCCAACGCCATGAGCCCCAATGCACTGGAATCGGTCGCTGTCGCGGCGCGCCTGCTGCAGGCGAGCCGAGCGCTCACCGTGAACACCCAAGTCACGAGCGCGTAAAACCCCGATCGTCGTACACCCAACGGGCAGGCGCCTGGGGCGAATTGGCGGACCTGACATAGATGTCCTACTCTATGTCCATCACATGAAGGCTCAGTGGAAGTGGTTTCTCTGGATCATCGGCTCGCTGTTGGTGGCAACGGTTGCCTCGGTGATCTATGTCGAAAATCGCGGTGGGCACTACCCGGCTTATAAAGCCTCGAGTTTTTCGAGCCTTGCGCTGCCGTCTACGGCGACTGCCTTCAGTGGCGATGCCGTGGTGCAGACAGGATCGGGGACGTTGCGTGGCGGTGCAGTCGGATCCGTCATCGCGTTTCGAGGAATACCTTACGCGCGCCCGCCGCTGGGCGATTTGCGCTGGCGGCCTCCGCAACCGCCGCTGCCCTGGCAAGGCTTGCGAGACGCGCTGCAGCCCGGGAGCGCCTGCACGCAGCGAAGTTCGGGACTCACACCCTTTTTCGCCCCGATGGCCCAGGCGTACGGCTCACATTTCGAGCAGCCTGCGATAAAATCTTCCGAGGACTGTTTGTTTCTGGATGTTTGGGTCCCGGAGTGGCCGGTGAAACGGGCGCTGCCGGTGATGGTGTGGCTGCACGGCGGTAGCAATACGGTGGGCAGCGGCACCGAGACGACTTATGACGGACTTTCCTTGGCACGCCACGGCGTCGTCCTGGTCACTTTGAACTACCGGCTCGGCGCGATGGGCTTCCTAAGCCATCCTGAACTCACGGCCGAATCGCCCCATCACAGCTCGGGGAATTACGGATTGTTGGACCAATTGGCCGCACTCCAATGGGTGAGGCAAAATATCGCTCAGTTTGGCGGCGATCCCGATAATGTCACCTTGTTCGGCGAGTCAGCCGGCGCGATTGACGCGACCCGATTGATGACCTCGCCGCTTGCCGCTGGCCTGTTCAAACGCGTGATTTCGGAAAGCGGCCCGGCGTTCGAGTCGGGACGAACATTGTCACAGGCGGAAACATTCGGCACCGCGCTCGGCGCCTTGGCGCCGGGCGATGCCCAGTCGACGCCTCTGCAGAGGTTGCGAGCGCTGTCGGCAACCGAGGTGGAAGCGCTGGTGGCAAAGGCCCAAGAACATCTGCCTACCGATGTTACCGGGGCGACGGCGGACGGTTGGGTGCTGCCGATCTCGCCGCAGCAGGCGTTTCTAACCGGGGCAATCCAAAAAGTGGATTTGCTGATCGGCATCAATGGGCGGGAGCTCAGCGCCTTTCGTCTCGCCGCAGCGGCGGCGGGCAAGTCTTCAGGCGGTCCTGCCAGCGTCGCATCCGGCGGCCTGAAGAAATTTTCAGAATCTGCCCGTCCTTTTTTCGGACTCTGGACCGATCCGGCGATCGCGCTCTATCTGGGCGGAATTCTGCTGAACAAAAATGCCGGGATAGATCGGGCCGCCAATGACTTGATCGGCGCATGCCCGGTCGGCGCGCTGGCGAGTCTGACCAGCGCCACGGGTCAACGCGTGTTTGTGTACCGCTTCGATCGCACCGTTGCCGGCAAGGGCGAGGCTGAACTCGGGGCATTCCATAGTTTGGAAGTGCCCTACGTGTTCGGGAGTTTGCATACCCAGGAATGGCGGTGGCTTCCCACAACCGCCGATGATGTGTCGCTTTCTGACCTCTTGCAAACCTATTGGACCAACTTCGCCAAGTCCGGCAATCCGAACGCCGCCGGCTTGCCCAATTGGCCGGTCTGGGCTGAACAGAAGAAGGAGTTTTTGCTCGTCAATCAGGATGCGAGCGTCACCACGCAACGCAATTTCCCGCCGCTTTTTTCCAGCCTGCAGGCCGACGAGCTGAAGCAGAGCTTCAAGTGAGTGCTCGCTGGGCTCCCGCGCTGTATTTTGTGCTCGGGCAGGCCGCGTGGTTCGCGTGCGTTCTCGGAGCCGCCCGGGGAGAAGCATACCTCGGCATCGCGTTGGTGATCGTGCTGGTCGCCTTGCACCTGTGGCGCGCCGCGCGGCCCTTGGCGGAACTCAAACTGATTGCGGCGGTGATATTGATCGGGGGCACCTGGGAAAGCCTGGTGATTTACTTTGGCTTGCTGGCCTACCCCCACAGCGCCACGATGCATGGGATTGCGCCGCTGTGGCTGTTGGCGCTGTGGGGTTCATTCGCGGCGCAGTTCAACACCACTTATCGATGGCTGAAACCACGTCTGATCGCGGCAGCGCTATTGGGTGCGGTTGCGGGACCTCTGTCGTTTCGCGCGGGCGCCGCGCTCGGCGCGTTGAACTTCGTGAAGCCGTTGCCGGCTTTCGTGTCGTTGGCGATTGGCTGGGCACTCCTATTGCCGCTGATTGTCCTGCTGTCGCGTCGCTGGGACGGCGTGGACCCTTAAGGTCCTTGGGATTGCCGCCCGCACTTTGTGGGACAACTCGTACGCGTCAATGTCCGTCGGCAGCCTACCCACCCGAAAATTCTGTGGGTATAAATGCTGCGTGAAAACAAAATTGGCCCGAGCAGGCATGCTCGCTCTTCTTATGGTGGCATTGGCATCGGGGTGTACATCGATGAAAGAACCGCTGCGCCCGGTTGCGCATGTCGACTTGCCCAGATACATGGGCGATTGGTACGTGATCGCCAACATCCCGTACTTCGCCGAAAAGAATTGCGTCGACTCGATCGAGAGTTACGCGCTTCGCAGCGATGGGGATATCGACAACTGGTTTTCCTGCCGAAACAAGTCGTTCGATGCGCCCATGAAGCGCAAAGCGACCGCGCGGGCGGTGGTCGACGATAAGGTCAGCAACGCCGTGTGGCATGTGAGATTTTTCAAGGTCATTTCGGTCAAGTATGTGATTCTGGACCTCGATCCGCAGTATCAATGGGTGGTGGTGGGACACCCCTCGCGTGATTACGGCTGGGTCATGGCGCGTTCAAAAACCATGGATGAGTCGACCTATCAAGCCGCGTTGAAGAGTTTGTCGAGCCAGGGATATGACGTGTCGCGCTTTCAGAAGGTGCCGCAGCAAGTGTCATCGATCGGTTCGGCCCATTGATGCTCAATGTGATCGGCTTGGATGCTGGGGTGCTCGCGCTGCTATTCGCGGCGATGTGGTTCATCTCTTACCGCCTCAACAACTACGGTTTCCTGGACGTGACCTGGACTTTGAGCATCGGACTGGTCGCGTTGATCGACGGCCTGCTGGGAAACTCCCTGCCTGAGCGCCGCATGTTGTTCACGCTCATGGGACTGGTATGGAGTTTGCGGCTGGGACTGTTCGTCCTGATTCGTGTGCTGCATCATCATCCGACAGAGGACAAGCGTTACCGTAGCTTACGAGAGCAGTGGCGAAGCCCCGGTGCCTTCCTGGCTTTTTTCGAACTTCAGGCTTGCATCGCGTTGATCTTTTCCGCACCCTTTCTCGCCGCCGGTTACGCCAACAGTTTCGAGGTCGGTCTGCTCGAATGGGTGGGCTTGTCCGTGGCGGCTATCGGCATCTTGGGCGAGGCCATTGCCGACGCCCAGGCGCAAGCCTTCAAACGCCGTCCCCGTTCGCACAAGAAAATATTGGACGTCGGGTTGTGGCATTACTCCCGCCACCCCAATTATTTCTTCGAGATCGTGACATGGATCGGCTTCGCTCTGGCCGTCGCCGAATTGCCGCTGGGATGGGTTTCCCTGGCGTGTCCCATCCTGATCAGTTACTTCTTGCTGCGTGTCACAGGCATTCCGCTCACTGAAAAACATTCGCTCGAGACACACGGTGAGTTGTACCGTGACTATCAGCGCCGCACCAGCGCCCTCATTCCCTGGCCCCGCAAGGTCATCGGGCGCTAGTGCTGTACCGGGCACTGCTGATTTCGTGCGCATGGGCCTGCCTGCCTATGACGGCCTTTTCCGATCCTGTCCGGATGTTGCATCCTCAAGGGTGGGCCCATGGATTTGTCGAAGTGACGACGGCAGAGGGGCAGCGCATCGGCGTCGGGGATTTACTGCAGCGTGTCAGCAAAGGTGTGGTCACCTCGCGCCTCGTGCTGAACTTCTTCGATGGCTCCCTCGACGATGAAACGACGATCTACACGCAGAATCGGTTGGTGCGTCTGGTCAGCGATCATCATGTTCAGTCGGGACCTTCCTTCCCCAAACCTACCGATGTGCTGATTGATGCCGCGCATGCCATGGTGCGCACGAAAGACGAATCGGGCAAGATCAGCGAGGCACACTTCGAAATGCCTGCGGATACGTATAACGGCCTTGCGTCTACCGTTCTCATGAACATGCCGCCCGGCGCGGACGAGTCGACCATTGCCATCGTGATCGGCGGGGCGAAACCCCGCATCGCCCACCTCAAGAGCACGCGCGGCGGTAAGAAATCCTTTGACCTTGGCGGTGTACGGCGCGAGGCGACCGAATGGGTGGTGCACGTGGATCTGGGCGGGGTCGCGAAAGTGGTGGCGCCCATCATCGGCAAGCAACCTGCGGACTACCATGTGCTGATCGCCGGCGGCGAGGATCCGGTATTCATCCGGGAAGAGGGGCCTCTGTTCGAGGGCGGTCCCATCTGGCGAGTTCAGCAGGTGAGCGCGGTGTTGAGCGAGTAAGGGCGGCCGCGCCAGACTCAAGCCGAGTTCAGAATGTTCGTGATCCGGTTGGCCAGCGTGTCCATGCCAAAGGGTTTGGTCAGCACATGCATGCCCGGCTTCAAGTGACCATCGCCGATCACGGCATTTTCGGCGTAGCCGGTGATGAAAAGAACTTTCAGATGTGGTCTCAGCGATGTGCCGGCATCCGCGAGTTGCCGGCCATTCATTCCGCCTGGCAAACCTACATCGGTGATCAGCAAATCGATCGGCCGCTTTGACTCCAATATTTGCAGCCCCGCTTTACCGTCGCAGGCATCGATCGCAGTGTAGCCCAGTTCCTCGAGGACATCCGTCACCAGCATCCGCACGGTCTGCTCATCGTCGACGACCAGCACGGTTTCACCGATTTTAGGTTGCTCGCTGGGCGTGGGTTCTTCGAGCAGCACTTGCTCCTGGTCCGCTTCGGCACAACGCGGCAGGTACAGGCATACCATGGTGCCCGTGCCCTCTTCGGAATAAATCCGAGTCTGCCCTCCCGACTGGCGGGTGAAGCCATAAACCATGCTGAGCCCAAGGCCGGTGCCTTCGCCCAGTGGCTTGGTGGTGAAGAATGGGTCGAAGGCTCGTGACAGTACTTCCGGCGACATCCCCGTTCCATTGTCGCTGACGCACAGCGAGATGTACTGCCCGGCGGCCAAATCGCGCGCCCGTGCGCTGCGCTCGTCGATCCAGCGATTACAGGTTTCCACGGTCAGCCGGCCGCCGTGCGGCATGGCGTCGCGGGCATTGATGCATAGATTCAACAGCGCATTTTCCAGTTGGTGCGAATCGGTCAGTGTTTTCCAGAGTCCGATCGCCGCCACGAACTCGAAGTTGATGTGCGGTCCGATGGTGCGACGGATCAACTCCTCCATGTCGCTGACCAGCGAGTTGATGTCGGTCGGCTTCGGATCGAGCGTCTGACGGCGGGAAAATGCCAGTAGGCGATGGGTCAGTGCCGCGGCGCGCTTCGCCGCACCCTTTGCGGCGTACAGATAGCGGTCGATTTCGTCAAACCGGCGCTGCTCAAAGCGTCTCTCCATCAGTTCGAGGCTGCCTGTAATGCCGGTCAACAGATTATTGAAATCATGGGCGAGTCCGCCGGTAAGCTGTCCGACCGCCTCCATTTTTTGGGACTGGCGCAGTTGCTGTTCGAGATTGCGCTGCTCCGTGATGTCGCGTGCGCTGATCACCAGCACCCGCGTTTTCCCATCGGCCGCCGGAACCGGCGTTGCCACAGCCTCGACGATGGCATCGCCATTCTGCCTTTCATAACGGTGCGGCACGCCGCCCCGCAAGCAGGCTCGCAGATGTGCTGTCAGCTCCGCGGCGGTGGCCGGCGGAAACACCTCATCGACCCTGCGGCCGATCAATTCAGCGCGGTTCTTGCCGTACATGCGAAGCAATGCGGGATTCGCTTCGTCATAACGGAACCGACCATCCTCGGTTTCGGCGATGACGGCATGGTATTCGGAGGAGTGATTGTAAAATGTTGCAATCAGCGCTTCCTTCGAAAGCAGCTGCGCGGTCCGCTCCTCGATCCTCTGTTCCAGCGTTTCATTGAGCTGCTTAAGGGCGGCCTCGGCCAGTTTTCGTTCGGTCACATCGACGCCCTCCACAAAGATACCGGTTACCTTGCCTGAGGCATCTTTGAGGGGCTGATAGATGAAGTCGACATAGCGCTCGTTATACCGGCTGCCGGTGAAACTGATGAGCTTGCCGGAGGCGAACACCTCGTCCAGCTTGGCGACGTAACCTTGGGTTGCCGCATCCGGCAGCGCTTCTGCGACCGTCTTTCCGATGACATCGCGTCCGCCGATCAATCGCAGATAACTGCTGTTCGCGAATTCGATGCGGTGATCGGGCCCTTCCAGCAGCGCCATGAAACTCGGGCCTTGCTCGAACATCTGCGCGAGTCGCCGGCGCTCTGTCGCGTTGCGCCGATCCGCCAGTACGCGCTCGGTGGTTTCAACCACGATGGCAATGACGCCGGCTGGCTGACCCGACTCATCGCTGACCGGCGAGTAGTCCAGGTTCATCCAGACTTGTTCCGGTTTTCCGTTCCGGTGCAAGGTGAGCTCTTGATCCCGGTAGGCGAGGGTGCCGCCGCTCAAGCCCACTTTCATGATGTGATCGTTGAATTCGGCAACTTCGGGCCAACCCTTACGCACCTCGCTGCCCAGAAGTTGGGGATGGCGCCCCCCCGCGAATTGCGAGTATCCGTCGTTGTAGATCATGTACCCGCGCTCGCCCCACAGCAGCACCATCGGCACGGGTGAACCGATGATCATGGCGACGATGGTGCGTAAACTTTGCGGCCAACCCGCAATCGGACCGAGTGCCGTCCGAGCCCAGTCAAAGTCACGAATCAGGCGAGCCACATCGCTGTTGTGGTGAAGAATCTCTGTGGGCACTGATGATTCAGCCGTGCAGAGAGCGCTCCGACACGATGATTCCGTCCGCATCGGCGTACAGCCAGCAGCCCTCCTTGAACGAGATACCCGCGAAATGCACGTGCAGGTTGCGATGACCGGTGTGCAGTCCTTTCTCCGATTTGCGCGGATGCGCTGCCAGCGCCTTGACGCCGAGCGCCGCACCACGGATTTCCTCGGTGTCGCGCACGCACCCATTGACGATGATGCCTCGCCAATGATTGGCGACCGCGATGGACGCCAGATTTCCTCCGACCAGAGCACAGCGCAGAGAGCCGCCTCCATCGATCACGAGCACGCGTCCGTCGCCCGCTTCCTCGAGCAAGGTCCTGACGATGGCATTGTCCTCGAAAACCTTAACCGTCGTGATCGGTCCGTGAAACTGCGCGAGGCCGCCGAAATCCGAGAACAGCGGCTCTGCCACCGTGACATCCGCATGCTTGTCACACAAATCGGCAGTCGAAATCTTCACTGCGGCGTCAACACATCCCGAGGGGTCTTCAAGGACCGAACTGCTGCATGGTGTTGTGCACACCGCCAGCCTTCAAGGCCGCTTCCCCGGCGAAATACTCTTTGTGATCATCGCCCATGTCCGAACCGGCCATGTTTTGATGCTTGACGCATGCAATACCCTGGCGGATCTCCTGACGCTGCACATTGAGTACGTATCCCAGCATGCCGGGAGCACCGAAGTAGTCGCGCGACAGATTATCGGTCGAGAGCGCGGCGGTGTGATAGGTCGGCAAGGTGATCAAATGATGAAAGATGCCGGCGCGCTTCGATGCATCGGCCTGGAAGGTGCGGATCTTCTCGTCGGCCTCGGCAGCGAGGGCGGTGTTGTCGTAATCGACGCTCATCAGCGCCGCTCGATCGAAGGCTGACACATCTTTGCCCGCCGCTTTCCACGCATCGAACACCTGCTGTCTGAAATTCAAGGTCCAATTGAAGGACGGAGAATTGTTGTAGACCAACTTGGCGTTGGGAACCACCTTGCGAATCCGATCCACCATCGCAGCCACTTGGCCGATATGCGGCTTCTCAGTCTCGATCCACAGCAGGTCGGCGCCATTCTGCAGGGCTGTGATGCAGTCGAGCACGCAGCGATCCTCACCCGTGCCCGCTCGAAACTGATACAGATTGCTGGGCAACCTCTTGGGGCGAAGGAGTTTGCCATTACGGTTGAGCAACACATCGCCGTTGTGGCCTTGCGCCGCCGTGATTTCCTCGCAGTCGAGGAAGGAGTTGTATTGATCGCCGAGGTCACCGGGGGTCTTGCTGTAAGCAATCTGCTGGGTGAGTCCGGCGCCGAGTGAGTCCGTGCGCGTCACGATGACGCCATCGTCGACCCCGAGTTCGAGGAACGCATATCGGCAAGCGCGCACTTTGGCCAGGAACACTTCATGAGGCACGGTGACCTTGCCGTCCTGATGGCCGCACTGCTTCTCGTCTGAAACCTGGTTTTCGAGTTGCAGGCATCCTGCCCCGGCTTCGATCATCTTCTTGGCGAGCAGGTAGGTCGCCTCCGCGTTGCCGAATCCCGCATCGATGTCGGCAATCACCGGAACGACATGGGTCTGATATCCGTCGATCGCCAACATCAATTTCTTCTCTTTGACCGCATCGCCGGCCTTTCGCGCCGCGTCCAGATCGCGGAACAACCCGCCGAGTTCGCGTGCGTCTGCCTGCCTCAAGAACTTGTAGAGCTCCTCGACCAGCGCCGGCACCGTGGTCTTCTCGTGCATCGACTGATCCGGCAAAGGGCCAAACGCGGAGCGAAGCGCGGCGACCATCCAGCCCGACAGATACAGATAACGGCGCTCGGTCGAACCAAAATGTTTCTTGACGGCAATGATGTTCTGCTGCGCAATGAAGCCGTGCCAGGTCCCCAGCGATTGGGTGTACTTGGAACTGTCCGCATCGTACGCGGCCATATCCTTGCGAATGATAGCGGCGGTGTATCTGGCAATGTCCAGACCGGTGCGAAACCGGTTCTGCAACTGCATTCGAGCGACTGACTCAGGGGAAATGCCTTTCCAACTCTCGCCCTTGGATTCGATCAAGCGATCAGCTGTTGTGACATATTCGCGGTAGGACATTAGTGGCTCACCTTGTGTTGACGAACGCTCAGGCTATCACTAATACGGCCGTCTTTAAGGGCCGGAAAATTGATGTTGTGAAAACCTGAAATCTGCCGCCAGATTCCCTGGGAATCAGCGTTCAGCCACGTTGCCGGACCTGAAATATATCAAGAAGTACCGTTTTGCTCGGCAATGGTCAGTGTTTGGCAACGCCGACAGCCATGCGCCGAGAAAAAGTCCCTTTCGGTTCACTGCGCGCGAATCGCCGCGATGAATCGTTCCCCGTAGCGGGCAAGCTTGGCCTCTCCGATGCCGCGGATTGAGGCAAACGCGTCGAGCGTCACCGGGCGCCGCTGCGCCATTTCACGCAGGGTGGCATCGTGAAAGATGACGTAGGGGGGCAGACCCTGCTGATCGGCCAGCTGCTTGCGCAGCGTGCGCAACGCGTCGAACAACGCCTTGTCTTCCCCGCCAAGCGAGGCGTCCGATGCCGTACGGTCCTTGCGAGGCGCTGCGGCGATCTTGGCCATGCGAGCCACCTTGACCGCTCGCTCTCCTTTGAGCACCTGCCAGCTTTCGGCGTTGAGGCAGAGCACGGGGTAACCGTCCTGCGTTTCTGAAACCAGTCCCTGATGCAGCAATGCGCGGACCAGCGCCCGCCACTCCTCCAGCGTATGGTCCTTGCCGATGCCGTGGACGCTCAGCTCGTCGTGATTGCGCGAAACCACGCGCTCGGAGCGGCTGCCGCGCAGGATCTCGATGACGTGTGCGGCGCCAAACCGCTCACGACGCTGCGCCAGTCGAGCCACGCAAGATAGCAGCTGCCTCGCTTGGACCGTCCAGTCCATCAGTTCTCGGGGCTCGCAGCAGTTGTCGCATGCGCCGCACGGCGGCAGATAGTTTTCATCCAAATAGCGCAGCTGTATGGCGCGGCGGCATTCGTTCGACTCGGCATAGTTCAATACCTGGCGCAGTTGCTGGCGGGCGATGCGCTGCTCTTCTTCGAGCGGTTCGCCGCTGTCCGGGTCGAGTTTTTGTTGAATGAGAAAATCCGCGGTTCGGATGTCGGCCGGCCCAAAAAACAGCGTGCAACGGGCTGGGTCGCCATCCCGTCCGGCCCGCCCCGATTCCTGATAGTAGCCCTCGAGCGTGCGCGGCAGATCGTAGTGCACGACCCATCGAACGTCGGGCTTGTTGATGCCCATGCCGAAGGCAATGGTGGCGACGATGACCTGAATGTCGTCGCGGATGAAGCCTTCCTGATTCGCACGGCGCACCGCGGCGTCCAAACCCGCATGGTAGCCCGAAACGGCGATGCCATCGGCTTGCAGCCGTTCGCACAGCTCCTCCACGCGCTTGCGCGACAAACAGTAGACAATGCCGGCGCCGCCGGCGTTCGCGATCCGCAACAGCTCGGCGTAGGTGCCCGCGTTTTTCGGCCGCACCTCGTAGAATAGATTGGGCCGGTTGAAACTCGACAGGTGCACGGCGGGCTCTCGCAAGCCCAACTGCGCGACGATGTCCAACCGTACCCTTGAGGTGGCGGTCGCGGTGAATGCGAGCATGGGCACTCGCGGATGACGCCGGCGTAGCGTCGACAGTTGCCGGTATTCGCGCCGGAAGTCATGGCCCCATTCGGAAACGCAATGCGCCTCGTCGATGACGAACGCATTGATGCCCGGGTGTGTCGCAAGCGTTTCCAGGGGGCCGGTGAGAAATTCGGTCATCAGCAGGCGTTCAGGTGCCAGGTAGACCAGTTTGTAGGTCCCCCGAAGCATCGCAGCGATGCGCCGCTGAACCTCATCGCCCCGCAGGGAGGAATTGATGAAGGTCGCAGAGATGCCATTGTCCTCGAGCAGCCGTACCTGGTCCTGCATGAGGGCGATCAACGGCGACACCACCAGGCTGACGCCGGGCTGCAGCAGCGCCGGCAGCTGGAAGCACAGGGACTTTCCCCCACCAGTGGGCATCAGCGCCAAAACGTCTCGCCCGGCCAGGACATCCCGTACCACCGACTCCTGGCCGGAGCGGAACGAGGTGAAACCGAAAATACGATGAAGGGCGTGCGCCAGTTCTGGCATGACAGTAACGGATTATAGGGGCAAACGAACCGTGAATCGGGATCCGACCCCTTCCAGGCTCTCGGCAAAAACCTCGCCTTTATGCAGATTGACGACCATGGCCACCAGGTGCAGACCCACGCCGGTGCCGGCGATGCCGGTGGCGTTGCTGCCGCGGAAATAACGTCCGAAAAGATGTTCGCGGTCCCGCGCCGTGATGCCGATACCGTAGTCGCGGACTTGCACCACCAGGTCATTCGGCTCCACCCGTGCATCGACTTCGATGGGGCCGCCTTGCGGGGAATATTTGATGGCGTTCGAGATCAAATTGCTGAAGGCGTGAAACAGCAGCTTTGGGTCGCCGTGAATGGCCGCGGGCAGCACGGGCCAATTCTCGAGGATGGCGCGATGCGACGCATCGCGATGCGTTTGACACGCCTCACGCAGCACGGCGGTCGGGTCCATCTCGACCGGTTGAAATACTGCATGACCATCCAGCATGCGCGAAGCGCCAAGCAGGCTATCCATGATTCCCGTGATCCGATTGACCGCATCCCGGATGCTTGCACCCCGCTCAGCGATGTCGTCCGGATCCAACCGGCCGCTCATTTTGATCAGGCGCTGAGCGTGGCCATCGATGATGGTCAAGGGAGTCAAGAACTCATGAGATGTCATCGAGACAAAGTCCCGTTGCTGCGTGGTAAGCCGCCGCTCGTGCTCGAGTCCGTCCTCCAAGGCGGCCGCCTGTTCAATGAGTCGCCTCTGGCTGGCGACCAACGCGACCGCGTTATCCCGAAAAACGGACACGACCCGCGCCATGGCGCCGATCTCATCGTCTCGTTTGATGCTCGGAATGACAACCTGGGTGTCGTGATCGGCGAGCGCGTGCATGCACCGAACCAAGCGCAGCAATGGCGCCAAGATGCCGCTGGCAAGGTATACGATCACGGCGGCCATCAGGGCGGCTGCCAACACCATCGCCGTCACGAGCATGGCTCGGGCATTGCGGTAGGTGGCGGCCGCCCGGTCGGTGTCAAGCTGAGCTTTGACCACTGTCTGTTGGGTGAGGCGGCTCAAAGTGTCGCTGGAAAGGTCGAAGGCGCGCCGCGACTCGGTGTTGTAAATGCTTGCCGCTGCCGGGGTCTCGCCAGCCCTTGCCAACGCGATGACCTTACCGGCGACTTGCAGATAAGCGTCCCACTGCGTCGAGAACTCACGATAGAGCGCAGCCTCCGGCGCTTCCTGCGCCACCTCCTCGTAGGCTCGCTGACTGGATGAGACGGTCGTGCGCAGCGTCTCGATGTCCTCATCGCTCGCCTGCGCCTGCAGCGCAGTCGACGCTAACAGCCGTGTAGCTTCCGCCGTGCGGTAGTCCGACATGTAATTGCTCAAATCGCCGAGCACGCGCACGTCACGCAGCCAATGATTGCGAATCACCTCAGAGGCCAGATTCACATCGCTCAAACGAACGAACCCGACCACGCCCAAGCCAATGACCAGCAAGAAGAGCAGCGCGAACACGAAGTAAAGACGGACGCGAATCGAATGCGAGTGCAGCCACCGGGATGATCGGCGATGCGCACCCAAGTCCGCGCCGATCAGCGCAAGATCCGGTTCGAGCCGTTCGTTCAAGGCACGTTGCATGGCGCTCTTAAGGGCTGATCAGATGTCCCGCGGTCGCCTTCACGACCGCCTCGGTCCGTGTCGAGACGTTGAGCTTGCGACAGGCATTTTCGATATGGAAATTGACGGTGCGCTTGCTCAAGCCGACGATCTTGGCAATTTCGGGTGAAGTTTTTCCGCGGCCGGACCACAACAGGCATTCCCGCTCGCGATCGTTCAACGCGACTTGTCGCGACCAGGCTCCGTTGCGCAACCCTTGACCGAGCCTCGCCTCGATGATGGTTGCCAGTATCTCGAAATCGATGGGCTTCGCGACATAATCATCCGCGCCCAAGCGCCGGCCTTTGAGTTCACTGTCGCGATCCTTGCGCGCGGTGAGGAAAATGAATGGCACGACGCGATGCTGCGGCGCCAATCTCGTCAGGTATTCCATGACCTCAAAGCCGCTCATGTCCGGCATGTTGACGTCGCAAAGTACGAGATCCGGATTTGTCTTCAGGATTGCATTGACGCCCTCGCGGCCACCCGCGGCCATATTGACGATGTAGCCGCGCTCCTGCAGATCTTCCGCAATCAACGCAGCGGTTTCTGCGTCGTCCTCGATGCAGAGGATTTCCCGACTCGAAGCAACCATCGCCGCATTCTCACACACTACCGGGCTGCGAGGGGGGTGGGATTGTCGGCGCCTTTGCGATTCCACCAGCCTCCGCCGAGCGCCTGATAGAGCGCCGCGGTATCACCAAATCGGGTCGCTTGCGCCTGTACCAGACCCAAGACAGCCTGCTGGTAGGCCATGGCCGCCGTCAGTTCGGTGAGGTAATCGGCGTAGCCGTTTTGCATCCGCTGATGGGACAGTTCAAACGTCAGCTTGGCTGCCCGTTCTGCCTCCGCGGCCGCGCTGAGCGCATCAGCGTCGTTGATCAGCGCATGCAGCGAGTCGGCCACATTTTGATAGGCGGTCAACACGGTGTTTTGATATTGCGCCGCGGTCTGACGCAGCGCCTGATCCGCCGCTCGCTTCGTATGCAGCAGCGTGCCGCCTTCAAACAGCGGCTGAGTGGCATCGCCAATGAGCGTCCAAAACGGACCGCCGGAACTGAACATCTGTGAAAACTGCGTGGCCGTTCCGCCAACCGTGCCGGTAATGTTGAATTGGGGAAGCATGGAGGCGATCGCCACGCCCACCTGGGCATTGGCGGAGCGAACCTGTTCCTGCGCCGCGCGCACATCCGGTCGCTGCTCGATGATCTTGGAGGGCAGACTCAACGGCAATTGCGACGGCAGCGACAACGAGGTCAGTTCAAAGGTTTCGGCGATGTCTTGATTGGGCAGATTGCCGACCAGCATGCGAAGCAAATCACGGTTCTGTTCGAATTGCTTCTGAAGCGGCGGCAACAATGCCTTGGCCAGGGCGAGTTGCTGTTCCTGGGCGGCCAGATCAATTCGCGTGGCGAAGCCCGAGTTGAATTTATCGCGCACGATGGCGAGCGAGGTCTCGTTGTGCGCGAGGATTTCCCGGGTGGCGGCCAGCTGGGCGCGGGTCGATGCCTCTTGGATCGCCGATGCGACGACATTCGCGGCGAGACTCAAGCAAGTCGCCTCGAGTTCGAAGCGCTGCATCTGCGCGTCTGCGTCCAATGATTCCACTTTGCGGCGATTCAGCCCAAAAACGTCGGGAACGAAACCCACCGTGAGCGTGGCGGTATGAAAGTTGAAATACAGGGGCACGTTATTCGGCAGATTCGTCGGGCCTGGATTTTGGGTGGCGGTGATGCTGGTTCCATTGCCTTGAACGCCCGGTGCGCTGCTGCCGCTGAGATTACCGGCCAGTTTTTGCCGCTCGAATTGATAGTCCGCGGACACGCTCGGATAGAAATATCCCTGTTGCGCATAGACCATTTCCTGTGCCTGACGCAGCGCCGCTTGCGCGGCCGCAATCGTGGGATTGACGCGAAAAGCGCGTTCGACGAGGGCATCGATCGCCGGCGAGCCAAATGCCTCCCACCATCGATACGGTATGTCTTGCCCCATGACAAAGCGCTGCGCGTCGCCGCCTGGAACCGGAGTCGAGGCCGTGCGCGGCGGCAGCGGCGAGGGAGTGTAGCCCGCATTCGGCGGCGCTTGCGGCGTGTGGAAACGGGGACCGACGGCGCATCCGGCAACCGCGCCGAGCAGCACGAACGAGAGGGCAACGAGGCGAGACGTCGTGCTCATAGGAGTGGCGTGCATTGTGAGCGGTCCACGCGCCGCAGCGAAACTGAGAATGTGCGCTGGGAATTATCACAGTGCGTGTTCACAGTAGCCTCGGTGGGGCTGCCTCGACATCATGCGCTGATGCGCTACCTGCAGTTTTTTCCGCGATTCAAGATTTCACAAGCACTCATGGGTGCAGCCGCCGTGCTGGCCGTGGTGATCATCGGTGCGGTGGTTCATGCGGCATCGGGAGCCATGCCCGCCTCGGTCTCGAAAGCCTCCAATCCGGACGAGGTCAAGTTAACGGATTCGCAGCTGCACGCCATTCAGGTGGCGGCGATCGCCGATCGAGAGTTTGCGGTGGAGAAAACCGCGGTGGGAAGCATCGATTTCAACGAAGACAGAACCTTGCAGGTGTTCACTCCCTATGCGGGCCGCATCATCGATGCGTTTGCCCGTCTCGGCGATACGGTGAAAAGAGGCGAGGTGCTGTTCACGATCGAAAGTCCCGATTTTCTCTCGGCCCAATCGAACCTCATTTCGGCTGCCGCGACCCTGGATCAGACCTCAAGTGCGCTGTCACGTGCGAAAGCGCTGTACGACTCCAAAGCGATTGATCAAAACGACTACGAAACGGCGGTGGCCAATCAGAAAAGCGCCGAAGGGGCACTGCGCGCAGCGCGCAGCGCCGTCGCAATTTTCGGCAAGACAGAGGCGCAGATCGATCAATTGGTCGCCGCTCGTCGGGTGGAGCGTGCGCTCGTCATCAGGAGTCCGATCGCCGGCACCGTCACGGCGCGCAATGCGGCGCCGGGACTGCTCGAGCAACCCGGCAACGTGCCGGCTCCCTATTCGGTGTCGGACCTCTCCACCATGTGGATGGTGGCGAACGTCACTGAATCCGACAGCCCCGCCTTCAAGAAAGGCCAAGCCGTGTTGGTTTCGGTGTCGGCTTACCCGGATCGGGTATTTGCAGGAAAAATCACCGCCTTGGGGTCCACGGTCGATCCGAATACTCGCCGAGTCATGGTGCGTTCCGAGATAAAGGATCCGCAGCACGAGCTTCGTCCGCAAATGTTCGCGACTTTCGTCATCCGCACCGGCGCTCCCATCCGCGCGCCGGCGGTTCCCCTCAACGGTGTGGTGCGCGAGGCGACGGCACCATGTCCGTTTGGGTGGTGGGCAATGACCCGCATCAATTTACCCGCCGCGCCGTGAAAATCGGGGTTCAGCAGGAAGGCTATCGAGAGATTCTGGACGGCCTGCAGCCTGGCGAGACCGTGGCGATCGACGGCGCCATTTTCTTGAGCAACATCCTCTACGGCGGTGCGTCCTGATCGGCCGAGCAGCTCGATGATCAGGGGGATTTTGGGATTTGCACTGGGACGTCGAGCCGTCGTGATCCTCGGGCTCATGGTCTTCGTTGCCGCCGGCCTCATTGCCTACAGCAAGCTCAACATCGAGGCCTATCCGAATCCCGCACCGGTGATCCTCGAGATCACAGCCCAAGCGGCCGGGCTTTCAGCCGAGGAGATGGAAAAATATTACACAACGCCGATGGAGATAGGCCTCTACTCCACGCCGGGCATCGACAACATTCGTTCCACCTCGTTTTATGGACTTTCCTTCGTCCGCGTCACTTTCAAATATGGCGTTGATTATTATTTTGCCTATACGCAGGCAGCTTTAAGCCTGCAGCAAAATGTGCAGCTTCCCAATAATCAAGTTGCGCAAATCCAGCAGTCCAGCCTCGTGGGTGAAGTCTATCGCTACCAGGTGGTGGGTCCGCCGCATTTCGGGTTGACCAATCTACGCACCGTTCAAGATTGGATCGCGACCCGCCGGCTGTCGACCATCCCGGGCGTGGTTGCGGTCAATAGCTGGGGAGGCACCACCAAAGAGTTCGACGTCGAGGCGGATTTGGCAAAACTGCAGGCCTTCAATATAACCATGCCGCAGCTGCTCACGGCGTTGGGGAACTCCAACATCAACGTGGGCGGCCGCGAAGTCACCGTCGGTCAGCAATCCGTCAACATCCGCGGCGTGGGCCTCATCGATAGCGGCGGCAACGATGACCTGACCCAGGGCTACCGCGTCGATGACATACAAAAGGTCGTGCTCGGCCAGTTCAACGGTGTGCCGGTGCAGGTCAAGGATGTTGCCCGGGTGTCGGTTGGCTTCGTACCGCGTCTGGGCATTGCGGGCCGGGACCATGAGGATGATGTGGTCGCATCGATCGTGGTGATGGGGCGCACCCAGCACACCAATGACATCATTCCCCGCATCAAAGCCGCGGTCGCAGCGCTCAATAGCGACGGCAGCTTGCCGCCCGGGGTGAAACTCGTTCCTTATTACGACCGCAGTTCTCTGGTCGCCGTCACAACCCATACGGTGCTGCACAATCTGATCTTTGGTTGCGCGCTGGTTTTCTTGATCCAATGGATATTTCTCGGCAATTTACGCAGCGCCATCATCGTGGGCGTCAATATTCCCTTCGCTCTGTTTTTCTCCATCATCATCTTGGTGCTGCAGGGTCAGGACGCCAACTTGTTGTCGATCGGTGCCGTCGATTTCGGCATCATCATCGACTCGGCGGTCATTTTGGTTGAAAACATCTTTCGCAATCTGCAGGCCATGCCGAGCTTGCAGGCGCAGATGGTGCAGAATTTGAGCCAGGGTGCCGATGCGGCCAGTTTCTCGCCTCCCAACGGCACGCCTTGGACGGTGCGCCTGCGGATGATCTATCTGTCCGCGCTGCAGGTCGACAAGGCGATCTTGTTCTCGACCGCCATCACGATTGCCGCCTTTGGGCCTCTGTTCACGATGCAGGGCGTTGAAGGCCAGATCTTCGGTCCCATGGCCAAGACTTATGGGTATGCGCTCGCCGGCGCGCTGATCGCGACCTTTACCGTAACGCCGGTGCTCTCATCCCTGCTGCTGCCGGAGAAGGTCAGCGAAACGGAGACATTCATCGTGCGTGCGTTGCACCGCGCCTATAAGCCCGTGCTGCAGTTCGCGCTCAACCGGCGGGCGTTGGTGGTGGGAATCGGCGTGCTTTTCCTCCTCATTATCGGCATTCTCATTCCCTTCCTGGGCAGTGAATTCCTGCCCGCTTTGGAAGAGGGCAATTATTGGATCCGCGCGGCGATGCCGCAGACGATGTCGCTGGATGCCGGTACCGAGGCCACGCGCAGGATGCGCGAGATATTGCTGCGCCACCCGGAGATCCTCACCGTCGTATCCCAGCACGGGCGACCGGATAATGGCAGTGATGCCTCGGCGTTTTCCAACGTCGAGCTGTTCGCGCCCTTGAAGAATTTCGACGAATGGCCGTCCGGCATGACAAAGGAAAAATTGACTGCGCAGCTGCAAAAGGAATTCGACGCAGTGTTGCCCGGTGTGGTGTTCAATTTCTCTCAATACATCCAAGACAACGTCGAGGAAGCGCTTTCCGGTGTGAAGGGTGCCAATTCGGTCAAGATCCTCGGACCGAACCTAGACGTACTGGAGCAGTACGCGGCCAAAGTTCAGCAGGAAATGCAGCAGGTCAAGGGGATGGAGGATATCGGTATCTTCCACATCGTCGGGCAACCTAACTTGAACATCAAAGTCGACCGAGACAGAGCCGCACGCTACGGCCTGAATACCGGCGATGTGAATAGTGTGATACAGGCGGCCTTGGCCGGCGTCGTTGCCACCAACGTGCTCGAAAGTGATCGGCAATTCAATCTCACGGTACGTCTGGCGAAAAAATATCGCGACAATATCGATGCCATCGGGGACGTTCCGGTGAGCTACCAAGCGCCCAACGGCACCACCGCCTATATCCCGCTGCACGAGCTTGCCACCATCAGCGTGGATTCCGGAGCGGCCTACATCTATCACGAAACTACGCAGCGCTATGTGCCCATCAAGTTCAGCGTGCGCGGTCGCGATTTGGGCGGCACCGTCGCGGAGGCGCAGGCACGGATCGCCAAAAACATTCATCTGCCCACCGGCTATCGGATCTTGTGGGCGGGCGAGTTTCAGGATCTGCAAACCGCGAAGCAGCGTTTGGCGCTGTTCGTGCCCATGAGTTTGGCGCTGATTTTGATCCTGCTGTACAGCTTGTTCAATTCGGTGCGTGACAGCCTTTTGGCCCTGGCGGGGATTCCATTTGCCGTCGGCGGCGGCGTGCTGGCGCTGTTTGTGGCGCGACTGCCTTTCAGTGTCTCGGCCGCGATCGGCTTCATCTCGCTGATGGGGGTGTCGGTCATGAATGGGATTTTGGTTTTGAGTTATTTCAATGAGTTGAAAGTTCAAGGCATGAGCGCGGTCGATGCCATGGAACACGCCGCCGAAAAGCGCATGCGTCCGATGCTGATGACGGCGCTGTCCGCGTGCATTGGGCTGGTTCCGGCCGCATTCTCAACGGGCATAGGCAGCCAGGTGCAGCGGCCACTCGCCACCGTCGTCGTGGGCGGCATGCTGATCGGGCCTTTGATGCTGCTGATCGTCGTGCCCGCACTGCAGTTGGTTTTCTTGCGCAAGACTTTGAATAAAACCATCGCGGAATGATTTTTTGGCGTCCCCCGCATCCAGCGTTTTCA
>Ga0116227_10007697_pt1 | contig 20847 bp, 16 predicted proteins | sample S1TSphgellanicum_FD_89693 | JGI IMG/M metagenome (GOLD analysis project Ga0116227, IMG submission 89693) | Host-associated microbial communities from peat moss isolated from Minnesota, USA - S1T2_Fb - Sphagnum magellanicum MG | ecosystem: Host-associated > Plants > Peat moss > Unclassified...
ACAACACAATGGAAAAAAAATTGCTCACAAAAAGACCAAAACACCACCCTTTTAAAATGGGGGAAGGTGGGGGGGGGGGGGGGTTTGCTTAATCATGTTCCCCCCAGTATGAAAGACATATTTAAATTATTTTTCAAAATATTCTATTTTGTGAAAAAAAAACCCATATTAATTTGAATAATTTTTTTAAAAACCATCACAAACTTGTTGGCAGTAAAAGATCTCATTTCCTTTGTCCAGGACTACCTAACGGCTCTCTCTCTCTCTCTCAGAGTCATGATCACATCTTCTCAAGTGCTGCTCCGAAAATGATGCAAAAGCATCACAAATTTTGAATTGAGCTGCGTTTAGGGTTCGGTAACAGGGGGCCCTGGGGGTTGTACACCACCCAACTTTTCCACTCACTACAAAACTCAACTCCTAATTTCTCAGATCTGATTTTTGACTGATATGATATGTCTTCTTGTCAGTTAGTGTGGGTCATCGTGCCTCTAGGACTTAGTTCCTTTCCTTTGCCCCGCATTCCAAGCCTTTCTTGTTCTTTTCCTTGGGAAGTCCAAAAATTTGCAATTTCTCATTAATTATGTGTCCCAATTTTTTAGCACCCCTGGCTCGCACTCTCACACTTGCGCATTGCATGCCGTAATACCTTGGCCATTTCAACACATGTCCGTGGAATAATTAATTAATTTTGAAAAATTCATCTCAACAAATGAAATATTCCTAAATATTCATTATTATCCTTCACAATATTTTTTGATTTGGAAGAAATAAAATTTGAAAATTTCAACATTTCTGAAAATAATATAATTAGTGTCCAATTGGCCAAGGTACAAGGGTATTTACTTTGTATTTTGTTCCATCCACAAGGGGGTTTGCAGTGTGCAGCATTGTTGGGTGGATACAAAGTTTGGTAGGTTAGAATCATTGGTTGTGATTTAGATTAGTAAAAGCCCAAATCAAAAAATTTGGATTTGATTCTTGGAATCAAATCAGAAAACAGAATCAGGTTCTTGGTTTTTTGAGAACATGAATCAAAACCGGAACTGGGGTTATGTTCTTAAAAGAAAAACAATCAAATTTCTTTATTGAAAAAAAAACTAAAGTTAATCTCTAGTTTTTGTTTTTTAGGGCTAACTAGAGATTAATTGACAAATTAATTGTCAGGTTACCCAGAACCAGATTCAAATCAAGTTGCAACTTGTGACTGGAACCTGAACACAGAATTGTATCATCAATTCCATTCATATGTGGAACTCAAACTGAATAGATTCTCATTTATTTTTTAGAACTAGAGGTTCTTTGTAAAAACAAGGCATCACAAACATGCTGGCCCTGCCAATAGATAAGATGTTATACATCTACCCACTGTGTCCACACTCTGAACACCAAAAGAAATCTGTTTCAATTGCATTCACTTTGTCTTTGTGTTTTGCTACCTTCCTAACAGGGTTCACACTCTCTTGTGTGCTTGTTTCACTTGCTTTGTACTTGTCTTTCTTTTTTCCCTTAGGAATTCTTTTTATTTGTGATGGCAATCTATTTTTTGTTACATGTACATCAATAATCATGCGATTAATAGTTTCTTGACCTTCTAACTCATTCACCAAGCATAGCCTCTTCACCTTCCTTTTATTTTGTAAGCACACATCATTTGGACAAGACATTGAATACGAGTTTTTGTCCATTGAGAGGAGGGTTACATGACTATTCATCCATACACAAGCTTGTTATGGTGTCACTCTCAAACTTTTGAAAGGTAGGTTATGTCTATTAATTGATGAGAGGTTGTCAATAATTGGAAAATACCTTTGGCATTATCAAACCTTAGCTATTTTTTGGTAATTGAAGTGTAAGGTAACACTTGGAGTTGCGGGCATTATCGAAATAAGGGCCCATGCGAGGTAGGGTTGATTCCAATGCTGTTGACAACATTACCCAATGCAACAATCAGCAAATTTTAATCAATTATTGTTTTTCTTTTTCATGATATTTGACGGGCACCTACTGAATACCCATTGGGTATCATATGAAAAAAAAAAATCAAAATGCAAGGAATTTTGAAAAATGAAATGTTTGTTCTTGCAAACATTTCATTTTTTGAAATGCCCCATGAGTTTTTCTGCATCTGGATACACTATAATATTTATAGGAGACTTTTATCAATATTGGCTAGATATTGAAAAATCACTTGGTTATGTACATGGGTCCATGTTCAAATATTAGATAACATGGTTGTCGGTTCCGATTATGAACAATACCTGCCCAAAAAACCTTGTTTAACTTGATATTAGCATATATGATATCCATAAATATAGGGTATTACTTTAACCAAAATAACACCCTATGTAAATTCATATGGAGACCTTTCACATTCACCTTTTTCATCCATTTAGGTCTTCATTATTGATTTTTTGCACTAAACTTAAAATCTTTGGTCACAAGTTTGTTGTCCATCTCTTGTTTCTTCGCTTTGGCTTGTTGCAGTGGTTTTTTGTTGTTTTGTCAGGATGGATTCTTTCAAGGCTTTAGGTCTTCCATAGTCACCTATATTTGTTAGTTGTGATTCTTTTCAATGCTATTATGACCATCAATTGATTTTATTGAAAGGAGGAATTGGAGATCGGTTATTCGAGGTGAGCAATTGGCTTCAATGCATTTTCCTCTCAACTCCCAACAATCAAACTAATTTTTGCACAATTCATTGGTAAATTATAAGTTTATAGTTGATAATGTGCTTGAAAATGTCTAATCTCTTGTTTCTTATGAGTCTTGGATTTAAATGTCAAAATTTTGTTGCTTAATATCTAAAATCCGTTTTCTATTTCTATTGTTTGAAATCCAAAGTGTTTATGTGAGTTTTTTTCACAATGTATTTGCAAAAAGGGAGTTTGTTTGTATGTTTGAGGTCTTCATGAAGCTTTGAGTCTTGAAATGTCAAAACCTTGTTGCTTTTAACCTTGTTTTTTGTGCCTAGAAATCAAAACCTTATTTTTATATTAGACTTTTAGTTCAAGGGTCTCAATTTTTGAAATGATAATTTTTAGAACCAAATTGTTACAAAATCAATAAGTGAATTTGATTTGTTGCACCAAGAATTATAATCACCCATTTTGTTTGTTTATGTTTGTAATCAGCAACAAATTCCTAGTCACTTTTGGAGTTTTTTTTTTAATTTTGTGAAAGTGAAGTGCAAATGGCAAAGATTGAAGGATTCAATTTAAAGGAGGACTTAAAAGACGATTGTGATGTTAATGACTTGGAAATATGGAGCTTAGCTAGGGTTTTAAGGCCATTGGTTGGTTCAATTTAAACATCAATAGGACTATTCATTTTTGGAAGCATTGTAATCCCAAACAACTTGGATGTGAAAACAGAAATTGCATAAGAAATATTGAAAATTCAATTAACCATGAATTAGAAAGGATGGGTGCTTCATCATAAGTTGTTTTTCTTTTCTAATATTTTTATGTGGTGAATGATGGCAGTAAATTAGATCTTGTTTTGCTTAAAAGCATGTGTTGTGTGATTTGTCACTCTATTTCCCAAATTTATAGTTCTAACAATATCACGAGGAACAACATGATTTCATATAACTAACAACATGGGATTACTTCTATGCAAAAATAGACTTTTGCTAAGCATCCATTTGCTTGACGTAGGTGAAAAAATGTTAATTTAGTTCTTGCAATAGAAAAATAGTGTTAAATTTTTTTTATAAAAAAGATGTGATGTTAATTATAGGGCCACCATAGATCATTTTGAGAGTGCTAATCCTTATAAAAAATATGATGCAAAACCAAAAAAATAAAATTCATTAAGGACTTGTTATTTGTTGCCAAACCTTACGTGTCTAATAGGCAATTTGCATTTGAGAATGAGGAGGCAAGTATATCAAAATTCAACCATTAGTAGTGGTATTGTTGTTTCTCCTTATCAAAAGAGCGATTTGTAATTCTAAATGTGTGAATGCACTACAAGATTTTGTGGTTCCATGAGATTTTGGTTACATTTAATCATAGTAAAACTTTGCTTAATGTGAATAAAAGGAAAATAATAAAATTGGTTTTTTAAAAAATTCTTTAAAAAAAAAAAATCTCTTTGATAATCCATGTAAACACTAAACTTGTTGGTTCTCAACAAGATCTTGCAAAAATCAACCCTTATGCATTCCAGGCGGTTCTTAACCCCAAACAAATTGATACCCTTATTGACCAGTCACTCTGACAACTTGATTACCAATGAGGTCCCAAAAATCTCTTAAACTCCTGATATTTGATACCATATGTGTAATAGAAAATTAAATTTTTTCAAATAACAAGCCTGGTGGATAATTGAAAAAAAATTCAATATCTTGCTAACATTGGGTTTTATGACCTCGTGGTGGTTGTTACCTAGTGTATAGTATGTATACAATTCCTTAGCAAATACTTCAGGCCAGTGACTCTTTTTCTTTCTTTTTTTTTTGGCTGGTGCAACAACATGCAACAACAATTTATGAACTGGTGCAACAACATTTTGTTTAAAGCTTTATGGAGATTTTCCAAGGAAATTTTTACTAAATTTGGTGTTGAAAAACAAAATTGTAGCCACTTTTTAGACCTCAATATTTTGAAAAAAAATCCCTAAAATTTGAGGAAGGCTCTTATTTGTGCCACCAAAGTTTTTAATAAATTTTGGCTAGGTTTACATCAATAATCATGCAAAATAAAAAAGAGGGAAGAAAAAAAAACCACTGAAAGGCATCAGCCCTAAAAAAGAAATAGAAGCCATGTGACGAAAAAGCACATAAAATAATAAGTACCGAGCGCAGAGGTACACCATTTTGTCGTCTTTTTTGTCGTGTTTTTGGGGATGTAAAGGGGCCCCACGCTTTTGTCTGCAGCGAGCATGCTCCTCTCTGCCGCTTATTGCTTTGCGTTCTGTGCTCAGTAGCTTGCTCTTGGAACATGTCTCGTCTGCTGCTCCAGCTGCTGCTTCTTCCACTACTTTCCCTGTAGAGCTTGTACCCTCCATACCACTTAACAATTACTTCTTGCTCTTGTTCTTCCTCTTCATCTTCTTCTTCACTTTCTTCTCCTTCTTCTTCTGCTGATTGTTTTTTCCCCCTTTTCTTGTTGGAGCAAAACGGCATTGAGGAAAATCGCTGCATTGATGATGATCTTGGAGTTTTGCTGGAGGAATTGATCTATCTCCCGTTGGGGTTTTTGGGAGGAACACGGCATTTGTGGAGTTGCGTAAGTGTGTTCTTATGATGTGTATTTCTGCCATTTCAAATCTTTCAATGATGATGATGATGATGATGATGATGATGTAGAGCGGGGGAAAAATGTTTTGTTGGTTTTTTCTTTCGGTTTTGGTGCTTGGTTGCATTCCTTCCATGGATGGATACATTTGAGAAGCGAGAGCTGGCAGTGGGTTCAATTGTTGTCTGACGGCCATAGTATGCACCGTGTGTTGTGCTCGTCGTTGCATTGTGGATCTCAGATATCGACTTGGCACGCATTTCTTAGAGAGGAGACTTGACTGGACAGAAATGGCGGGAGCACAGGTGGAGTTACATGCTCGCCGCCTTGTCTACCTTGGCAAGCAGAAGGAGAGTATGGACATGACGGAGGCTGCAAATCTCCTCCTCCCAGGTACAAGCCGTGGTACCAGTGTCACCCGGAAGCAACTGTCGAACAGCGAACCCGGATGTAATAAGGAAGATTTGCTGTTGCAGAAAAAACAGAGTTCCGAGAATGTGCTCGACGAAGAGGGCAACATGTTTTTGGATGCTGGAGAGACAATGCTGCCGGAATGCAGAGACGTTCCCGGTGGAGCGCAGCATGAGCAAGAGCTAGGCTCATTCATGAAGCTGGCAAACTTCAACGTGCTCAGCAAATTGCCTGAAGCTCAACCCATGGCTATGGAACCCTCATCACCCTCACCATTGTCATTGTCACCTGTAACGGCATCTGCAACATTGCATTCTTGTGAGTCTCAAGCTCTCTCTTCAACAGCAGTTCCCAACTCCATGTATTCTTCTTCCCCTGCACAGCTGCCTGCAGTGGCCATGACAATTACACATAAGGTGAGTCAAGAGAAGGTGGAATCTGGTGAGGAAGAAGGCTATGTGTCTCTCACATCATGTGCCATCATCCTTATAAGTTTGGGTTTGCGTGCTCTTCGCCACTTGATACACAGTTATCAGAGCTTCTCCTTGAAGTCTGAAAGAGCTGCTGCATTTCCCAGAGAAAGCAAGTTGTTATCTTCTCAGAAGCTTGTTGTTATGGAGAAAGCAAGCACACACATTGACTTTACCTCATCTTCTGAGGAGTTTCATGATACAGAGGAGAGTGAACCCCATGATGCAGCAGTGGCCAACTCCACCAAAAAAGTGGAGGAAGAAGAAAAAGAAAAAGAACAACAAGAACAACAAGAATCTCCAAAACCTAATGAGGAGCTGCAGCAAACTGACCCAGTGGTGCCAATTGTGAGACAGAAGAGCAGGGAGAGTTCAGAAAGAGCATTTTTGCAGGGACGAGGTCTCTATTCTCGAACACACTCCATGCTAACAGTTCACACACCAGATCTCAGAGGATTCTTGGGGTTACCAAAAAGCTCAGGACCAAGTGGAGAAGTGGGAGTGAAGCAAATAGACCGGCTTGGGGCGAGGCTTTCGCATATGATGAGCAAGTCCAACTATGGCAAACCTTTGCGTTCTGAAACAGGCAAAGAATCTATTCATAGCATTCCTTCAACACACAGCATGCCTCCACGCACCCAACCACCATCAACCTGGGAAGTACCAGTTGCAAAACCAGTTGAAAGAGAGACAATCCCAGGTCGTGTTCTCATGCCACCACCATCCCCATTACCACCATCTGAATCATGGTTTGCAGCCACAACATCGTCCAAGAAGCCACTTGGGACCTTCATTCGTGAAAAGCATGCAGGATCTAGGAGGAAGTCTGCATCCTTTGAGGAAATACCACCTCGTCCTAGTAACAATTCTCAACAGATGGCTGCTGGTGGCTCCAAGGGTTTGCATCAGCGTAGACAATCCTTTGAGGAGTTACCACCTCGTCCCCCCAGTAACAAATCTCAACGAATGGGCAGCTCCAAGGATTTGTTTCAGCGTCGACACCCCTTTAGACCTACAATGCAAGCAGTCTGATGATTCCAGACAGCAAAATGCCTGGGTTATATATAATAGGCTCAAGGGTTGTTGATTCTGTTTTTCAACTGCAAGAAAACATCTATGACTATTGGGAGAAGCTTCAAATGGCAGCTATTCTCTTTTAGTCTTTATCCATCTTCTACTCCGCTCCTTTAGATCTACAATGAAAAGCAGTCTGTTTCCTTAAGGCAAAAGTGACTGTAGAGATAGTCCCTAGGTTGATTCTATTGACTGCTCGAAAAGAGCTATAATTATTGGGAGAAGCTTCCCAAGGCAGCTATTCTCTTTTGGCTTATACATAATCTACTCCTCCCTTATCAGAATTGTCCATGCCTGTGCAATGAATCAATGTTCTGCTCTTGGCAAATGCAAGTGAAAAGTGCCATAGAAAATCATTATTGCCTCTGAACCTTCATCAACATGTTTGGCACAACAATGCAGGCTACACTAGTTCTAAAGGTCCTAAGGTCTTTTCACTTGCATTTGTCAAAAGCAGAAGACGTTGACTATTGTGGGTGCACTTCTGAGCAAAAGTCTGGGCATGTACTCATGTCAGGGATGGCTTGCTGAATGCACTTTTGTATCCAACTTGTTAGAAGTTCAGTTCTGAATCCACCACAAGAGACTAGAGCAGACTCTGTAGTTTCTGGAGCATGAAAGCAAGGCAACTTGCTCCTCCGATACTCCATTAAGTTTTGAAACTGCAAACTCCTCTCTCTCATTGTCAGGTATTACATTCCTCTAAAAGGATAGCCACCTAACACCTGCATGCAGATGTCTTAACTGAGGTGAGCAGGTGATGTAAGTGAACCAGAAGGATTGCAGTCATTCATTGCCAACAAGGTAATTTTCAGCCAAAAATTACACATGATTTGAGCCAATAAGTAGTCAGCACACTACTCCTCCACAATCTCCACAAGAATGTACCAGCTTGGATACAAAATCTGTGGACTACTTCAAAACATGGGTCCAAATGGATGTATACAACACCAATCATCAGGAGATTGTCTTCTTCTTGTAGTACTGCAATTAGTACCAGCTGGAAAACCTAGATGGCTTACATGCTTGGTCTACAAATATGCATTGAATTGCATAGACATGACAACAAACCATCCAAGAACTTCAATTGATGCAGGGGTGACAAGAGTTCACTCTTTGCACAAGATTTGGGGGACAAGAGTTGATCTATTGTTCGGAAAGAACTAACAACAATCAATCAATCAATCAACAGATTCTGGTCTACCATTTTTGCCAGGAAAACATTATTCACATCAGATGGGCACAAGCTCTTGAGGACATTGGAGAGATAGGTAGCACTCTGATGGAGGCAGACATGCATATATATATATGTCTGCCTGTATAATACCATATGCATGGATCAAGAAGTAGAGACATATGGGTATGGACGATAGTCCAATGCTGGTAGGGTACCCACAGAACTGCTGGTTCTCAGCAGTTCTGGTTCTGGTTAGTAATGCATGTGAAATGATTATGGCACCACTGGGATAGAGAATGGGGCCTGCCAAGCTGATTCTGCCAGGTTAGCCTGCCTTGGTGAGCCTTACGCAGGCGCACCTGGCATAATAGGCCCAACAAAACCCATTCTAATTTCTATGACATTATAGGTAGAATGGGGTAGAAATTAGAATGGGGTAAAAGAGACAAAAGAGGTTACAATAAGGTAGATCACGAAAGGAGATGTAGATGGCAGAATTGGTTGCAGCAACTAGTTCTGCCTCCCAGGCTGAATCGGTCAGCCCTGCCTTTTAATTTTAACTTACTAGAGAATGTGTCATTTTATGGCACATTCTGCCAAATAAACTGTCACTGAGTGACTACGGAGGGCAAGCTCAGTGACAACACAACTGACAGAATGTGCCATAAATGGCCTGTTCTGTGTCATAAGGAGCTCGGGAATTTGATGTTACATCAGCAGAGCGTGAAGGTAATGGCTGAATCCAGCATCTGGGCAGCTGCCTGCGAATTCTGCCATCGAGGGACAGGGAAAATTGGCTGAATCAGCCATTGAGACTCGTCATGTTCCAATGATGGTCCTAGAGGAGCATTTAATTAAGGTGGTGGTGCTACTCACGACGAAAGGATGGAGTAAAGACAAACATGCGGCCACAGTGAACCTGCACCCACCATCACACAATGTAGGATGAATGGTCAGTGGTTGGGAAACAGTTTTCCGTTAGGTTCCAGTTCACTAGCTAACCATGGTGGTTAGCTCTGTTGCTTTTTTTCCTACCTACCTACTAACAACCTACAAGCAGGTTGTTAGTAGCTAGGTAGTAAATACAGCCCTTACCTATGTATAAACCATCTACTTACCTAGTAGTTACCTATTTTCTTGTTTATCTACTTACTAGTGTGAACCCTGTGCATAATGCACAGGTGTGTTATTTCAACAATGTTTGGTTGATGTTTTTGGTTTTTTAAAAAAACTTTTCTTTTCAAACAAATGTCCGTGGTCCGGGCATCGTTCTCAAGAGACAGGCTAATTGCCTTCGGGGCCCTATTTGGTCCGGTTTAGGGTAGGGTGGTAGGTACCTAGGATGATCCCGTGGCTTCAGCAGGGTCTGTGACCTAGGCTAGTAGGTAGTTATTACCTTCATGTGGCTTCAGTAGGGTCTGTGACCTAGGCTGGTAGGTACTTACTATCTTCCCGTGGCTTCAGCAGGGTCTGTGACCTAGGCTAGTAGGTACTTACTACTTTCCCGTGGCTTCAGCAAGCTCTGTGACCTAGGCTGGTAGGTACTTACTACCTTCCTGTGGCTTCAGCAAGCTCTATGACCTAGGCTAATAGGTACTTACTACCTTCCCGTGGTTTCAGCAGGCTCTGTGACCTAGGCTAGTAGGTACTTACTACTTTCCCGTGGCTTCAGCAGGCTCTGTGACCTAGGCTAATAGGTACTTACTACCATCCCGTGGTTTCAGTAGGCTTTGTGACTTAAGCTAGTAGGTACTTACTACCTTCCTGTGGCTTTAGCAGGCTCTGTGACCTAGGCTAGTAGGTACTTACTACCTTCCCATGCCTTTAGCAGGCTCTGTGACCTAGGTTAGTAGGTACCTACTACCTACCTTACAAATAACGATGCGATGAAATCACTGTTCGTCCGGAGTCACTGTCACATCAGCTGTCAATTGGGTATAGCCCTGTCATAAACAAACTGAAAGACTAACTTGCTGAATTAATAGATTAGATATATGAGACCTATTTCCAACAGAATTGGTTACCAAGGTGAAACTAAATACTAACTTGTTGAGGTTCATCCACAACTGAGTAATAACTAATAACAGGCATCCAGTGGAAGGTGCACTGGTGGGTGCTGCTTCACGTAAGTAAATGCAATTTCTCTTGATTTGAGATTGGGGATTGGATTTTGGAACCAGTTAATTGGGTTCCTTTTTTTCCCAAAAAAATCTCAATGATAACTGAATGATACAATATTCTGGCCATAGTGAAGCAGCACCTAGCACCAGTGCACCATCCACTGGATGCCCCTTCTTACTCAGTTGTGAATGAACCTCAACGAGTTAATATTTAGTTTCACCTTGGTAACCAATTCTGTAAGAAATAGGTCTTATATATAGGGAGATAGGTATGAAAATAGGTAACTACTAGGTAAGTAGATGGTTTATACCTTGTTAAGGGCTGTTTTTACTACCTACTTACTAACAACCTGCTTTTGTACCCTTGAACATGATGTTCAATCATGTTCAACTATTGGGAGATAAGTATGAAAATAGGTAACTACTAGGTAAGTAGATGGTTTATACACTATCAAGGGCTATTTTTACAACCTACCTACTAACAACCTGCTTTCATGCCCTTGAACATGATTGAACTAGTTGTAAGGGAGGTTCCTGTATGAGTGTGATCTCCTAAGGAAGCAGCACCCAAGGCCCTGAGCCCGAGGGTGTTCCCAAACCTCAAGTGAATGCACAAGTACTGGAACCTCCCTTTATGGGAACAACTCTCTTTTAATTTCCTGGCTTCTTTCTGGTTTCGCAAAAAAGAAATATTTCCATGGGAACATGGGAACATATAAAATTGGGGGAGCTCCCCAGGCATTACACCTTAGGGTTCTTCTGCTGGGGGAGATCCCTCAAAAAGGGAGTTGTTTATGTTGCAGTATAATAAGGAGAACTGTAATTAAAAAATACAAACAGAAGGTTCTAGGGCTCAGAGTAGGCCCCAGTAAAACGTTCTAGGGCTCAGGGAACATTCTAGGCCCCAGTGAACGTTTCAGGTTGAGACGGAGGAAGCAACGAGGTCAGTTCTTATTACCTAGCAGTCCAACTGATTATGGATGAATCATCGATGTAGTCGCCAGTCAAACCTGTACTGCTGATGGATGGATCATCCATAGAGGCACCGTTGTGAAGTTAATAAAGAAAATGGAACTTTCGGGGCTGCTATTTCCCTTGTTTCGCTTTTGCTGTGTAGTGCGCTTCCAACACAACAAAGCGCATTTTCCTTTGTGTGTTTGTTTTGTTGCAAAGGGAAGTTGTGAGTTTTCTTGCCGCGATGGAGGAGGACGCGCAAGAAGGAGTAGCGGCTGCGAAGGAGAACGAGCTGAAGAAAGCTTCTTCATATAGGTACTGGGTTCGCAGTGAAATGACTGGTGCTGCTCCCGCGCTTCTGCCAAGGAAGCTTACGGAAAGAGAGATGAGCGGAAACGGGAAACCCTTGCCCTTAGGGTCGTTGTGGAACCAAGCGGGAACGTGGGAGGAGAAGAGCCTCAACTCCTGGGCCTGGAAACGTGTCAAGGATCTGTTGCAAGGAGTAGAACCCGTAGAATTTGAAGATGGTAATGCGCATGTGGCGGAGGTGTCGAGTTGTAGCGGTGATGCTACCTTAGTGACGGTAAGGCAGAAGAAGCGGGTAGGGTATTCTTTCGAGATTTCCATGACGGTGAAGATGGAGGTTTTCACAGCCGAAGGCGTGAAGAAGGATCTGGAAGGGACGATGAAGGTACCAGAAGCTTGTTATGGAGAGCTCGATGATCTTCAACTTGAAGTCTCCATCACGCAGTCGCAGATTGCCGATTCTGCGCAAAGGAAAAGGATCACTCAGGCGCTTGTGGCATCTTTTTTGCCAGCAATACGATGTAAACTTGAGCAGTTCGAGTCGGAGCTGAAGGAAAGGTAATGGGCGTGGGACTCTGCTATTTGAGGACAGAAACTTATGAGTTATTATTAGACAAAGCACTTGACCTCCTCCTCATCTCCTTCCTTACAAGATGACTTCACATTCATTTTGCCAGCCCTTGAATTAATTTCCATGCGAAGAATTGGTTTGGCATAATAATCTATTGTTGCTTAATAGGATGTGCATCTTTGAAGCCACTTCATGGTCCACCTAGGAGCATTTTATTCCATGGAATACGAACCGGCAGGGTTCATAGTCATGGTTTGGCTTGCATTTGTATCTCATGTTTTTCATGTAGGCATCCATTGTTGTTGTCAAGGATATTGAGGCACTCAAATCTCCTTCAGCATTGGCTGTTGCTTTTTCTCAAAGAGAGAAGTGAGCTAGCATGAACTGTTGAACTGAACCATTTTGTTTTGACATGGGCTTTGACATTGACAAGTCAAGCTGTGGTAACAGAAGAACATGGAGTACTTCCTCTCTCTTTTGCACCATATCTCTCTATAGACTTTGCAGAGAACACCTACATAGTAGCGATGTTGGCTTGTAAGAATCCAGAGTCTATTGTTTTGAAGTTTGATATGTCATGTGCTGCTACATGAGCTTGTGATGAGTGTCTTCCTCTTGTTTATTGCTCAGTCCAAAATTCTCAGCTGAAGAAAATTGGATTCACCTCTTCTTTGTAGATGAAATTACTCCAGACCATATTGGAAGAGTGTAAGTCTTCTACTGTATATCGATGTGTTCCTTATTCTTTCCTAACAATTCAGCTTCTACTGCATGTACTGGAAATAGTGCAAGATGTGGATTAATCCTATACCCACAATGCTGTCCACATGCTGCTGGTCAATACTCATGTTAACTACTGTAACTAATAGAGACTCTCTGCCCTTTCTCAAAATTTTGTGAATTTGCAGCTTGAAGCACTACAATTTTCATCCCAAGAAGTGATGGGATTCATAGCAGAGTGTCTTCAATTTAATAAACCTGAATGAATGCTAACAGGCTGAAAAACAATTGGCCACCAGAACTTTTCCAACATTAATTATGTAAATCCAGCACATTTGCACCTTATTTGACAGTACTCAAAACAACATGAAATTGATCCAACTAATATGAGCTGACATAGTGACTAGTCATACTTGAATACACATCTCTGATTTATGTATTAGCATCTAAACAGTTATCTCCATCAGGTCATTTCCAGATGAATTTTTGCCACGTCATGGTGCATCTTGAAACTGTACTGTGATGTGCACTTCATACCGCAATGAGAACTCAGTACATTGATGACAGCACAAGTAGGGAGAAAAAAATGCTTCGCTGTTGCCAGAAGTGTTCTACAATGAATAGAATCAAAGCTATTTCTGGTTTTACCCTTATTGTTTACTACAGCTGCAATGACCTCCAATCAAATCAAGCTTTACTGTCATAACATACTGACTCTTATGCGTCGAGGTTTGCACTTGAATCTGATTTGCCTCTGGCACAAGTGACTTAATTACAGCCCTTTAATAAGTGATGTACCGAAAGAACCTTGACCCTCAAGTTGAACATCCAGGAACAACCATTAAAGGATTCACTGTCAAAACTCTTCCTTCATTGCCCAATACATTATGAACCCATGGTAATTGAAACCTTAGGTCAGAAATCAGAGTTTTCAGAGGATAGAAACCTCTTTTGGAACATGAGTGACAAAGGGAAGTGAAGGGAAAAGGCTGACTGCAGCTGGTTAACACTCAGCTCGGATTTTGCCAGTGGATGGAGGCATCCACCGCCCAGAGTTGTAGACATTCTCACCAACTTTCCAGCCAGGCACATTTGCCATTATCTTTGCCTCTTCTTCCAAGAACTTTTTCTTCTCCCTTACAAACCTGTACACAAGTTCATTCATACATTTTAAACCCCGTCTCTCCTTTTAGCTGAACTATGCAAACAAAAGAATGCCCAAGTATTGTTGCTCAGCATTCTACTCCCTGATACTTTGTATCTTTACAAGCATCAACAAGACCCCCAAAAAGTTGAGCTGACCCATGAAACAGACCTAACAATGCAACCAAAAAATTGTCCCAGAAAAGGAAATTTTCAAAACCATACAGAGAGAGACCAAAAAACAGAAATAACCACCATAGGGATGTGACATAACTCTCATGAATATCAAGAAATATCCATCCCAAGATTAAATAAACCAGGACAAGGTGAAAACTTTCCTTTTGGTCCAAGAAAAACTCACAGAAAAGGACTGAAAAACCAGAAAGAAGAAAAACACAAAAGGGAAGAATGAGAATGAAACTAGCCCATGTCTAAGAGCATCTCCAGTGGTGCTCAGTATGTGACCCTGCAAAAATATTTCTCGCATCCAGGTTTTAGTTACTTACTTTTTTCCAACCCCACCCATAAAACTGAAACTGGGACTACAAATAGATGGGAGACTACTAATAGCAACCCACCTCAACAAATCAAACTATCTAGCCAGTCAGAAACAGGGATCAGTAAATAAATATGATTTGACTGTGTTTATTAGACTGTTCAGGGCTCCTCCAGGGCTCTGAGAGCTGTGCATTTTTTCAGGGTCACAGCAGTCTTCCAGTGAATCCACTTGATTTTTGACTGCTGTATCTCATCAAAGATTTCCAGTGCAGGGTCACATACTGAGCGCCAGTGGACATGCTCTAACTTGTTCAGGCTAGCTAGTGGTTACCCTAAAATCCTACAGCAGGTATAGACCAGTGTAACTACTAGCCTGCATACCAAGTTTCTGTTGCAAGTCTGGAAGCAATGGGAAGACTTGGCCATGATACTAGCTAGCACCTAACACCACAGAAGGCAAAATATACAGGACACACAGAGGGCAAAAAGAAAAACAAAAAAGGATGCACATTAGGAAGAAAGAACAGGATATAAAAGATGAAAGGGAGAAGAAAAACAAGGACTCTGAAAAAATGTGTGTGTGCTATTGCCAAGCCTCTGTGACTTCCATTGGCTTCCATCAGCTCCCAACAGCAGGACTAATCTACTTTGAGACAGAATCTGCACTATGTTGATCCCAAATCAGGAAGCAAAAGAGAAGAAGTAGCCATAATCCTGGACAGCACACTAATGCAAAACAGGAAAAATGTACCCTGAGAGAATAGAAAAATAAACAAAAAGTACCTTGAAGGAATGAGGAAGAGGAAGAGACAGGAAAAGAACACAAAGCCAAGAGAAGGATGAGACTCTAGAGAGTAAGTGAACTTCATGATACAGTTGTGCTTCAAAAAATCTCTCCACTACCATGATACTGAAGCATCCCAAAGGCATATGACAAATATTCAGTTGAGGATGAATTTGATAAGACCAACTGCTCAAATGCAAACCTGCTTCGGAATGTTCACATAGTCATAGTAATTGAATAGTCCTCAGAACAAGTTTCCCAAGCTTTTAGAAAGAACTGAGAGCAGCAAATAAAGCTCCAGAACTTCTATGATTGAACCCTAGTGTGAAATTTCCGGTGCATTTGGCTCAGGTATGGCAGAGAAAGCTCTTACCTTGCATCTTCTTCAGCCTGGATGAGAGGTAAAATAGCTTGCCGCGCTGCAATTTTCTCTGCCTTCAAGGTTCTGACAGTGTGATCAATCAAATGGTATCAGTTTGCTATGACGGCATTTTCAGAACAAAAAACAGAAAGGAAAGTCAGTCGAAACCCTTGCGGATCTACAGGAAAATCAAACCCTAATGAGCCAGGAAAACAAAACCCTAATGGCCATGGACAAGGTTCCAAGGATCCTAAATAAAAGGGATTGAAGCTGTACTGAGTAGGTATCATCGTTTAGAACACGCAAAGGGGAGGGAGTTGGGTAAAAGAGACTGGTCGCAAAACACGAACCTCCGGTGAAGGTTGCCCTGACCCACTTGGTACATGCCCCAGCCGATAACAACCGAGGAAAACAGCACCACAGCCAAGCCACTGGGTCCTGAGTTGGCAATCCTGCGCGCATACCGCACAGGAGGGAAGCCACCAGGAGGAGGTCCATCCTGGCGCACGGGCAAGTCCTTGACACTGGCCAAGCCCTTCTGACCCCTCAGCATTGCCTCCGTCATCTTGTGATTTCTCTTCTACTGTCTTTTCTTCTTTGCCTTCCGATTCTTTTCCTTCCTTCGAAGAGCGAGTCTTAAACTCCCTTGCTACTTACTTGGATGCCCTTTCTGGGCTACGGATCGTAGAGATCGCGAGCTGCGTGTGAGAGAGTAGACGCAAGCGCATGCACATGAAAGACGAGAAGAGGGAACTCGAGGTCCAGAGTCTTGACCCGAACCCTTTGGTGACCTCGTTTTGGTATCAAATCAGGTGATGAAAGCTTAAGATCTCGATTGGGAATTGAATCAGGTGACGAGATGAGATGCCGCATAATGGAAGAATTCCACCCACTGTTTGTGAGAGACAGAGTTGAGAGCAGGTTATCTATCTATCAGGTTATCTATCTATCTTTATATGAAGGAAGGTTGTTTGTTTGTCATGTTGAGATCTCCCGAATCAGGTTTTCTTTTGCTGGTCTCTTGGTACCAATGGAAAGCCCTCAATGATTAGGGGTGCACCAAGTTGGTTTCATAATGTTTCAACCTCCTGTTGAGAAGTTATTGAATATTCAACATTTTTTTCACTGAAAATTCATTTAAATTAGAAAATACAATTTATGGGAAATTTGAGCACATTTTTGGTATCGTGGTAAAGCCCTTGAGGAATAAGATTTAATAAAAGGGGATTTGAAAAAATTTACAGGTAGGGTGTGGGAGAGAGTGAATTTTGAGTAGTTTTTGTCATTGGAAATTCAATTAAATCACAAAAAATGATTTCAAAAGGAAAATATAAGTAGTTGGGTTACCATTTCACATTTGGGCCAATGGCACAAACTGCATTAGTGAATAGAGTAAAGCCCATTGTCATAAAAGCCGCTGCAAGGTAGAATTGTGCATAGGCATAATTTCAATAAAACCCACATCTAACAAATTTATTGAGCATAAAGTTTTGCTCTCTTTTTCTTTTTTTTAATTCCCATGATATTTAATAGGTATTGTGAAAACAAATAAATGTGTGTGTGTGTGTGTGTGTGATCCAATGGGCATTTCATTTTTTTAAATGCCCTCAAAACAAAGAAGAAAAAAATATGCAAATATCATTTCTCCAGTTACATTAAAAGAATTTGGAGTAAGTTTTTACCATCTATTGCCACTTTTACTTGTAAATGTTTATTGTTTTCCCCCCTTTGAACAATTCATAAGTAAACAAGTGATCCACATTCAAGATTCCATGTTGAAGCATTTGTAGTTTGTACCATCATTTCTTTAACATTGTGACACATGGTATATGACATTCATTAAATTTGCATCTTTTCATGTTTATAACTAGGTGAAAGTTAATGGCTACTATTATGTGAGTTTTCCCATGTTTTGTTTATTTTTAGCCATGTTCTTCATTACCCTTTGAATTTAACTAACATCCTTTCAACTTTCAATCATGAACATTATTTGTTGCACATGCATTTCATCTCTTGTAACCACCAGGTATTTATCTTTTGTGATATGTTTGTAGTTTGGGAGTGTTTGGAACTATGAGGGTTAATTTTTTTTTAAATCCCTTCTAGCACATAGGTAGACTATCCAAGCATACTACAACATAACACTTGCAATATTTCTCATTCACATAATTCCCAAACATGAAACCTTACATTCTTTTTTGATAGGATCATCCACATGCGTAAAGTTGAATCTTTATGTGAGAACTACACACCAAAAGAAAGTTTATCACACACATTTAAAGATTCTCAATTATGGAAATCATTCACCAAAGACCATAAGGTTTTTACAATGGAATTAATAATAATATTTGCATTATGTTTATTTTTTCAAGATTTCCTTTTCACATATGGTACATTTACAAGCCTTGATAACAACTAGCAACACCAAATTATTGAATGCAAATTATGAGTCCAAAGCTGCAATCATTACCTTTTTTATACTTAAAGGAATGAAGTGGATGAATGGTTAATCACATTCATTTGCATCTATTTCCCATTTATCGTTCTTTTATGTCAAACCAATCATCACATATCAGTTATAATTTTTCATCCTTTTACTAAATCTTACATTATTTGGAATCTAAAATTTGGTCAAGTCTACATACTTACCCTCCCATTATTATTAACCCAAAATAGTTATTTAAATTATTCATAAATCAAATATTATGTCAATAGTCAAGAAATTCTCATTATAGGGCCATGAAACTCATTATTTTATTCCTCATTTTTATCCATACTATTACCCTAAATCATAATATTATTATTTGCAATAACAATTCATAGTAATTATTTTGTTATTACATGTCCATGGTATTGAACAAACTTGCACATGACATTATGCATGTCATTTTTGCATCCATTGCAGTAAGTTTTTTCATGATACATGAATAAATACAACACTTCCATCTTCCACATTTCAATCCTTTTGGTTAACAAATGAATATTGTCCTCTCTAAAAATGGGGTTTGCACTTTAGCAAACATTATCATTATTAATTTCACACGCATGAAATTTTTCCCTCACATGACCTTTCCACAAGGTTTTGCATTTATTTTTTTAAACACAAAGGAAAATAGTTAACAAGATTAATGCCTAAAAGATAAATTCTTTCTTTTATCAATACAAATCACCAAATGTTTTTTCATAAACAAGCTAGTGATTTTTTTACAAGATCATACTGACAAAAATTGGGGTGTGAGAAATTCAAAGGTTACCCTTTTTCAATATTTAATTATCACCTACCTTAACCAATGGGTCTTGATGACATTTCAAAAGATGAAAATGTTATCCATTGCAAATTGAAAATTAAGTTTGAGCCAGTTGGTTACATTTCAACATCCACTTTTTATGCACTCATCTCTCATCCTCACAACTTTGATTTATTATTAACAATCAACAATTATTTTGATGTTCTTATAGGCTTTTACTATTAAATATTTAATACTTAACATTTTTTCATTAAACTTATGCCTTCAATGTTCTTTCCACTTTCATTCCTTCTACATAACATATTTTCTTAAAATAAAGTTTTGCAAGTTTACATCAATTGAGATATACATAAGATTGTTAACTCTTATAAGTAAAGTTGGGGTTTATGACTTTATATGTATGATTACTTCAATGAATGTCATTGATTTTCATAAAATTAAGCGATTTATTGTTCTTGCTACTTGATTAATCATGTTACCAAATTCTTTCGTGTATATATTTGTAATGATTAGGTGTTGATAACACAATGTTGGTTGATGAAGGAAAATGGTTACATAAATGAAAAACCAAAAAAAAATTATTGATTCATCATGAAATGATTTTGTAATGTCGTTTGGAATGATAACAATTTATTAATATGAATGTTGTTTTTTACATTACATGAATATAATATATGATGTGGGAAAATTTTCATTTCTCTAAGAAAAAAATTCATGTTTAGCTTATAATTAATGACACATTAAATTTTGACCCACTTGCACATGAAACAAATTTGGGTGTAATGATGATAACATATACCACATCAAATATAAGAAATGTTTGGTTTTTTATGCTTTTAGTGTCAAAATTTGCCTTAATGTTGCAAATTTAGAATTTTTTACATGATTCCATTTTTAATATATTATGAAAACATGTGGAATAATTTGAATTGAATATAATGAGTATCAAGTATTCAAAATCACACATAAATCATTATACCATTGTTTTCATTTTTTCCTTTTTTAAAGGATTTGAAATGCTTTGAAAATGACATAATCATGTACAATAATTATTCAAACCTTTACATAATAATATAATATGTCATTAAAAATGATTATAATAAAAATCATGAATTTTTAATCCACGATATTTTGTAACGAATAATAGTCTATCACATCATCATGGCAAACATTCCCTTTCTTTTTCAAATAGTGAAAAACAATTCATCATAGTAAGCTCACATGTGCAAGGTTGGTTCATGTTATTTTGTTTGATCCCATTTTACATGCAAGTTATATAAGGCAACCCATCACAATGCATTACAAATTACAAGGTGAATACAAACAGTGTTATCAAGGAATTATTATATAAAGGAAACTTATTGGTCTACACAATTTTGTTCTAAAATAGTTGTTATTAGTGATCATTAGGTTTTTACCAATGTTGTGCAATTATTCCTTTTAAAAAACCTCTAGTCTCAATTCTAAAACTTAGTACTTTTTGGAGGTTTTTCAAGTGCAAGCTTGAATTTGATTTTTTCAATTTCTAAACTTTTCAATTTCGATTTTAGAATATTTTTTCAAATTCAAAAACTTTTAGGCCCAATTTTAAGAATGAATCTAATTCCTTATACACATTGCACACACACCCCCCCCCCCCCCCCCCCCCCCCCCACAACAAGCTTTTCATAATTTTTTTGATTTTTTTTATTATAAACATACTAAATAAATCAACAATAAAAAAAAATAATTAAATAATATTAATTTTTACAAATAAAAAAATAA
>Ga0116227_10007698_pt1 | contig 20845 bp, 15 predicted proteins | sample S1TSphgellanicum_FD_89693 | JGI IMG/M metagenome (GOLD analysis project Ga0116227, IMG submission 89693) | Host-associated microbial communities from peat moss isolated from Minnesota, USA - S1T2_Fb - Sphagnum magellanicum MG | ecosystem: Host-associated > Plants > Peat moss > Unclassified...
CTGCATACTCTGGTTGAGAGCGTTTGTCAAAAATGTCACAGGATAAACCTTGAGGACTTTGGCTCACAGTTAGATCCAAGAAATTACAAGAGAAGCCTTTAGATGTACAATTCAACTCGCAAGCGGTTTTTGGGTATATGCCGCCGCCAAAAGAGTCTTGGTTAAGGTACATGAAGTTCTCAAAATCTGGAAAATCAGGAACAAAAAGATCATCCACAAACCTACAAACCAAGGACAAACTATGAAGCACAACAGGACATGTGAAGCTCCACAATAACTATTGAAGATCACCACCACATCAGTTCCAGGCAAAACAAAACACACAAGAGGCAGTGTGTCATGACCTTGAGAGTGTCAATCCCAAAGTATCAGACCCATCATCTACATCACAAAATGACAAATTACCTGTCTCTGACGCTCTTCTTTCCTTCGACGTCGCTCAATCTTGGCAAGATCTCGTTCTGAGATTTGAGGGGGAGCTTGTATCTCTTCTGATTTGGAAATGGTGTCACCTTCAGTCAAGCCATCTGACATCCGCACTGGTGCAGCCATTTTCCAAAACCCTTCTTGAGTTTTGTCTCCTCCACGTGCACCAAATCTTTCTGCAAGTTCAGCACATACCTGACCCACACCAGCCTCCTTGTCAAACAATCAAGGTACCTAAGACCCAATACAGTTCTCACCAAGACAACCCCAGCAAACCAAACCCTAACTATTAGGTACAGACAATTTGCATTGCAGACTGATCCATAGCTGTGATCTGCATCAGGTTTATGTCCATTCAATTTGCTCTAGAATGGTTGGAAACAGATACTCTTTCTCAATGAGAGGTCTTGATCATGTACTCCTGCTAATGTACTTCCCTTGGAAACGATCAGTGCCAGCTCAGGAGGAGCCACAATATGCTTCTGCAATGTCAAAGGTTGCTTACCATTCTCGAGGAATCATTTGGCAGGTTTATGAATCAAAGCTTTCTGTACGAGATTTCTTTTCACCTTCGAGGTACAGAAACTTCGAAACCCTAGATAAAAGTGCGAGCAGTCTTACCGTCCGTGCTTCATGCTCATCGTTTACGCAATTCGAGTTCACAAGGAGCAAGCCAACAGCCTCAAAAGCTTCTTCCCCCTTCCTTCCGAAATCGAAGGTCTCGTCCTTGAGCACGTTCACAATATACTCCAGAATGGTGCTATCTACATCCCGTGCTCTCTCGCCAAGAACCTCGTACACACCTTGCTCCACGCTCACCTCCGCTTCCGCAGACGGCATGTTTTCTGTCTCTCCTTCCTCTTCTCTCTCTCTCTCTCTCTCTCTCTCTCTCGGATTCCTTAAGACAGTCACAGAGCTCCTCAACTTCTTGGAGACAAACAAAACAGATGCCTAAAAGAACAGGCGGCTGTTAACCCTGAAACAACACAACGCCTGCTGTATCAGCTCCACCTGCAAAACAACTCCCGAGATTGGAAAACTCAACACGGAAAGTTCTCGTCTTCGAGAACAAAGCAAGCCGTTGTCATCTTAGGGATTTAAAGATCTCACAACATTGATCGAGTAGCGATAGGTCAAGCAGAGTTGAGAACAAAGTTAAAGCAAGCGCATTCTACGTACTTCCTAGTTGTACAAAAACCGCGAGACTGTAAATCTGATAGGAACGCTTCATGCTGCAAAACCAAAGAGAAGCAGAGAACAGCAAAAAGAGGACAGACACAGGAGACACACAAGAGAGAGAGGAGGCCGGCAATTCTTCTAACCGAAATAGGATGCGGTCAAGGGATGGAGAGAGGTCTGGAAAAATTGCAACGCCGAAGACCCAGGCACTTACATCGTTCAATCGTCGTACTCGCAGTGATCGCACGCTTCCTCCTCTTTTACAGTAGTGAAGAATTCTGTGTTCCTGATCACTCACAAGAAAGCTGAAGATGGTTTCTTGGTCAAAAAGAGAACATGACGATGAGGCGGGCTACCTTTAGGGATTCGAGAGATGGAGCCGTGAGGTCACAATCCGCTTGCTAGGTCTCGAACATGGAGAATCCAAGAGCTGCTTGACGAAGACCTTTGTTGACTGGAGGGAGAGGATCTAGGTATGTATGTCATGTGATTTTAATTTTCTTTGCACGCCCAAGGCTTGCTTGTTTCATCTGATCAGGGAAGGTGTGAGGGGACGGTGTCTCGCATGTATGCAAAATGTAGGGAGCATGGAGAAAACTTTTAGAGTGTGCAACAAGATGGCCTTGGAATGTGATGCAATCTCTTGCGATGTTAATGTATCGGAAACACATTGTGAGATGTGGGCAAAGAGCATAAGGCATTGGTGCAAAGAATGCAACAAGAGAGTGTGCTGCCAAGTTCTCAGTCACTTTTGCAACCTGTGCTGAATGTGTGTGCCAGTATGGTGGTATTGCTCATAAGGAGATTATTCAAGGTGTTTAGACATCAAATGTGTCCATGTGGGGAATTACCTCATTGACATGTATGCAAGATGTGCAAGCATAAAGGGGGAGGCTCAGAGAACATGTTCAACAAGAAGCATGCACGGGCTGTGTTCTCTTGGAATGTGACAGTATTTTGGCCAAGTGTAATGTGCACAAGATCATTAAGGCTTTGGATCTGTCCTTACAAATGCAAGGGGAAGGTTTCTGGCCAGACACCCCTTCTGTTTTATGCGAGTGCTGAATGTATGTGCCAATGCAACAGCAATTGAAGAGGGCAGGCATGTTTGTGACCAGATCTTTCAATGTGGTTGGAGTCAAATTGTATTTGTAGTGAGTATGTATGGCGAATGTTGGAGCATGGAGGATGTAGGGAGAGTGTTACAATGAGATACCTTCACACAATGAAGTCTCATGGACTACCATGCTTTAAGGATTTGCCGATCCATGGGCATGGTAAGGAGGCTCTTGAACATTTTAAACAGATATAAGAAGAGATATCAAGGTAAATAATGTCAATTTTATTTGACCTTTCAGCTTGTGGCCAGGCCTGGTGGATGAAGGCCTGGGCCACTTTGATTCCATGGGCTTCATTCGCAGTATATGCACAACAACTGAACACAATGCCTGCATAGTTGACCTTCCTGGCTGTACTGGCCATCCACATGAGTCAGAGCATGTGATTGAGACAATGCATTGTAAACCAGATGGCTATACTCTGTGATTTCAGACATTGTGGTAACAAGGAGATGAGAGAGCGCATAACAAAACAAGTTCTCGAATTTAACCACAGGTTATGAGCTGCTATCAAACTTTTATGCTGCTGCTGACACCTGGAGTCTTGGTGCAAGGTTTGGTGGCAGAGATCAAAAGGGGTGTGAAGAATCAGCTCGGTCACACCTGGATTGTGATGAATGACAAGGTGCATTAATTTTACACAATGACCAAGCCCATCCTTAACAAGATTGAAATCCAAGTTGAACCGAAGACAAGTAGGGTCAGATGCATGGCACAGGTTACGTGCCAGATATGAAATCTGTGCAGCACAATTAAGGTCTTTCATTTGCACCACCATAGCAAGAAATTGCCTATTGCATTGCAGCTCATGAGCACACCTCCTGGCATTCCTCTCCAAATCTTCAAGGATCTACACATGTATGGTGAATGCCCCACCTCCATGATGTTCATGGGAACAATAGTTGGGATGCCAATCACTTTCATTACTTCAGGATATTGCTGGCTCTTGCATGGATAATTGGTGATGCCAGGACTCTACCTTCTCAAATGGCCCTCATGCGAAGGACCTTTGTCATGCAGAGTATTTTCAAGAAAGAGCCCAAATTACAACTGAAGCTTTTCTGTTTTTTTATCTATGTTATAAAACAATCTTCTACAACAGAAGTCCCCAAATAAAGGTAACACTGCGTTCTCAAGGTTTGGCAACCAACTTTCTTTTTGAGGTATCTCATTTGGTTTGTTGCAGTAGCATCTAATGTAGAGCTGAAATATGTTCTCTTGATCTTTATCCTAATAACAAAGCTTAGCTATGTGTCTGTCTTGTTCCTTGGCAAGGGTTTGTGGGGAAGCAAGTTTTGTGTCATAAGCACCGGGGAAAAGGAGTTTGCCAAGCAACTCAACTGAGACAAATTGCAATGGGGAGAAATTTCCTAAGAAAAAGGATGCATCATTGGTGTCATGAGCACCTAGGAAAAGGGATTTTCTCAAGCAACTCAAGTGAGACAAATTTCATGGAGCAGAAATTCCCCAAGGAGGTAACTTTGTAAAATTGGTCCCATTATCCACGTTAGAGGTCTGAACTGAACAGAGATGCATCCAGGAACTAAAAAGCTACAAGCCAACTACTTGGGTTTCTCATAAATGAAAGCATGTACACAAACTGTGAAATGCCCATCCTAGACATAGGTGTATTGGTGTATTCTGCCACGTGATTCAATCAATGTCCATCCATCTCATAGTAGTTGGAAGTCTCATTTCAACTGTAGTTGTCATTTTCGGATGGGTAAGTAAACTATAAGATATAAGTTTAAACCCTTCAGTAAAGTAGGATGTGTATTTTTGCAAGCATTATGCATACCACTAAAGTTTGAAATGCAATTGTTATCAAAATATTGTATGAAATGAGCAAAAGTTCTGGATACAACTGGAAACTCCTGCAGACTTTCCAACTAGTGATCTACAAATTCATTTATGCAAAGCCGACTGAACTATTTTACCGATATTAAAGTCTAAAGTCTAAAGTGTAAACTATCAAATTTCAAATTTTGAATATTTCCGCAATAACTGCAGTACACAGGTGGCAGGTATTGTAACTTGTGCAGAAAACCTCTGTGATCAAAAGTCAAACATATACAAAAATTATATTATGAAATCCAAACAATCAAGAAATTGAATATTGGTGGGCAATGTGAATGGAGAAAGTAAATTGAAAGATACACTTGGTTTAAGGTTCCCTTTATGACTAAGTGCTTTGTGCATAGCTGAACTATGTCAATTCTTATACATTCTTTTCAGAGCTTTTAAAAGTAAATTATTTTCTTCCTCACCTATCCTATATAATGAAATCCAAGAAGACCTTCAACAGAAGTCATTCCTCGCCAACTTGGAGCTAAGGTTACGATAGACCTTTTTGAGGTGTTTGAAACACCCAAACAGAGGACTAACAGTGCAATGTATGAATGAGTTTTTGGACAAACAAATGACTGAGAGTCATGTGATTTAGCAGTAGAAATTAGTCATTGCACACATCCTATTCATTCTTGCAAAAAGGCCTACCTGCTGGAACTTCTGGGGCCAATGGAGGGTGCTTCAATTCCTTTCCTCTATCCTTCATACTGACATGTTTTCAGCTTTTGAATTCTGCTTTTTCCTAACAACAAGGGGTAATAAACAGCTTGGGCACTTTCCATAGAGTTCTTAACAGCTTGGCCTTACGACTTGGCCACATTATGACAGTACTGCTTGCATGAAACGGAATAGAGGATCATGAGAGTTGATTGCTGATAAAAAAACTTCTCCAGATATTGAACAGAAATTGTATACAGAAAAGATATATAGAGAGGGTAATTTCATAACTTTTGGTCAAAAGGATCTATTTACAGCTCAAACTACAGCTGACAGTCCGTCCATACTATAGCTGACAAGAAACCAACCCATTTGGTACAATTAGTCATAAGCATACAAATGCACATAGTTCCTCAGTACCACATATATCAAAGGTGGCATATACTTCTGCAAGTAGAGATTAAAAAGCAATGACAGAAGTATATTGCAATTCTTGTGACATAGAATCAATATCAGGTGTAGTGTCACTCCTGTTATTTCTATTTTTTCTCATTTTTCCAACATACTTTTGAGGTCCATAGAATGGTGATTCATTATCTCCACCATTCCCTTTCAATGATTTTGCCTCATAATGTGTAATTTTTCCATTGGCAACATTGTACAACATCAGGTGCCTCCTCCATCTATCTTATTTTAGAGCAGAAATCAACACTTATTGAGTGCTAGAGGAAGCTTCATTAGGACCACAACAATGAAGCTCCACCAACGCATTCTTTGGGTTGCGTCGACAAACCATATCTATTCCAGACTGTGGGAGTGTGTCAATGTTTGACATCCTGTCGTTGATGTACAGTTTCACCTTGTAGGTCTCCAAAATTTTGTTACAATCGCACAAGGGCTTTTGTTTGCCTGTAAGCCATGTCTGTGAGTTTATTACAGACCATTGGGGCTGGGGCTGGGCAACAGAAATCAACTCACAGACATGCCTTTCCACTTAAAACTTGTATTCACAGGCTTCATTTTGATCCAAGAACATCCAAATGCCTTTGAAATCGGGGTATACTGTGCAGAACATGCCATGATACTTCTTTTGCTTCCTTTCATCAGGGAATTTGTTTGTTGGAAGCTCCAGCTGAAACTCAAAATCAACCCTTGCAATTGATTTTGGACCTCCCACATCATGACTCTCTGCACAAAATCCAGTACCACTCATGAAATGAGATGGCATCTCCATCATGCATTGGCTCGACTCCAATGTTGATTCTACAGGCCCAGCAAAAGAAGCTGATGCAGAAGCAACACTCTTGCAACCCCCAGTCACTCCTGATGTTACTTGAGAAGAAGTGGCTTGTGCTTGTCTCATCTTCACAAACATGTCCTTGAACTCTCTCATTCCTTGTATTGAACTTCCTGAATAAATTGCAGCATCATATTCCAAACATTGGTACAATGCATCTAGGCAGTTTCGACACCAACCAAAATGTTTTGAATTGTCATGAGTCGGAAACCACGATTTTGTTCTTTTCATGGGACAGCTCACATAAACTTTGGACTTTATTACTTTTGTGTTTGGCTGGTTTCTGTTTTTCGAATCAAAAGTGTCAAAATAGGAGTCAGGCAGCTTTCCTTTAGCTCTGCAGGAACATTCTCTATGTAGATGCCCCTGCGCCTAATATATTGTTGTTCAGGAACAGGGTTTCTATTCCAGACACTGTGTTCATAACCAGTACTGACTATCACTCTTCCGTCATGTTGGTTATTTTGCTGTACATCATTTGCTCCTCAATGTTCACGATTGTAATCATCATCCCCCCCCTTCACCACCCTCAGCCTCATCTCTTTCACCAGGAGTATTTGTACCTCGAACATGTAAATTTCCTCGCTCTCCAGTACCAGTGTCAGTGGCAGACCACTTCGTGGTGAAATTTAAAGTGTTTTGCAACAAGTTCAATCCCCAGATTCCTGTGTCAAGGTCAGGATAAACTCTGCCATCACCAGCCTCATTTCCTTCACTAGGCGTACCTCACTCTGCGATTCCAGTGCCAGGCCACTTCATGATGTTGAGCTTCATAAAGTATTCCCACAAGTTCAATCCCAACATTCCTTTGCCAGGGTCATTACTTTTAGCATAGGCTTGACCAATATCAAGGTGATGCTCTTCTGTCAGTGTAGTTGCTACACCTTTGACTATGAAGTTGCATAAATTGCCAACATTCAAACTTTGCAGGAACTTTTCTATCACAAAAAACAATGCAACGCTCAACAATACAGGTGCACTTTGTGCCTTTTCCTGCTCAGGTGGAGAGATTCTCATCTTTTCCATGACGACTGACATTTCCCAATTTTGCATGGAAATTGGACTTTCAAACAAATTTTCCTCAAGGTTTTCCCATAATCTTGTCCACTCCCATTCGCCAATAGCCTCTACAACTATCACATTTTCTTGAGTCAAGAAAACTGTTGCAAAATCAAGTCCTACCCCCACAATTTGGGCCATTTTTTTCACATCTTGGAAGAGAAACTGTACCCTGCTTTCAAATATCCTAGCTGCAACAATTACTCTTCACAAATGTTGCACCCCTTCGAAAAATTTGGGCTCATTGATAGAGTTGATTGAAATATTGTATGCTCCACGTATGTTGTATGACTTCTCACAAAGGTGTGTTAATAATATTGGATATATATATATGCAAGTTGGTGTTGAGGCATGACAAACCCCACTTGTTACCACTTTTGAAATCTCATATACACTAAGAACAGCAAAAAATATGTAGATTTAAATTTGTAGCAAACAAAGATCTAGTTTCACCAACAAAACGAGATGCTTGCAATTACTATTTGTCATAAACTACAGACAATGTTAATGTTGTATACATGAGTTTAAATTTTAAGTTCATTTGTAATCCAAAACAAATGCCACCATGATAGAAGCCAAAAAAACTCAATTGTTGGAAAATAATTTCATTATACATGCTTGGCTAATAGGTGTAAAGCCTTGCTAACTTGAGTAAAATTACCAATTCCTCTTTCCAGAGTTTGAAAGGTCCGAATTCACACTTTTTGACGTTTTAATTATATTGTACCAAACATCTTGATCATTCTTACAGTTAAAATTTAGCATTAGGGATAACATCCAGCATAACCTTTTTTGTATGTTGAGTGAGAGATGTTCAGTGACTACTAGACTACCACTTCAATGTCAAAAAGTTCGTTTCTATCGATTTTATTCAGACTAGAGGTGACCCAGGACATATAGCAACTACAAACAAAGAGTGTGATCGTAAATGAGATTGCGATGGACTCTTCTGTAAGAGCAAAATCGACATTTCTTTATTTGTAGTTGTGCTTTTATTCAACTAAGAATGTAGAAGTTATTGTAGGTGAGAAGAAGAGGCACTAGAGCACTCACCACCATTTGACACAACTCCAGAAGCAGCCTGTACACTCGACTCTGTTTGCTTCCAGGTATCCATTCAGCTCCAGGATACCAGTCTTTCCTTACATGCTTGTCTTCCCATACATGCACTTTAATCCACTGCCATTGAATCATTCCCATCAGCTGTGCACAACTCAATTTCATCAAAACTTTCCCACACGTAGGACCACGTGGTTCTTGAGGTTTACAAGAACGAGAATATCTGGAGTGAGAATACCAGAGACATTAGACCACAAGTGCTTTCTGAATTGGTGCAAGTACAGTATATACGTACATCATGTGTGACATTATTTCCGTAGATGTCACCATCAATGTGTATGGTCCCCTGTGTAATGTAAACTTCACGCCCCGAACTGGAGGGATTCAAGATCAGATTGTCACTTTTGATGTCCCGCAACGTCCTCGCCCCGAAAAACTTTTCACGCCCCGAACTGGAGGGATTCAAGATCAGATTGTCACTTTTGATGTCCCGCAACGTCCTCACCCCGAAAAAACTTTTCAATGTCCCGCAACGTCCACACCTTGAAAAAAATTTCAACATCCCGCAACGTTTTCCCCCGGAAAAACTTTTCAATTTCATAGCTCTTGTCTTTGTCTGAATACAAAGCAAAACCTTTCAAATTCCTCACAAATGCCCCTGCCCCAGTGGAGCTGGTCACCACCTCTTTCATGGCCTTGAGAAACAAGTCATTTAGCACTAGTGCTCCATAGCCAAGGCCAATCAGCGCAAGAGACTGATGATTCTTGCATAGATCCCACTCATCCCTGCACAGACACATAACAACGTCCCGGTCAAAGGCTACATGACCTGTGATCTAAATTTGCCGTCCATTTCATCATTGCGGCTTGACGTACTTGACTTACCAGGCGGTTTCCAGTCATCCATTAGCCCAACGGGAATCCAATCAAGCGGAATGCCTGATCTACAATCCCGACGTGCTGATGACAAGAGTTTTGAAGAGGTCATCTACAACATCAGCAACACTGGGTTGACCATGATACGACACGAACAGCAGCCGGACGTCAAATCCCAAGTCAGCGGGTAGCCACTTCTCTGGACAACATACATCAGAGTGACTGCACTGCGTCCACGCGCTCTTCCATTTGCTGGGATCTCGAGAGTAGCCGTCGAAAAACAGAATGTCCATTTCTGTCCTCCGCATGTCTCCAGGAGGCGGCCATAGCTGATGAACAGGGGTCTGCATTCATGAACATGACTTGTTAATACAAGAAGATCGAAACTCCAGGAATTTTTCTAAAAGCGAGCTCATAACACCGATCGTGTACAACGAATTCAATCCTGTATCAAGAGCTGATGGAAGCAATCCCTACCTGCATGATGAGAAGCTCTGCAGATCACATATGTAAGCACCAAGCTCGCAGCAAGCAGTATTCCAAACCCTTCCGATGATCTGGTTTCATAATAGCAGGTCACACAATCTTCAGTGCTCTGTAACAGATGATGGAAATACTTCCTACCGACATGCTGAGCAACTCTGCGGATCGTAGTCGATGTACGAAACAAGCTCCCACGCAGGAAGTTGTATTCGATCCTCCTCCGGTAACCTGATCTCGCAATGGCAAGCTACACAATTCTGTTAAGCGTGGCTCAATCTTAAAGGCTAGCTAAGAGCTGCAAGAAAGTATAGTAAGAAGTACTGGGATTAGCAGAGAAAAGATGAAGGGGCGAAATTCCTCTCCTGACCTGCTTCTAGAGCGCTTTCAAAAATACGTGCAAAAGAGGAGCCACTGCAGTTTTCGAAATTGTTAGAAAACAATGTATGAGACACCAATGTTTTCTGAAAGGCTGCAATTGTATTGGCTAACATGAGTTAGATGTCTCAAAGTTACAATCATGACCTATGAGTTATAAGTTGTAACAAACTAATTTCAAACTCTATGTGCATTCAAAAGCTACAAGTTGATCTTCAGACAAACTTTGAACTCAATAACTTGATAGGAAGTGATGAAGATTTAATCAAAATCACTATCACATATATCTTAATTTCTAACCTAAAATAGCCACCATTTAACCCTAACCTAAGTTCTAGAAAAATATGACTACAATGGATGAATGTTGAGCGTAATCATTAACATGCGTCAGAAAAGCATAATATTTTAAACATGATGAATATTAAACACATTCATCCAACTTTGAAGATTAAGAAATAATAATATTTTAAACATGTATTGCTTACTTCACACTCTTCATCTGTACTTTAAAATATGAACTTGTAATAATCATGAAACCTCGTCAAACTTTATAAAATTAAAGCACCCAAGAAAAGGAGAGAAAAATAAACAAAGGGGAAGGATCAAAACCTAGGCAAGCAAACAACCCAAAGAGGCATGCCACACAAAGAAAAGAGAACCACCGAAACTTCCATTAGTCACATGAAGCATATCAACTAAAGTAAGGGGGCATAAGCCCAATATTTTCCAAGCCTAGAATAACGCTTCGTCGCAATAAGGGCCCATCTCAAAATGGAGGGGGCTTGTGTTTTTTTTAAGTCATCAACTCTCTATCTGTACAAGGAATGCAACATTGATAAAAGAGGGACTCTAATGCTTTTTATTATCCATGCCATGTTAACACATTGATAAAAAAATTGTCAAATTGTTCATAAAAACACCCATTAACCTCTATGGCAAGAGAAAAGAACACGTTCACTAAACGATGGTCATAATAAAATCCTTCATTTAAATCGCCATGATTGTTGCCACCCCACAAGAAAGAACACCTCATGATACCAAGTTTGTTCAATTAAGGTGAGCTTTGACAATATTGATCAATATGCGAATGTTATCAACTGACAAAACATTGTCAACTCGTCAATGAGAAAACTTAAAAAAAGACAACAAAAAAATATGAATTTGTTTTCATAAGACATGAAATCTTGCATCTCTTGCAATGAACATAAAAACATTTCAAATGACATCATGAAATGTAGTCCTCCCTCCACCATGCACACAATGAAATTGGCTTTTTAAATCAACAATTCAATGTCAAGTTTAAACCACAAACTTTCTATTGCGAAGATGTAAGATGGAGGTAGTCTGAACACTCTAGACTTGTAATAGTGCCTTCCAAAGTTCTGGAAGGCACTTCTTTTGATTTCTATCCTTTTTTATTTAGGTTTCTTTCCTCTAATAGCATAATTGTTGAAGCCAAAATGAAAGGAAAATGATCCTTCACATCCAAGGGCACTAGAATCAAAGTGCCAAGTTACCTACTTACCTTAAAAGAAGCTCATCAAATGAAAACGTGAGGGAAAAAAATCATATTTCTTTATGTAAGTGAAAGATGTATCTTTAGGCATTTCAGCAACATGCAGGTGGCCTACTAGGCTTGCCCTTCATCACAAGAACCTCAATTCCAAGAAAGGTCTAAAACGGACCTTTTTCTTATCAGCAAAGCAACTGAAGAATTTCTTTTCATGTATTAGGAAAGCACCTTATATTCAAGAATATCCTAAGAAAAAGAAGGGGTTATATTACACTACTCCTTAAGAGGTGGAAGCCTTATAAAAGTGAGACAAATCTTTACACCTATGTAAAAACTTGCTTTAATTTCTATAACCTTTTTAAATGACCATTGTCAAGTACAAGAACTCCACAAGGATCTTTAGAAGTGGAAGAAATCTTCTAGGTGGAAGCTCCTGCCTTATGAAAATTAGGGCAAGCTTTTATGATGGAGAAGGACAGGGCCTCAACCCTTCCTTGTTTTTCTATGGTGCCCATCATTTAGGCTACCACCTTTGTGTCTAGGCACCTCCAAACGAGGAAGGGCTTTTAGCTCTAACCTTTCCTATCCAGAATGCGCTGGCCCAAAACAAGTACACTAATAATGGAGGCCTTTACAAAGAGTAATTTCCCTCCCAGGTCATGGGATCTCCCTCTTCTTCATCCTGTTTGGCGGGTTCTTCCACTTTTTCATCAAGAGATTTCATCTACTCAATTACTTTTCTTCATCCTGAAAATGGGTTGCGTCTATCACAGTACGTTTAGTAACACCGTAGGAGCAAGGAGTTCCTAAAATAACTTCCCTTGAGGCGTGAGCCTCCGAGAGGCATTTCAAGAACTCCTTGCTCCCAGCGCGTTACCCTACACTTATAGGCCTTCTCACTCCTAAGGTAGAGGGGGTGTAATATCTCTCCCCATCCTATGCCTCATGATCTATGTATGTTAAGGTTTATGATAATGTTCACCTTGTGGTGTTGAGATGGGTAAAACTGACGGGTGAAAGGCATTCCCAGTATGCCAAATTGAACTTGGTTATGACCTCATCCTATGTCACTTATTTTAAAGAATTGAACTCTCCCTTTTCAATTCAAATTAACAAAAAAACCAGTATATTTCATCACTCATATAGTTTTTCAAAAACATTCTTTCATTAGAAATTCAAATATAAAATACTTGAGAGAATTTGTTTAGTGATAGGTAAAGCATGTGGACAAGGGTGTTACCAGAATAAAGCACCCACCCCAAGGCAACCCAAGGGCAGCACCAAATTCTGGTAACACCTCATGTGAACGTATTACTATTCATAATGCCATGTTAGATATTTGTAGAAGCCTTTCATTGCACCCAAAAGAAACAATGGGCCCTTATGAAATGTGTAGGGTGCCCTCCCAAAAATGTAAAATGACCTCCCCATATCAAGAGGAATATTGAGCATTTAAGGCGCCTTGCAAATACACTAAATTTTTTTTAATAGGTTATTACATGTAAGATAAAACCTGGGGGTGGGTTCCAAAAGTAAGTAGCCTAGGCCAAGAGACTATTGGAGTCCAGCCCTGCAGGGTTTGGGGTTTTAGGGTTTAGGGTATTTCTTGCAATAGGGTTAACCATCACAAAAACAAGAAAAAAAAGGTGACGAAAAGGTTTTGGTGATCACAAGGTGTAGGAGGGTGAAGGTTTTTAACTCCCAATCTTGAGGAGTAAGGTAAGAATCTTGCCCCTCCTATGCCTCACAATCTCTAAGCATAATATTCTTCTTTCTAGTAGAGATTTTCATAAAGTGCCAAGTCCAAATACATTTCAGAAATTTCTCTTCCCGGTTATGATAATGGTTGCGCCAAGCTTCACCTTGGGTAAGGCTATGGGGTGGAAGACATCACCAAAATGTGTGGCCCTAGATGTGATCTTAGTTTGGGAACACCTTCAACCATGGGACCTTACCTGACAATAAATATAGGAAGAGGCATGTATGCCTAATGTATTACTTATGTCAAATGTGAGAACCATTTTAATTCATAAATTCAAAAAATTTGAGAACCGAAATAAGTGGTTATGAAAAAAAATTAATAACCACCAAACACTGGTTAAAATAAGTAGGCTATGCATGGAATATTACAGGAACATGTACAACATGTTAGATTTTTGTTATATAATGTAAAATCAAAATAACTCACAACCAACTTGGTACATTATGATTAATATTAAGAGAAGTGTAAAGGTCCCTAGGAAAGTGAAACTTTAAAGCATTTCCATGGGGGCTCCATTAAACTAGAAATCTTGGATGAGGTACAAAATCAAATTCAATGGATGCATGAGAACACTATTGTGACCCTGGAAAAATGCACATCTTTGTGAGTCTTGGAGAAATTTTAGAACAATCTCATAAATATAATCAAATCGTATTTATTGACTCCTCCCTATTTTTGATTGGCTAGATAGTTTGATTGGTCTAGGTGGGTCACTATTAGTAACCTCCCACCTATTTGCAATTTGGGTTTTAGGGGTGAGATTGGAAAAAAGTAAGTAACCCCAACAATTTTTTGCAAGGTTGCATATTGAGCAACCATCAAAGATGCTCTTACAACAAGCTATCCCATGTGACCCACCTTAGTAACGTTGTCTTCCAATTGTGGTTGACCCCATAAGTTTTTTTTAGAGCATCTCCACTAGAGATCAACAAATTTTTCGAACAAAATCAAAAGTTGCTTGGGAGTCGGACTTAGGTCAAACTAAAAACATTGTGCCCTGTTGCAATTACACACCACAAAGCAAAAGGAAATGAATCAAAACAACAAAACAACTGAAGTAGTCAATCAAGGACACATGCAACAAGAAAAGAAAACTTTGTGTTGTAGCAAGATGAAAAAACAGGTCCATGCTTCTTCTTCATCTTTCACATAGCAGGTTTCCATTTTATAAAATGTGCGTAAAAAGATAAAAAGAGCTTGCATTGTAGCAAGCATGCATAGAATGTAAGTGCATCTCCATCATATTATCCTATTGGCATCATCAGTTGCAATTTGACTAAAATTTTATCAATGGGCTCACCCCCTTTATCTTGCAGTCATCAATTTTCTTTTCAATCTTATCCTTTGAGGCTCCTCGCTCTAATAACAACACATTTTGTATCATTGTCACCAAAAGCCCCATTATCTTGCAATCATCAATTTTCTTTTCAATCTTATCCTTTGGGGCTCCTCGCTCTAGTAACAACACATTTTGTATCATTGTCACCAAAAGCCCCATTACAATGTTTTGGATCTCAAGTTTGCTTCGCTAAAATAAAACACCAACACAGTTTTTTTTTATTATTATGTGCACTTGATGCACTGCAAGCTTGCTACATAAAAGAAGAAACTACAACATGAACTTTTTTTTTCTTCCTACAATGCAAGTTCTTTTCATTAAAAAAATTATTTTTATTGCATGCAATTGCTACAATGCTTGAACTATTTTTTTTTCCTTGTTACACATGATTGCTACAATGCAAGCTTGTTGTGTAAAAAATCAAACGATAATGCAAGTTTGCTTCACAAAAGAAAAGAAAAAATGTAGCACAAGTGTAATATTTTTTCTCCTTATTGTAGGTGTTGTTATAATACATGTTTGATGCATGGAAGAAGCACAACAAAAGGAAAATGAAACATATAAGAAGAATGTTTCTTGTTCTTCTTATTGTAACATGAAAAAAATAAAATTTCATACCTTGTTCAATTTTTTTAAAAATTTTCTTCATGCCTAATTTGTTTTTAATCTATCTAGATTTGTTAGTAATATTAAGCTAGATCTTTAACTTCATTTTAAGATTTAAAATTAAAATCCAATTCTCATAGGCCAAAAGCAAATTAGCAAGTTTTATGAAAAGAATTTAGTATTTAAAAACAAAATGTGATCACATGTCAAATAGATACAAAACAAAATAATTAAATTTTGTTTAAATGAACCTTCAAATTCATTTAATTATTACCCTAAATCTAATTCAAAATCTATCAATTTACAAAAATATTAGAAGTCTTGCAACTTGCCTCTACATCATTTGGCTAATTTTTACTCACCAAGATTAATTTCTTTAAGTTATTTGATTATAAACGACATCTCCTCAAATTGGTGACAATTCCAACAAGGGAAAAATTTGTTTCGGAAATGTATTGTTAAGAAATCAACAATTGAAAACATGGCTGCATTTACTTTAATAACAAACTCCTTTGCAAGTTCATTAGTGGAGCCTTAAACAATGAATGCAAATGATGATAAGACATCAAGAAGATAAGAAACAAAGATTTCCTATGATACTTTTCAACTATAGCCACCCCAAGCTCACAACCAATAAAAGAATATTTCAATGTCAAATTATTTAATCTAGGATTTAACATCAAGGCTAACATATTGTGAATTTTTCCTTCGTTATATCTTCTTAAAAAGAAAAAGAAAGACTCAATGACCCCAATGACTTCCTTCTTAATGTTCTGTGCCAAAGTTCCCAATTGTATTTTGAAGCCAAAATCATCAAAACATCAATAAACAGAAATGGTTCGTTTTTTCCTTTAGCTTCAAATTCAAGGATATGGTTGTGTTCAAAGCATCATTCAACAACCAATGACCCTTGCATTAGTTTAAGATGCAAACAATCATAACCAAAAAAAAAGTCTATTATAATCTATGATATATTATGTCATGTTAGTGGAAGGGGAACATGATCAATGATCCTAGGACCAATCTACCCATTATAACAAAGGACAATGGTTTCTTAGAATTGACAAGTTTCCTAAAACATGGTCACTTCGCTTGTAAACTTGCACAATTCACATTCTTAATCAAAAGGCAACATTTTCACTACATTTTGCAACTTGATTTATGACTAGGTTGTTAATCATGGAAGACATCTATGATTACATGACTATGTAATCAAATAAGACACATCATTCAGCACACATAATCACTAGTGTGGCTCACTTGTAAGACAATTTGTGACTATGACTTTTGCAATTATAAAATCATGGAGGTCATCAATGCTTGATGAGATCTATAAATTATGGCCGTTAGATATAATTCATTAAATATAAAAAATATATATTCTCCACTCATGTCATGTAGACACATGGTATAAAGGCTAAAAACCTAACCTATATGTTAGGAATGTAGGTTAATTTAACTAACAAGCTAAGTTAATTAAGCTAATTCATTAAATTGCAAGTGTGAGGACTTGAACCCTTCACTTCCACATGGAGGGAAGAAATCTTTAATCCTCACTTAATAATTGCACCACCTGATTTTTACATAACAAAAATTGTCACCATATTGTTATAAACATTTTTTTTAACCTACTTTATAAGTTAGGTAGCTAGGTACTTACCTAACAACTGAGAACCTACCTAATAACCTAGTAAGTACTTAGCTTAGTAGGTAATAGGTATGTAGTATTTAGAGGTAGTAGTAAGTAGGTAGTAGGTAGGTACCTAATAAATAAATAAATAGGTAAGTATGTGCTTAATAATAGGCACACATACATACTACAACTCTTTTACCACCAAGCTACCCCATTATTGTGTAGATAATTTAACATTCATTTTATTTAAACCATACTTCATTTAAACATTGCACAAATTTTCAAATATAATAAGTCATATCTTATTGATAATTTGTCCAAATGAAAAAATTGAAAAATTATTCATAAATTTCCTTCAATAATGTATACAAATAAGTAATTTTTTTTAAATGTAAATTTAGTTCAAAGGAAAATTATTTGAATTTTTTTATTAAATAACATTTGAATGACCATACTTTGGAAAGATTAAATTCAAACACATGATTTGTACATGAAAAAACCTTTATGGCTAACACATGGATAAATAAAATATTTTTTTCATATCTTAAACCTTCATTTGGTTTAGGAATTTATATTACCATTTTTTTTGAATATATCATAATTTTTTAATAACTTTTAATTTACATGTATGAATCATATTATTTATCCACATAAAATATTTATTAATGGACGATAAATAAATTATATTCCTATATATATAATTATATTAATCATATTAAATATGAGGTATAATTAAATTAAATTTGAATAATATAATTTTATATCAATATACGAACTAATTTTCTGAAATTATAATTTATATTCACTTTTACACATGTAAAATACATTTATTTATTTTCATAGATATATTACATAAAATTTCATTCAAATTTATGATAAAAGTTTAATGTACAAATAACTTATATATTTCCCACATTTTATACTTCTATTTTATTTTTAGATTGAAATATAAAAAATATTTAAAATATATCATAATTTTACCATTAACTTTTATCTCAATGTATAATATTTAATTTAGTCACATTGAATATTTAATTTGGATTATATATCATATATATATAATTTAATAAAAAAAATTATATATTACCTATATGTATAATATTAATCAAAATAAGTTCCTTACATGTATTTTATTATGTTCATTTGTAGTTTCATTAAATTATTAATATTCATTTTTGAATCATTTTAAAATAATTGTATGACCACCTACGGTACTACATCATTTAATATTAATGATTATATAGTTATACAAAATGCCACAACATCATGACAATTTTCATGTCATTTGAAGTAGTCAAAATTCAGTCATAAACTAAATCTATACATTTCATTACTCGAAAACATTAGAGCTCAATAATCCACATCGATGTTTTATTTTTGAGCACACATGCGAAAACCATAACGAATGAAATATGGTTGATGGAAAATGGATGAAGTATGTTTATTTTGTAAATTTTCATACATCAATCATATAAATAACTAATATATTATTCATATTTATTTCACGTAGATAATGAAGTTGTAATATATGACTATGGTCATTGATAGAGTCATTTAGGACAACTAGTCATTATTTCCTTGGTTATAAAGGACAACTTTTTTTATTAATGTACCTATTGAATATGTAGGTAGGTAAATAGGTACATAATACCTATTTAGTAGGTAGGTAAATAAGTAGGTAGGTACACACATATGTACGTACATATTACTTATTAGGTGGGTGGGTAAGTACTTAGTAAGAAGTAGTAGGTAAATATCTAGTAATAAGTAGTAGGTAGGTACATACTACCTACCTAGTAGGTATGTAATATGTAGGTAGTAAGCAGGTACTTAGTAATATGTACATAATAGGTAATTAGGTAGGTATGCACTACATATATGTAATAGGTACGTATGTATATATTGCATAGTAGGTAGGTAGATGATAGGTAGTATTAGCCCATACATACTAGCTAATTTATAGGGAGCTAGTAAATAATTAGTAGGTAGCTAACATGTAATTAAACTACTGACATAGGTAGGTTATTGATGTATGCAGGTTAGTCATGTAATTGCAATGTAGTCATAAAAAATAGTTTTAATATAGTCATGTAGTCATAATACAATTACAATGTAATCACAAATTTGAATAAAAATATATGTGTTAAGACATGACTATATGACTAGATTAGGACATTAATATTAAATGTTCAAGTCATGAAAGACACATTTTGGTGTTGTGTTTCGAGTACAATTTTTTATTCTTTAAAAACTAGAACAAAATAATTTGCACTTTACCTTTTTATTATTATTAATGTGTTTAATTTTTTGAACTTGAGGCTTGCAATAAGAAACCTTCATTCATTTTTGTCTTCCTTTCCCTAACTTTTCAAGCCATGTAATACATTTATGTAAATCTACCTAAGCAAATTTGATGTACACATGTTTCAAGCCTTTAAAAACTTTTTTTTCAAAAATTGCATATTGACAAGCCTTCAAGAACGCATGTATAAAACAAGTCCCCTAACAACCTTTCCATCACGAGTGAAAGCACACTACACTATCCATAAAAGGTTGTCACAAGGCAATTTACGCAAGATTTTTAAATTTGTAATTGGCCATGTGATTGAATATACTCGACTAAAATGAAAAGGGTCTCAACACTATAATGTTATATATATTATAATCACATTGTATGAATTTCATGGATAGTTTTTGAATAACCATAACATAATGGACTTTCAAAAAAGTACCCAAAAACTTGTAACAATCCATAATCTATGAGTATGGACTCCATGCACCTTCATATGATTTTTTTTAATGAGTAAAAGGACTCAATGGTGATATGATGTGACAACATTGATACCAAGGAAGACTTTTTGGAAGGATTTTAATCATCAATTTTTTCTATGTACCTTTAATTATATATATATTTTATAAAGTCCTTTATTTAACAAAAATAATAATTTAGAAACTCATCTTTCAAATTTAGGTTTTCCATAAGGTAAACTAGGGTTTAATTTTTTTTATAACAAATTTTTAATGATAACTTGTAAAACAACTTGTGTGATTCAAGATACCTAGGTGTTAATTTAAGCAATTATGGACTTCCACATGTGCCTAAAAGTGTTATACATTAATGTGCTTTTACCCTCACACCCAAGCTTCACAACTTACTACTAACTTCAAAGCAACTGTCATGGTATTCAAATTTGCACCTTTATTTTTGACATAAGCAAGAATATTTTTGGTCAAACCGTATTGTTTTAAATGGTCTTCCAAAAATTTTGTCAATGTTTGCCCTAATGTTTCAAATGTTTCAAATAACCCAACTATAATGTGTTTTGGCATCTAATCTTTTCTCAAGAAATTTGCAACTAATGCAAAAACATGTGCCCCTGATGCGCTCCCAAGTCACGGGGTGAAACACACTTGAGGGTTTCACAAAGTCAAGTTACGGAAAGTTGAACTTGGTAGCACGCTCCCGGCTTCCAACTCTAAAAAGGGGTAGAAGGTCGAGTTGGGAGCCCCGGGATTAGACTAGGAAGAGGGACTAGCTTAGCTTGTGTGATTCTGCATCCAAAAACCAACCCCACGAGGTTAGTTTAGCATTCGGGACACCCTTTGGTGTTGGGA
>Ga0116227_10007699_pt1 | contig 20844 bp, 22 predicted proteins | sample S1TSphgellanicum_FD_89693 | JGI IMG/M metagenome (GOLD analysis project Ga0116227, IMG submission 89693) | Host-associated microbial communities from peat moss isolated from Minnesota, USA - S1T2_Fb - Sphagnum magellanicum MG | ecosystem: Host-associated > Plants > Peat moss > Unclassified...
CATACCGGCGCCGTCAGCTGCTTCTACCGCAAGCTGGATGGCGACGAGCTGGTGCCCGTCGCCGAGTAAGTCATTTCGTAAAGATCGAGTCGAACAGATCGGTGGTGGCCGCCCAGCTGGCGCGGTCCGCCGCCGCATCGTAACCCAGCACCGCCGGATTGCCGCGATTGTCGCTTTCCGGGTCGGTGAAGCCGTGCTTGACCTTGCCGTAGGAATGGAAGTGCCAGTCGGCGCCCGCCTGATCCATTTCTTCCCAGAAGGCGGAAACCTGATCGCGGGTGGCCAAAGGATCGGCATCGCCGTGGCAGACCAGGATCTTGGCCTTGATGGCGCCTGCCTCGGCCTTGCGGTCGGTGGTGAGCAGGCCGTGATAGCTGACGGCAGCAGCGATCTCGCCACCCTCGCGCGCCAGTTCCAGCGCGGCCTGGCCACCCATGCAATAGCCGATGACGGCGGCAGTCAGCCCTTCGGCACCTTCAAGAGCGCGACCAGCGGCGAGAGCCGCGCGGATGCGGGCACGATAGACATCGACATCCGCACGCAGCGCATTGCCCATCGGATGCGATGAGGCGAAGTCCTTCACCGGCTCACCATAGAAATCGGCGACCAGCACCAGATAGCCGTCACCGGCCAGCTGGCTGGCGCGTGCGGCCACAGCGGCGTTCATGTTGGCGATGTTGGGGTAGACGATGATGAGGCCGCGTGGCGTGCCCTCGGGTTTGCCGAGGTGGCCGGTCAGCACTTTGTCGCCATCGTGATAGGTGTGGGGGACGAGGGGGATGCTCATGAAGATCACCTTGTTTCGAGGTGGGGGGAAAAGGTCCGCGCACGGCGGATTTGCGGGAAGACCACCGCCCAGAGCGCGGTGATCGCCATGGCGCCGATGCCCCCCGCCACCACCGCGCCCGTTGCCCCCAACAGCGCGGCGGCGAGCCCCGATTCCATCTCGCCAAGTTCATTCGATGCGGAAATGGCCAGGCCCGAAATGGCGCTCAGCCGTCCGCGCATCTCGTCAGGCGTGTGAAGCTGAACCAGCGTGCTGCGCACAAAGACCGAGATCATGTCCGAGGCGCCCAGAAAGGCCAGCAACACCAGCGACAGCCAGTAATTGGTCGAAAGCCCGAAGGCGACGGTGATGGCGCCGAAAATCCCCACCGCCACCAGCATCTTCACGCCGACATTCTGCGAGATCGGCCGCATCGTCAGCACAATACCCATCAGCGAGGCGCCCACCGCCGTTGCCGCGCGCATCTGGCCAAGGCCCTCGGGCCCGGCATGCAGGATATCACGGGCATAGACCGGCAGCAGCGCGGTTGCGCCGCCAAACAGCACGGCAAACAGGTCCAGCGTGATGCAGCCCAGCAGGAAGCGGTTGTGCCAGACGAAGGTGAAGCCCTCGGCGATCTGGCGCAGCGGATGCTGGTCGCGGCTGCCCGCCATCGGCGGCAGGCGGCGCAGGCGAGCCATGCTCAGAAAGCCGATCGACAGTAGGATGACCGCGCCGATGTAAGGCGCGCTGTGGTTCATGGCGAAGAGGATGCCCGCGCTCGCCGGGCCGATGATGGTCGCCAGCTGCATCGCCATGGAGTTCATCGCCACCGCGCGGGGCAGCAATGCGGGCGGCACCAGCAGCGGCGCCATCGAGCCGACCGAGGGCCCGATAAACACCTTGGCCAGACCATGCAGCGCGCCAAGCCCGAACAGCAGCGGCAGGCTGAGCATATTGTGGGCCGTCGCGGCCCACAGCGCCCCGGCGACCACCAGATCGACAGCAATGGACATCAGGCCGACATTGCGCTTGTCGAAACGGTCGGCAATCACGCCCGCCACCGGCGAAAGCAGGAACATCGGCACGAACTGGCAAAAGCCCATGATGCCCAGCTGGAAGGAGGCCTGGGCGATGGACATGTGATAGTCCTGCCGGGCCACGTCATAAAGCTGGTAGCCGATGATCACCGCCATCCCGCCACCGGCCAGCCAACAGCAGAAGCGTGTCAGCCAGAACCGGCGATAATCGGGAATATGGGCGGGTGAGCGGGGCTGATCAGTCACAAGCCAACCGCATGGCAGGCCAAGGCTGCTTTGCCAAGGGCCTGATAGGCGGTGTTGGGCTTTGGTCCTGCCTTGAGGGTCCGCTACTTAGCTCAGCGCAGCGGCGGAGGCGGCAAAGGCGTGCCGTTGCGACGGCCACGCACCGGCGGGGAGATGGCGTCGATCATGGCGGTGAAATCGTCGAGGCGGATGATGCGCTCGAACTGGAAGCCCGCGCGGTCCTCGGTCACCCAGATCAGATGGGCTTCGATGCGGCCCACCTTGGGCAGGCGGATCACCACGCGTTCGCCGCGCGAAAGCGGGATTTCGCCCGATGCCATAAAGCCATGCGCGGAGATGTTGGAGATTTGCAGGGACATGTCGCCAAGGCTGCGATGTTCGCCCATCACCCGATGGCTGACCGGGTGTCGGGCCGAACGCCGCAATTCTGTGACTGATAGCTGCGCTCCGCCAACCATGTTTCGTTTTTCCTTATCCTGGAGAGATGTGGGGGCATTATCCCCCACAACCCCCAAGATTTGGTAAAACCGGCACCGGTTTGCCGCATGGGCGGCACGTTTACGCCGGTTTCAGAATCCCGTGCTTCTTCTTGCCCGCGGAAATCCGCACTTCCCCAGAAGACAGGTTAACAAGGTGTGTCTCGTCTGAAACCGATTCACCGTCGAGTCGCGCGCCGCCACCGGCAATGAGTCGCTTGGCTTCGCCACGGCTGGCGGCAAAACCGATGCCGACCAGAGCGTCGGTGATGGTGATGCCCTCGGCAGGCACGGCAAAGGTCGGCAGGTCGGCGCCCAGGCCGCCACCGGCAAACGTCGCCTGAGCAGTGGCCTGAGCGGCAGCAGCGGCTTCGGGCCCGCGCGCCAGAGCGGTGACCTCATTGGCCAGAACCACCTTGGCATCGTTGATCTGATTGCCGGGCAGGGCTTCCAGACGGGCGATTTCCTCAAGCGGCAGGTCGGTGAAGAGGCGCAGGAAGCGGCCCACGTCACGGTCGTCGACATTGCGCCAGTACTGCCAGAAATCATAGGCGGGCAGGGCGTCCTCGTTCAGCCACACCGCGCCGTTGAGGCTCTTGCCCATCTTCTGGCCGTCGGCGGTGGTCAGCAGCGGGGTGGTGACGCCGAAGACTTCCTTACCGTCCATGCGGCGGGCCAGTTCGATGCCGTTGACGATGTTGCCCCACTGATCCGAACCGCCCATCTGCAGGCGGCAGTCGAAACGCTTGGCCAGCTCGCGGAAATCGTAGCCCTGCAGGATCATATAGTTGAATTCGAGGAAGCTGAGCGACTGCTCGCGGTCCAGACGCAGCTTCACCGAATCGAAGCTGAGCATGCGGTTGACGCTGAAATGCTGGCCCACCTCGCGCAGGAAGGAGATGTAGCCCAGCTTGTCGAGCCATTCCGAATTGTCGACCATGATGGCGTCGGTCGGGCCGTCACCGAAGGTCAAAAACTTCTCGAAGATGCGGCGGATCGAGGCGACATTGCTGGCGATGATCTCATCGGTCATCAGCTTGCGCGCTTCATCCTTGAAGCTGGGGTCGCCGATCTTGCCGGTGCCGCCGCCCATCAGAACGATGGGCTTGTGGCCGGCCTGCTGCATGCGGCGCAGCAGCATGATCTGCACCAGCGACCCCACATGCAGCGAGGCCGCCGTGGGGTCGAAGCCGATATAGCCCGTCACGATCTGCTTTTGCGCCAGCGCGTCGAGCGCATGCGCGTCGGTCATCTGGTGGACATAGCCCCGCTCTGAGAGCAGGCGCAGCAGGTCGGACTTGTATTCGGTCATGATACCCTCTTGAACAAGGGGCGTCGCCTAGCATGGAGAAACGCGCTTGGGAACGTATAGCCTGATCTGTCATCCCGATACGCCTGCTCTGGCAGTGCGGGGCCTGCATGTGGTGTGGGAAGAGGGCGTGGGCGCCCTGACCTTGCGCTGGCGCGTGGAGGGGGCTGGGCGTCTGGTGGTTCCGGGGCGTGTGGATGTTCCGGCCCATACCGATGGCCTCTGGAAGACCAGTTGCCTCGAGCTGTTTCTGGATGACCCTCATGGTTATCGCGAGTTCAATTTTTCGCCCTCGGGCCATTGGGCTTGCTATGGTTTCGATGGTTATCGCAGCGGGATGAAGGCCCTGCCTTTGGCTGCACCGCACATGGATGTGGACGCGGGCGAGGATTTTGTTCTCACCGTCACTCTGCCCGGCAATCTTTTGCAGGGCGCCTCCCACGCCAGCCTGACTGCCGTGATCGAGGAAGAGGGCGGCCATAAAAGCTATTGGGCGCTGGCGCATGCCTCGGGTCAGCCTGATTTCCACGCGCCCTCTTGCTTCATTCTGCCGCTTGGGGCAGCGCAGCATCCATGACGGATGTTCTCTTCGGTATCGACCGGCTGCTGGCCGACCCTGCCCTGCGCGCGCCCCTGAAGGGCAAGCGGGTGTCTCTGGTGGCGCATCCCGCCTCGGTGACGGCGGATTTGCGCCATTCGCTGGACGCTTTGGCGGCGTGTGAGGGCATCACGCTGACCTCCGCTTTCGGCCCTCAGCATGGGCTGAAGGGCGACAAGCAGGACAATATGGTCGAGACGCTGGATGAGGTTGATCCGGTGCTCGGCATTCCGGTGTTCAGCCTCTATGGCGAGGTGCGCCGCCCGAGCCCGGCGATGATGGACACGGCGGATGTGTTCCTGTTCGACCTGCAGGATCTGGGCTGCCGCATCTACACCTTTGTGACCACGCTGCTCTATCTGCTGGAGGCGGCGCAGGAGGCGGGCAAAAGCGTGTGGGTGCTGGACCGCCCCAACCCCGCCGGTCGCCCGGTGGAGGGCACCACGCTGATCCCGGGTCAGGAGAGCTTTGTCGGCGCAGGGCCGATGCCGATGCGCCACGGGCTGACTCTGGGCGAGATGGGCCACTGGTTTATCCGCCACTATGGGCTGAAGGTGGATTATCGCGTTATCGCCATGGAAGGCTGGCAGCCCGAGGACCCCGGCTTCGGCTGGCCCGAGAGCCGCATCTGGATCAACCCCAGCCCGAATGCCGCCAGCGTCAATATGGGCCGTGCCTATGCGGGCACGGTGATGATCGAGGGCGCGACGCTGTCCGAAGCCCGCGGTACGACGCGGCCTCTCGAAGTGCTGTTCGGTGCGCCTGATGTGGACGCCAAGGCCGTGCTGGCCGAGATGCAGGCCTTCGCGCCGGAGTGGCTGGCGGGCTGCGCGATCCGCGAGTGCTGGTTCACCCCCACCTTCCACAAGCATGCGGGCGAGCTGTGCAGCGCTCTGATGATCCATGCCGAGGGCAGCTTCTACGATCACCACGCCTTCCGTCCGTGGCGTCTGCAGGCGTTGGCCTTCAAGGCGATCCGTCGGCTTTATCCCGACTATCCGATCTGGCGCGACTTCCCCTATGAGTATGAGTTCAGCCGCCTCGCCATCGATGTGATCAACGGTGGCCCGGCTCTGCGCGAATGGGTGGACAATCCCGGCAGCACGCCCGCCGATCTGGAAAACGTGGCAGGCCGCGATGAAGCCGCTTGGCGCGAAGAGATCGCCGACCTGCTGCTTTACTGATCCTCTGGCTGGTGGAGGCCCTCCACCAGCACAAAGGAAATATACATCAGCAGCAGCCAAGCCCCCAGCTTCTCGGGGCTGACCAGAGTCCAGCCGTCGCGCTGACTGGGGTAAAGCCATGCGTGCGAGAAGGTGGAAAGGTTCTCGGCAAACCAGATGAACAGCGCCACCAGAAACCAGCCCAGCAGCAGCGGCATCCAGCGATGCTGGTGCCAGTTGCGAAAATAGACGCGGGTGCGGGCAAATAGCCACGCCATCACGGCAAAGCACAGCAGGCGCAGATCGGGCAGCCAGCGGCTCGCCGCGCGTGAGGGGTAAGCGGTAAAGCGGAAATCGAAGATCCGCCACACCCGCGCCATATAGCTGCCCACTGCGGCATACATAAAGCCCGAGAACAGCGGCACGCCGCCGATATGGAGCAGGCTGGGTTCGGGATAGGCCCATGAGCCGACCGAGGTCTTGAACAGCTCCATCGCCGTGCCGACGATATGGAAGGCGAGGATGACCCTGGCCTCGCTCCATGTTTCCAGCCGGAAGGCCAGCATGGCGATCTGAATGCCAAGCGCCGCCAAGGTCAGCGCATCATAGCGCGCGATCATGGCATGCTCGGGCCAGAACAGGCGCGTGCCCAGCAGCATGGCCAGCATAAGCCCGCCGAACAGGCAGGCCCAACCCTGTTTGAAGCCGAAGAGCAGAAATTCGTAGAGCCAACTGCGCCAGCCCGGCGGCGGGGCGTAAGCCTCCACCGCCAGCCGGATGCGCTGGAACCGTGTATGCGCCGCCATGGGGGCGTTTAGTCTTGCGGCATCACCGGAGCGGGGGGCTGCGCGGCCCATTGTTCCAGAGCAGGATCGATATGGGCCCAGTCGGGCGCGCTGCCGGTCCAGATTGCCGCCGAGGGCTTCAGGCCATGGCCCTCCGCCAGAAAGCCCAGACGGAAGGTCTGCAAATGCATGCGTGCCGAGCTGGTGGCATAGACCGGCGTGCCGCAACTCAGGCAAAAATGCTTGGTCAGCGTGTTGCCGCTGGCGGCGGTATGGCCATGGCTGCCCAATTCGCCCTTGAGCACCACCGCCTCGACCGGGAAGATCGCATTGTTGGTCGGCCCACCCGCCGCGATGCGCTGGCAATCAAGGCACCAGCACTGGCGTACGGTGACAGGCTCAGCCGAGATGGTTGCCGTCACCGCGCCACACGCGCATTGCCCTTGATATGCCATGATAAAGCCTTGCCGTTTCGAATAAACCGGCAGGCAGTTTGATCGGGCATGCCCTTCAGGTCAACGCCTCATCGCACCCTGCCTCGCCTCAGCAGATTGACCCCGCCCAGCAGGACCACTGCGCCGATCAGCGAGACGCTGAAGCTGGACACCGTGAGCCCGGAATTGTTGATGTTCCCGCGCGAGAAGATCAAACCGCCGATAAAGGCGCCCGCGATGCCGACCACGAAATTGACCAGCAGCCCGCCGTCATCGCCCATGATCAAACCGGCCAGCCAGCCGACGACGATGCCGATGAAAATCCACATCAGAATGCTCATGGAACGCAGCCTCCGTCTTGCAGTGCACCTGATGGTGAATGCTTGGGTAAGGGGGTTGTTCCTGAAAGTGGGAAGGGATGAAAACAGGGGGCCATCGCCCCCTGCACCCCCGTTACTGTATTGACCAGCTTATCACTTCCGCGTTGCTCAGAAGCGGCGAAGCCCCAATCAATCTGCCTGCGGCGCGGCGACGTTGCGCTATGATCGAACCCGAAGCGCAACACCGACAAAAGATGGGAGCGCGAGGGTGTAACACCCTCGCATTCACCTTCTTCCTTGAAACCTTCGATCAGGCGTCGATCAGATCCGGGTCCAGCTCACCCGCCCGGTTCTGAATGAATATAAACCGGTGCTCCGGATTACGGCCCATCAGGCGGTCCACCAGATCCTTGACCTGCGCCCGTGCCTCATACTCGGGCGGCAGGGTGATACGCACCAGACTGCGCTTGGCCTGGTCCATCGTGGTTTCGCGCAACTGTCCGGGGTTCATCTCGCCCAGACCTTTGAACCGCCCGACCTCGACCTTCTTGCCCTTGAACTTCGTCTTTTCCAGTTCGGCGCGATGGGCGTCGTCGCGGGCATAGGCACTCTCCTTGCCCGCTGTCAGGCGGTAGAGCGGCGGCTGGGCCAGATAGAGATGTCCCTGCTTCACCACCTCGGGCATTTCCTGGAAGAAGAAGGTCATCAGCAGCGTGGCGATATGCGCGCCATCGACATCGGCGTCGGTCATGATGACGATACGGTCATAGCGCAGCAGGTCCGGATTGCAGTCCTTGCGCATGCCACAGCCCAGCGCCAGCGAGAGATCGGCGATTTCTTGATTGGCGCGGATCTTGTCGAGCGTGGCACTGGCGACGTTCAGAATTTTACCGCGAATGGGCAGGATCGCCTGCGTCTTGCGGTCGCGGGCCTGCTTGGCGCTGCCGCCTGCCGAATCGCCCTCCACGATGAAGAGTTCGGTCTCGCCGCTGCCTTCGCCGCTGCAATCGGTCAGCTTGCCGGGCAGGCGCAGCTTGCGGGCGTTGGTGGCGGTCTTGCGCTTGACCTCGCGCTCGGCCTTGCGGCGCAAACGCTCGTCCATCTTCTCCATCACGTAACCCAGAAGCGCCTTGCCGCGCTCCATATTGTCGGTGAGGAAATGGTCGAAGTGGTCGCGGATGGCGTTTTCCACCATGCGCGCGGCCTCGGGGCTGGTCAGGCGGTCCTTGGTCTGGCTCTGGAACTGCGGGTCGCGGATAAAGACCGAGAGCATCGCCTCGCAGCCCGTCACGATGTCCTCGGGCGCGATGTCCTTGGCCTTCTTCACGCCCGTCAGCTCGCCAAAGGCGCGGATGCCCTTGGTCAGCGCGGCGCGCAGGCCCTGCTCATGCGTGCCGCCATCGGGGGTGGGAATGGTGTTGCAGTAGTAGGAATAAGCACCCTCGGACCACACCGGCCAGGCGATCGCCCATTCCACGCGCCCGTTCATCTCGCCGGGGAAATCCTGCGAACCGGCAAAGGGCTGGGTGGTGACACATTCGCGCCCCGCCGTCTGCTCGGCCAGATGGTCGGCGAGACCGCCCGGGAACTGGAAGGTGGCCTCGGCGGGCACATCCTCGCTGACCAGCGCGAGCGCGCATTTCCAGCGGATTTCCACACCGGCGAACAGATACGCCTTGGAGCGCACCAGCTTGAACAGCCGCGCGGGCTTGAATTTCGCATCGGCCCCGAAAATTTCCGGGTCTGGCGTGAAGGAGACGCTGGTGCCGCGCCGGTTGGGTGCCGCGCCGATCTTCTGCAGCGGCCCCTGCGTGATGCCGCGCGAAAATTCCTGAGCGAACAATTCCTTGTTGCGCGCCACTTCCACGCGGGTCAGCGTGGAAAGCGCGTTGACCACACTGATGCCCACGCCATGCAGACCACCGCTGGTGGCATAGGCCTTGCCCGAAAACTTGCCGCCCGAGTGAAGCGTGGAGAGGATTACCTCCAGCGCCGACTTGCCGGGAAACTTGGGATGCTCATCTACCGGGATGCCGCGGCCATTGTCGATGATGGTCAGGCGGCCCGGCGTGCCCGGCGCCTCCTCCAGCACGAATTCGATGCGGTTGGCATAGCCTGCCACCGCCTCGTCCATGGCGTTGTCCAGCACTTCGGCGGCGAGGTGATGGAGCGCGCGCTCATCCGTGCCGCCGATGTACATGCCGGGGCGGCGGCGGACGGGCTCAAGCCCCTCCAGCACCTCGATGGCGCTGCCGTCATAGGTCTCGCCGCTGGGGCCGATGGGAGCTTCGAAGAGATCGTCGGGCGTGCTGTCTGACATGGATGCGAACATAACGCGCACGAAGCCGCGCGCGCAAGTCGTAAACCGCCTTTTTCCTCAGTCGTCGAAACGGGCCGGAGCCGGGCTGACGACCGGCACGGTGTTGCTGGTGGTGCTGCCCGGAACCGCCTTGACCTCGCGCACTTCCAGCGAGCGTTCGATGACATTGGTGCTGTTGAAGCGGAAGATGCCGTCGGTGCCCGCAAAGCCGCCCTTGTCATAGAGGCGCTGGGTGGGGAAGGGGCGGCCTGGCTGCCATTCGCGCGCGATGCGCAGCGTCAGCAGCACGCTGTCATAGCCCATCGTGGCGATGCGATAGGGCGCCTCGCCATAGCGGGTGTGATAGCGGTCGGAGAATTGGCGGAAATGCGTGTCCGACAGCGCGGCATAGAGCGAACCACGCAGCGCGGGGGTGCGGGCCAGCAGCGCCTCGCCACTCCACAATTCGGTGCCGAGGATGCGCATGGTCGGCTTGCCTGCCTTCAGCAGCGGCGCTGCCTGAGCCGCGGCGCGGGCGGTATCGCCCACCAGCACGGCGTCAAAAGCGCCATGGGCCTTCAGCTTGCGCACGGCTGCCGCGATGGATGCGGGATCGCGGCCATAGGTCTCGATACCCACCAACTGCCCGCCGCTGTTGCGCACGGCATTAACCATCGCGGTGGAAGCCCGCTCGCCATAGACGCCCAGCGGCACCAGAGCGGCAAAGCGTGTCACGCCCAGTCCCTTGGCATGGCGCACGACGCGGGTGATCGACTGGGCGGGAATGGTGCCCATGATAAAGGTGTCGCCGCCGGCCACGGTGTAGTCGTTCGAGAAGGACACCACCGGCACATGCGAGGCGCGGGTCACCTGCGCCACCGCGCTGGCATCCTCACCCAGCAGAGGCCCAAGGATCAGGCGGTTGCCATCGGCCAAGGCCTTCGAAGCCGCAGCGGCGGCGCCCGTCGATGTGTCATAGGTGGTGATGCGAAGGTTGCTGGCATTCATATCCAGCAGAGCCATCGTCGAGGCATTGGCCAGCGCCTGACCTGCCGCGGCATTGGGCCCGCCCTGCGGCACCAGCAGGGCCACGCGATGCCGGTCGGTATCGTTGGGCAGGTTGGCGGGCGGCGGAGCCTGCGTCTGCGCAGGCGGGGGCGGGGGAGCCTTGGGGCCCTTGGGAATGACGGTGCACGCTGCCAGCGTGGCGGAAAGGCCGATGGCCATCGCGCGGCGGGTCCAGCTTGCGGCGGTGATACGGTTGGAATTCTGCGTCATCTGCGCCCCAATGTTGAACATCGCTTGTCCTTCCCCATGCCCATGGTCCATGGGGGGCGCCATGGATCAGCGCCTTACCCCCGGCCTCTACATTGTGGCCACGCCCATTGGCAATCTCGGCGATATCACCATGCGCGCTGTGGAGATACTGCGTGGCGTGTCAGCGGTGGCCTGTGAGGATACTCGGATAACCGGGCGGCTGATGCAACATCTTGGTTTGAAACAGCGTTTGATCCGTTACGATGATCATGCCGATGAACATGCCCGCGAAAAACTGCTGGCGCTGATGAGTGCCGAGCCGGTGGCGCTGGTGTCTGACGCCGGTACGCCGCTGGTCTCCGATCCGGGCTATCGTCTGGTGCGTGAGGCGCGCGAGCGGGGGATTGCTGTCACCAGCCTGCCGGGGCCCTGTGCGGCGATCATGGGGGTGACGCTATCAGGGCTGCCGTCTGACCGGTTTCTGTTTGCCGGGTTTTTGCCGTCCAAGGACAAGGCGAGGGGCGATGCTCTGACTGAGCTGGCTGCCGTGCCCGCCACGCTGATCTTTTACGAAACCTCTCCGCGCCTGATCGATTCGCTGACGGCTATCGCGCAGGTGCTGCCGGGCCGCGAGGTGGCCGTGGCCCGCGAACTGACCAAAATGTTCGAGGAATGCCGCAGCGGCCAGCCCGAAGACCTCATCGCCCATTACACCGCCCATCCACCCAAGGGCGAGATAGTGCTGCTGATCGGCCCTCCGGTGGCAAAGCAGGCGACCATGGAGGATGCCGAAACCATGCTGCGCGCTGAGTTGCAGCATGCCAAGACCAGTCAGGCCGCCGCCGCCGTGGCCAAGGCGACCGGGCTGGACCGCAAGGAACTCTATGCCTTGGCGATGCGTCTGAAATGACCGACTGGCGCGGTCAGGCCAACCGCATCGCCGCCGAGGCGCGTGGGCGCCGGGGCGAGGATGAGGCCGCGCTGTTTCTGGAAGGGCTGGGGTTCGAGATCGTCGCTCGCCGCGTGAAGACCCCGCGCGGCGAAGTCGATCTGATCGCCCAGCGCGAAGGGTTGACCGTCTTTGCCGAAGTCAAATGGCGCGCGAAGGCCGAAGCCCATGTCGACGCCATCGACCAGAAGCGGCTCACCCGCGTTGCCATGGCCGCCGAACTGCTGGCCCCGCGCTTTGTGTCCGATGGCGCGGATATGCGGATCGACGTCATCCTCCTTGCGCCCGGCCATGATCCATACCACATCCCCAATGCGTGGATGCCGTAAGCGCATCTGTCTGATTTTCAGGAGTACCTCATGAGTTTGCGCGTCGCTGTCCAGATGGACCCGCTCTCCGGCATCAACATCGCGGGCGATTCCACCTTTGCCCTGATGCTTTCGGCGCAGGCGCGCGGGATCGCGATGTGGTACTATGATGTGGGTACACTGGCTTGGGACTCGCTGGGCGATGGGCCCGCGAAGGTCACGGCATGGGCCGCGCCCGTCACGGTGCAGCGCCCCGCGGAAAAGGGCGAGAGCCACTATACGCTGGGCGCGTTCCAGACGCTGGATCTGGCCGAAGACGTCGATGTGGTGCTGATGCGCCAGGACCCGCCCTTCGATCTGGGCTATATCACCGGCGCGCATATCCTTGAAAAGCTGAAGGGCCGCACGCTGGTCGTCAACGACCCCGAGCAGGTGCGCAACGCACCCGAAAAGGTCTTCGTTCTCGATTTCGCGCAGTTCATGCCGCCCACGCTGGTCGCCCGCCGTATCGAGGATGTGCGCAGTTTCCAGCAGCGCCTCGTCGCCAAGGGCTACTCCGGCGATCTGGTCATCAAGCCCCTCCACGGCAACGGCGGCAAGGCGGTGTTCCGCGTGCCCGCCAGCGGCGACAACCTCGGCGCGCTGGTCGAGGTTTTCAGCCAGATGTGGCCCGAGCCCTATATGGTTCAGCCTTTCCTCCCCGATGTGGCCAAGGGCGACAAGCGCATCGTGTTGGTCGATGGCGTGGTGGCCGGCGCCATCAACCGCCGCCCGGGCGCTGGCGAGTTCCGCAGCAATCTGGCCGTGGGCGGCAGCGCCGAGGCGACGCAGCTGACTGAGCGCGAGCAGGAAATCTGCCGCGTGCTTGGGCCTGAGCTGAAAAAGCGCGGCCTGACCTTCGTGGGCATCGATGTGATCGGCGGCGAATGGCTGACGGAGATCAACGTGACCTCTCCCACCGGCATCGTCGCGATCGAGCGGTTCGATGGCACGGACGTCGCCGGGTTGATCTGGGACGCGATCGAGGTTCGGGTGGTGGAGATGAAGAAGGTTTAAGAAATGAAAGCAGGGGGCCATCGCCCCCTGCACCCCCGTTACTGCATTGACCTGCGCATCATCTCGGCGGTGCGCCAAAGCGGCGAAGCCGCAATGATTTTGCCTGCGGCGCGGCGACGTTGCCCTATGGCCGAACCCTTGGCGCAACGCTGACAAAAAATGGGAGCGCGAGGGTGTAACACCCTCGCATTACCCCTTCTCTTCCTACCCTTGCTCCCTTGGATGCGCCGCCCGATAGGCCTCCAGCAACACCGCCGCATCCACCTTGGTGTAGATCTGGGTGGAAGACAGGCTGGCATGCCCCAGCAACTCCTGCAGAGACCGCAGATCAGCGCCGGCCCCCAGCAGATGCGTCGCGAAGGAATGGCGCAAGGCATGAGGCGTGGCCGTATCCGGTAACCCCAATGCGCCGCGCGCCCGGCGCACGGCCTTTTGCACCAGCGCCTGATTAAGAGCGCCGCCCCGAGCACCGAAAAACAGCGGCCCGTCGCGCGTAATCGGCCAGGGGCAGGCCTTGGCGTAATCGGCCACCGCCTGCGCCACGATGGGCAGGATCGGTACGAGGCGTTGCTTGCTGCCCTTGCCCGTGACCAGCAGCGCTTCACCGATAGGGAGGACGCCGCCCGTTAGTGAAAGCGCTTCCGCGATACGCAGCCCGGCGCCATAGAGCAGCATCAGCACAGCGCGGTCGCGGGCGCCGATCCATGGGGCGGTGGCGTCTTCCTCGACGGTGTCGGCAAGGTTGATGGCCTCGTCGGGGGTGACGGGGCGGGGCAGGCCTTTTTTCAGGCGAGGCCCGCGCAGGCGGGGTGGGGCGGGGGTCGGGTCTCCGGCCTGCTGGCGCGCGAAGGTGAGGAAGGCGCGCAGGGCGGACAGTTCACGCGCTGCCGAGGCATTGCCCAGCCCGTCGGCGCGGCGGTCGGCCAGATGGGCACGCAGGTTGGAGGCTTCGATCTCCGCCAGAGTAGCCCAGTCTTCGGCCCCGATGGCGTGGACGAGGCGGGCGGCGGTGGCGGTGTAGGCGCGGACGGTGTGCGGGCTGCGGCGGCGGTTCTGGGCAAGGTGAGCGGTCCATGCGGCCAGCAGGTCGGCGCGGCGGGCTAGGGACTGCTCGGGTTCCTCGCTCACACCACCAGTTCCGTGGGGACCAGTTCGCCGATCAGCGCGTTCAGCACCAGCATGCCCGGTTCGGTCACGCCGATGCGGGGGCCTTCGCTCCAGACCAGACCTTGGCGTTCGTACAGTTCAAGGCGGGCCGGGGTGGCCAGTTCGTCGGGCGACAAACCAAAACGCGTGGAGAGCGCGGCCAGATCGAGGCCCTCGGCCAGACGCAGGCCCATCAGCATGGCCTCGGCGGCCTGTTCGCGGATGGAGAGCTGCCGGGCTTCCTGAATGCCGTCGCCCCGGGCCTCGATGGCCGAGAGCCAGTTTTCGGGCTTCTTGTGGCGCGTGGTGGCGGTGGCGTGGCGGCGGCCATGGGCGCCGGGGCCGATCCCGGCGTAATCCTGATAGCGCCAATAGGCAAGGTTGTGGCGGCTCTGCTGGCCGGGGCGGGCGTGGTTGCTCACCTCATAGGCGGGCAAGCCATGCGCGGCGGTGATCTGGCGGGTAAGGGTGAAGAGGTCCGCTGCCGGATCGTCTTCCAGCGGGGCGAAGGCGCCGTCGCGCACGAGGCGCTCGAAGCGGGTGCCGGGCTCGATGGTCAGCTGATAGAGCGAAAGGTGATCGGTGCCGAAGGAGAGGGCGCGGGTCAGTTCCGCTTCCCAGTCTGCCATGGACTGGTTCGGGCGGGCGTAGATCAGATCGAAGCTGGTGCGGGCGAAATGGCGCTGGGCCACATCCAGCGCGGCCAGAGCCTCATCCACGCCATGCAGGCGGCCAAGGAACTTCAGCACCTTGTCATCCAGCGCCTGCACGCCCAGCGACACGCGATTGACCCCGGCGCTGGCCAGAGCCGCAAACTTCGCTGCTTCCACGCTGGAGGGGTTGGCTTCCAACGTGATTTCAATGCCGGGATCGAAGCCCCAAAGCTGTTCGGCGCGTTCCAGCAAAGAAGCTACCAGCGCAGGCGGCATCAGGGATGGTGTGCCGCCGCCAAAGAAGATGCTGGTCAGCGTTTCGCCGCCAGCAATCCCGGCCTCGCGCTCCATATCGGCCAGCAGGGAGCGCTGCCACAGCTCATGATCCACCCCATCGCGGACATGGCTGTTGAAGTCGCAATAGGGGCATTTCTTCAGGCAGAAGGGCCAATGGATGTAGAGTGCGCGCGCCATAGGCCTTTAAATATCACCCGAACTGATCAGCCACCAGCTTGGCGAAAGCGTCGGAGCGGTGGCTGATGCGGTTCTTTTCCGCGGCATCGAGTTCCGCGAAGGTCTGCTCATGGCCAAGCGGCACGAAGACGGGGTCGAAGCCGAAGCCGGCCTTGCCGCGCGGCGGCCAGGTCAGCTTGCCATCGGCGCGGCCTTCGTAGACGGCGTGGACACCATCGGGCCAGGTGATCGCCAGCACGCAGGCGAAATGCGCGGCGCGGCCCACATCGGGGCCCTGTTCGCACAGCAGGCCTTCCACCTTGCCCATGGCCATAAACCAGTCGCGGCCCTCGGGGCCTTCGTACCAGTGACGCTCGGCCCAGTCGGCGGTGTAGACGCCGGGGCGCCCGCCCAAGGCTTCCACGCAGAGGCCCGAATCATCGGCCAGCGCGGGCAGGCCTGACTTTTCGGTGGCGTAACGGGCCTTGAGCAGCGCGTTCTCGATAAAGTTGTCGTGGATTTCCTCGGGCTCATCGAGATCGAGGTCTCCGGCGGAGATGCATTCCACGCCATAAGGGGCCAGCAACGCGGCAATCTCGTGCAGCTTGCCCGGATTATGCGTGGCGATCACCAGCTGACCCTGCAATCTCGACATGCATCTCTCCCGGAAGTGTTATTGTGTAAGAACGGCGGGACCGCGCCCGCCGTTCAGGGGCCAATCGATCAGGCGACCGCTTCGGCCTGAGCGGCGAAGATCCGGTCGCAACCGATGCGGGCCAGACGCAGCAGACGCAGCAGGCCTTCCTCGTCATAGGTCGCGCCCTCGGCGGTGGCCTGCACCTCGGCGATATGGCCGCCCTCGATCAGCACGAAATTGGCGTCGGCATCGGCGCTGCTGTCCTCGATATAGTCGAGATCCAGCACCGGCGTGCCCTTGGTGATGCCGCAGGAAACAGCGGCGACCTTGCGGGTCAGCGGGTCCTCGGTGATCAGGCCCTTGGCGATCAGGCCATTGACGGCCAGACGCAGCGCCACCCAGGCGCCGCTGATGGCTGCGGTGCGGGTGCCGCCATCGGCCTGGATCACGTCGCAATCGAGGGTGATCTGGCGCTCGCCCAGCTTCTTGAGGTCGGTGACGGCGCGCAACGAGCGGCCGATCAGACGCTGGATTTCCTGTGTGCGGCCGCTCTGCTTGCCCTTGGCGGCTTCGCGCTGGCCGCGCGTGTGGGTGGCGCGGGGCAGCATCGAATATTCCGCCGTCACCCAGCCCTCGCCCTTGCCGCGCAGGAACGGCGGCACGCGCTCTTCCACGCTGGCGGTGACCAGCACCTTGGTGTCGCCGAAGCTGACCAGCACGCTGCCTTCGGCATGCTTGGTGAAGTTGGTCACGATCTCGATGCTGCGCATTTCGTCTGCGGCGCGGCCGGATGGGCGCATAGGGTTTGGGTCCTTATGAAGCGATTTGGCGCGGCTCTAATACCCGCGCCCGGAAATGGCCAGCCCCGGCGTTATAAATGACCGTGCATCGCAGATGCCCGGCGTTGCAAATGGGGCCCTGCTGCCCCATGAAAGATACGATATGCACAGCCTGCCCGTCACCGAACTGACCACCCGCGCCCGCGAGATCTTTCGCCGGGTGGTCGAAGGCTATCTGACGACCGGTCAGCCGGTGGGGTCGCGCACCCTGGCGGGCGGGGGAGAGCTGAACCTTTCGCCCGCCTCGATCCGCAGCGTGCTGGCCGATCTGGAGGGGCAGGGGCTGCTGAGCCAACCTCACACCAGCGCGGGACGCATGCCGACCGAGGTGGGCCTGCGTCTCTTCGTCGACGGCATGATGCAGATGGCCCAACCCACCCGCGAGGAACGTGAGGCCATCGAACGCAGCCTGAGCGAGCCGGGCCCCATCGAAGCGGCGCTGGCCGCCACCAGCGCGGCACTGTCCGATCTCTCCGCCTGCGCGGGCGTGGTGATGGTGCCTGCCCATGAGCCTCTGCTGGCGCAAGTGACCTTGGTGCCGCTTTCGCCGGGCCGGGCTCTGGCGGTGCTGGTCGGGCAGGATGGCGGGATTGAGAACCGCATCGTCGATCTGCCCCCCGGACTGCCGCCCGGCGCGCTGGAAGAAGCCTCCAACTACATCACCGCCCATCTGGCGGGGCGCACCCTTGGCGAGGCGGCCGGGCTGATGCAGGCGCACATCGCATCCGGGCAAAGCGCTCTGGATGCCGCCAGCGCCGATCTGGTCAACCGGGGCCTTGCCGTCTGGAGCCAGGATGCCCAGCGCCGCCCGGTGCTGATCGTGCGCGGGCAGGCCAATCTGCTCGACGACACGGCGCTGGGCGATCTGGAGCGTGTGCGATCCCTGATCGATGATCTGGAAAGCAAGCAATCCGTCGCCCAGATGCTGGACCTTGCCCGCGAGGCCGAATCGACCCGCATTTTCATCGGCGCGGAGAACCGGCTTTTCGCGCTGTCCGGCTCGTCGGTGATTGCTTCGCCCTATCGCGACCGCGAAGGTCGGGTCGTCGGCGTGGTCGGTGTGATCGGCCCGACACGGTTGAATTATGCGCGAGTCGTCCCCATGGTGGATTTCACTGCCCAAAGTCTGGGCCGACTGATCCGATAAGTGAAGGCAATGATATGAATGAGGACATCTTCCAGGCCGCCAGCGAATCCTCGAAGGACGCTGGCGTGGAGGGCGCGGCCCCCGGCGTGAATGCCGATCAGGACAACCGAATCGCCACGCTGGAAAACGATCTGGAAGCGGCCAAGCAGGAGGTGCTCTACGCCCGCGCCGAGACGCAGAATGTGCGCCGCCGTCTGGAAAAGGACATCGCCGACGCGCGCGCCTATGCCAGCACCAGCTTTGCCCGCGACATTCTGAGCGTGGCCGACAATCTGTCGCGCGCCCTCGATTCGATCTCGCAGGAACTGCGTGACGACGAGAAGCTCAAGCCGCTGGTCGCCGGGATCGAGGCCACCACGCGCGAGCTGGACAAGGTGTTCAACCAGAACGCCATTCAGAAGGTGGCGGCTCAGGGCCTGCCGCTCGACCCCAACCAGCATCAGGCGATGATCGAAATCCCCCATGCCGAGGCCGAGCCCGGCACGATCATTCAGGTGCTGCAGCACGGCTACACCATCAAGGACCGCCTGCTGCGCCCGGCGATGGTCGCCGTGGCCAAGAAGCCCGAGTAAGTCCGCAAGCACCCGGCGCGGGCGGAACATCCCGCGCCGCTGGTCATATCTCCATCATGGAATGGAGGTTGCTATGACCAGGACTTTGATGCTGTCGATGATCGCTGCCGGTGCTCTTGCCGTTGGTGGCTGTGCTCATAACTATGGCGGTGAAGGCGCTCTGGGCGGCGCTGGCGCGGGCGCGGTCATCGCGGGCGTGGCCGGCGGCAACGTCGTGACGGGCGCTGCGATCGGTGCGGCTGCGGGCGCTCTGGTGGGTTCCACCGTGCGCAAGAATGACGGCTATTGCTATCGCCATGACCGCGATGGTTACGAGCATCGGGTGAATTGCTGAAGGTTTGAAGGGTAGAAGCAGGGGGCGTTACGCCCCCTGCACCCCCGTTACGTCTCCCGGCGATAGGGCGGGCCTTGGGGCGCCTTTGCGCTCTAAACGCCCTGCCGCGTAGCGGCCTTTATGCCTCCGGCGGTGAGGTGAAGCGCTTGGCTTCAAGCCAACACTTGGTTTTCGTCGGAAGACGTCATGGGAGCGCGAGGGTGTAACACCCTCGCTTTTTCTTTGTCCCCTTGAACCTCTTACATCTTCATCCCGGCCATATCGCCATGGTCCATACCATGGTCGCCGCCAGCAGTCCCCGCGGCCTCGACCTTCAGTTGTCCGACCAGCCTGCGGCCATCTTCCAGCACCAGCTTGAAGCCGATGGAATCGCCTGCCTTCACTGTCTTGCGCAGGTCGAAGACCATCACATGCCGCCCGCCGGGCTTGAACTCCGTGCTGTCGCCTGGATCGAGCTTCAGACGGGGCAGGGGCGCCATTTCGGTGCCCTTGGTCTCGTGCATCTCGGCGGACTTGGCGCCAGAAATCACCACGCCGGTGATTGTCACGGGCGCGGGGCCGGTGTTGCGCCAGGTGACATAGGCGGCGGCGGGGCGCCCGGGGATGATCGGCAGCACCAGACGGCCCGAAGGCGCCGCATTCTCCGCTGAATTGGCTGCAGGTGTTTCATCGCTGGACACGGCGGTGTCGGCAACGCGGTCATCGGCGCTCGCAACGGCATCCGGCTTCGAACCGCCGCAGGCCGTGAGGGCGACCAGCGCGAAAAAGGGGAGGGTAAGGCGCGCGATAGGCATCGGTGTTCATCTCCTGATGGGCCCTAGCTAGACTGTGACAGGCCCCGCGCCAAGCACCAGTGGCCAAATAGCTGCCAGCCATCATGCAATTCATCACGCAATAGCTGGCCAAAAACCCTTGTCGCCTCGCAAACCGCTCCTATATGCCCCTTCGTCAAGGAGCCGCCAAACCGGTTTGCCGCATCTGCGGGGGCCTTTGGACAGGCGGTGTCACACAGCGACATGAGGACGGAAGAAATTATGGGTAAAGTGATCGGTATCGACCTGGGCACCACCAACAGCTGCGTTGCTGTGATGGATGGTGGCAAGCCCAAGGTCATCGAAAATTCGGAAGGGGCGCGCACCACGCCTTCGATCGTCGCCTTCACCAAGGATGGTGAGCGCCTGATCGGCCAGCCGGCCAAGCGCCAGGCGGTGACCAACCCCGACAACACCATCTTCGCTGTGAAGCGTCTGATCGGTCGTCGTTACGACGATCCGATGACGCAGAAGGACATGGCGCTGGTTCCCTACAAGATCGCCAAGGGGAAGAATGGCGATGCGTGGGTCGAAGCCGGCGGCACCGACTATTCGCCTTCGCAGGTCAGCGCTTTCACGCTGCAGAAGATGAAGGAAACCGCCGAGAGCTATCTGGGCGAGACCGTGACGCAGGCCGTCATCACCGTGCCCGCATACTTCAACGACGCCCAGCGTCAGGCCACCAAGGACGCCGGTCAGATCGCCGGTCTTGAGGTGCTGCGCATCATCAACGAGCCGACGGCGGCTGCTCTGGCCTATGGTCTGGACAAGAACGATGGCAAGACCATCGCTGTCTATGACCTTGGCGGCGGTACGTTCGACGTGTCGATCCTGGAAATCGGCGACGGCGTGTTCGAGGTGAAGTCGACCAACGGCGACACCTTCCTGGGCGGTGAAGACTTCGACAGCAAGCTGGTCGAATATCTGGCCGACAAGTTCAAGGCCAAGGAAGGCCTGGACCTCAAGACCGACCGTCTGGCCCTGCAGCGCCTGAAGGAAGCCGCTGAAAAGGCCAAGATCGAGCTGTCGTCGGCCCAGACCACCGAGATCAACCTGCCCTTCATCACCGCCCGTATGGAAGGTGGCGCGACCACCCCGCTCCATCTGGTGGAGACGCTGAGCCGCTCGGACCTCGAGCGTCTGGTCGGTGACCTGATCCAGCGCACGCTGGAGCCCTGCCGCAAGGCGATGAAGGATGCCGGTCTCTCGATCAGCCAGATCGACGATGTGGTGCTGGTGGGCGGC
>Ga0116227_10007700_pt1 | contig 20843 bp, 19 predicted proteins | sample S1TSphgellanicum_FD_89693 | JGI IMG/M metagenome (GOLD analysis project Ga0116227, IMG submission 89693) | Host-associated microbial communities from peat moss isolated from Minnesota, USA - S1T2_Fb - Sphagnum magellanicum MG | ecosystem: Host-associated > Plants > Peat moss > Unclassified...
CCTTCGGCGTTGAACTCCATGACGATCTCGCCGCGCGGGTCGATGGCGATGACGCCGCCTTCGCCGTTCATCGCGGGCAATTCTTCGAGAACCACTTCTTGGACGGCGCGCGCGAGGTCGCGACCGCCGTAGCGCATGCGGGCGCCGATGTCGTGGGCTACGGCGGCGCGGATGAAGATTTCGCCGTGGCCGGTGGCGGACACCGCGCAGGAGCGGTTGTCGGCATAGGTACCGGAGCCGATCAGGGGCGAGTCGCCGACGCGGCCGAAGCGCTTGCCGGTCATGCCGCCGGTGGAGGTGGCGGCGGCGAGATTGCCGTGCCGATCCAGAGCCACGGCGCCGACGGTGCCGACATGGGCGATGGTGAGCGCGGACAGGCCGGTGTCGCCGCTGCGGATACGTTCGAGCTGACGCCAGCGGGCGTCGGTGAAAAAGTAGCTCTGCGGCACGAATTCATAGTCGCGGGACGCAGCGAACTCCTCGGCTCCGGCCCCGGCGAGCAGCAGGTAGTCCGAGTGTTCCATGACGTCGCGGGCCAGCCGGATCGGATTCTTGATGCGGGTAACGCCGCAGATGGCACCCGCCCGCAACGTCGCACCGTCCATGATGGAAGCGTCGAGTTCGTTGCGGCCGTCGAGTGTGAAGACGGCGCCCCGCCCGGCGTTGAACAGCGGATTGTCCTCGAGCAGCAGCACCGCGTGCGTCACCGCGTCCAGACTCGTGCCGCCGGCTTCGAGCAGGTCGTAGCCCGCGGCCAGCGCCGCGGCGAGGCCGGCGCGATAGCGCTGCTCCTGGTCCGCGGTCATGTCCGTCCGGGGCAGCGTGCCCGCGCCACCGTGAATCGCTAAACCGTGCATCGCTGTTTCCCCTGGCCGGTGGCTCGGCCTAAGGCTATCATCAAATCCCCATGAATCCATTCTCCAAAGAGGGGGCCATCAAGAGCCTCCTGATCGCCAATCGCGGCGAAATCGCCATCCGTGTCATGCGTGCAGCGGCCGAACTCGGTCTGCGCACCGTGGCCATCCATTCGCGCGAGGATCGCTTTTCGCTGCACCGGACCAAGGCGGACGAGAGCTACCTGGTGGGGGACGGCAAGGGCCCCATCGAGGCGTACCTCGACATTGCGGACATCGTGCGCATCGCGCAGGAAGCGCGCGTGGACGCGATTCACCCAGGATACGGCTTTTTGTCCGAGAGTCCGGAATTTGCGGAGGCTTGCGCGGCGGCGGGCCTGATTTTTGTGGGCCCGCTGCCCGACACCATGCGCCGCCTGGGCAACAAGGTCGAGGCGCGCAACCTGGCCGCCGCCGCGGGCGTGCCGGTGATGCCGGCCACGCCGCCGCTGCCGGCGGACGATGCCCAGGTACTGGCCATGGCGCACGCGGTCGGTTTTCCGGTGATGCTCAAAGCCAGTTGGGGTGGCGGCGGCCGCGGCATGCGCATCGTCGAGGACGACAGCGAACTCATCGCCACGGTGGCGACGGCGCGGCGCGAGGCCAAGGCGGCCTTCGGCAAGGATGAGGTGTATCTCGAGAAGCTGATCCGGCGCGCGCGTCATGTGGAGGTGCAGATCGTCGGCGATGCGCACGGCAATCTGGTACATCTGTACGAGCGCGATTGCTCCGTGCAGCGGCGTAACCAGAAGGTGGTAGAGCGCGCGCCCGCGGCCTTTCTCACCGCCACCCAGCGGCACGAGCTGTGTGAGGCCGCGCTCAAGATCGGGCGCGCAGTGAGCTATCGCGCCGCCGGCACCGTGGAATTTTTGCAGGACGCGGACACCGGTAAGTTCTACTTCATCGAGGTCAATCCGCGCATCCAGGTGGAGCACACGGTCACCGAGGTGGTGACCGGTATCGATCTGGTCAAGGCGCAGATTCGTATCGCGGGCGGCGCGCGCATCGGCACGCCGGAGAGCGGCGTGCCGAATCAAGAGGATATCCACGTCACGGCGCATGCGCTGCAATGCCGCGTCACCACCGAAGATCCGGAAAACAATTTCGTGCCGGACTACGGCCGCATCACCGCATACCGCAGTCCCGCGGGGTTCGGCATCCGGCTGGATGCGGGCACCGCGTACGCCGGCGCCATCATCACGCGCTTCTACGACTCCTTGCTGGTGAAGGTCACCGCCTGGTCGCCGACACCGGAGGAAACCATCGCGCGCATGCATCGCGCCTTGTGGGAGTTCCGCATCCGTGGTGTCGTCACCAATCTGCGCTTTCTCGATCAGCTCATCATGCATCCGAGTTTCGTGAAGGCCGACTACACCACCAAGTTCATCGATCAGACGCCCGAGCTATTCCTCATCCCGCGTAAGCGCGATCGTGCGACGCGCCTGCTGAGTTTCATCGGCGACGTGATCGTCAACGGCAACCCGGAAGTGAAAGGGCGGCCTAAGCCGAAGGCGCCGGTGTTCCCGCGGGCGCCGCGCGCGGCGCTGCCCGCGCCGCCGCCGCCCGGCACCAAACAGCAGCTCGATGCACTCGGTCCCGACAAATTCGCCGAGTGGATGCTCGCGGAGCGGCGGGTGCTCGTCACCGACACCAGCATGCGCGATGCGCATCAGTCGCTGCTGGCGACGCGGTTCCGCACTCACGATCTGACCTTGATCGCGCCCCACTATGCGGCGCTGTTGCCGCAGTTGTTCTCGGTTGAATGCTGGGGCGGTGCGACCTTCGATGTCGCGATGCGCTTCTTGAAGGAAGATCCGTGGGCGCGCCTCGCCTCGTTCCGTCAGTCCATGCCGAACCTCATGCTGCAGATGCTGCTGCGCTCGGCGAACGCGGTGGGCTATACCAACTACCCGGACAATGTGGTGCGGCATTTCGTGGTGCAGGCGGCGGACGCCGGTATCGATGTGTTCCGCGTGTTCGATTGCCTGAACTGGGTGGACAACATGCGGGTGGCCATCGAGGCGGTGCGCGGCACCGATCGACTGTGTGAGGCGGCCATTTGCTACACCGGCAATCTATCGAACCCGCGCGAGACCAAGTACGACCTCGAGTACTACATCAAGATCGCCCGTGAACTGAAGGCCATGGGCGCGCACGTGCTCGGCATCAAGGACATGGCGGGTCTGTGCCAGCCGCGCGCCGCGGCCACGCTGGTCAAGGCGCTGAAAGAGGAAGTGGGATTGCCCATCCATTTTCATACTCATGACACCAGCGGCATCGGTGCTGCCAGCGTGCTCGCCGCCATCGAGGCGGGTGCCGATGCGGTGGACGGGGCCATCGACGCGTTGTCGGGACTGACCTCGCAGCCGAACTTGGGGTCCATCGTCGAGGCATTGCGCTTCGGGCCGCGCGACTCGCTGCTGGATCCTGAAAAACTGCGCATGATCTCCGCGTATTGGGAACAGGTGCGCCGCGGCTACGTGGCGTTCGAGAGTGACATTCGCGCGGGGGCGTCCGAGGTGTACGTGCATGGCATGCCCGGCGGTCAGTACACCAACTTGAGGGAACAGGCGCGCTCCCTGGGGATCGAGGATCATCGCTGGTCCGACGTGGCCAATGCCTATGCGTTGGTCAATGAGATGTTCGGCGACATCGTCAAAGTGACGCCCACCTCCAAGGTGGTGGGCGACATGGCCATCATGATGGTGACCAGCGGTCTGACCCGCGAGTCCGTGCTCGATCCCGCCGTGGAGATCGCCTTTCCAGAATCGGTGGTGCAATTGTTTCACGGCGATTTAGGGTTGCCGCTGGGTGGCTTTCCGCCCGAACTGCAGAAAAAAGTCCTGGGGGGTGGGGTTCCGCTCAGTGTCCGCCCGGGCGAGCTGCTGCCGCCAGCCGACCTCGCTGCGGAACGCGCCGCAGTGGAGGCCAAGATTGGCCGCAGCATCACGGAATACGAATTGGCGTCGTACCTCATGTACCCCAAGGTGTTCACCGATTACGCCGCCGACCGCGCGGCCTTCGGTGACGTGAGCATCTTGCCGAGCGCCGTGTTCTGGTACGGCATGACCGCAGGGCAAGAGATCAACATCGACCTGGAGCGCGGCAAGACCTTGATCGTGCGCTTCGTCACCACCAGCGACGTCAACGAGGACGGCACGCGCACCGTGTTCTTCGAGTTGAACGGCGAGCCGCGCCATATTCGCGTGGCCGACCGGAGTCAGGTGGCGACCCGGCCGGCACAGCGCAAAGTGGAGCCGGGCAACGCGAACCATGTGGGCGCGCCCATGCCGGGCACCATTGCCACCGTGCCCGTGCACGTCAAGCAAGCCCTGGTGCGCGGCGATGTGCTGCTGACGCTCGAGGCCATGAAAATGGAAACGACGGTACGCGCCGAGCGGGATGGGGTCATCAAAGAGATATTGGCCAAGCCCGGCATGCAGGTGGACGCGAAGGATTTGTTGGTGGTGTTCGAGTAGGGCGGCGGCGAACTCGGCGAGCCGCCGTCTTGCGGTCTATGCGCGACATCGATGCGGCATGGGTTGTCGAGCCGCTGCGGGTCAGCCGCCTCCTTGGCGCTGCGGCACGCTGACCGCGAGACCGTCGAGTTGCGCGGTGATCGTGACCTGACAGCTCAGACGGCTGTTCGCCTTGGGCTCCCAGGCGGTTTCGAGCATGCCTTCTTCCATGTCTTCCAGAGGCGCGAGTTTGCCCAGCCAGGCGGGGTCGATGTACACGTGGCAGGTGGCGCAGGCGCAGGCTCCGCCGCATTGCGCCACCACGCCCGCGACGTGGTTGAGCCGCGCGGCTTCCATGAGCGTGATGCCGGCGGGCGCTTCGATCTCGCGCGTGAGGCCGTCCGGTTGCAGGAACACGATACGCGGCATCAGACCGCGTCTTTGAGGGCGATCTGCGGATCCGCCAGCTTGTCGAGGTTAGGCCGCGCGCGCTCGGCAATGAGCTTACGTGCGGCCATGTAGTCCTTCGAGTGATTGATGGCTTCGACGGCCACCAACTCGCCGCCCTTCAGATAGCATACGGTGAAACTACGCAGCGCGGGATCGCCGCGCGTCACTTGTTGATCGTGTCCCTGGGCCAGACCGACGATCAGCAGTTTGTTGTCGAACTGATCCGACCAGAACCAAGGCACGCGGTCGTGAACCGTGGGTTTATCCAGCATGTTGAGCGCGGCGGTCTTGGCCTGCTCGAAGGCGTTGTCGACGGATTCGAGCCGCACCCGCATCTCGTAGTGCCGCGAGGGGTGATTGGTGCAGTCGCCGGCCGCGAAGATGTCCGGGTCGCTGGTGCGGCAATACTCGTCGACGAGGATGCCGTTGTCGCATTTCACTCCCGCGTCGGCGGCGAGTTGCATGTTGGCCACCGCGCCCACGCCGACGACCAGCAGGTCGGCTTCATAGGAGCTGCCGTCGGCACAGACGACGCGTTCCACCTGGGTGGTGCCTTCGAGCCGCACCACCCGGGTATTGCAGATGATGTGAACCCCGTGGTTGCGGTGTTCGTAGGCGAAGTACTCGGACACGTTCGAGGCAACCACTCGATTCATGACCCGGTCCGCCATTTCGAGGACCGTAACCAGGCAGCCCATCTTGCGGGCCGTCGCCGCGGTTTCGAGCCCGATGTAGCCGCCGCCGATGATGACGGCGCGTGCGCCGGGCTTGAGCGCCGCCTGGATCTTCGGCACATCCGCCATGGTGCGCAGATAGTGCACCCCCGGCAGCTCCGCCCCGGTACAGGTCAATTGCCGCGAGCTGGCGCCCAGGCAGAGCAGCAGCCGGTCGTAGACGATTGCCTCGCCATTTGACAGAACGACCTTGCGGGCCACGGGGTCGAGCTGGGTGGCGCGGACTCCCAGCTTCAGTTCGACGCGATGCTCGTCGTAGAACGACTGATGGCGAAAATACAGGCGCTATTCGGTCAGCTCGCCGGCCAGGAATTTCTTCGACAGCGGCGGCCGCTGGTAGGGTAGGTGGGGCTCATCGCCGACCAGCACGAGGCGACCGGTAAAGCCTTCGCGGCGCAGGGTGTCGATGGCCTGTGCACCGGCCTGGCCGCCGCCGACGATGAGAATGGTGGAAATCATGAGCTGCCTCGGGGAGTGCGGGCGGTCATTTTAGCGGACCGCGCATGCAGTTACGCACTTGATCGTGCTGGTTGGCTAGAATAGAGATAGGATTGTGGGGCCACGCCGAAGCGGAGTCTCGAATGAAACTGATCACTGCCATCATCAAGCCCTTCAAATTGGACGACGTTCGTGCCGCCCTCTCCGAAATTGGGGTGTCCGGCATGACGGTGACCGAGGTCAAAGGTTTCGGTCGTCAACGCGGCCACACGGAACTGTATCGCGGGGCGGAATATGTCGTGGATTTCGTGCCGAAGACGCGCATCGAAGTTGCCGTGAGGAGCGAGCTGGTGGACCAGGTGATGGAGGCCATCGTCGGGGCCGCCAAGACCGGCAAGGTGGGCGACGGCAAGATATTCGTCACGGACATCCTTCGCGTGATCCGCATTCGCACCGGCGAGACGGATAACGCGGCGCTGTAAGCGGCTTCAGTCGCCTGCGGCCGCGGCCGCTTTGCGGCGCCGGGATAGCAGCATCAAAAAGCCGATGCATACGGCGAAGTTCAGCACCCACCAGCCCATCTGCCGCGCGCCGTTTTGATCCTCCGTTTTCGCGGGTATAGAGGTGATTTGCAGCGTGCCGTCGAGGTTTTCGTGGGCGTCGCCTTGCGCCACTTGGAATACCAGCGCGACCGCGCCCGGCAGCGCGAGGTCTTTGGTTTTTAGGGTATAGCTGCCATCGGCCTCGGCTATCGTGGGATGCAGGGTGCCGCGCAGCAGTACCGTGATGACGGCGTCGTGCACCGGGGCGTTGTCGAGGAGGCGGCTCAAGTGGATGGCCATCTGGTCATCGTGCACGATGCCGACTGCCAAGAGGTCGGCCGAACGGGCTTCGACCCGCGATGGGGGTGTCGGCGGGGGGGCGTCGGGCGCGGCGACCGCGCAGAGGGGGAACGTAGTCGTGGCGACCAGCAGCCAAGCGAGGACCGTAGCCGCGGCGAACCAGGCTAGCCAGGCGAGCCGTGCCGGCCGCAGCAGCATCACAGTGTCACAGCGTCCAGCCGAGGATGCCCATCACGGTGCCGGCCACGCTCGATACGACTCCCAGCACCGGAAAAAAACCCTTGCGCGCCAGGAAGTACAGGGAGCAGAGCACCAGACCGAGCTCGAGCAGGCCCTCGCCGATGTCGAAGCGCAGCGCGCGGCGTTCCTCGATCTTCTGTTCCTCGTCCTTGGCCTGGGCCTCTTTCATGATCTCCTTGGCGTCGTCGGCGTACTTGCCGCGCGCCGCTTCCAGCTTGTGTGCGGTGGATTCGCTCCTGGCCGGGTCGGTGCTCAGGGCCTGCAGCAGCGTCAGCGCCACCTCGTTGGTACTCTCGCGGATCTTCTTGGCTTGATAGAAGGCCCACTGGTCGTTCGATTCGGTGCGATGAATCACGGCTTGGGTGTGCGCTCGATGCGATGAGATGGTGACCACCGACAGGAGGATACCCACGACACCGACGAGGATACCGACGCGCCGCGTCAAGGGATCCGCCGCGTGTTCCGGCTTTACTTCGATTTCAGGCATGACGTCAAATTCGTCCTTCAGAAAAGTTATTCATGAGTTGTGAGGCGTTTCATGCGACGCCTCGGCACAGGACCCGGCGGATTTATCGCAAAACCAAAGTCGGGATTTTACGTGCCCGACGATGAAACCGCCCGTCTGCCGCGGCGCTCAAGTCATCTATTTGACCAGGTGCAGTCGCGGGTTCGCCCGCGAGATTCCCAGTACGCCGCTGCGTACGACCTCGACGATGTCGCCGAAGGCGGCCACATTGGCGATGAATTCGCTGATTTCAACCTCGGTGCTGGTGAGTTCGACGATATAGCTCGACGGCTTGGCGGACAGCACCTTGCCGCCGACGCGGCGGGCCAGGGCGTTCACGGACTCGACGTGATCGGCGGAAATCTGCAGCTTGATGAGCAGAAGTTCGCGCGCGAGGTGGTCGCCGCTGGTCATGTCTTCGACCGCGACCACATCCACCAGCTTCAACAATTGGGCGTTGATCTGGGATATGACCTCATCGGAGCCGGTGGTGACCAGAGTAATGCGGGACACGGTGGCGTCGTTGGTGGGGGCGACCGATAGCGACTCGATGTTGTAGCCGCGGCTGGAGATCAGACCGGTGACGCGGGTGAGTGCGCCGGCTTCGTTTTGCAGCAGGATGGCGATGACATGGCGCATGGGATCGGACTCGAGGCGACGACTAGAGAGCTCGGCCGAGTAGGATACGGGACAGGGACACTTGGGCGCTAGGCCTAGAAATGCTAGGCTTCGCAGGTGAAAGACAGCTACGACATGTTGAATCAAGGGACGCACCCGCTGGCCGGCGCCAGCATGACGGGTGCGGACATGCTGGTCCAGGTGCTCGCCGATGAGGGCGTGGACACGATTTTCGGGTACAGCGGCGGCGCCATTCTGCCGATCTACGACTCGGTATTTCGCTACAACGAGGATCATCGGTCGTCGATGCCGTTGATCGTGCCCGCCAACGAGCAGGGGGCCGGGTTCATGGCGGCGGGCTTCGCCCGGGCCAGCGGCCGGGTGGGAGTGGCATTGGTCACTTCGGGCCCGGGGGCGACCAATATGGTCACGCCGGTGCGCGACTGCATGGCCGATTCGGTGCCCATCGTGGTCATCTGCGGCCAGGTACCGACTACCGCGATCGGCACCGATGCCTTCCAGGAGGCGCCGGTGCCCAGCATCATGGGGGCGGTGGCGAAGCATGTGTTTCTCATCACCGATCCGACCAAATTGGAGGCGACGGTGCGCACGGCGTTCGAGATCGCCCGCACCGGGCGGCCCGGTCCCGTGGTGCTGGACGTGCCTAAGGATGTGCAGAACTGGAAGGGCGTGTTCCACGGTTCGGGCCGGCTGCCGATTCCGGGCTATCGGCAGCGCATGAATCGACTCGAGGCCAGCAAATTGCCGGAGGCGGCCTGCGCGGATTTCTTCACGGCGCTGAGTGCGGCAAAGCGGCCGTTGCTGTATGCGGGCGGTGGCGTCATCAATGCCAGCGCGTCGCACGCTCTGCGTGAGTTCGCAAAAGAGTTCGCCATTCCGGCGGTCACCACGCTGATGGGCATCGGTGCGGTGGACACGACCAGTCCGTTGTCGATGCGCATGCTGGGCATGCACGGCGCCGCGTTCGCGAACTATGCCGTCGACGATTGCGATTTTCTGTTCGCGCTGGGCGCGCGCTTCGACGATCGGGTGGCGGGGAATCCGCAGAAGTTCGCCGCCAAGGCCAAGTTCATCGCGCACCTCGATATCGACGCGTCGGAGATCAACAAGGTCAAGCGGGTCGATTGGCATCATGTGGGTCTCATGAACGACGCGTTGCAGGCGCTGCTGGAGTACGGCAAACGCACGGGTTTCACCTGCGATTGGTCCCCGTGGCAGCGGCATTGCGATGAGCTGCGCAGCAAGTACGCGATGAATTACGATCGCGAGAGCGAGGCGATTCAGCCCTACTACGTGATCGAGGAGATCAATCGGCTGACGCGCGGCGAGGCCATCATTTCCACGGGGGTCGGCCAACATCAGATGTGGGCCGCCCAGTATTTCGATTTCCGCGGCCCGCGCCTATGGCTGACCTCGGGCAGCATGGGCACCATGGGTTTCGGGCTGCCCGCGGCGGTGGGTGCGCAATTCGCGCAACGCGATCGATTGGTCATCGACGTGGACGGCGACGCCAGCATTCGCATGAACATCGGTGAGATGGAGACGGTCACCACCTACAATCTGCCGGTCAAGGTGTTGGTGCTCAATAATTGCGGCGACGGTATGGTGAAGCAGTGGCAGAAGCTGTTCCACAAAGGTCGCTTGAGCGGCAGCGACAAGAGCCTGCACACCAAGGATTTCGTCAAGGCGGCGCAGGCGGACGGGTTCAAGTTCGCGGTGCGGCTCGACAAGAAGGCGGATGTGCCGCGCGTGATCGCGGAATTCATTCGCTTCGAAGGCGCCGCGTTCCTCGAGGTCATGATCGATCAGGACGCCGGCGTGTACCCGATGGTGGGTCCGGGCCAGGCGTACGAGGACATGATCACGGGCGATCACATCCCGTCGCGTAACAAGGTGCAGGCGAAGACGCCCGACGCGTCGCAGATGTTCTGACAGGCTCGGCGTGTCGCGCGCCGCACGCGTAGTCGATTGTTCGGGCTCGCGGGTTTACTGCGCACCGAGCGCGCAGTACATTTCGACCAGCAAGCTCACCACACGCCGGTGTTCGGCATCGATACCCACGGTTCCGCCGGAGCGAGGGCCTCACCCTTTTGCAGCAGCTCGATCGAAATATGGTCGGGTGAACGCACGAACGCCATGTGGCCGTCGCGCGGCGGGCGGTTGATCGTGACGCCGTGTTCCATGAGCCGGTGGCAGGCGGCGTAGATGTCATCGACGGCGTAGGCGAGATGACCGAAATTGCGGCCGCCGTCGTAGGGTTGGGGGTCCCAGTTGTAGGTGAGTTCCACCTGTGCCTCTTCATCGCCGGGGGCGGCGAGAAATATCAGCGTGAAGCGGCCCTTGGAGTTTTCGGTGCGCCGCACTTCGACCAAGCCCAAGCCGTCTTTGTAGAACCGCAGCGACTGATCGATGTCGGTCACTCTGACCATGGTGTGTAAATACTTCATGTCGTCTCTCCTAGGTATCTTGGCACGAGGAATTTTACCGTCTCGCAGGGCCCTCCAGGCCTTTCGCTCTGGGCCGAGTGGCGATACTCGCAAGCGTTATTCAACCATGCCGGCGGTGGCTCGTAACCAGCGGCGCTGTTACCGCGCCCGCCGTGAGGCTGCAAAAATGTGAACTGTTGCACATCGGTCACAGTTATCTGGAGACATAACTATTGGATTTTACTGGCTTAACTGTTATTCTTATGTCCATTGAAAGGGCGACGTTGTTTTTAGTCGTCACCCCGATGTAACAATCGATAGAAGGTCGAACGTAAGGGCAATTGATGTCCCGCGTATCCACCAATGACGGACGTGCGGGGTTTTTACCTTGCACCTGTTCCCCTCGAATTCCCCGGCAAGTCCGGGGATTCTTTTATCTGGGGGGTGTTACTACCTAGCCGTTGCAAATCCTCTCGGTCATCGCCTCCGGGCGAACGTTGACCTCGGCGCCGTTCACGATCAGACTGCTGCGGCGTTCAGGAGTCCGTCGGTCACATGGCCGATGGGTGAAACGGGAAGTCGGTGATGCCAACCATGGCCAGTCCGACGCTGCCCCCGCAACGGTAAGTGAGTAAACCTGAGTCTCGATGCCACTGCGCGTTCAAGCGTGGGAAGGCGACTCGGCTGGGACGGCCCGCTCATGAGCCCGTATACCGACCTGAAACGTATCGGCAAGAGTTGCGGTGGGCAACGATGTTGCGGAAATTGCTGGCGCTTGCTCGCCGGCTTACCCGCATCTTTATTCTCCACGCCGCAGCATTGCCACGAGCGCGACGAGTGCACGGTGGGTGCACGGGGTGTGGAATGAAAATGAGTCGATGCTGACATCAGCGCCAGCGGCGGCGAGTCTCGTGGTGTGCTCCACCTGTCGCCACTCCAAAGACGTGCGGACCGATGACGGCGGGCGACATGGCGGTGCCGTGTTCGCACAGGCACTCGGGAATGCGCTTGCCACCCACCCGTGTCGCGATCGGATCGAGATTCAATCGATGCCGTGTTTGTTTGCCTGCGGTGCGCACTGCACGGTCTATATCAGAAGCAGCCGTCGGCTGGGCTACATACTGGGGCGCTTCAGCCCTGTGCATTCCGATGCGCTGGCCCTGCTCGATTACCTGGCCGAGTATCTCGACACCGCCGATGGTGTGGTTCCCTATGCTCGCTGGCCCGAGGGTGTGAAAGGGCACTTCCTCGTGCGCGTACCGCCCGACGGGTTCGTCTGGGATCCGGCCCAGTAAGGTCTCGAACATTGAGTGCCGCACTCGCCGTGCTAATCGCCTTCGCGGTGGATCGTTGCTGGGGTGAGCCGCCGCCGTGGATGCACCCGGTGGTCTGGATGGGCCGTGCGTTGTCTTCACTCGGTGCGCCGTGGCCGGCGGCGTCACCCCGTCAGGCGTTCATGCGCGGCGCAGCCGCGTGGATCGCGGGCGTCGCACTCACGGGAGGCGTCGGGTGGTGCGCAGTCATGTCGATCGATGTCGTAAGTCGCGCCACTCTCGGCTGGCTGCGGCCCGCTGACGGCGGCGTGTTTTTCACGCTGCTCGCGCGAGCGCTGCTGATTGGGGTGTTCTTGAAGCCGATGTTTGCCTGGAAAATGCTGCGCGACGAGGTGGCTGGCGTCGAGCGGGCTGTCGAGAGTGACCTGCAAGCGGGACGCAATCGCCTCCAGCGGATCGTCGGCCGCGATACGACTGCGCTCGACGCCACCGTGATTCGTGAGAGCGCTCTCGAGAGCCTCGCGGAGAATCTCAACGATTCTGTCATCGCGCCACTCTTCTGGTTCGTCATCGGCGGGCTTCCCGCCGCCGCGATCTATCGCTTCGCCAACACCGCCGATGCGATGTGGGGACTTCGCGGTCGCTATGAGTGGGCTGGGAAATGGAGCGCCCGAGCCGATGATGCGCTGTCCTTCCTGCCCGCCCGGCTGACCGCGCTGCTGATCGCCTGTGCCGCAGGCCGCAGCACCCGCGGCCTCGCTGCGGTGGCACGGCAGACGTCGTCGCCAAACGGCGGGTGGCCCATGGGCATGTTGGCTCTGGCCTTGAACGTGCGTCTGACCCGCCCCGGCGTGTACGTGCTCAATGCCGGCGGAACTCAGGTCACGACTCAACATATAGATGTAGGCCTGCGCTGCTGTGAACGGGCGGTCTGGCTCGGACTTCTTGCGAGCATGGCAGGCGCACTCGTGATGCCTGCGTGGGGTTTCTCGTGACCCGCCGCGCCAAATCAATCATGGTCTGCGGCACGACGAGCAGCGCCGGCAAGAGTTTTCTCGTCACCGCCCTAGGGCGATGGTACGCGCGCGCAGGTTATCGGGTGGCGCCCTTCAAAGCGCAGAACATGAGCAACAATGCGCGGGTCGTGGCCGACGGTGAGATCGGCAGCGCGCAGTATTTCCAGGCGCTGGCGGCCGGCTGTGTGCCCGAGGTGCGTATGAATCCCGTGCTGCTCAAGCCCGAAAGCGACTCGCGCAGCCAGGTCGTGTTGCTCGGACAGCGCGACGAGCGTCTGACGGCAATGGAGTGGCGCGAGCGCGCCGTAGCGCTGTGGCCGACGGTTCAGGGCTGTCTCGAGGAACTGATCGAGGAGTACGACGTGCTCGTCATCGAGGGAGCCGGGTCCCCGGCGGAGATCAATTTGCAGGCCACCGACATCGTCAACATGCGCATCGCGCAGGCCGCCAGTGCCGCAACGCTGCTGATCTGCGACATCGATCGCGGGGGTGCGTTCGCGCATCTCTATGGAACGTATCAGCTGCTGCCGGAGTCGCAACGTGCGCTGATCCGGGGTTTCGTGCTCAACAAGTTCCGGGGCGATGAGCGATTGCTCGCGCCGGGTCCGCAGATGCTCGAGACCCTGACTGGCGTGCCTACGCTGGGCGTCCTGCCGCTGTGGCGCGACCATGGCCTGCCCGAGGAGGACGGCGTATTCGATGCGCCGTCGCCGGGCTCGGGCCCCAGCGTCGCCATCGTCGCGTACCCGCGCATCAGCAATCTCGATGAATTTGCGCCGCTACGGCGGGTTCCCTGCATTTCCCTGACCTGGGCGCGTCATGCGCGAAGCATCGCAGCCGCGGATTTGCTGATATTGCCGGGGTCCAAGCACGTTGCCGCCGACATCGCATGGCTACGCTCGAGCGGACTGGATGCGGCGATACGTAGGCACGTCGATGCCGGCAAGCCCGTGCTCGCGATCTGCGGTGGACTGCAAATGCTTGGGGTCGCGATCACCGATCCGCACGGCGTGGAGGGGAGTTCGACCGGTCTCGGCTTGCTGCCGGTCGCCACCGAGTTTCAAGCCATCAAGCGTTACCACCGTGATCGGTACACGTTGGGTTCACTCACGGGCTTCTGGGCGCCGCTCAGCGGACTGTGTTTCGATGCCTATGAGATCCGGCATGGCCAGACCCGGCGGCTGTCCCTCGAGGGGTCATCGGCAATGCTCACTGCGGTGCTGCCCGAGGATACGGGGTTTCAATGCGGTGCCATCCTTGGGCTGTACACCCATGGCCTGTTCGAAGACGCGGGCGTGTTGCGGGCCTTGTTCGGCGCACAGGTTCCTTCGCTGGATGACACCTTCGATGGATTGGCCCATTTCATCGACAGGTATCTCGGTGCCGGCGCCCTCAACGCGTTGCTGCAGCGCTGACAGGCTGATGCGCCGACGCGGCGGGGCGGCGCACGCGTCGGAACCAGCCGACAGTCGAACGGGAATCGTACTGCTGGTTGCACCGCCGTCAATCGCGGAAGGTGGCGCCCAATCCTTAAGACTCGAAACTCACGAGGTGCATTATGAATGACTCTGCTCTACAGGCGTTGCAGCGCCCCGACGCATCGCAGTCCGATGCAGATGACGTGTCGAGCGGCGCTGTGCGTACCCTCAAAGCGGTGGGTTATGCGGCCAAGCACTCGTTCAGCAATTTGAAACGCTTCGAGTTCGAGCGCGTGAGCGCGGGCGCGCACGACATCGAAATCGACGTGCTGTTTTGCGGTGTGTGCCACTCCGACATTCACCAGGTAAAGAACGAGTGGGCCAATACGGTGTATCCGTGCCTTCCAGGGCATGAAGTGGTCGGTCGGGTGACGCGCACGGGGTCTGGCGTTACGAGGCATCGGGTGGGCGACATCGTGGGCGTGGGCTGCATGATCGACTCCTGTGGATCGTGTGGTCCCTGCCAGGCGGGTGATCAAAACTATTGTGAGGGACCCAACAGTTGGCTGGCGACCTATAATGGGCCGATGATCCCGGCGGCAAAAGCGCCTGACCAGAGCAACGCCTATGGTCGCGATAATACCTATGGTGGGTACTCGAACAACTTGGTCGTGCGCGAGGACTTTGCCTTGAAGATTCCGGCGGGTCTGCGGCCGGAGGTGGCGGCGCCGATTTTGTGCGCGGGCGTCACCACGTACTCGCCCTTGAAGCACTGGGGCGTCAAGGCCGGTGACCGGGTGGGAATCGTCGGCTTCGGCGGGCTGGGCGACATGGCGGCGAAGCTCGCCAAAGCCATGGGGGCCGAGGTCACCGTATTCACGGGCACGCCGGAAAAGCTCGAGGAGGCCGAGCGGCTCGGTCTCAACGCGGTCTTAGAGAAAGACAAGGAGGCATTCGGGACATTGAAAGCCGCCTTTGACTTCATCCTCTCCACGGTTCCGCAGAAGCATGATGTCAATCGGTTCATCGAACTCCTGAAACGCGATGCGACGCTGTGCGTGGTCGGGGCGCTGGAGCCGCTCGAGCCGATCAACAATATGCTGCTCGCATTCCACCGCAAGCACGTGGTCGGGTCCTTGATCGGCAACTTGGCCGATACTCAGGAAGTGTTGGAGTTTTGTGCCAAGCACGCCATCGGCCCGGACATCGAGATGATCAACATCGATGAGATCAACGACGCGTACAAGAAAGTCGAGAGGGGCGACGTGCGATTCCGCTACGTCATCGACATGGCGTCTCTGGCGGCGGCTTAGCGCAACCTAGGAAACCCAACGGGACCGCAACTCGTAGCAAGCTCGGCGCGACCGTAGAGTGGAGGGATGCGATGAACTAGGGCGGTTTTTATTCCATACTGGATCCCTTAGCTATATAGCGTAGCGGCGCCGCTGGATTGGCTCGGCCGCCGTAAGGGACTGGGCTAATGGCGGTTCATGAGGTTTCCCCTGCGAGGCAATTAAGCCCCGTCTTCTTCGCGGGCGGTGGTGAGATGGGGGAGCGCATGCGGGCGTTCGACTGGCATCGGTCGCCCCTGGGGTCACCGCAATACTGGTCGCCTGCGCTGCAGACCACGGTGGGCATTGTGCTGTCGTCACGGCATCCCATGTTCGTGTTCTGGGGTGCCGAGCATCGCTGTTTTTATAACGATGCCTATGCACAGTCGCTCGGGCCGGAGAAGCACGCGGTGATGCTGGGCGCCAAGGGGTGCGAACTCTGGCCGGAAACCTGGGATTTGATCGGCCCGCAAATCGAACACGTCATGAGCGGCCGGGGCTCCACCTGGCACGAAAATCAACTCATCCCTTTCATTCGCAACGGCCGGCGCGAAGATGTTTATTGGACCTACGGTTACAGCCCCATACCGGACCCCACGGCCGCCGGCGGCATCGGCGGTACGCTCGTCGTGTGTACCGAAACCACGAATCAGGTGCGGAACGATCAGCGCCAGCGGTTCCTGGTCGACTTAGGCGATGCGCTGCGCCAACACACCGATGCGCGGCGGATCGTCGCCACGGCGACCGAAGCCATTGGCCGGTGGCTCGGCGCGAGCCGGGTCGGCTACGGTCAGGTGCAAGCCGACGATCAGACCATCGTGCTCGAGACGAATTACACGGCCGGAGTCGCACCGATCATCGGCCGTTTTGCGCTGAACGATTTCGGAGCGCATCAGATCGCGCGCCACCGGCGGGGGGAGACGGTGGTGTGCAACGACGTGAGCTTGGATCCGCTGACCGATTTTGCGCCGTGGAATGCGATCGATACTCGCGCCTTCGTCTCGGTACCGCTGGTGCGGGACGGTCGCTTCCGGGCAAGCCTTTTCATCAACGATCGCCAGCCGCGGGTGTGGTCGGAACACGAAGTGGCGATGACCGAGTGGGTGGCATCGCGTATCTGGGAGGCGGTGGAGCGAGCGCAGGCCGAAAGAGAGTTGCTGCAGACCACCCAGCGCTTCGAGATGACTCTACAGGGGTCATTCGTCACGCTGGCGTATCAGGATCTCGATCTGCGCTACACCTGGCTGTACAACAGCGCCTTTAGGCAGACCCTCACCGAGGCGATTGGCCGAACGGACGCGGAACTCTTTCGACCCGAGGAGGCGGCGGTGCTCGTGGCGCTGAAGCGCGAGGTCATTCGCTCGCGCGAGCGTCGACGTCAGAGCGTATCGGTGACTCCCGAAGGGATCCGTCGGCACTTCGATCTATTGGTGGAGCCGATCATCGGTGCCGACGGCGCTGTCGAAGGGGTGCGCTGTGCGTCATTCGACATCACTGAGTTGAAGGCGACCGAAATCGCACTCCGGGAGAGCGAGGAGCGCCTGCGGCTTGCCACCGCCGCCACCATCGAGCGTGAAGAGCGCCTGGCGACGCTCGCCAACGCCATGCCGCAGCTCGTCTGGATCGGACGACCGGACGGCACGCTCGAGTACGTGAATCGTCGCTTGTGCGAATACATCGGGTTCCCGGAAGCGGTCGCAAAGTCCGCGGATATCTGGCAGCAGGTCATCCATCGCGACGATTGGGAACCTCTCGGGGAATTGTGGTCGGCGGGGATCGCCAGCGGTAAGCCTTATACTCTCGAACAACGCCTGCGCGGTCATGACGGCGTCTATCGCTGGTTCCTCATTCGCGCGGAGCCGGAGGTCGATGCCACGGGCCGCGTCGTCCGTTGGTATGGCACGTGCACCGACGTCGACGAGGCCAAGCGGCTCGAGAAACATCTGCTCGCCACCGAGGCTGCTTTACGGGAAGTGGATGTGCGCAAGGATTTGTTTCTCGCGACGCTCTCGCATGAGCTGCGCAATCCGCTGGCGCCGATCCGCAACGCGGCGGAGATCCTCGACTCGCCCGCCCTGCCGCCGCAACGGCTACAATGGGCCCAGGACGTAATTCAACGTCAGGTCAAGCACATGGCGTTGTTGCTCGATGACCTGCTCGACGTCGCGCGCATCACTCAGGGCAAATTGGAACTCAAGAAATCCCAGGTCAGTTTGACCAGCATCGTCGCCGCGGCGGTCGAAGCCGCGCGGCCGCTCATCGACGATAAGAAGCATCATCTGACCATCGATTTGCCTGCCAGCGTGCCGGTGGTGGAGGCGGATCCGCTGCGCCTCTCCCAGGTGCTCTCCAATCTGTTGACCAATGCGGCCAAGTACACCGATCCGGGCGGTCACATCGCACTCGCCGGGCATGTGGATGCGAACGAGGTGCGCCTGACGGTGAAGGATGATGGCATCGGCATTCCGCCCGAGTCGCTCGGCCGTATCTTTGACATGTTCTCGCAAGTCGACAGTCGGTCGATGCGCTCCGAGGGCGGCTTGGGTATCGGCTTGTCGCTGGTCAAACGCTTGGTGGAGTTGCACGGCGGGACGACCGAGGCGGCCAGTGGTGGCGTGGCGCGGGGTAGCGAGTTTACGATCCGGCTGCCCTTGACCACCGTCGAGTCCGATGGGACGGCGCGACGCGACACCGATGCCGTGCAACCCATCGCCGTGAGTCGACGGGTACTCGTCGCCGATGACAACCGGGATGCGGCCGACAGCTTGGCCATGTTGCTGGAGATCGACGGTCATGAGGTGCGCGTGGCGCATGGCGGACGCGCTGCGCTCGCGCTCGCGCAGACCTTTCGCCCCGAAGTCGTATTGCTCGATATCGGCATGCCCGATTTGAGCGGCTATGAAGTAGCCACCCAGCTGCGGCGTGAACCGTGGGCGGCGGGAATTCATCTGGTCGCGCTGACCGGCTGGGGCCAGGAAGGCGATCGCCAGCGGACACGGGATGCGGGATTCGATCGTCACCTGACCAAGCCGATCGATCCCGATACGCTGAGCTCGTTGCTGTCGGGATAGGCGTTTGCATCGAAGCCTTTAGCTCCATTGGCCTTCGACGCGGGCGATCAACTCGGAGAGTTTCAATTTCAATCCCCTGGCAATGCCCTCCATGGCCACCAGGGTGGGCGCGCGTTCCAGCCGCTCGATCATGCCGATGTAGTTCCGGTGCAGGCTCGCGCGGTCGGCCAAGTCTTCCTGAGACAACTGCAGTTCCTTACGGACGCGAACTACTTCAGGTGCAAAAGCCCGCAGAATCGCTTTCCTCGACATGCGAGGAATCTGTGAGATACACACTATGGTGTCCACCCACCATAGTGTGTAATTAGAGTACTACGAACTCTCTATAGCAGCGGGAGACTGCTTCACGTCCTTCAGGCGGCGGCCATACCAATCGATACGGACGAACTACGGTCGCTAGCCCGTACGCAGCCGATAGTTCCGACGATGCAAACGAAAGGTACGAGCCCTGCGGATGGGCCCGCCGGCAAGATGTGCGATATCCCGCGTAGGTGATGGCGTCACGTCGTGGGAAATCCGGATCCGGCCGAACACCAAAAGGCGGGTTTCATCTTTGACTTTGTTACGCAACGAGGATTGCTCGAGCATGACGGGGTCTAAGTGCCTGACGGATTGCTTGACGAGTTCCCGCGCGATTGCCGCCACATCGGGGTAGTACGGACGATCCACCGACTCAGCGTCGTATTCCATCGCAATCACCAAACAGCCCAATAGAGAGTCAGCCTTCGCCAGGTTGCCGCGCTCCCGTTCGATCGTTTCGCGCAATTTCTCAGGAACTACAGTGTCATTTACGTCCCCCGGCGCCGAGCGCTGCGCATGGCGTCGCCGCGTGACCGCATGCGCGCGCGAGCGCTCGCGAGGGGATGGATTCCGAGTCCCACCGTTCCGTCCACTCATCGGTATGCCTCCTCAATGCCCGGGTGATTTTCCCCAGTTTTATAGCACGACGAGAGGCGGCTGTATATATGAACAGTGTCCCGCTCATGCCTGCCGCACCGCGGCGTATGGCGTTGCGAGAATGCGGTGATTGCGCCGGCAAAAATCCTAGCGCCGGTTCTCGGCTGCCGTGAACAGCGCCCCCAGCGTGGTATCGAGCTTGACCGCCACCGCCGCAAGCAACAGAACCGTGGGGTTGTATTCACCCCGCTCGAGCCGTCCTACGACGTTGGTATGCACCCCCGCCAGTTGTGCAAGCTTCTCCTGGCTGAGGCGTAGCCGTATGCGGCGCTCTCGCACCTCTTCACCCACGAACCGAATGATGGACCTTGCTCGCACGCAGCAAGGGTCGGTCCGTCGGCCGGATAGCGTCTAGACACTATAATGTTGATTCGGTAGAGAGCCGACATCGAAGTCATGGTTGCTGCCAGCGTGAGTGTCAGCGCTGCCGCCCATCATGACTTCCAGTGGCGTTTCTTAGCAAAATCTAGATAAACACTATAGTGTGTCTACATTATAATGTAGATATACTTCGGCCGAATCCAGTGATCGAGGCACTCCAGCCATGCTCATTTTGACGCGGCGAATCGAACAGACGCTGATGATCGGCGATACGGTGACGATCACCGTGCTACGGGTTCGGGGTGATCGGGTGCAGCTCGGCGTGAACGCGCCCAGTGACGTCCGCGTACGGCGCAACGAGAAAATGGATCAGGCAACCGAGATGACGCCGGTGCAGGATGCCACTCCGTGATAAACCACCGGCTCACTACCGATCCCGTGGCGCGGCGCCCGAAGCATCGCCGACGTAGTCCCTAGGCCATGTCACTGCGTCCGGCGTACTTCGAACGCCTGCTGAAATTCTTACGGCGTAAGGGCAGATCCATGGAGGACGCCGAAGATCTCATCCAAGAGGCGATGCTGCGGCTGCACGTCTACCGCCGCGACAAGGTCGTCGAGAACGAAGAGGCTTTCCTGCGCCGAGCCGTGCACAATCTATCGGTCGACCAGCATCGGCATGACCGTACCGATCTGTGGCGTGAAATGCCGATAGAGGAAGCGGAGGTCGTCGCCCGGATCCATTCAGCGGAGCCCACGCCCGAACAGCTCATCGAATCACGCCAGCAGCTCGAGAAGGTCGGTGCCCTCCTGGATGCGGTGAGTCCCAGGAC
>Ga0116227_10007702_pt1 | contig 20841 bp, 19 predicted proteins | sample S1TSphgellanicum_FD_89693 | JGI IMG/M metagenome (GOLD analysis project Ga0116227, IMG submission 89693) | Host-associated microbial communities from peat moss isolated from Minnesota, USA - S1T2_Fb - Sphagnum magellanicum MG | ecosystem: Host-associated > Plants > Peat moss > Unclassified...
CGCACACTTTCGGCAATGCCGCGGTCTTCCGGGTAATAGGTGGAGGTGTCGGCGACTTGCAGCCCGGCGATCGCGGTCTGTACCGGCGGCAACATCGCCGCGTAGCCGGGCGGGCAGACCGGCTGGGCATGGCGCAGCCGGGCGACCGAGGAGGCCATCCGGTCGGCATCGGTGATCAGGGGATTGATCATTTTCAGATAGCCGAAGGATTCCTCGATCAGCGCCTGATCGGAGAGCGCCCATTTCGGGTTGGTCACCGGCATGTAATAGGGCGTGTAAACAACATGATCGTCGCCCAGCGGCCGCAGATTTGAGAACTCGATCAGGCCGGGCACGTCGATTCGGGGGTCGTTGGTGTTGATCCAGAAATCCTTTCCCACCGCCCGGCGCAGCTTGTGCACCACGCAGACGACGCCGATATTCCGCAAGGCGGCGTAGTGTTGCTTAACCGAATCGGGCAGATCCGGGATCAGGCGCGGCAGCAAGACAAGCGGGGCGGTGCAGATCACCGCGCCGAACGGGCGTTGCGTGCCACCCACGCGCAGGCCGCTCACCCGGCCGGCGGCGCTGAGCACCTGCTGGACCGGGGTGGAGAGATGGATTTTTCCGCCCATCGCCTCAATACGCTCCACCAGCCGCCGCACCAGGGTTTCGGAGCCGCCCTCGATATAGCCCATTTCCTCCTGAAACATCGACAGTCGCGAGGTGCCGACACGCTTGATCCGCGTCCATAGCCATGCGGCGGAAACATTATGCGATTCTTCGAAGAATTTCAGGGTGAACAGCTTCTCCCAGAGCACCTGCCAGACTCGCTCGCCGCCCCAGCTTCGCACCCAGTCATCGGCGTGCAGCCGGTCAAGTTTCGACCAGTCTTGCCGCTTGGTGCTGGTGAACATGTGCAGGCCGTAGCGGAGCTTTGACAGCAGATCGAGATGCGGAAAGCGCAGCAGCGAGATCGGGTCGCCCCATGGATAGACGCGGCCGGCGTAGAAATAGCACATCGAGGTCGGCCGCCATTTCAGCGCATCGGCCAGCCCCAGCTCCGCCATCAGCTCGAAGGTCGGCCGGTCTGCCCTACAGACGAAATGGTAGAATCGTTCGATGGACAGTCCGTCCAGGTCGAAATGCGCGGCCATGCCGCCCGGCCGGTCATCGGCTTCGAAAACCTGCACGCTATGGCCGGCTTTCAGGAGGTGGTAGGCGGCGGCCAGGCCCATGGCGCCGGCGCCGATCACGGCTACTTCGGTCATTATGTTCAGAATTCCAGCACGACGGACGAGGCGGCGGGACCATAGGTCTCGGCCACGGCCTGGGCAAACGGCGTGGCCGTGGTGCCAAAAATGTCCCACCAGGGGATCAGCTCGAACTCGTCAGGCGTGACGAGGGCGCGCAACTGCTTGGTGGTGAAAGGAGAATTCGGCTTCAGCGTGCCGTAGACCTTCAGCAGGCACCAGAACGCCCAGTAGGGAATATGCACGATGCGCGCGCGGGCGGCGGTGGCGCGCTTGATGGCGCGGATAATATCCACGTAGTCGACCCGCTCCCGCCCGGTGATGTCGTAGGCACCTTCCGGTTGCTGCTGCAGGCAGGCCAGGATGATGCGGCAAAAATCCGCGGCATAGAGCGGCTGGCGCATGTAGCGGCCGTCGCCAGGGATGGGGAAGACGGGCACACGCTGCATGAAGCGCGACAGCCAGCCCAGATGCTTGCGGTCGAACGCGCCGAACATCAGCGTCGGCCGCAGCACGCAGTGGCGGATGAAGCTGGCGGCGACCAGTGCCTCCTGCGCCTTCTTGGTTTCGGTGTACCAGTCCCGCGCCGCCGATTTCACCACCGACGAGCTGATATGGACCAGATAGGGCACGCTCGCCCGCTGCAATGCCGCCAGTGCCCGCCTGGTGGCGATGATGTTGTTGCGATCGAACTCCGCCTGTACCTCGCCGCCGATCTGGGCTTGCAGCATCACCGCGGCGGAAGCGCCGTTACAGGCTTCCTCCCACGCGCCGGGCTCGGCCATGTCGGCTTCGATCACTGTGACATCCGGGTGGAGGTGGCGCAGGATGGCGGTATTGGCGGGATGCTTGTCGATGCAGATCAGCCTGGTGAAGCCCGCTTGTTTGAGCAGCATTACCAGATTCTGGCCGACCAGGCCGGCGGCGCCGAACAGGACGATGGGGCCGGCAGGAGTCACGGTTGGTCCTCAGGGAGAGCGGTGCCGGGCTTGCTACCCCGATTCCCGCGCGCCGGCCAGCGCGTGTGGACCTTGATCCTGGGTCGAGAGCTTATTCGGCTTGGCAGGGCGCTATGCGCGGTGGCAAGGGGCCGAGGATCGCGCGGCCGATTCGGATGGCGGTCGCGCCGCATCTGATGGCGGCTTCGTAGTCGTTGGTCATTCCCATGACACATTCAGCCAGATGCAGCCGGTCGGCCATCCGCCGCAACCATCTGAAATGAGGTTCGGGATCGTCGTCGCGGGGTGGGATCGCCATCAGGCCGGCGATGTTCAGCCCATAGGCGCCGCGCGCCAGCGCGCATAATGCCTCCAGACCCTGCGGCGCAACGCCGCCTTTTTGTGGCTCGCAGCCGAGATTGACTTGCAGGTGGAATTTTCGCGCCTGCCTGTCCTGATCGGCAGTGGCGGCAATCCGGGCGAGAAGCCGCGGGCGGTCCAGGCTTTCCATGCCGTCGAACCGGCGGAGGCTGGCGATGGCCTTGTTGGTTTGCAGGCGACCATAATTATGCAGGCGCAGGCCAGCTGGAAGTGCCGCGTGGGCCGGCCATTTCGCCAGCGCTTCCTGGACGTATTTTTCGGCGAAATGACGGTGGCCCTGTGCCTGTAATGTCAGGATCACCTTCCACGGCCGCCGGTCTGTGGCGATGAACACCTCGCCGCCGTCGGCCAGGAAGCCGCGAATGACCGGTGTTGCCATGAAGCGGTCGTAACGGGCGGCGACCGCTGTGAGATCGGCGCCGTTGCCGAACGGCTCATCCTGCATCGGCGGCGCGCAACCGGCGCTCAATGCGCTGAATAATTTCGGTGGTGGATATGTCAGGGCTATAGTCGACACGCCGGCGCATATGCGCGGGCAGATCCGCACAATCGGCCAGCTTGCCACGATGCTCGGCCTCGTCGCGCGCGCCAAAGGCGTAAAGCGCGTAGCCGTAGCGATGCATGAAATCCGGGGTGATGATTTTCGGACCATCGGCAATGACCTGGTCGACGCAACGGCAGGCGGCCACGACCTCCAGCCGTTCTGCGGTCGTCATGATCGGCCTGCGCTTTATCACCATCACGCGTTCGTCTGGCACCACGCACACGGTCAGATGGGTGCCGAGCGCACGTGCGGCGGCAAAGAACCGCACATGCCCCGGATGCAGCAAATCCCCGACGATCTTGGCGTAGACACGGATCTGTTGCGGTGCCGTCGGCGTCATGCGGCGCCGCCTGCTCGCTGCAGATGGCGCAGCAAGGCCGATTGCCCATGCGGTTGCCCGCGCAACTGTCGGGCTTCGTCGCTGGCCATCAGCTCGGCCACCAGCAAGGTCGTCAGATGGGCTGCGTCCGCGCTATCCTGGAGGGGCATCCCGCCATAGCGCGCGTGGCAATTGCACAGACCGGGGGGATCGGGATCCCGGTTCAGCACCAATTGATAGCATAGGCCGACCAGGGCGCTCAGGTTATGCCGAATGGCCGGGCTGGATGGCGTGACGGGCAGTTGGAACTGCAGAGCGGCGGCGATGATTTCATCGGCGCATACCGGGCGGCTATCGACGCCGAAGGGCGGAAACCAGGCGGCTGGCAATGCCGCACGATCCAGCGCTGCCCTGGCGCCGAACCCGATTGCCGGCTGCCCGGAGGCCAGTATCGCCAAAAGCTCAGCAAAGCTCATAACGAAGCGCGGGTCGATCGCGAAGCCTGTCATTGGCGCGCGCAGATAGAAAACGCTGCCGGGGTCCAGAAACGCCTGGTCGAGGTCGTAGGAGACAGGATAAAGCGATAGGTCCAGCAGCAGATGGACCTTGCGGCCAAGGGCGATGGCTTCGAAGGTCAGCGAGGACAGGTCGCCGACGACGATCTCCGCGGCCGTCAGGAGATCGGCGACCAAGATGGGCGTTGAGCGCAGCGCCAGCGCACAGGTGAACTGGCGCGACGACAGGAGCGAATCCTCGATTGCGGGATGAAACAAATACACCACGCCGGTTATGTCGGGCAGGAGCGAGATGGCGTCTGGGGTGATGCCCCAGGAGAAAACCACCAGGGTCCGCGGGCGCTGGCCGTGTTCTGGCGATGACGTGCGGGCGCCGAAATAAAGTGCTGCGATGATCTCCACCAGTTTGCGCCGCTGCCGCATCTGGTCGGCAATCTCGTCGAGGCGCGGATATCCGGCGGTGACGAAAAGATGGCTGTTTTGCGGATATAGCCGGCACAGTCGGTCTTTGATCAGATCGGTGGAGGCCAGGTACAGATCATAGTCCTGCACATGCGGCGCGTAGGACACGCGTTTGAACGGGGCGATCCCATGCGACATGTAGACGACAAACAAGCCCTGGCGTGGCCGCAGCCCGACAAGCGCCTGAAATGTTTCGCGAGCGCCCAGAATGACAACGGCATTGGGGGCGGCGAGCAGCTGCTTCAGCCGGCTGGCGGAGGGATCACACTCGCGCTGATCGGTGTCGGCCAGATCGACGATCTGCGTGGCGATACCGCGCCGGGCGAGTTCCGGAGCGAGCGCGGAAATGCAGAGCTGCTCCACGCGAGACATGTAAACGAGGTAGATCGGCGTCGGCTCCGCATTCGGTCAGCGCCGCTCGACGGTACATGACGTGTTGCGGGCAAGTCTAGCCAGCGTTCATTGCATTTCGTAACGAGATGAGCCGGCGCTATTTGTCGACGGCCACTGCTGACACGCTGTTATAGGGGCTGCCTTCGGGGGTGAGGGCCTGGGTGGACCAGACGAGATAGACCAGAACGCGCTTTTGCGGGTCCCAGATGCGGGAGACGCGGATTTCCTTGAACAGCCAGTTGGCACTGGCGCCGAAGACGATTTCATTGGGCGGGATCTCGCCCTTCAGCGTGACGGGCCCGGTGGCGCGGCAGGCGATCGAAAAACGGCTTGGATCGGTGGCCAGGCCAAGCGAGCCTTTGAAGCCGCCGGTTTCGGCCCGCGACATGTAGCAACTGACGCCATCGACGCGCGGGTCGTCGTAACGATCGACAACAATGCGGTCGTTACGGCCGAGCAAGCGGAACGTTGTATCGACGTGACCGACGCGGGTCGGGTCGCCTGAGCCGGCGAGCGCCGCAGGCGCGGCCATGCACGCCGCTACGAGAACGGCACAAGCCGCGCGCAAACGCATCGCAAAATCACCACTTGCCATTGCCTGAACACTCCGTTGCCGGTGCGGCACATGGCTATGGGTACAGGCTTGGCCAAGCCCCTCCGATCGCGGCGTCAGGCCGGGCGGATGGAAGCGGCCTCCGGGCCTTTCTGGCCCTGGGTGATCTGGATGGCCACGCGCTGGCCTTCGGCGAGCTCCGTCAGGCCGGCGCGCCGCAGGGCGGAGGCGTGCACGAACACGTCCTTGCCGCCATCTTCAGGAGCGATGAAGCCGAACCCCTTGGACGTATTGTACCATTTCACCGTGCCGTGCTGTTCAGGGCCGGAGGCGGATGGCTGCTCGAAACTGCGCCTGGGGGCGCCGCCCGGGCTGCCGTAACCGCCGCTGGCCGGGCGTGGCGCGCGGGCGCCGGTGGCGCCGGCAGTCGATTCATCCACCTCCGTCACCTCGGTGACTTGCGGGCCTTTCTGGCCCTGGCCGATCCGCACCTTCAGCGTGGCACCGGGGCTGACCGCGGTGACGCCAGTGCGTGCCAGAACGCTGGCATGCAGGAACACGTCGCCGGTGCCTTCGGTCATTTCCACGAAGCCGAAGCCTTTTTCGGCGTTGAACCATTTCACCACCGCCGTGCTCTCCGGCCCGCTGCCCATGGGGGCGGCAGGAGGGGTCGGGCGCCGTGGGTAAGAGGGCGGGATCGCGGGCAATGGATCGGGGAAGTTGGCGAACTCGTCGAAACCTTTTTCCGATCGCCGCCGCCGCTGCCAGTTATCCGTCTTGGCCATGGATTCGTCCGCACTTGGTATCAAATTGCCTGGGCGATGCCGCGCCTAGCCTGCGCATCCCCCATGCCGGGAGCTTAATCATACACCGGACCGCAGGCTAGGAAAGCCCTCGATTCGAAGACAATGCGTGTTCGCGCTCCGGGCTGAAACGCGGCGTGCCAAGTGCTTGAAATCGCGATTTTTGGCGCGGGTGAACGCCCGGCACCATGCTGCGTTCAGTCGGCACAACACAACAAGGAGCCGAAAATGTCCGCCAACCCGCTCGATGACACCGACGAGACCCGCAACACCCGCATTCGCGAGCGGGCTTATTATCTGTGGGAAGCCGATGGCTGCCCGCATGGCCGCGAGACGGAATACTGGGAGCGCGCCAGCGAATTGGTGGGGATGGAGGAGAGCGCGGGGTCCGGGCAAAAGAAGGTGGCCGAGGCGGTGATCGAGGAAGCGTCGATCCAGGAGAATCTCGGCGAATTCCCAGGCCGCTTCGCCGACCAGGGCGAGCGTGAGCCAACGCCAAGCCGGAAGGCACGGAAAACCGCCGGATAGCGGAGAGGGGCCGGACCATGTCCCGGTGGCGAAAGGCGGCAAGGCCTATCATATAGCCCGGTTATGTCGCCGATCGTCTTCATGTAGGAAGTGGATTTTGCCGTGTTGCGCTGGTTGATCGTTCTGGGCGTCTTGTCGCTTCTCACCGGCCTGCTCAGCTTTGGCATTATCCCAACCAATTCGGTTGGCATGACCCGCATTCTGTTTGGCGTGTTTACCGCGATGCTGGCAGGCAGCCTGGTGGTCGGCATTATCCGCGGCTGAACGGCGGCCCATTCATCGGTTGAGCCCCGCTCTGCGGCTGCCGCATCGAACGCAGACGTATGAGCGCAAAAGGGTTGCTATCGAAACGTTTTCCTGCAATTAACTATTGCGTGTCCAGAACGTGTTCTTTCCGCCGCGGCGAAGGAAGCGCGTTTCATGGCAGCACGTGTGTTCACCTGGCTCTCCATTGGGGGCGGCGCATGGTCGATTGCAGCCAATTGGGACGACGTTACCGATAATGTCAGCCCCTCAGCGATCACGCCCGGCGTGCAGGATAGCGTAACGGTGGCCGGCCCTGCTGGCGCCACCTTAGAGACCATTACCGGCAATGGCGCTGTGGCGGCTGCGCTGTTCACCGGCAACACCATGCTCACCGGAACTGTTTCGGCCAATCTGCTGACTGTCGGCACGGCGGCGAGCGGCGGGTTGCTACAACTGGCGGCAGGCGCGGGATTGCAGGCCAATGCGGCCACACTGGCAGCCGGCAGCGTGCTGGTGAACGGGGCGGCGGCGGCGTTTGCGGTGGCCGGCACCTTGGCGCTGGGCAGCGCGCAAGGCGGTGCGTCGGCAACGCTCGATGTCACCGAAGGCGGCTATGCCTCGGTGCTGGGCCTGGTGCTCGGCGGGCTGGCGGCGGATATCTATGTCGATCCGGTATCGATACTGGAGGTGGGCGGTGCGGGCGAGGGGCAGGCCGGCGCGCTCACCGTGGATGCGGGCGCGCTGGTCTCCGGCGCCGGCGATGCCAATGCCTATGGCGCGGTCGCCAATAATGGAACCATCGCCGCCGCCGGTGGCACGCTGTCGGTGGGCAGCCTTTCCGGCACCGGCCAGTTGCGCATCGGCGCGGCGGCCACGCTGCTGCTGGATGCGGCCTGCGGGTCTGGCCAATCGGTGGTGTTTGCCGGCGCCAACGCCACATTGGCGCTGGCCGCCGAATATGATGCGCCTGGCGGCACACTGACCGGATTTGCCGCCGGGGACAGCATCGATGAGCTCGGCAGCCTGATCTCTTCGGCGAGCTATGTCGCCACCGGCGCCGCGAGCGGCGTGCTGACCTTGTACTACGGCGCCCAGGTAGCGGATCGGCTGACGCTGGCCGGAAGCTATGCCGGCAGCGTGTTCCTGACATCGGGCGATGGCGAGGGCGGCACGCTGATCGGCGTGGCGCCCAGCTCGCCCGGCGGCGGGTCGCCAAGCCCGGGCACGCCGTCGCCGGATTCCTTTGCCTGGGTCGGCACCGGTTCCGGCGCCTGGACCAATGCGGCCAATTGGCAGGATCAGACGACGGGCGCCGATCCCGCCCCCATCGCGCCAGGGGTGAATAACAGCGTTGCCATTACCGCACCGGGCACCAGTTTCTGGGTGATTGCCGGCCCGGCCAATGCTGCCTCCCTCGCCATTATCGGCGAGGTGGCGCTGTCGGGGGCGTTCGGGCTCGGCACGCTGTCGGTCGGGCAGGCGGCGGGCAGCGCGGGTACGCTGGACCTGCTGGCCGGCACCTCCATCGGTGCCAGCCAGGCCGGCATCGCCGATGGCGGCATTTCGGTGGCGGGCAGTGCGGCGATGCTGTCGGTGGCCGGCACACTGAGCCTGGGCGGCGGGGTTTCCGGCGTGGGTTTGCCGGTCACGGCGCTGACGGTGACCTCCGGCGGCAAGGTACGGGCAGGGACGCTGACCATCGGCGGCGGCTCCGGTGACAGCATCACCACCGATCCCTCCGGCTCGGTCGAGGTGGGCACGCTCGGCACCGGCGCCGCCGGCGCGGTCACTATCGATCCCGGCGCAATCCTGACCGGCAATGGCAGCATCAATCCGTTCGGGGCGGTGGTGGATAATGGCAGCATCTCGGCGGTGGGCGGGGTGCTGGTGCTCGGCAGCGTTTCGGGCACCGGCGCGCTCTCGGTCGGCAATGGCGCGCTGGAGTTGACCTATGCCACGCCGGTGCCGATCGGTTTCACCAGCGCCACCGCCACTTTGGCGTTTGCCGGCGAATCCTCTGCCCCCACCGGCACGCTGAGCGGGCTGGTGCCTGGCGATGTGATCGATCTGCTGGGCAGCCCGCTGACCAGCGCGCAGTTCAACGCCAATAGCGGCGGCAATGGCGGCACTCTGGCGCTGATCTATAACGGCACCACGGTCGGCCGCCTGTTTCTGGCGGGCAGTTTTGCGGCGGACCATTTTGCGATTGCGCCGGATGGGCAGGGCGGCACGGATATTGTGCTGGCGCCTAATGCCGGGGGTGGCGGCGGCGGCGGCCAGACGGGGACGGACCAGCTGGCCTGGATAGCCGGTACCTCCGGCAATTGGAGCCAGGCGAATAACTGGAACGACGTAACCACCGGCAAGGTGGCCACTCTGCCGCCCGGTGCGCAAACCCCGGCGACGGTGGCGGGGCCGAGCGGCACCAGTTTCCAGACCGTGGCCGGCACCGGCACCTGTGCGAGCCTGGCAATGACCGGCAACAGCATTCTGTCTGGCAGTTTTGCCATTGGCACCTTGTCGATCGGCACGGATGCAACCCAGGGCGCGGCGGCTGCCGTTGGCACGCTGCTGGTGAATGCTGCCACCACCCTGTCGATCGGCCATGCAACCTTGCGCGACGGCGCGTTGATCGCCGAGGGCAGTGCATCGGTTGCCGATATCAGTGGCACGCTGACGCTCGGCGATGGGACGGCCCCGGCAATGCTGCAAGCGAGCGGCGATGGCGCGGTGCAGGCGGGCGGGTTGAAACTGGGCGGCGGCAGCGTTGGCACGGACACGCTCTCGGCGATCGAAATCGGCACGCTGGGCGGGGCGGCGGCGGGCGCGATCACGGTCGATGCCGGGTTCGAGGCGGCCGGCTATGGCACGCTCGCGTCGCTTGGCGGCCTGATCGACAACGGCAATGTGCTGGCCTCGGGGGGAACCCTTCTGGTGGGGGCGGTGAGCGGGCTGGGCGGGCTGGATATCGGCACCGAGTCGACTCTCGCGCTCGCCGCTTCCGCCTCCGCCAAGATCGTTTTCGCCGGGGCGGGCGCCACGCTGGTGTTGCCCGGCACCGATGACGCGCCATCGGCGGTGATTTACGGCTTTGCCCCCGGCGACAGCATTTTAACCGGCGAGAGCCCGGTGGATGGCGTGGTCTATCAGCCCGGCGTCTCAGGTGTCGGCACCCTGACCTTGTCGGAATCCGGCCAGGTGGCGGGAACGCTGCTGGTTGCCGGCAATTACGCTGGGGACAGTTTTGCGGTGCAGCCGGATGGGCTGGGGGCAGCCATCATCGTCACCGTGCCGACGAATAATGGCGGGCCGCCGCCCGGCACGGTGACACCGGACCAGTATGTCTGGACCGGACTGGATGGCGTGCTCTGGTCCGATACCGGGAATTGGTCGGATACCACCCAGGGGCAGACCCCGGCCGCTTTGGCCCCCGGCCAGAATGACAGCGTGACCATCGCCGCCGCCTCCGGTGCGGTGCAGTCAGTGACTGGCCCGGGCGACGCGGCCGCGCTGACTCTGCTGGGGACGGTGGCGCTCAGCGGTGCCTATGGGGTGGGGACGCTCGGCATTGGGTCGGCCGCGCAGGCCGGGGTGCTGGCGCTTGGCGGCGGTGCTTCCATCGCCGCCTCCTCGGCGTCGGTGATCGGCGGGATCGCCGGCACCGGGGGCGCGCTCTCGGTGGGTGGAACCTTGGTGCTTGGTCAGGCAAGCGGGGCAAGCGGGGTGGTCGCTGCCACCGGCAACAGCCTGATTTTCGCCGCCGCCGCCTCGCTGCAAGGCAGCCGCAGCGCGCTGGCCGTCAGTGGCAGCGGGCTGATCGAGATCGGCGGCGGCACCAGCGGGGATGCGGGCGTGCTGACCATCGATTCCACCGGCAGTCTGGCGGGCGCCGGGGCGGTGAACCTGGCCGGACAGACCGACGATAACGGCATGCTGGTAGCCAGTGGCGGCACATTGCTGGTGGGCGGCGTTTCCGGCACCGGCACGCTGCTGGTGGGGGTGGCGAGCGACCTTGGTCTGGAAGGGCCGGTTTCTGCCGGGCTGACGGTGGATTTCGCCGGGGCAGGGACGCTCAACCTGGCCTCGGGCGCCGCGGGGATGAGCGCCGGAATCGCCGATTTCGGTCCGAGCGACCAGATTATTCTGCCGGTCAGTGGCGCCACCCAGGCGGCCTATGCGCTGACCGCACCCGGTATCGGCCTGCTGACCATTTATGGCGGCAGCGCGATCCTGGCCCAGCTGACCCTGTTGGGCAGCCAGGCCGGGCTGGCCTTCTCCGTTGCCGGTGCGGCCGGCGGCGGAACCATCCTGACAGCAACGCCGGCCAATACGGGCGGCGAGGGAGGTGTGACCATGTCCGACAATCCGACCACAACAGGCGGTTACGAAATCAGCTCCGCACAATTGCAAGCCCTGGAGCCACCAGGGTCGGTGGCGCAAATCGACCTGGAGAAACTCAATAACGAGTACAGGAACGAAGGCATTTATGAATGGTACTCGGTGGGTGACCCAACGCTTGTTGGCGCGCCCTTCTTCAATGCGGATGAAGGGGTGGACATTGAGGTGCTTGGACCGGGCCTGACGCCTGCTATCGCGATCCCTCTTACACCCGGCTATAGCGCGCTGATCGCAACCGGCAGCGAGGCGCTCGGCCTGACCGATGGTCTGGCGACATCGATTGGCGGAAATGCTCTGCTGGTTGGCAATTCCGGCAACGATACGATTGCCGCCGGCGGCGCCAATGACACGCTGGTCGGCGGGATAGGCGCAAACACGATATTCTTTGCGGCCTTGCAGCCGGGCACGCCGATCCCGGCCGGGCCGAGCGTGTTCATCGATGGTGGCGGCAACGATACCATCACATCAGACGAGAATGCGGCGATCACCACCAGCGGCGGCAATAGCAGCAAGGTGTTTCTGGGTCCGACCGATAACGACGTGGTGTCGCAAGGCAGTGATGAGATTGTCTGCAGCACCGTCTCCGGCGTGGCGCAGGATACGGTGACGGCGTCCGAGGCGGCTGGCCTGGCGGGCGATACCGTGTTCGGGCCGGCCCATGGCGAGTTGGTGTTCAATGGCGGCAGCGATCCGGCGATCGTGGTTGGCGGCGGCGGCCAGGTGCTGATGAATGGCGGCGGTGGCGCCCGCAGCGTGTTGTGGGCGGGGAACAGCCCGGCCGAGTTTTTGGGGGGCACCGGGTCGGCCATCGTCGTTGGCGGCAGCCAGCAGCTTCTGGTGCAAGGCGGCACCGGTCCGCTGACGGTGTTCGACGGCACCGGCAACGCGATCATCGAGGGTGCGGCCGGGCCGAGCACATTTGTGGTGGGAGTGGGCGCGACCACGGTGGCGGCGGCCAGCGGCAATACCGTTTGGATCATCGGCAGCGCGCCGGTTTCGGTTGCCGGCAGCGCGGGGGTGGATGCGTTTGGCGGCCTGGCGCTGGGCAACAACATCTTTCAGGCCGGCGCCGGATCGGAGACGCTGTGGGGCGGGGCGGGCAATGACAGTTTTATCGGCGGCAGCGGCAGCGCCACCTTCGTCTCCGGCGGCGGCAACGATGTGTTCAGTTTTACCAACGGCCTCACCGGTGGCTCGGACGAGATTGTCGGCTTCGTGCCAGGCGCCGACACCGTAGACCTGCAAGGCTACGGCGCTGCCATCCCGACGGTGACGGTAAAGAACGGCAGCTCCTACGTCACTTTGGGCGATGGGACGCATTTGTTCTTCTACGGCATCACCGACCTGACGGCTGCTTCCTTCACGACTCTCTGAGTTTGGTGCCCCTAAAGCGGCTTCGGATGACTGGAAACGGCCCAGTGTCCGTCAGGCCGCTCTAGATCTTTGTTTTGGCGGGCATTTTTATCAGCCTTTGGCCACCTTGGACCGGCGTGGCAATTCCAGTCAGGCTGATAATGCCCTAAGCCTTTGTTTGAGGGCAGGTTTATCGGCGTGCCGACATGGGTATTGCCGATGCCGCCCTTAAGCAAACACTCAGAGTATCGCGCTAGGTATAGAGGCCAGCATCGAAAGATCTGTCCCACAAGGCTGACCGATGGAACCCATTACCCGTGTGATCTACTATAGCCGGAATTGCATCACCGGATCACCGGCCGATATCAGCTCGAGCATATTTCGGCTGCTTGCCCAGGCCCGGATCAGAAATGCCAAAAGCGGGCTCACCGGCGCCTTGATGTTCAACCTTGCCTGCTTCGCTCAGGTGCTTGAGGGAAGCAAAGACGTGGTTGAGCAAACCTATTGCCGAATCATGCTGGACAAGCGGCATAGCGACATCGTGCTGCTGGCGCGCGGCGTGGTGGAGCAGCGGTTCTTCCCACATTGGTCGATGGCCTATATCGGCCATGCGCCGGCGGAAGCCGACCAATTCGAGGACATTGCCCAGCAAACCGGGTTCGACCCGGTGGGCATGACAAGCGACGCCGTGTTACTGACCCTGCAAGGCCTGGTCGAGGGCACCGCCAAGCCTGCGCATATCGGAAACGCATGCGGCCGCTAATTAGTTGACACTGTCAACAAATTGCCGACATTTATCGGCATGGACGACATCATCGCATCAATCCGTGGGTTCAACCGCTTCTACACACAGTTCGTGGGCGCGCTGGATGGGCGGTTTCTGGGCAGCGATATCACGCTGGCGGAAGCGCGTCTGCTGTTCGAGATCAATCTTGCCGGCAACCCGGTAGCGGCCGATCTGCAGGCAACGCTTGGCATGGATGCGGGCTATCTCAGCCGGCTGATCGGCCGGTTGGAGGAGCGCGGCTGGATACAGCGCGACCGGGGCACCGGCGATGCGCGGCGCCGGCCGATCCGGCTTACGGCCGATGGCGCTGCCATTCAGCACGAGCTCGATACGCGCCAGCGCGACAAGATCGCCGCCCTGCTCACCCGGCTTTCGCCGCTGGAGCGGGCGGATCTGGTTGGGGCACTGGCGAAAGCGCGTGCGCTGCTCGATCCGGCGCCGCCCGGTTCGGTTTCGATCCGGGCCTTCCGCACCGGCGATATGGGGCTGATCGTTGCCCGCCAGGCGCTGCTCTACGCCCAGGAATATGGCTGGGGGCCGGGACTTGAGATCAACGAGGGCGAAGTGGCGGCCGCCTTCCTGCGCAATTTCAAGCCTGGCCGCGAGCAATGCTGGGTGGCAGAGCTGGATGGCGTGATGGCGGGCTCGATCTTTCTGACCGATGAAGGGGATGGGCTGGCGCGGCTGCGCCTGCTCTATGTGGAATCCGCCGCACGCGGTCGGGGGATTGGCAATCTGCTGGTAAAAACCTGCCTCGATTTCGCGCAAGACTGCGGCTACCAGGCAGTGACGCTATGGACCCATACGATTCTGGAGCGCGCGCGGCGCATTTATGCGGCGCATGGCTTTCATCTTGTCGAGACCGCGTTGCATCGGGTTTTCGGCACGCCGGTACAGGGAGAAATCTGGCGGCTCGATTTTCCGGTATAGGATCAAGCCAGGCCTTCGCCACCGGGGTGCCGGCGCTTGGCGGCGTCGGCGACCAGATTGCCATCGGCATGCGCCGGCATCTGAATGTCGGTGAGCAGCAGAGCGATCTCTCTGCGGGCGGCGATGGCAGGCGTTGCGTCCGTCCAGGGGTGACGAACGATTGGCGCATCAACAGCGTGTGACGTGGTGGGCGGCACAATCCGGTGGGGATTAGGCTGGGCGCGCCATGTCGAAGCGGCTGGCAGGGGCGATCGTGGCATAGGCGCTCGGGCCGCCCGCCCTGAGAATAATGCCGGCGCCGAACGTGTCGAATACGCCGTCGATCAGCAGGTGCTCGGCGATATGCACGCCGATCACTTCGCCGAGCACCAGCCAGGTTTCAACCTGATTGCCGGAAAAGCCTTTGAGCTGAACGATGTCGGCGACCTTGCACTCGAAATGCACCGGGCTTTCCGCCACCCTTGGTACAGAGACCAGGGTGGAGGCGATCGGCGTGAGGCCGGCCAGGGCAAATTCATCAGTGCCATAGGGAACGGTGGCGCTGGTGGCGTTCATCTGTCCGGCAGTGTCGCGGGTTGCGAGGTTCCAGACGAAATCGCCGGTTTCGCGCGCGTTGCGCAGCGTATCCTTCGCACCGTTGCTGGAGAATCCGATAATCGGCGGCTTGTAATTGAAGGCGTTGAAGAAACTGTAAGGTGCGAGATTGAGCCCACCCGATAGGCCGCGTGACGAAATCCAGCCGATCGGGCGCGGGCCGATAATGGCGTTGAACGGGTCATGGCTGAGCCCATGGCCCTGGGCGGGCTGATAAAAATGCGCGGTTCCGGTCACGGCAATCTCCAGGTGAGAGCTTGCCGCAAGGATCAGTATTTCCGCAGCAGCGCAACCAGCCTGCCCTGCACTTTTACCCGGTCAGGCGGCAGGAGCCGGGTTTCGTAGCGCGCATTGGCCGGCTCCAGCGCGATCGAGGCGCCGCGCCGGCGCAGGCGTTTGAGGGTGACTTCGGTCTCATCGATCAAGGCGACGATGATCTGCCCGGTTTCCGCGGTTTCGCCCTTGCGGATGATCACCGTGTCGCCGTCCAGTATGCCGGCATCGATCATCGAATCGCCGGCGACTTCCAGGGCGAAATGATCGCCATTGCCGAGCATGGCCATCGGCACTTCGATATGCACGCCTTCGTCACGCAGCGCCTCGATCGCCTGACCAGCGGCGATCCGGCCATAGAGGGGCAGTTGTACTGCGGCAGCTTCGGTGGCGGCGCGCACGCCGGGCAGCCGGTTGGTGAAGTCGCCACGGATGACATTGGGCGAGAAATTCGCCTGGGTGGCGGCCGATACCAGGGCCGGCGCGGCCTGTTTACCCGCATCGCGCCGTGCGTTGGCGGCCTGCGCCAGATTTTCCGGCAGGCGAACCACTTCCAGGGCCCGCGCGCGGTGATGGTGGCGGCGGAGGAAGCCGCGTTCCTCCAAGGCGGAGATCAGCCGGTGGATGCCGGATTTCGAACGGAGGGACAAAGCCTCCTTCATTTCCTCGAAACTCGGGGAAACGCCTGTCTCCTTCAAATGGCCATCGATATAACTGAGCAGTTCGTGCTGCTTGCGTGTCAACATGGCCTTGCTCTCATCACGGTTCCGCCCTCTGAGATGTTTCCGGTATGCTTGGGCGGGTGAACAAACCGGCAACCTAGGGGTTTGTTCTAATTTGGTTCCTGAGGTTGCGTCAATAACCACATGATGAAAAACGGGTTAAAGACCTAACAGATCCAGCCGAATGATCCGAACCCGCGCCGCTTCGGGCAAGGCAGGCGCATGGGGCGGCCGCAGGATGAGTGCATCCGCATCGGCCAGCACGGTCTGGAGCGCCGAATCCTGCCGTTCGAACGGAGTCGCGCGCAGATCTCCGTCCGGCGTTCGGGACAGGCGGGCGCGCAGATGGTCCGCGCGGTGGTCATTGGCCTTTAGCTTCGCGCCCAGCAGCGCCGATTCGGTGGGTGGCGCATCGGCTGGCATGCCGCTGAGGCGGGCGATCGCCGGGAGCAGAAAGAGGATGGCGCAGACAAAGGCGGAGACCGGATTACCGGGCAGGCCGAGCACCGGCATGTCGCCAAGGCGCCCAAATATCATCGGCTTGCCGGGCCGCATCGCGATCTTCCAGAAATCCAGGGTGAACCCGGATTGGCCCAAGCCTGCCTGGATGAGATCGTGGTCGCCGACGCTGGCCCCACCGGTGGTGAGCAGCAAATCGGCGCCGGCGGCAGCGGCGGCGGCGGCCTGAATGGCGGCGATGCTATCGCCGGCGACCGGCAGCATGATCGGATCGGCGCCGGCCGCGCGAACCAAAGCGGCGAGACAATGCGAATTGGAGCTGACAATTCCGCCGGCGCCGAGCTTTTCACCCGGCATGACGATTTCGTCGCCGGTGGCCAGGATGGCGATGCGCGGGCGGCGATGGACGGTCAGCCAGGGGTGGTTGGCGGCGGCGGCAAGGCCGATATCGCGGGCACCGAGCTTGCGGCCCGGCGTCAGCAGCATGTCATTCAGGGCGAAATCCTGGCCCTTGCGCCGGATGTGCTGGCCGGGGTTGGGCGCCTGGCCGACGACCACGGTCTCTGCTTCCGCCACCGCATCTTCCTGCAGCAGAACCGTGTCGGCGCCGGCGGGAATGACGCTGCCGGTGAACAGGCGCACGGCCTCGCCCCATTTGAGGATGCCATCGAAGGGGCGGCCGGCGGGGGCGGCGCCAACCACACGCAGCCTGGCGCCGATTGCCGCATCCGCCGCACGCAGGGCGTAGCCATCCATCGCCGAGACGTCTTCAGGCGGCTGGGTGAGGCGTGCGGCGATGCCGGCGCCGAGCACGCGGTTCCAGCCATCGGCAATCGCCACCAGCTCGACGCCAACCGGGGTGATCGCGGCGAGAATGCGGTCGCGCGCTTCCTCGACTCCGATCACGGCAGGAAACGCGCAGCCGGGTCGCCCGGACGACATCCCATGGCCGCCAAGGGGGCTGCCCCGAAGTTCATCCGGGCTGCAGCGTCGCTCGTACGGGCGTGCCGGGTGGCGGCGTTACGCATTCTCGAACCTGCCGGATTTGCCGCCATCCTTGAGCAGGACGCGGATCCCCTCGATGCGCATGGCGCGGTCGATGGCCTTGCACATGTCGTAGACGGTGAGGGCGGCGATGGAGGCGGCGGTGAGCGCCTCCATTTCCACGCCGGTGCGGCCGGTTGTGCGGATGGTGGCGCGGATCTCGATGGTATCGTCGCCGGATGCGGAGAGATCGAGGCTGACCGAGCTGATCGGCAGCGGATGGCAGAGCGGGATCAGCTCTGCCGTGCGCTTGGCTGCCATGATGCCGGCGAGCCTGGCGGTGCCCAGCACATCGCCCTTGCTGGCGGTGCCAGCCAGAATCACCGCCAGCGTGGCTGGCTGCATAACCACAAGCGCCGCTGCGGTGGCGATGCGGTCGGTGACCGGCTTGGCCGAGATATCGACCATGGTTGCCCGCCCTTCGGCGTCGAAATGGGTCAGATTGCTCACCCCAGCAACCCGCGTGTGGCGGCAGTGATGTCCGGCTGACGCAGCAGGCTTTCACCTACCAGCAGGCAATGGGCGCCGGTGGCCGCCAGGCGTTTGAGGTCCGCATGATCCTTGATGCCGCTCTCGGTGACCAGCATGCGCTCCGGCGAGACATGCGGGGCGAGCGCGATGGTGGTTTCGAGATCGGTCTTCAGGGTTTTCAGGTTGCGGTTATTGATGCCGATCAGCTTGGTTTGCAGCCCATGCGCGCGATCCAGCTCCTCGCGGTTATGCACCTCCACCAGCACATCGAGATCCAGGTTGCGGGCGATGCCCTCCAGCTCGATCGCCTGGGCATCGGTCAGGGCGGCCATGATCAGCAGGATGCAGTCCGCACCGATGGCGCGGCTCTCATAGACTTGCCAGGGGTCGAGGATGAAATCCTTGCGCAGCACCGGCAGCGGCACGGCGGCGCGGGCAGCTTCCAGATCGGCGTTGGAACCTTGGAAATGCGGGCCTTCGGTGAGCACTGAGAGGCAGACCGCACCGCCTGCCTGATAGGCACGCGCGATCTCGGCCGGATCGATGTCGCCGCGGATCAGGCCGCCGGACGGGGACGCACGTTTGATTTCGGCAATCAGGCCGCATTTGCCGGCCATAAGAGCGGTGGCAAGCGCATCGGCGAAGCCGCGCGGGCGGTCGCGCCGATGGGCGATGCGCGCCCGCAGCGCGGCGATGGACATGCCTGCCCGGCGGCGATCCACCTCGGCGGCGGTTGCGGCGCAAATCCGGCCTAGCGCATCGGATGCCGGGGCGTCGCTATCGGGGACGCCGCGATGGGAGGCCAAATGATCTTGCATCGTATCGGGCATGTGTCGGTCCAGAGGATGGCAGGGTGTGGGTTTAGATTGCGTGTCTCGTTTCCAGGGCGTCTCGCACTAATCTGTCGAGCACGTCCAGCGCCGCGCCGCGGTCCACCGATGCGGCGGCTTGCGCTGCACCATCGGGCAAATCGGCCGCTTTCCCGGCGATAATCAGCGCGGCGCCGGCGTTCAGCAGCACCGTGTCGCGATAGGCACCAGGGGCGCCTTGCAGCAACGCGCGGAGGGCAGCCGCGTTTTGCAGTGCATCGCCGCCGCGTATGGCCTCCACCGGGGCGCGGGAAAATCCGGCCTGTTCCGGGGTGATGGTGAAGCGGCGCAGGGCGCCATTATGCCATTCCGCGACCAGCGTTTCGCCCGCGAGCGTCAGCTCGTCCAGCCCCTGGCTATGCACCAGCCAGGCGCGCTCCGTGCCCAGGGCGCCGAGCGTTTCGGCCATCGGCGCGAGCCAGTTGGGATCATAGACGCCGGTGAGCTGACGTTTGACCCCGGCCGGATTCGACAGCGGGCCGAGCAGGTTGAAGATGGTGCGGAAGCCGATTTCGCTGCGCACCGCGGCGGCATGGCGCAAGGCCGGGTGGTGGCGGGGGGCGAACAGAAAGGCGATGCCGCGGTCGCGCAGCTGGCCAGCCAGGGACTCGATCGGCGCATCGGCATTCACCCCCAGGGCGGCGAGCACATCGGCGCCGCCGGCGCGGGAGGTGAGCGCGCGGTTGCCGTGCTTGGCCACCGTCACGCCGCAGGCGGCGACCACGAAGGCGGTGGCGGTGGAGACATTGAGGGTGCCGAACCCGTCACCGCCGGTGCCGCAGACGTCGATCGCACCTTCCGGCGCGTCGATACGGGTCATGCGGGCGCGCATGGCGCGGGTGGCGCCGGTGAGCTCGGCCAGGGTTTCGCCACGCAGATGCAGGGCGGTGAGCAAGGCGGCGATCTGCGCCTGGGTGGCGTCGCCATCCATGATGCTGGCGAAGGCGGCGTCGGCCGCGTCCACATCCAGCGTTTCTCCGGCGCCGAGATGTGCCAGCACCGGCTTCAGGCTGGGCATGGCGGCTCAGTCAAGGTCCGTGGTGGTGCGGGCGCCGCGGGCGATGGCGAGGAAATTCGCCAGCAATTCATGGCCGTATTCGCTGGCGATACTTTCTGGATGGAACTGCACGCCGAAGATCGGAAACATCTCGTGGCGCAGCCCCATGATCACCCCGTCTTCGGTGCGCGCGGTGACCTGCAGGGTGGTGGGGAAGGTTTCTGGGCGCAGGGTCAGGCTGTGATAGCGCGTGGCGCCGAACGGGGTGGGCAGGCCGGCAAAAACGTCGGTCCCCTCATGCAGCACCGGGCTGACCTTGCCGTGCATAGGCTTCGGCGCGCGCACCACCTCGCCGCCAAACACCTGGCCGATGGCCTGATGGCCGAGGCAGACGCCGAGGATGGGTATGCGACCGGCGGCGGCACGAATCAGGTCGCAGCAGATACCGGCCTCGTTCGGGCTGCACGGGCCGGGGGAAAGCACAATGGCCTCCGGGTCCAGCGCCAGGGCTTCATCGGGGGTCAGGGCGTCGTTGCGGCGGACGTCGCAGCTGGCACCCAGGTCACCGAGGAAATGGACCAGGTTGAAGGTGAAACTGTCGTAGTTATCGATCAGCAAGATCATGCCGCGTCTTATAGGCAACGCGGCATGGTTCGCTACCCCCGGTTATTTGGAGGCTGGCTTGGCGCCTGGCTTGCGGGCCTCTGCCTGGGGTTTTAGGAAGGATGCCGAGGCCGGGGCGGCTTTCTTGTCGGCTTTCGGTTTCTTGGCTTCGCGGTTGCCGTGCTGCTTGTCGCCTTTTCCCATGACCATTTCCTTTTTGCGTGTTTGTTCGGCCGGCGATGCGCTGTTGGCGCCGATATGGCCACTCTCCTGGCCACGGCCGACGATATCATGCGCGGGCGGCACGTCCAGCGGGCTTAGGTATCGTCGGCAAATCACTGCGTCGGCACGCAGACAAAGATGCCTTTTAAAACAAAGGCTAAGGGCCCGTTCGACCCGGCAACCCCGAGTCGGTTAATGTCGAACG
>Ga0116227_10007703_pt1 | contig 20840 bp, 20 predicted proteins | sample S1TSphgellanicum_FD_89693 | JGI IMG/M metagenome (GOLD analysis project Ga0116227, IMG submission 89693) | Host-associated microbial communities from peat moss isolated from Minnesota, USA - S1T2_Fb - Sphagnum magellanicum MG | ecosystem: Host-associated > Plants > Peat moss > Unclassified...
CACCCCTTCCCCCCCCCCTCCCCCCCCCCCCCCCACCCCCCCCTCGCCCGGCCTCTTTGCTTCCCCAACCGGACCACATTCACCCCACCCGGCCTTTCACAAAGAACAAATTGAGGTTTTGACGATTTATTTTCCGACAGTAGCAAAAACACAATTTCCTCACAAACCGCATGTCAAACAATTCTTCCGACAACTGACCGAAAGAAAAAAAAAAGGAAACGAACATGAGTAATCGGAATTTTGTTGGTGACTTTCTATGAATTATGCAAAAGGTCCGTAAAGTTCCGGCTCATAATTTTTTCCGGCTCATCAAGTTCCAGCCAAGTTCATCAAGCGATACGGGTTTTTTTTTAACCTCGGTTGCTGATTCTACATTTGTCTTGTTTGATCTCGTCCGTTCATTCATTGGTCTCTTTCTCGCCAGGGTTTTTTTTTTAACCTCGGTTGCCGATTCTACATTTGTCTTGTTTGATCTCGTCCATTGGTTGGTCTCTGTTTCTTTACCACGGGTAAAATTTGGGGATATATATATCGGCAATACCAAAATCGGGTCAGCACTCAATTTTTTGTCACATTGCCCGCATCCTGCGACCATACCCCCACCCACCACACGAGTCTAATTCAGTGCATGCCTATATATTGGAGGCAGTATTTTTTTCTGGGCTGCCCAGACATATCTTGTTGCTGCATTATTATGCATTGTGTTCCGTCCGTAATGGACACTTTAGGTGTCCATTACAGACCAAACACATGCATAAAAGGGTTCGGAATTTGGACCCCCTTTTTTTTCCTATGATCCCCCCCCCCTCCCCCCCCCCACCCTTTTTTGCAGTGCAAAATTTAGGAAATTTTATGTTGTAAATTCAATGAATGTTTTTGTAATAGAATTGCAAAAAAATAATTTCCCAATTTTATTTTTTTAAACCTTAATTTTGTTTTTTTAAGATTTCCATATATGGTTCAAGTAGGTAGCAAAAGATATACAAGGAATTTTTTTAATTAATTTTTAAAAAATTAATAAGAAAATTTGGCTAAAACAACTTATGGATGATTGTTACCTTGGCTACATCACAAATTTGGGGAAAAACACACACACACACACACACACACACACACTCTCTCTCTCTCTCTCAAGCCTTGTGCTTTAGAAACCTACTTGAAAGTGGTGGAATTTGGACAATTAGGGTTTGGGGGGTTCCATTGAATTTAGGACTTGGGGCATGATTTGTGGTCTAAAGAGTATCCAATTGGGGCAATCAACAAAGACCGAATAATAAAATAGGTATAGCACATATTGAGCTTGTGGCCATTACTTTGGATCTCTTCTACTACTTACCAAGCTTTTGGTTGCTTTCTACTACATTTCACCACAAATAAGTGTGGCTTTACACTTTTCTACTACATTACACTACAAATAAGTGAAGACAAGGAAGGAGGAAGTGGCCAGAGTGAGAGCCATCCCAATGGGTTGCCTCCCTTATGAGTCAGTTGTGGATGGACTTCAACTGAGTTAGCTATAGCATCTGATGAAACCCATTTTGGAAGAAGGTCCTATACATAGGTAGATGGGTAGGGAAATAAGTGAGTACTAAAGTAACTAGATGGCTTAGGGATACATACATACATACATACATACCTTAAAGGCTATTGTTACCAGTGTTGGTTGGCTATAGGATTTTAGACCTAATCATAGGATATGAATAAGACAAAATTAAAATTTTCTCTTCATATAAGGATATGCATTTGGATATTTCATCAAAAAAAATTATATCTTTGGTTGTACATTCATGAAATTTTTCATTAATTAACAAATATGCATTTGCCTTTTTTCCAAAATCATAGTAACTTGTTGATATGTGTAATGGTTAACAAGTTGAACATGTCAGTTCATGTGCAAATAATAATAATAATAATAATAATAATAATAAAGTCGCTTGTAGGGGAATCAAACCTTAGTTTTTTATAGAATTTTGCTCATAATGTAAGTTGCGTGCAAAAAACAAAGCAACATCCACACAAACAACAAACCACCCCAACACCCCCAACCTCACAAAATAAAAGCCCAAGAAACAAAAAAAACTTCTAACAACTTGTTGAACTCCAAAAAAAAAATCCACAAATCATCAAACCTGGCACATCAAATTAAAAAAAAAAGGGTCATTTGGTTAATTGAACAAGAACATCATGAAAAAAAATGGTTTAGGGCTTAGGTGAATTACCTAATCTTCATCAACTTGCAACTCTTCAAAGTATTCAACTTTTTCAATTAGTTCATAATTATTCTCAGTCAAACCAACTTCAACCTTCAAATAGTCTTTTAATTCCACATTTGGTGTGCAATTCATGCATAGGTCATCAAACGAATTGTTGATGATAGTGATAATTTGATCCAAAATTTGGTCTTGTAAACAATAATGTTTCATAGTTATCAAAACAATAACCAAGATGAACATTTTTTTCAATTTCAATTGAAACCTCGAAATCCCAATAACTTGTTTGGCAAGGAAGCCAACATTCAAAAATTGACCTTCATGGGTTTTCCACTAAGCAAGTGGATATGCACACATAAACAAAGGTATGGCCAACCTTTGAAATAAAGACAGTTCCCCAATAACAAATGCCCGTGAAGATTCTTCCACTGATGCCCTTACACCAAACATGTTGGTTTTTTCTTCTTCAACAAGAAGTCATCACCTAAAACAACCACTTGAGCTTGAATAGAAAAGTTTAACCCTTAGAAAATCATCATAAGAAATGGGATGACTTCTTTTATGTCATACTTAGATGTAATGCATTCCTACACCCCACATAATTCTCAACAACCCACAAGGATTTGTAATGGGGATCCAACATCAATGCCAACATATTATGAACCTAATAAGAATCAAATGTTTGCAAAAATTGTAGAAAGGGTTTGTCACCTTCACCACCTCCTAATATGTTTTTTGTTCAACATCTAGAGTTCAACATCAAATTTATCACATGTTTCACTCACATCAACAAGGGCATTTGGCTAAGATCCCATGGCCATAATCAAATTGATTACAATCATTAAAGCATTAAACTACAACATGCAATGGCCCACACTTGGGCCTTTGAAATTCACTATTGCAAATTTAATGTTTTTTTGCCTACCATCACATAACAAAATTGTTGTTTTGAATTACAATTTTTTTCAAACATGATTGTCATGTTAGCAAACCTTGTTTTGACATGAGTTTTCAACTTTCGAAGTTGTTGCCCACTATCCATGCATGCCCTCTCCCATTCTTGCTTCCTTTTCCCCGATTTCTTTATCCATGTAATCGTTTTTTGTAATCCAACTTGAACATCTTTCACATTCACTAGGCTATCTTCAAGGCTATCTATATATGAATGTATATATATGTATAAAAATGTAATATTCACCAAGCTATCTTCAAAGGCTCACAATCAACAATAGATTGCAATGTCATAACCATGGATCCCAAATTACTAATACCATCTTTCACAAAGGTAAGAACATAAAGGATTAGTCCAAGTTTTTCCAACAAACCATAGAATTACAAATCCATGATAGTTTTTTGAATTTCAATCAATCCTATAATAGCATGTCATGGGATCAAGTTTTCATCCAAATAATTAGTCATAATGTAAAAGTACCTACCCCACATGTGGACATCTAAAGATCAAACTTTGGAGAAATTGTGGTTGTAGTTTCAAAATTAGGCAACACATGCAAATCCATGGTCTTTTGGACCATTTTAGTCGACACATGTTCCACAAGATTTGAATTAAAGGAAAATTGACACAAGCACATTGGTGAAAAATTAACCTCCACAGTTAAATGTTTTGCATGTCAACAAAAGCTTATATCCTTTGTTGATGTAACTTAGACCAAATATATTAAAAACCATTGTTGTGTTTCATCAAAATGTAATTTGTAAAGATTTGTTGAACTGAAAATGTTGTGATTGTAGACCCAAATAATGCAACCTTTTTTTTGTTTAACTATTGATTATCATCTATTTCAAAATGTTTTGCTACAAAAATGCCAATTAGTTTTTTTTTTTTTTTTTTGCAAGCAAACAAGCATGTGCAACATTAATATGCATTTGAACATGGGAGTAGTGTTGTTCGTTTTATTATATTTGATGATTCCTTTATGCAAGACAATTTTTTTATTAAGAATGTTACCAACTTCTTATGAAATCAATCTATAGATGATGTAACACATTTGTGGGTTCTTGAGATCAACATGAAAATTGTTGTTAATTACAAATAACCTTAAGCAAATTGAGTTTGTGTTGTCTGGTTTCCATTTATGAGCTTGAATTACAACAACTACAAGATTAAATTCATCATTCTTTACAAGGTTGTTGTCACATTGCACCTATGGATGTTTTCAACATCTAACAAGTTGGCTATTGGGTTCTTACTCAACCCATGAATATTCTCATCAACACCACCACATTTTCAAGAACCACAACCTCATTCGCTTTTGTCATGGAATTTTTTTAGTAAAAAATAAAAAAGAAGCAATATCAAAGTTTTAAAAAATGATAATATACTTAAGAAAAAACAATAATAGACTCAAGAGAAATGATAGACACACATGATAGACCAAATTAGAGGGGAAAAAAAGGTTGAAAGTTTTTTAAAAAACAAAGGAAGAATTAGGTTTTGTGGACATTTACAAATTGATTAAACATTGGAAACAAAAGCCCGTTTTTCACCAATTCCTCCAATTGCAAAAGCAAATTGCAACATTGAATGTTTGTAACATTTAAATGAAGTTCAACATTTGGCCTTGGCATTCTTGATAAAGTTGCAAGTGACTAGAAAACAATAATAAGAGCTATATTTGACACTCTTAAGGGTAGATGCAAGCTATGTTGGTTCACTTTTGTGATGAAATGTTGTTTTTTCCCTAAGTACCCTTTATTCAAATGCATATAGTGATTAATATATCTTTAGATCTATTAATTGAGACTTGGATCTCATTATTTCATTATGAAAAAAATTGTGTGGTTATTTATTGATAAAAAATTTCATTTATTAGTGGTAATGGACTTTTGAAATAAAAATAATGGATTAGTCGTCTAATTGGAACATCACAAAATAGAAAAAAAAAAATATTGATTCACATTCCAAATTTGTTATTGGGATTCAATATATAATGTAGTATAAGATGATAAACTCATATGAAAAATATTTTCTTTGAAAACCTTAATTTTTTAATAGGTAGGGACTTTTGAATGGTTAAAATTTGACCATATTTTCACAAGTCCATATGAATTGCAAATTTTATTTTATTTTTCAAAAAATTTATCCCAAAAGCATATTTTTTGAAAATTTTAGATGAGGCATTATTTTTATGGACTTTGTGGGTTTTCCTTTTAGGACTTCCAAATTTAAAAATGACATCAACTACATTAAATACAAAATTTCACATAGATTTGGGAAGGTTTGTAGGGGATTAAACATGTATTATTTAAAGATTTGAATAATAACATTTAAAAAAGTAACAACCATGTCCATTTGAATCATTTTAAAGAATATTGTATGGACTTATAAAGAGTGTAGAAACTACCGAAAATGAGCCCCTTAAGTGTGCATCCACCCTTCAAATAGTTGTAAGCAATTGGAAAACAAAAATAGGAGTTGATAAACTAACCTTGGCACTCTTGAGAAACTTGCAAGTGATCAGAAATCAAATATTGGAAAAAAAAAAAACAAGAAGTTCAAGCAACCTATGAGCAAAAATTAAAAAAAAGAAAAATGAACAAGAAGCTCTTGGTCACCATGAAAGCTCAACTTAAAAGCTTGGACAAATTGCTAAAAAAAGGGGAAAAAGACATGGAAATGAAAAAAAGGGGAAAAACCTTCACCTCCTTATTAAGGCACACCAAATTTTGGACGCATTCAATAAAACCCTAAACCCTAAAGCTCACACAAAACACCTAATATGACAACGTTTAGAACTTTTCACCATTTGAAGTTTTCATAAGTTCTACAAAGCATTCTTCGTCGGTGACTCAAAGCAAAACGTTTAATTTCTCAAAGTATAAAAACACACTTTAAATTGCTTACATTGGATTTCAAAGAAAACACATTTGAACCCACTCATTGCACTTTGCATTCACCATTTACACTTTGCACTCAACATTTTCACACCTCACACCATTAAAGCAACCTCAATAACAACATTGCCATTGTTGTTTTCAACTTTTAGTTTTGAGTCTTAAACTTAAACCCTAAAAATTAATCGTGCATCATTTAACTTAAACCTTAACCCTAAAAAGATGATCCAGATCCAAACCTAAATATGAATATGATAATCATAATAATCACCATCCATCATTGAATATCATTCGTACCATCCATAATCATCACAATCCATTAACTGCCCTAAACAATTATCAATATGATAAATATATAATATGTTAATGTCCAATCCATATATGAGTAGGATAAGGATATAAATTTAATCAACAATTGCCAGTTGTGAATAGGGTTGGTTATAAAAATTGACACAAAATCCAAATATGCATTTATGCATATCCAACTATTATACATATTGATAATCAAGAGAAAATTTATAACCAACCAACATTTGTTTAGACTTGCCAAATCTACATGGACTTGGAACTAGCCAATAATTAGACTCAACAACTTTACATCAACTTGGTTTTAGAACCAAATGTGATGGGTTTAGATGGACCTAAATCAATTAAAAGTTAAAATAAGTGAATTTGAAGGGTTTTTTTATAAAATCCAGGTCATGGGGTTAATTAGGTAGTGATTAAAGTCCTAAGTTTAGATAAGGTTTAAGGTTTTTAAGTTCTAGGTCCTAGCTTTCGATGACTAAATTCTAAAGCTTTAAATCTTAGCCCTAAGTTTTAATATTATAAAAACAACCTTTATTGTAGAACTAAATTGACCTTTATAGAAATATTTTGTGATATTACTTATGTTGTTTCCTCTTATTGTTTTTGGGAATGTTGGGAACCCATTGGGAAATTAAAGGAATTCAATATGAATACCATGGGAACCTTTTGGGAACTTTGTGGGAATAAAAAAATCCCAAAAAAAAATTCATCACAAATTTAACATCTCACAACTTAGTAATGGAAATCATGAAAAATTCATTTATTCATAAATCATATGTTTCAAACATTGATTGATTTGCCCCCAAACTCTTTAAGAAACCCAAACATGGGTCCCAAAGTGAAATAATGAAAAAAAATAAAATTGGGGCACACTCCCTAACTCGCAACACTTTGGGGGTAAAAGGCCATGCTAAAACTTCGGGATGGGATTAAAATGAACTCACAAGTGAGAATTCAAGATGAGATCAACTTGCACAACCAATAAAAGAAGGTGGTTAGTGCAAGTTGAATGAAAGTGGTGCAATAGACTTAGTAGGGACAATTTCAAACACAAGTTTTACATGGGCCACAACCTTTGGGAGGAGGCACCACTCCCCTCCCTATAGTATACTTCATGCCTTTGCATGGGGGCTACATGCAAATGTCACTTTTCATCGGAATTCCCAAGTGGGAGTCCCAAAACTGGGATTCTTGTTATCCTAAAACTTTGGACGTTCATATTTTTTTCAAATCAAGTTTTTTTTAAAAAAAAATGAGAGGGCAATATCTTATAGCCCTTAAAAAAATCTTTTCAATGGTGTATAGCTTGCCCTAATCAGAATTCATTTGATCCCTGCTTTCAAGGGGTTTGTGATTGGGAATCAAATTGGAAATTTGATTCTTGCCCTTTCTTTTGATCATAACTCATGTAAATCAAGTTTAAATGAACAATGTGAGGCCGCTTTTTAAGCATCTATGTTTCAAGACCTTTCTAATGGTGTCATGGGGTCTAAATTTGGTGTTTTTTTCCCTTTCCAACTAAGGCTCTAAACATTTGTGATTCTTGCACTAATGTAACTCCCAAAGTGGGAATGCGCTTGAGAGTCATTGGGCTCCATCCCTTGCACTCTCTCCCATTTGTGAAAGTGTGTTTCACACCTACACATAGTCTTGGCCTCATGGGCCTTTGCACTTCACATTTTGTTGCGAACCCAATGTTAGGGTTGTGACAACTACCATTTACTTGCCTTTTTATGACCTACATAGACCTATTTAATATTTAGCTACTTACTTGCCTTGAATAATAATCCAAAAATAGGTAAAAATTTGATTAATTTAACGTTCCATTGTCAATAAATCAAAATGAGTCAAATAGTCTCTCATTTTGCTAGTCCAAAAGACCACTTAATCATAGCAAATGTGTCTAAATCAACTTGTATATACTGGCATGATGGTTTTTTTATGCATATTCAAATTGGGTCTTTTTTAATTTGATTATGCAATGAAATAAACTTGTCTTTGTAATAATGATTGATTTTGCATCTACATGCAAGGTGGAATTTGATTTGATGGCAAAACGAAAAGTTTAATTTGAAGATCAAGTCAAGGACAAAGATTTCTAGGACCTACAAGATTCCTTTCGATCTCACAATTTTCTTATGTGTAGGTAGTTGTCCATGCTCCATGTTAGGTTGAAGATGATGGATTGAACCATCTATCCATGTGGTAGGTTTTGGGCAATTCTTCCGTGATTCCACACTATGAAGGTGCCAACTACATGAAATTTCAAAATGTTGTTTGGAAAAGGCTTGTGCCTTTTGCTTGTATTATATGTTTGACTTCATTCATCTTAGGCCTTGGTGTCTTGCTTGCTAGTTTGTTGTTGTGTTATTTTTTTTTTACTATTTCTTGTTCATATTTGCGTCTATTGTGTTTTTAATGTTATGTGTTTGTGTTTATAAAATGTTTTTAGTGTTATGTGTCTATTGTGCTCTTGTTTGTTTTTAGTGTTATGTGCCTATTTTGTCTTTAGTGTCTTGTTTCTATCGTGTTTTCAATGTCTTGTGTTTGTTGTGTCTTTCATGTCTTGTCAATTATGTGTAGCCTAACATTGATAAAAAAATCCAAAAAAATCAATAATTTTTTGAGTTTATTTGAACTCACCAAAAGATGATGGGTTTTGCTTTTGTTTCTTGGTATTGTAGTCATGCGTCTTCAATGTATTTGATTTTATGTTGATTTTTCTTGGAAGTTCATAATGTATTGGAAGTTTGTTGTGCTTGATGCATCTTGGAATGTGCCTTGAAATTGTGCTTTGTCTTGGAAGTATGATGTGAGTGTTGTGTTTTCCATGGCTTATGTGTTTTACATGTGGTTTTTATGGTTTATACATCATATGTATTATGTATATATGTAATATGTTTTGAGTGTTTTATGTCTTGTGAATTATGAATATTTGTGTTTTATTCTTCAATTTGTAGTTTCTTGGTAGTTTTTATGGATGCGAGTGAAAAGCCAAATGGAAGATGGAACAAAGGAGGAATTGCCTAAACCTTAAAACCATCAAACATAACATAAATCTTTCATTCTAATTCACCATTTGGGTTAACCTTTGAATTTAAAATAGTACATGTGTGTAGTCAAATTTCCACAAAACTTTCATAAAAATTCTTTCTAATCTTGAAGTTTCATCATGATCATCACTTCTAAGGTTGTTATTTGCTGGTAAATGTGTAATATGCAAACTTCACCTTCAAATTTCAAAACTTATAAATTCGCTTTGCTTCCAAAATGCAAAGAATTATGCTTTATATGACATGATTTGTTTTTCATAAGGGGTTTGTCAAATACTTTGGTAAAAGAACTTGTGTATAGCTATCTAGGTTTTTGTTAAGGAATCGAGATGTGTACATGGTTAATCACATTTCCAAACTCTCACCCCCGTTTCATAATTGCCCCCATCACTAGGTTTTAAAAATTTAGACCTAGGTGAATCTTTAAAACTTAAAAAATTCAAACAACTGAACCTTGATTTTTTTTCAAAAATTATTTACAAAAATGACCCTTTTAAAATTTATTATTGAGCCCATTATCACCTTACATAGATGCAAAAACCTTGCCATTGTTAAGGAGTAGGCATTAGTATCATCCCCCTTCTAGACCTCATGATAATGTTGACCCAATGCCTTACCTTGGGTAAAGCCCAAAGGTCGAGACATTCCCACATGTAAGGGTAGGACTTGACATCACTTGAATTTGCACATTAACATGTCATGCATTGGCATTACTCACCCATGTTTACCTTTTTTTCCCCCCCTTATTTATTTTTTAAAAAAATCATTACATATAAATGATCCATGTTTTTATTTTCCTCTTAATTATTTAGGAAGTAAGTAATTTATCACAAAAAAATTGAATCCTTAGCAATATTTATTTTTCTCTCAAATTGTTTGGCAATAAGCAACATGTAAAACTAGCTACGATAATGCATAACATTGGCTTCATTGTTGTTCACAACGAACTCGTGTTGGTTTGCCTTATTCAAGCACATTTTGACCAATATTTGACAATGGATTGTTGAATTGGTTCTTGTGTACTACAATATTGATAATATATGAAAGTTTATTATTACTTAACAAAGCACAAAACTTGCAACCATGCCAAAGATTGTATAAAAATGAAACAAAATGAAACACGCAACAAATTAATTAGAATGGATCTTTGAAAATATCAAATCATTTGCCACCCTTTATTTATTTGTCAACTTTCAAGTTCAAGTTGTTTATGCTAGTTCTAACATAGTTGTTAGCAACATTGATGATATGCTTGAATGTTGAAGATCACCAATTTTGCACTATGATGTCCAAGCTACCTTTCGCATTAAGGTGTTGTAGACCCAAGTGAATTCATGGTCCTTGCCTTATAGACACGGCTCAATAAATTGAGTCAATAAACAACACTGACTCACTCTACGATTTGATTAGTTGTTGAATGCAAAGCAATTGTCAATCTTCTGTTGTTTGAACTTTGCTGATGCATCCTTGACACCACATACCAATTGCCCTGCCATTTTTCTTGTCCACAAGACTTTGGAGTGATTTCCAAAATGATCATCCCCTTGTTTGTGGTGCAAACTTCCATACACTCAATTTTGTGTTCACTTTGGAACTTGGGATGTACGTCCACTCTCAAGAAACCAGTGGAAAATTGGGACGTTTGAGAGAAGTCATGAATTCAAAAAAAGGTTCAATACCCAAGTGGGTGGGTTAGGTAGAAACTAGCAACATGAGTCCAACTTCCTTGGGAGCAAGCCTTCCCCTATGCTTCAAAGACATTGTGTGTCAAGCAAAAGAGGTAATAGGGAAACCCCATTGACTCACTAAAACTCCTTGTCCTTCTAGATGATGCTACATATACTAAAACAAAGAATTGGCCTTGCCCACAACTTCGATTTGAAGCCTTGGTGTCCTTCAAAGGGGGCAGGGAATTCTTCAAATTTCAATTTGAAAAAAAATTCCTTCCTAAAATTAATTCATACATGTCTATGCTTAGTGTGAATAAGATCACCTTGGTCATGATGTTGACCAGTGCACAAGAGAGAGAGATACCTGGAAAACAACACATTTGTGTACCAGCAGTTATCTCCATCAGCTGCATTCTTTTATGCTGCAATGACAATAGGATCACATAACCCAAATGAGAAAGACCATAAACAAGAACATCCCGCACATGAAGAAGAGAAGAAGTCAAGTTAGGCAATTTGTTTGCCAACTCTGTGAGTAGAGTCTACCAGCTCTCATGTTAACATTATCAGTAGAGGCCAAGGTGTGCTCCAAAGCAGCTTCAGCAGATCCAAGTATATGCTCTGTATCCCATAGACTGACATCCATTAGCACACTGCTGTCCTTAAGCTGTGCTGCTAACACCACCATCTCATCTGTGAGACCCTCCTGCAGCTCCCTGTATTTTTGCACAGCTGCCAGTGTGCTGCATCCACTCTGCCTATCTCACTACTCTGCTTTGTACTGCCATCTTTGCCCCATAGTCTCCTTCTCAATGTTTGTGACATGACTTTTTGTGAAGGAGACACACTTTTACTGGGTTCAAGGCTGCTTTGTCCAGGTAACAGCTTGGGTTTAGGGTTTAGGGTTTGCTTGGCCTGCCCATTCCAGTCAACTGGAGCTTGAACAACAGCAATCACAGCTCTCTTTGCATCCATCTCGTCAAGCACCAGCACTCTGTCCTTGAGTTTGTGGGCCACAAGCTCAATCTGCCAAGCATACTCTTTAGAGTTTGCAGCAGAGATGGATGCAAATCTTGGTGTGCAGCATCACCTGTCAATGTGCTTAGCAAATCCTGCATGGTGCTCACATAGTGCACCAGCTTGACGTCATTTGTCTGGTGAACTTGTGCTGCCAATAGCCTCCTCAACCAGAGCTCCACCTTACTCATTCCCATACTCAGCCCCATACAAGTCTGCTGCTGCTACTGCTGCTCTTACACCTTGTGTTTGGTCCCTTTAGGCTTTCTTGTTTCTTCTCACCTGCATCCTCCTGCACCATTGTTCATCATCACCCTGTAAACCTCAATTCCCTTCAGTCACACAATATCATATTTTCCTTCTTCCACACATCAAAGCAAAGCTGTGCTGCAGACTTTAGAACCACAATTTGAGCACAAAAGAGAAACACCCTTGACTCCAAACAGAAATGTGAACTCATGTGAAAATCTTTGGGAAATCGTTGGAAGTAGGACAGCATTGTCTATTGGAACCTACTGAAATAAATCCATGAGACTAGGTAGAGGTGAGATTCAGAGACTGGGTCTTGAGTCTGAGTCACTAAGGGTTTAGGGACCAGCCCTAAAACCTCTACCCCATGCATGTAGAGAAACATGCAGTCTCATTTATCTACCAGGCAATCTCTTGAGGAAAGAGGCGAAGATTTGGGATCAGTGGGATTAGCACCCAAAACAAAATGGTGGGTGAAACATCAGAGTTTTGTACCTGCACAACAACAAACAGAGCACCAAACTTTTTTCTTCATCAGCAAGAAAGAAATGTCTGTAAGGTTGGTTGATTGCAGAGAAAAATATCACACAACACCCACTTTGAAGGTAACAATAACACAACAGCAAGTAAGTGAGGCAGTCATGAATGACCTTCTGAAAAAACCAACCTCTAAAGGAGACATTCTGAAGAAGAAAACCCTAGCAAAATCTTCCAATGTGCCTTTGACCGATCGTAGCCCCTGGGAAGATGGCAGGAACTTCTCCTCCGGGATTGGTAATTCATCTTCTCATCTGCAGAACAGAAACCCAACACACCCATCATCAAAATCTCTGCAACAAAACCTCTAGACACATAACTAAATATTAGGGTGTTTTTAGGGTTTGGGGGATCTCTGCGTCTTAAGGCTCTTAGAAGGGCGTCTTCTTCTTCTTCTTGCTACCAGAAGAAGAATCTTTTGACACTTGGGGATGGGGGAATGGTAGAAGAACAGCTGTCTGCTTGCTCTATATTATTTGAAGAAGACCCAGGCATCACCACCACAAGTAGAAGGAGCTGCAGCAAGAGAGTGAGGTTTTGACAAAAACCCAGGTATGTGAGAACTGTGGTGATTGAGAGTTTTTTCTTGAATGTGATCATGATCGCTGGTATGTATGTATGTCTAGAGTTGGAAAGAACGAAAAAGCCTTGCCTGTTCTGTTTTGTAACCTTTTTCAGTCTGCTTTCTTGACAGCCTCCTATTCTTCTTGGGTTTGAGAAACAAAACTTTGCTTTTGTTGCTTGCTAGTAGTAGTACCATTGAAGAATCTGTGCATTCAGTCTGTCTACAACGGCAGAGCAGATCTAGGGTCATTCATTCTAGCCCCTTTTTTTTCCCTTTCTTCCCAGGCCACCCACCACCAGAGGTGAAAACCTTAAGTAGTTACTGAATGCTGCAGCTTCTTCTTCTCTCACATTGTATGCATTGCATGCATGCAGGCTGAATGGGTGAACATGATTTGCAAGTATCTCTGGACACAGTTCGTGACAAGAATGTGATGCAGCTGAAGAAGCTCAACTGTGCCATCTTCCCTGTCACATACCAAGATAAGTTTTACACCGATGCTCTCACCTCCGGAGACTTCACTAAGCTTGGTAAATTATCCTCTCAATTCCAAAAGTTTTGTTTTTTCTTCTTGGGTCTTTCTGTTGGGTCTTCTCTTTTTTGATGCAAATGGTGAACAGTGGATTGCTTGAAACTCTCCAGCATATTACAGCGACATAGTTATGTGTCGGGGTCAATTGCTTGCTGACTGGAGATGAGGGATGGGCTGCTGATTGTGAATGGTGGATTTGCTTGAAACTTTCCAGCATATTACAATGACATATGTGTCGGTTCGATTGCTTGCCGATTGGAGAAGAGGGATGGTGGTGGGGTGCAGCTCTATATCATGACTTTGGGGGTTCTTGCACCCTACCGGAGGCTCGGGATTGGTATGGCCAACCAATTCTCTTCTTGTCATCATCATCTCAGGACTATGACTTTACACTCCCAAGTAGTATTTTGTTGATTGAATATGAACACTATTGTACCCACAGGTTTGTGTTAGAATATTGTTGCAAATTTAGAGATTGTAGATGATGGATTTGTTTCTTTCATATTCTTCCTGTAAGCTCATTCAGTTTTGTGGCTTTTGGTAGAAAAAAAATTCATATAGTTTTTCCTTGTTAAGGTCTGCTTCTTCTTAGTACAAGCTCCATTTTACATTTATTTATTTAGCGCTGAGGGTTTCAATGTGGTATGCATAGATATAGGTCAACCACAACTAACTACACAATTTTAATTTAACTCATCTTTTTATTCCTCATTTGTGGTTGTTGTGCAGGCACAAAGTTATTGAAGCATGTGTTAGATCTGTGTGAGCAGGACCAGAGCATTTTGGATGTTTATTTACATGTCCAGATTAACAACAACGAGGCTATCGAGTTCTACCGAAAGTTTGGGTTTGACATTACTGACACGATTAGAAACTATTACAAGCGCATCGACCCTCCTCACTGCCATGTCTTGTCTAAACATTTAGTGCCAGCAGGAAAGCCAAAGTGACCTCATGATAACAACCAAAACAATATATTTTTCCCACATATATCTCCATGTTTTTGTGTGGATTTGTGTTTGTAGCTTTGACTAAAACTGCTCATGAGTTTTTTGGATAGGGAGGGAGTAAACTACTGAAGGTGTGAATTTCATCCAAATAGTTGGAAGAGATAAACTTCATGATATCTTGAACTGATGATGGTACCACCCACTTTCTGCATTAAAAGTGCAAATTTTGAACAGAAACCCTTTTTCTTGACTTGCCTTTGGGTCCTAGTTTGACCCTCTACTATATTTTGAGTGTAACCGGAAAGTGAGCAAAATTGGGTATCATTTAATTAAACTGGGTTTCAGTTCAGAGGATTTGTAGGATTTTATTCTGACAAGGCTTCATTTAATGAAGAATGCGAGTGATGATGGTGAAGGCATTTGTGAAGCAAATCCAAAACTGGGAGAGAAACTCTTATGAAGACCAATTTTGACTTGAACTTGGAACTGATGTGTGATGTGTGGAAGAATGTTATTCACACATTTGATCATTCTTTGAAAGTTTTGCAAAATAGCCAGCAAATCACCCCAACACAATTATCTATTCACAAGGATATTTCTTAATCATGTATGTACATAGAGCTAGAAGGCTTAATTCTTGCAATCCTTTTAGTTGCAGATCCATTCTGAATTTTGTTTGCTATGTAGTACATCAGTCAGTACCTTTTACAGGGTAAGGATGCATTTTTCTATCATGGGGCATGATGAGGATGCTGAATGCTACTACTGTCATGGTGTGCTTGCTGTGAGAGGGAATGATGGGTCAGATCAGGTCTGTCTTGTACCTGTGTCAGATGCGCTGTGAAAGCCTCAGGCTTTTGGGACTGATGGTGCTGCTTGGGACTAATGGTTCTTCTATTTGTTTGACACAATTTTTTCTCTGGCCATAGAATATTTATCTGCAGTTATGTGGAGCTCTCAAAGAGTAACCCAATTTGACGTCTGGCCAGTTAGTCACTAAGGGTATGTCCCTTGATGCCTCCAATCACCTCACAGAAAGAGAGAAAATGAAATTTACAAAGATGATTCCAATCCAAATTTTTCTCAAATTTTTCTCAGCTATGTCTCTTTTTGCACATTAATTTCAGATGGTTAAAAGCTCTTTGGAGGATACAATGCGGCGTTTTCTCACAAGAGGCTAAAGAGGTATGACCACATCCTAGAGTTCAACCCTGAAAATACTCTTCACAAGTTAGGCAGTACTCTCTACAACATTGATACTCAACATTTGCCCAGTCTTTTATGGATATTTCTTGGCATCCACCAACATGAATGGTACAATCCTTTCAAATGTGCACAAGCTGAGGAGACTTTCAAAACTGTAAAATCCCAAATTGTCTTTAGTCTACTAACAGACTTAGTGAGGCCACTGCACCACTTAGATACTCTGGCTGCAATCCTCAATGTGCACAATGGGTTCGTTCTGATATACTAAATTTTGACTCTAGAACTCATCTCTTTTCCTACATAAATCTACTTGCTGTCTGTAAAATCAGCATCGATAACATCATCGCCTCCAGGTGCAGCACCGTTACTACCCTCAGTTGGTCCAGTTTCTCCAGGTGCTGGCCCACCAGCACCTCCTTGACTGTACAGAGATTGGCCTATTTGCATAACTTCCTCATTGAGAGCTGCTAATGCATCCTTGATGGTTTGTGTTGAACCACCTGCGACGGCATCCTTCACCTCCTTCAACTTTGCTTCCACTTTCTCCTTTACTGCAGCTGGTATCTTCTCACCCAACTCCTTCAACTGCTTCTCAGTTTGGTAGATTGTTGAGTCTGCTTGATTCTTTATATCCACTGCTTCCCTCTTTTCCTTATCCTCCTGCCCAAACTTCTCAGCTTCCCTTACCATTCTCTCAACCTTCAAAAACACCCACAACACAACACAATTATAAAGATGCAGACACTTCATGACGATGGATTCATAAGTTTGAATCTTCTCCAGAGTACCATTACTGCAGAAGAGCATTTTTTGAGGCATAAACCATGCAACAAGTTCAGAATAAGATATGCAGAAAACTATTCAACAGAAGAGGAAAATATAATGAATTCCCCACAGTACATTTCAGAGGGCCATCAGCACTGGACATACCTCATCTTTGGGCAAAGTGCTGGCACCCGTGATAGTGATATCTTGCTTCTTTCCAGTACCCTTGTCCTGGGCACTCACAGACAAGATGCCATTGGCATCAATGTCAAACCGGACCTCAATCTGAGGCACACCTCTAGGAGCTGGCGGAATTCCATCTAGGCGGAAGCTTCCAACAGACCTGTTGTCCCTCACAAATTCTCGCTCCCCTTGCAAAACATTGATCTCAACACTTGTTTGGCCATCAGCAGCTGTGGAGAAAACTTCTGATTTGGATGTGGGCAATGTAGTATTCCTGGGAATGATTTTCGTCATCACACCTCCCAAGGTTTCCAACCCAAGTGACAATGGTGTCACATCCAAAAGCACAATATCACTGACCTCACCGGCCAGCACACCAGCCTGTACCAGACAGAAAAAAGTTGTCAAGAATGCCTTCCCTGAACTAGTCACATGTCACGGGGGGCCTAAAAAATACTACTTCTGGGAAAGGATTGAGCTCCTGGAGGTTACCATTAACAGCTCAACCACAGGGACATATTGCATGAGATGCCTTAAGCATCTCAAACCTACACTTCAAAACCATAATCTAAGAAAAAATGCCTGCACAGAAATACCATAGGAAAAAGAAAATTCCAACAAAAATAAATGCACAATGAGCAGGTGAAACTACAAACCTGAACAGCAGCTCCTAGAGCAACAACTTCATCTGGATTTACAGTGACATTAGGGTCCTTCCCAGTTAACTTCTTCACGAGTTCTTGCACAGCTGGTATTCTGGTGGAACCTCCAACAAGAATGACCTCATTGATATCCTTAAATGACAGCTTTGCATCCCTCAAGGCATTCTCAACAGGAGTCCGACAACTGCATCAGGATACAAAATATCTTTAAATATACTCCTTTAAAAGCCTCCAGTACAAAAACCAGGAGACCTCAATTGTACTCATACCAGATGTATTGCAAACAAACAAATAACAAATTTACTGTTCACAACAGAGGAATCCTGGGAAGAATGTACACCATCACAATAGTAATAATAAAAGGTACATAGACAAAATACCGATCAAGCAGATCAGAACACAGCTCCTCAAACTTAGCTCGTGTCAAATTTGTATCAATGTGCTTGGGCCCATCTGCAGTTGCAGTAATGAAGGGCAAGCTGCAGAGAAGAATTCAAGCCAAAATAACCATCAGCAGGGAGGCTCCCTAACAATCTCAGTCCCAGCATTTTACTTACACACACCATAAGAACAATCTGCCAGACACTAATGTAAATTCTTCTCCAACAAGGCACAAACAGAAGCATTCTGTCAATATCACAAGAATAAATCCCAGGATGTAATTGTACAACATCCACTTCTACTTCCAACAAACAACGGCACTCACCTAATACTGGTCTGAGACAGTGATGACAATTCCATCTTGGCTTTCTCTGCAGTTTCAGTCAACCGTTGTAAAGCTTGCTTATCCTTCAATAGGTCAACACCCTCTTGCTTCTTGAAATCATTTGCCAGCCAGTCCACAATACGCTGCAACAAATGAGAGTTCTCTATTAGGCAAAACTATTTCTTGCAAGAACACCAGAGCGTTTCAATTGCCAAAAGGGAAAAATGCTCATACATCACACAACCTGAATAGAACTTGCGTACAAATCTTCCAAAGACAAAAAAGTGTGCTTGCACACAACTCCTAATTCACAGCTGTAGTGAACCCTGAAAACCACATACCTTATCAAAATCATCTCCTCCGAGATGGGTGTCACCCGAGGTTGAAAGCACTTCAAAGACTCCATCACCAACCTCCAATACTGTTATTCACAATCAACCCCAGCTATAAGTGTCAATGGGAAAAATCCACCAAAACCCGACAAACAATGAGCAACAATGGAGCAAATTTTTCCATAACTGTGAAGTGGCAAAAGTAACCCACTTGTGCATGCTTGCAAGCTGGTAACATGACAGGCAGGTGGGTTTGCAAACAATTCACTATATCTAGAGGTTTTTTGGCCTGCTGCAAAGCTGAATGAAGTTTCTGGGTCAGCTGTGAAGGCTGAATGAGGTTTCGGGTCTGCTGCAAAGCTGAATAAGGTTTGTGGGTCTGCTGCACAGCTGAATGAGGTTTGTGGGTCTGCTGCAAAACTGAATTACAAAACCTGAAATCTGTTTCCAAAGCTCAAGAAAATCATCTCATGAATCCAAAAACTGAAGTTGGCAAAGAATGGGGTACCTACCTGAAACATCAAAAGTACCACCTCCAAGATCAAAGACAAGAATGGTCTCATTACTCTTCTTCTCAAAACCATAAGCTAGGGATGCAGCAGTTGGCTCATTGATGATCCGCAGAACCTCAACACCTGCAATCCGACCAGCATCCTTGGTGGCCGTGCGCTGTGAATCATTGAAGTAGGCTGGCACTGTAATCACAGCCTTATTAACTTTGTCATTCAGAAACTTGGAGGCATCTTCTACCAACTTCCGAAGAACCTGCAGAGGGAGTGAGAGGAGTCAGGGAGGAACCAAGAAAGAATTTGCAGCCAAATTAGGGTTTTGGTAGAAAAATAAAAGCCAATTGCTCTCAAACTGACTGCGGATTCAAAAATGAGGAAAGAAAAAACCCTAACAACAACATCTGTAAAAACAACAAAAACAAAACCCTAAAACAACAACTAGCATTCATTCTCACCTGAGCAGAGATTTCTTCAGCGGCAAAGCTCTTGCCGATGGCAGGACAGTCCAGTTTCACGTTTCCATTGCTATCTCGGATGACATGGTACGAGACTTGCTTGGACTCGTTATCAATTTCGCTCATCTTCCGGCCGATGAATCTCTTGACGGAGAAGAAAGTGTTTTCTGGGTTCACCACAGACTGTCGCTTGGCAATCTGACCCACAAGACGATCCCCGTTCTTCGAGTACGCGACAACGGACGGTGTCGTCCTCTGTCCCTCAGCGTTTGTCACAATCGTCGGCTTGCCACCTTCCATGGCCGCCACCGCCGAGTTCGTTGTCCCGAGGTCAATCCCCACCACTTTCTCCGCCACTACTCGCAACCCATTACGCCGCACATACCTCTGCGACGAAGAAGAAGAAGAAGACGATTTCACTCGCAAACGACAACCGAGAAAACCCCTGGCACCACCACCGCTCTTCAATCCTTCTCCAAAGAAAGAGTTACTAAACCTGGTTGCTCCATTTCTCCTTGTCCCATCTACTAACGAATCAACCACGACACAACCATTTCCGAATCCTTTCACTCCCAAAATCTGCGCATTCACAACAGTCGCCGCCATCTCTTGTTGTCCTCCTCCTCCTCCTCCTCTTCCCGTGTTCCTTCTCTGTTCCCAGAATTTCACAACACCAACAACACAATATCACCCACCAAAAAACAAAAAAATTGCCGAATCTTTTTTTTAGTACAATAAACTTCAATCTCTTCTTGCAATTCTCTTCCTCTTCATACCTTCTGCTTCGTCGATTCTGCTGCAACGGCGATACAGAAGAGAAGAGATTGGAGCTGGCTAAGCTTCTTCCTCGGTCGCGCGGCGCTGCGCTGCGGTTCTCGACACTACCGTTGTCACTGTACCTGCGACAACGGCGCTTCTGGATACTTCCGAGGGGACCATCCCCATTAGGGTTTTTTTTTTTTTTTTTTTTTTTTTTTTTTTTGGGGGGTTGCCCTTTTTCAAAACATTAATTTTTTTTTTTTTTTTTGTTACTTGTTTGTGGGGGGGGGACATTTTTTGGGTGGGGGCGGGGGGGGGG
>Ga0116227_10007704_pt1 | contig 20839 bp, 19 predicted proteins | sample S1TSphgellanicum_FD_89693 | JGI IMG/M metagenome (GOLD analysis project Ga0116227, IMG submission 89693) | Host-associated microbial communities from peat moss isolated from Minnesota, USA - S1T2_Fb - Sphagnum magellanicum MG | ecosystem: Host-associated > Plants > Peat moss > Unclassified...
CCCTACCACGGCTACAAGCTCAGCTTCGAGATCGACTTCGACCACCCCGCGGTGGACTCCACCGGCCAGCGCGTGGAGTTCGACATGGGAGCCGGCAACTACAGCCGCGACATCGCGCGGGCCCGTACCTTCGGCTTCACCAAGGACGTGGAAATGCTGCGCAGCCATGGCCTGGCGCTGGGCGGCGGCATGGACAACGCCATCGTCATGGACGACTACAAGGTGCTCAACAGCGATGGCCTGCGCTACGACGACGAGTTCGTGAAGCACAAGATCCTCGACGCCATCGGCGACCTGTACTGCGTCGGCAAGCCCTTGCTGGCCGCCTACAGCGCCTTCCGCTCGGGCCACGCCATGAACAACCAGCTGCTGCGCGCCCTGCTGGCCGACGAGGCCAACTACGAGATCGTCACCTTCGAGGACGACCGCCAGGCGCCGCGCGGCTTCGCGCAGATCGCCCGGGCCTGGTAGCCATCGGCCGGTTGCCGCGATGCTGCTGTTCCGCTGGGTTTTCCTGCTGCTGCTGCTTGGTGCGGCCGTGTCCTTTGCCTTCTTCATCGGCACCGGCCAGCCGCGCTTCAAGCGTCTGGGCATGGTGATCCTGAAGTGGACCATCCTGGCCGCGCTGGCGTTCTTCGGTGTGCTGGCGCTGGAGCGCCTGGCCTGAGCTGAGCCTGCCCCCGGCCCTAAAAAAAAGGCGCCCCGCAAGGGCGCCTTTTACGTGGACGATGGCCGCGGATCAGAACCGGTGGCGCAGGCCGATGGTGTAGCCATTGCGGCTGCGGGCGCCGTTGGCCGTGCCTGCGATGCCGTTGAGGCTCACGTCGCCTTTCAGGCGGGTGAGGTCGGCCTCGATGTACGCGTCGGTACGCTTGGAGAACGCGTAGTCGGCGGCCATGGTGAAGAAGTTGGCCTTGGCGTCGGCGGTCACCGTCGGGCCGGACTGCTTGGCGTGGAAGTAGTGCGCGCCGATGTTGAGCTGCGGCGTGGCCTGGTAGCCCACGCCCAGCTTCACGATCTCGCGCTTGTTGGCCGCCAGGAAGGCCGGGCCGCCGAAGCCGCCGTTCGAGCCACCGCCCCAGAACGCCGACAGGACCGCCAGGTCGACCGGGGTCAGGCCGCTGTCGACCTTGTTCTGGCCGTAGCCGGTATTGAAGTACCAGGGACCGGTGCGGAAGGAGCCGCCCAGGGTCCAGGCGTCGATCTTCTTGCCCGAGCCGAACTCGTAGTTCTGGTAGCCGACGCCGGCTGCCAGCCCGCCGCTGGCCCAGCGAAGGTAGCCGCCCGCGGTCTTGCCGCCCGTCGGGCTCTTCTCGCCGGCGGATACCTGCACCGCACCGCGGAAGGAGCCGAACTCGGCCATGTACTTGACCATGTTGTCGGCGCGTGCGCCCAGCGCAAAGCCGATCTCGGGCTTGTAGGCCTCGAAGTAGGGCGAGTAGGGATAGGAGGCGTAGGTGCTGGTGACCAGGTCGAACAGCACGTTGTACTGGCGGCCCAGCGTGACGCGGCCGAAGCTGTTGCTCTGCAGGCCGACCCAGGACTGCTGGAAGTACGTCGACGTCGGCAGGCCGTTGTCGGTGGTGAAGCGGTTTTCCAGGTTGGCGATGGCCTTCAGGCCGTCGCCCAGGTCTTCCGTCACGTTCACGCCCCAGCGGCTCTGCGACATGCCGCCGCCGATGAGCTGGGTCACGTTGCCGTTGGGATTGGCGGCGGTGCCTTCATTGTTGGTGCGGCGTATGGCGGCGTCGACGATGCCGTAAAGCTGCACGCTGGACTGGGCGTTGGCGTCCGCAGCCAGGGCGGCCACGAACATTCCCAGGGCAAGGGCTGATCTGCTCTGCATGGCGTCTCTTCTCCATGTCGTTATTGGAAGAGCCAATGTAGGGCAAGTAAAGATTTCGTCACATGGGTTGCACATGCTCGATTTCCCGAGTCCGTGTCGCCTGAGCGACTGGGGTCCGGCAGGCCATTCGGCGCCGCTCAGTAGCTGCGGCCGGCCTTGTACATGGCGTGCTGGCGGCGTTGCAGCGGCGTCACGGCAGCCAGCCGCGCCATGGCCTGGCCGGCGTGGGCATGGGTGATGGCCAGCCCCAGGGCGTCGGCCGCATCGGTGCCCGGCAGGCCGGGCAGGCGCAGCAGGCGGCGCACCATCTCCTGCACCTGGCTCTTGGCGGCGCGGCCGTGGCCGACCACGGCCTTCTTCATCTGCAGCGCGGTGTACTCGGACACCGGCAGGTCGCGCGACACCAGGGCGGCGATGCAGGCACCGCGGGCCTGGCCCAGCAGCAGGGTGGACTGCGGGTTGACGTTGACGAAGACGATCTCGACCGTGGCCACGTCGGGCGTGTAGCGCTCGGCTACCTCGCGCACGCCGTCCAGCAGCACCTTGATGCGCCCGGGCAGGTCGCCCAGCGGCAGGTGCGTGGTGCGGATGGTGCCGCTGGCCACGTAGCTGAGCGCGTGGCCGTCCACGTCCACCACGCCGAAGCCGGTGGTCTGCAGGCCGGGGTCGATACCAAGAATGCGCATGCTATCTATTGTGTAGCTGGTAGCCCAGGAACAACCTGGGCTTCGGCCACTTTTTTCTCAAAGATCGAAGTACCACCGCACGGCGTGGAAGAAGATCGGCGCGGCAAAGCACAGCGAGTCGATGCGGTCCAGCAGGCCGCCGGCGCCGGTGGAGGACATGCCGTGCAGGCCCCAGCTGGTCACGCCGCGGTCGCGCTTCAAGGCCTTCATCACCAGGTGGCCCATGCTGCCCGCGATGCAGGCGATCAGCGCCAGTGCCAGCGCCTGGCCGGGCTTGAAGGGCGTGATGAAGGACAGCAGCGCGCCCGCCAGCCCGGCCGTGGCAATGCCCACGCCCCAGGCGGTCCAGTGGAAGCTCTGGCTCACGTGTGGCGCGAACGGCCGGCGCGGGAAGCGCCAGCCGGCCAGGTGCTGCACCATCACGCTGGTCTGCACCACGAACACCAGGAAGAACACCAGGAAGGCGCCCTTGTCCCGGTAGTCCGGCGATTGCGGGAAGTCCAGCAGCATCAGCGCCGGCACGTGGGACAGGCCATAGATGCAGACCATGATGCCCCACTGCAGCTTGGCGTTGCGCTCGAGGAAGCGCTGCGGGTCGTCGGCCAGCGCGCTCACCACCGGCAGCGCCAGGAACACGTAGACCGGGATGAACACGGTGAACAGGTCGAAGTGCCGGCTGGCCACCAGCCAGAACTGCACCGGCAGCACGACGAAGAACACCAGCACCAGGCTGCGATGGTCCCCGCGCCGCGTCGGCGAGAGCGTGATGAACTCGCGCAGCGCAAAGAAGGCCAGCAGCCCGAACAGCGTGGTCGAGACCCCGCTGCCCAGTACCCAGCCGATCCAGAACACGACGGCCATCACCCACGAGGCCTTGAGCAGGCTGTGGAAGCGCCGCTCTTCCAGGGCGCGGGGATCGTCCAGCGCATGGTTGAGCGGCAGGCGCAGCGAGCGCAGGAAGGTCCAGATGCTCACGCCCGCGAGCAGGCCGAACATCACGATGAAGAGCGCTCCGACCTGCTGGGTGGCGCTGAGGTGGCGCAGGAAGCTGTTCATGGCGGCCTCAGATGTCGCGCAGCGCCATGACCGCGGCGCGCGCGCGATCCAGGAAAGGACGGCGTTCTTCGCCGGCCTCGACCTGCAGCGGCGCGCCGAAGGTCACCGAGCACAGGATGGGCACCGGCACCACCTCGCCCTTGGGCATCACGCGCTGGATATTGTGGATCCAGGCCGGCACCAGCACCACGTGCGGAAAGCGCTGCGCCAGGGTGTAGAGGCCCGACTTGAAGGGCTGCGGCTCATCGCCCGCGCCGCGCGTGCCTTCGGGAAAGATGATGATCGAGTCGCCGCGCTCCAGCGCCTCTTCGAGCGGCTGCAGCGGATCGGCTGGCTCGGTCGCTTCGCCAGCGACGGGTTTGCTGCCACTGCGGTCCACATAGACGGCGTTGAACACGGCGGTGGTGATCCAGCGGCGAAAGCGCGTCTTGGTCCAGTAGTCCTTGGCGGCGACCGGGCGGGTGATGCTGCGCAGCTCCTGCGGCAGCGCCGCCCAGATCATCACCAGGTCGGCATGGCTCTGGTGGTTGGCGAAGTAGATGCGCTGCTCGGCCTTGGGCGGGCAGCCGTACCAGCGCGCCTGGGCGCCGGTGAGCAGGCGTACCAGGCCGAGCAGCAGGAAGGCGATGAGCTTGGCAAGCATCGGCCGATGATACGGGGCGGTTCTGGCCGCCCGCCTGCCCGCCCGGACGGAGGGCCGAGCCTCAGCGCCTCCAGCCCAGGCCGGCGCTGGTGCCGCCGGGAACGGCGCCGCGCGCCGGCTTGTATTCGCAGCCGATCCAGCCCTCGAAGCCCAGGCTGTCGATCAGCGCGAACAGATAGGGATAGTGCAGTTCGCCCACGTCCGGTTCATGGCGCTCCGGCACGCCGGCGACCTGCAGGTGGCCGACGCGGCCGGTGGGCAGGTACTGCCGCAGTTTCATGGCCACGTCGCCCTCGACGATCTGGCAGTGGTAGAGGTCCATCTGCACCTTGAGGTTGGGCGCGCCGACCTCGTCCAGTACCGCATGGGCATCGTCCTGCCGGTTCAGGAAGAAGCCGGGGATGTCGCGGGTGTTGATGGGCTCTATCAGCACCTCGCGTCCGGCCGCCGCGGCCTGGGCGGCGGCCCAGCGCAGGTTGGCGACATAGGTGGCGCGCAGGGCCTGGCGGTCGGCACCGGCAGGTGCCAGGCCGGCCATGACGTGGATGCGCGGGCAGTCCAGTGCGTCGGCGTAGGCCAGCGCATGGGCGAACCCGTCACGGAACTCCGCCTCGCGGCCCGGCAGGCAGGCGATGCCCCGTTCCGCGCGGCTCCAGGCGGTGGCGACGGCCTCGGCGTCGGCGCCGCTGAGCGGCGCGTTGAACAGCACCTGCTGCAAGCCATGGGCCCGCAGGCGCGCGGTGATCTCACGGGCGGCGAACGGGTAGGGGGCCAGGTATTCCACGGCCTGGAAGCCGTCGCGCGCGGCGGCCTCGAAGCGGTCGAGGAAGTCGAGTTCCTGGTACAGGAAGGACAGGTTGGCGGCAAAGCGGGGCATGAAGTTCTCGCGAAGGTTTACCAGCGGGCACCGAAGGTCTGGCGCAGCTCGTCCAGCTGGGCGTCGTCCAGCGGCGCGGCGCACTGGCCGTTGAGCTGCCAGAGCCGGGCGGTTTCCTCCAGCTCTTCCAGCACGGCCATGGCGGCGGCCGGTGTGTCGTGCCAGACATTCGGGCCCAGCCGCGCCAGCATGGCGGCGCGGATCGGCGTGCCGCGCTCGCCGTAGTGGGTGATGGCCTCGGCCACGCGCTGGGCCGCCTCGGGCGCGCCAGGGCGGTGATAGGGAATGAGCGGCACATGGCCGACCTTCATCACGAAGTAGGGCGTGAGCGCGGGCAGCAGCTCTGCGCCGTTGCCCTGCAGCGTCAGCGCCACGCAGTGCGTGCTGTGGGTATGGATGACGCAGCGCGTCTGCGGATCGAAGCGGCTGGCGGCGTCGTAGATGCGGCGGTGCAGGGCCAGTGTCTTGCTGGCACGGTCGCCGCCGGTCTGGTGGCCGTGCGCGTCCACCCGCGCCAGGCGCGCCGGATCGAGCTGGCCCAGGCAGGCGTCGGTGGGGGTGATCAGGAAGCCGTCGTCCAGCCGCACGCTGATGTTGCCGGCCGTCGCATGCACGTAGCCGCGCTCGAACAGGCTGCGGCCGACGCGGCAGATTTCCTCGCGGGCGTGGTGCTCGGTCATGGCAGCAGGGCGAAGGCCTTGGTGAAGAAATCCTCGGTGCCGAAGTTGCCCGACTTCAGCGCAATGTGCAGGCCTTGCGTGCCGGCCGCGTCGCTGCGGGCGTGGCACCACGGCACGCCGGGGTCGATCTGCGCGCCGATCTGCATCTGCCCGATGTGCAGCGCCTGCACACAGGCGCCGGAGGTTTCGCCGCCGGCGACGATCAATTGCCGCACGCCGCGCTCGACCAGGCCCCGCGCCACGGCGGCCATCGCGTGCTCGACCATCGCGCCGGCCTGCGCCACGCCGAGCCGGCCCTGGATGGACTGCACCGCCGCCGGTTCGGCGGTGGAGTAGACCAGCACCGGGCCCTGGGCCAGCAACGGTTCGGCCCAGGCCAGAGCCTGCGCCACCACGTCCACGCCCGCGGCGACCTGCAGCGGGTCGATCGCCAGCGCCGGCCGGCCGGACTGGATGAAATGCAGCACCTGCCGGTTGGTGGCGACCGAGCAGCTGCCCGATACCACCGCCCGCAGTCCGCCAGCCGCCGGCAGCGCGGCGGCCTGAGCCGACGGCGCGATGCCGAAGTTGGCCGGCAGGCCTATCGCCACGCCGGAACCCGCCGTGAGCAGAGGCAGCTCGGCCAGCGCCGGGCCCATGCGCAGCAGGTCGTCGTTGGACACGGCATCGACGATGGCGATGCCGACGCCCTCGGCCTGCAGGGCGGCAATGCGTTCGCGCACCGCCGCGGCGCCGCGCGCCACTACCGTGTGGTCGATCAGGCCCACCTTGTGCTGCGTCTGTGCCTGCAGCACGCGCACCAGGTTGGCATCGGTCATGGGCGTGAGCGGATGGTGCTGCATGCCGCTTTCGTTCAGCAGGACCTCGCCGGCAAACAGGTAGCCCTTGAACACGGTGCGCTTGTTGTCGGGGAAGGCTGGCGTGGCAATGGTGAAGCCGGTGCCCAGCGCCTGCATCAGCGCATCGGTCACCGGGCCGATATTGCCCTGCGGCGTACTGTCGAAGGTGGAGCAGTACTTGAAATAGATCTGCTGCGCACCTTGCGCCTGCAGCCAGCGCAAGGCTTCCAGCGATTGCGCAATGGCGTCGGCCGGCGCAATGGTGCGCGACTTGAGCGCGACCACCACCGCGTCCACGTCCGCGTGGAGCGGCTGCGCCGGCACGCCTATGGTCTGCACCACGCGCATGCCCGCGCGCACCAGGTTGTTGGCAAGGTCGGTGGCGCCGGTGAAGTCGTCGGCAATGCAGCCCAGCAGGATTTTCTTCATGAACAGGTCAGTCTTTCTTCGGCAGTTCGATGCCCGGGAATATCTTGATCACCGCGCTGTCGTCTTCGCGCGCAAAGCCGGCGCTGGACGCCTGCATGAACATCTGGTGCGCCGTGGAGGATAGCGGCAGCGGGAACTTGCTGGAACGCGCCATGTCCAGCACCAGGCCCAGGTCCTTCACGAAGATGTCCACCGCGGACAGCGGCGTGTAGTCGCCGGCCAGCACGTGCGCCATGCGGTTCTCGAACATCCAGCTGTTGCCCGCGCTGTGGGTGATGACCTCGTACAGCGCGGCGGGCTCCACGCCCTCGCGCAGGCCCAGTGCCATGGCTTCGGCCGCGGCGGCGATGTGCACGCCGGCCAGCAGCTGGTTGATGACCTTGACCTTGCTGCCCGCGCCGGCGCGGTCGCCCAGGCGGTAGACCTTGGCGGCCATGGCATCGAGTGCCGCGCCGGCCTTCTCGTAGGCGGCGGCCGTGCCCGAGGTCATCATGGTCATTTCGCCGCTGGCGGCCTTGGCGGCGCCGCCGGAGATCGGGGCATCGAGGTAGAGCAGTCCGCGCTCGGCCAGCCGGGCCTCCAATGCCACCGACCAGGCGGGATCGACGGTGGAGCACATCACGAACACACTACCCGGCCGCATGGCCGCGGCGCAGCCCTGCTCGCCGAACAGTACGGCTTCGGTCTGCGCCGCATTGACCACCACCGACACCACGATGTCGCTGTGCGCGGCCAGCTCCGCAGGCGATGCACAGGCGCGCCCGCCTTCGCGGGCAAAGGCTTCGGCCGCGTCTGCGCGCAGGTCGTAGACGCTCACCTGGTGGCCGGCGCGTCGCAGCGAGCGCGCCATGCCGGCGCCCATGGCGCCGAGGCCTATCAGGCCGATGTCGAGTGGAGGCATTGGAGAGGGTCTTTCTTCGGGCGGGAGTTTTTCAGTCGAGCTGGATCTTGGCAAAGGCGGCCACCTGCTTCCACTGGGTGGCATCCGCTGCCATGGCCTCGGCGGCAGCGCGGGCGTCCATGAAGGAGGGCTCCGCGCCCTGGCGCTGCATGGAGGCCGCCACCTCGGGCTGCCGCACCACCTTGGCCAGCGCCTCCGCCAGCTGTGCGGCCACTGCCGGCGGCAGGCCGGCCGGCGCGGCCACGCCGAACCAGGCGCTGACATCGAAGCCCGCCACGCCTGCCTCGGCCATGGTGGGGACCTCCGGCAGGGCCGCGCTGCGCTGCGGCGTGGTCACGGCCAGCGCGCGCAGCTTGCCCGCCTGGATCTGGCCGATGGCCGAGGGCAGGTTGTCGAACATCAGGTCGACTTCACCGGAGAGCAGCGCCGTGATGGCCGAGGCCGCGCCGCGGTAGGGCACGTGCGTGATGAAGATGTCGCTGCGGCGCTTGAACAGCTCTGCGCTCAGGTGCAGCGAAGTCCCGTTGCCGTTGGAGGCGTAGTTCATCCTGCCGGGCTGCGCCTTGGCGCGCGCGACGATGTCCTGCACCTTCTGCAGCCCGCTGGCAGGGTTGACGACCAGCACGTTGGGCACCCGGCCCAGCAGCGCCACGGGCGCGAGCTGCTGTGGCTGATAGGGCAGGTTCTTGTAGATGGCGGGGCTGATCGTCAACGCGGGAGAAGCCATCAGCAGCGTGTAGCCGTCCGGCGTGGCACGCGCGACCTCGGCCGCGCCCAGGTTGCCGCCGGCGCCCGGCTTGTTGTCCACCACCACGGGCTGGCCCAGTTCCTGCGAAAGGCGGGTGCCGACCAGGCGCGCCATGTTGTCGATCAGACCACCCGGCGGGAACGGGACCACGAGCCGCACGGGTCGCGCCGGCCAGGTCTGGGCCAGGCACAGAGGCGCGGCAAGCGCCAGGCAGGCGCAGGTGGCAGAGCGAAGAAGAAGGCGTCTGCAAGGTAGCGTGGCCATGGCGTGTCTCCTGGATTTGGCGTCAAGTTTCTATTAATTTATCTGGTCATCATACAAATTAAGGAGAGGGCTTTTCTGCGGGTTTACCCGGGGGCGATGTGGAGCGCGCGCTCAGCTGTGGAGCTTGCGCGTGGTCAGGGTGCGGGCCAGGGCCTCGCCCTCTTGCGACCAGAACGCCGGATCGGCCTGTTCTATCCGCCGTATCGCATTGCACATGTGCCGGGCTGCGGCTTCGCGTGCCTCCGCGGGCGCCCGGTCGGCGATGGCCTGCACGATGTGCGCATGCTCTTCGCTCACCGCCCGGGCAAAGTCCACGCGGCGTGCCTCGTTCGCGCGGGTGACCCGGGTGGCGCCGTGCAGGAACTGGCCCAGGTAGTCCAGCGTGTCCATGAGGAAAGGATTGCCGGCTGCCTCGGCGATGGCGCGGTGGAAGCGCACATCCTCCGCCACCCCATCCTGTCCGGCCGCCACGGCCTCGTCAAGCGCCGCGATGCTGCGCCGGATGCCCTGCAGTTGCGCCGCCGTTCGCCGTTCTGCGGCCAGTGCGGCCACCTCCGATTCCAGTGCGCGGCGCACTTCCACCATCTGCACCACGGCTTTGCGCGAACCGGCATGGCGAGCGTCGAAGTTCAGCGGTGTAAAACCCGCTGCCTGTGCATAGACGCCGCTGCCCTGCCGGGATTCCACCAGACCCAGGGACTTCAGCCGGGAGACCGCCTCGCGCACCACCGTGCGACTTACCCCGAACTGTGCGGCCAGCGTCACCTCCGTGGGCAGACGCTCGCCCGCAGCGATACGGCCTGCACGTAGTTCGGCCGCCAGCGCGTCGGCAACCCGGTCGGACAGGCGAGCGCCGGGTGCGAGAGTCTGGAAGGATGAAATGGTCATGCAGATCGGCGGTGGAAATTCATCGCACGACTCTACTCCGGCCCGGCCCTTCTGCAGGCGCTGTCCATCCTGCTGCTTGCCTGACCCAGGCATGGCCTCAGCGGTAGCTCTGGAAACGAAGTTCGCGAATAGCGAAGCGGTTTTTGCAAGTTTGTCGTAGGACAAATAAGCGCGACGGCGTAGGCAAAGAGAGGCAGCTTGTGTCGTGTGTCAGTTGCTGTAATCGCTTAGGTGCATCCACGCACAAAGAATTGTGAATTAGTGAATCTTTTTGGAACTTCTAGGCGTAATGTTCCTGCGCCACCCTTCCAAGGCATGGCGGTTTCCGCGTTCATATCCACAACTTTTATTACAGAGGTGAGCCATGAAATTGAGCCAGAGACCCGTCCATGCCTGTGCCATCGCCCTGTGCAGTGTCGCAGTAGGTAGCGCATTCGCATCGAGTCACCGAGAGGCGCCTTCCATCACCGGCATGCCCAAAGTCGACGGCACCGATTTCTACATGTTCCGCAGTTACGAGGCCAACCGTCAGAACTTCGTGACGCTCATCGCCAACTACCAGCCTGACCAGGGCCCGTACGGCGGACCCAACTATTTCGTGATGGATCCGGATGCTCTCTATGAGATCCATCTCGATACCAACGGCGACGCGGTGGAGGACCTCACCTTCCAGTTCCGGTTCAGCAATACGCTGCGCGATATACAACTGCCGATCGGGGGCGCCAGCGTCTCGATTCCCCTGGTACAGGCAGGCCAGATCAGCGCACCGAACCAGGCCACCAGCAACCTGCGCGAGACTTTCACGCTGAATATGGTGCGGGGCGACCGCCGTACGGGCCAGGTCCAGGCGGTGACAAAGTCCGATGGCACCGCCGTGTTTGACAAGCCCACTGACAACATCGGCAACAAGACTTTTGGCGGCCCGACTGGCTATGCAACCTATGCCGCGCAGTTCCTGTACAACGTGAATATCCCAGGCTGTGCCACGCCCGGCAAGGTCTTCGTGGGCCAGCGGCAGGACCCCTTTGCAGTAGCCCTGGGCCAGATCTTCGATCTGATCAACCTGAACCCGCTGGGTCCCCCGAACGGCAACGTCAATACCCTGGCCGGCCGGAACGTGACCACGCTCGCGCTGGAGGTGCCCATCGCGTGCGTCGCCACGGGCGGCAGTCCGATCATTGGCGGCTGGACCAGCGCCAGCGTGCGGCAGGGCCGCCTGATCGCGAGTCCACCCAAGAGCGGCTACGACACCACTGCGCTCGATGGCGGTGCATGGGCCCAGGTATCGCGTCTGGGCATGCCGCTTGTCAACGAGGTTGTGATCGGCCTCAAGGACAAGGACAAGTTCAACAGCTCCAAGCCCAAAGACGACGGCCAGTTCGCCACCTACGTCACCAACCCCACCCTGCCGGCGCTGATCCAGACACTGTTCCCTTCGGCCCCGGCACCCACGAACTTTCCTCGTACCGATCTGGTCGCGGCCTTCCTGACGGGCATCAGCGGCCTCAACCAACCGACAAACGTGAAGGCCTCGGAGATGCTGCGCCTCAATACCAGCATCGCGCCTACTATCAAGGCGAATCAGAGCAATCTCGGCGTGGCAGGCGGTGACAACGCGGGCTTCCCGAACGGGCGTCGCCCGGGCGACGACGTCGTCGACATAGAGTTGCGCGTGGCGATGGGCGCACTCTGCGTGCTCACCGGCGCCAGCGATGCTCTGAAGGTCGGCTGCAAGCCATCTGACGCACCCGCAGGCGGCGCAGCGCTCACCGATGGTGCATTGCAGAGCCCCGCGCAGTTCCCCGATGTCTTCCCGTATATCAACACACCAGTTCCCGGTGCGCAGTAAACAAGGAGCGCACACATGAGACATCAACTCTGTCGGCTTTCGGTGCCTGTGGGCATCGCGGTACTGTGCCTGGGGCTGGCTGGCTGCGGCGGCGGGGGGGGCGGCTCGCCTCCCGTGGCCACCGGGCCGGTCGTTTCGCCGCCCGACCCTTCCACGCCAGTGGGCGCCTTCATGGCCTATGTGATCCAGTTGGTCACGTCGCCGCTGGACACGTCGGAGCCGACTAACGTCGCCGCCTTCGATCCGCCCCCGCTGGCGGATACTTCCGAACCCATCACCACGCGCTAGACGTGCGCCTGAACCGCACCGAGGGGAGGCGGGCCTGGCGCATCGGTGCGGTGACGCTGGCCGGGCTTGCCATCGCCGGCGCAGTCAACTTGGCAAGGGCTGCAACCTGGGTACCGGACGGCGATGGCGAAATCGTCGAAACGCTGCCTGCTGTCAGCGGATGGTTGCAGCAAGAGCTGCGCCTGCGTCGCGAGCTGGTGCAGCGTCCGCGCGATCAGGGTGTGGCCCTCGAAGCTGCCCGCTCCTACCTTGATCTGGCACGCTCGCAAGGCGATGCCCGCTATGCCGGCTACGCCATGGGCGTGCTGCAGGCTTGGCAGCCGATGTCTGCCGCCACGCCCAATGGCATCCTCGTGATGCATGCGACCGTAGCCCAGTTTCTTCATGACTTCGACGGTGCCGAGAGCACCTTGAAACTCGCGCTGGCGGCGCAGCCCGCCGATGCCCAGGGTTGGCTCACGCTGGCCACGATCCTGCGCGTGCGTGGGCGCTATGGCGAGTCGGACTCGGCCTGCAATGCGCTCATACGCCTGCGGCAAAACCTCTACGCGATGGCATGCCTGGCCGAGAACGCCGGCTTGCGCGGTGACTACCAGGCCGCGCGGGAGGCACTGCAGAGCGCGCTCTCCAGTGCGGCGCTGCAGGACCCGCGACAGGCCGCCACGCGCCAGTGGCTGTGGACCACGGTGGCAGAGATCGAAGAACTCGCCGGGCGCAGCCGTGCCGCCGGCAGTGCCTACCAGCAGGCGCTGGCCGCACAGCGTTCAGGCTATGACGTGATCGCCTACAGCGACTTCCTGCTGGCCGAGAAACGGCCGGCCGAGGTGCTGCCCCTGCTCGCCAGCGAGCCGCGCAGCGATGCCGTGCTGCTGCGCATGGCCATTGCGGCGCAACGCCTGCAGGATGCCGGCACGCTGCCTGCTGCGCGCCGCGACAGTGCAAGGCGCGACACCGAGGAACTGGCCGCGCGCTTCGAAGCGGCGGCGCTGCGCCCCGGCATGACCGCCGTGCACGGCCGCGAGCATGCGCTGTTCGCGCTCGACGTGCAGAAGAACCCGCAGCAGGCGCTGCTGCTGGCCCGGCTCAATGTGCAACTGCAGCGCGAACCGATCGATATGCTGGTGTTCGCGCGTGCTGCGGCGGCCGCCAACGATGCCGGCGCGCGCCGCGAGGTGCGCGCCTTGATGCAGCAGACTGGTCTCCAGGATGCCCGTATCGATGCCCTGCTCCAGGACAAGGGCAGCCCCCGGCCTAGCATGGTGGGTTCAATGAGATGAGGGCACGCATCGATTTTTTATTGCCAACATGCCCCCGGAATGCACTGAGCCTGTTGTTGCTGATCGTCGCTGTGCTCTTCTGCTGGCCCGCCCACGCGCACAAGGCCAGCGATGCCTACCTGCAGCTGCAGCGTGAGGGAGGAACGCTCGCCTTGCGCTGGGACATCTCGCTGCGCGACCTCGACGCGATGCTCGACATCGACCAGAACCGCGACCAGAAGCTGAGCTGGGGCGAAGTCCGCGCACGGTTGCCCGACATCAAGGCCTATGCGCTCGCCCATCTGCGAGTGCAGCAAGGCGCATGCGCCTGGACCGAAGCGCGGCCGCCCGCGCTGGAGAAGCGGGTCGACGGCACCTACCTCGTGCTGCAACTCACGGCGAGCTGCCCGCTCAGCAATGCAGTCGAGCTCGACTACCGGCTGTTTCGCGAAGTCGACCCGACCCACCGCGGACTGCTGAGGGTCGACATGGGGCCCGATACGAGCCCGGCATTGCGGCCGCTCGATCCGGCGGGCGGACCGGTGTCGGTGCTGCTGCCGGTGGGAGCATCCGCTGCGCACGCGGTGGCAACGGCGTCGGCGATTGCACCGACGGCAGGCACCAGCTTCTTCAAGGATGGCATCCACCACATCCTGATTGGCTACGACCACATCCTGTTCCTGATCTGCCTGCTGCTGCCGGCTGTGCTGCAGCGCGGGGAGAACGGCTGGATTCCCGTACGGCACTGGAAGGAGGCCGTCTGGCCCATGGTGGGCACGGTGACGATGTTCACGCTGGGGCATTCAATCACGCTGGCACTGGCGGGGCTAGGACTTGTGTCGCTATCGCCCCGCGTCATCGAACCTGCCATTGCGCTGACCATCATCGTGGCCGCGATCGACAACCTGTACCCGCTGCTGCGCCAGCGACGCCGCATTTTCACCTTTCTATTCGGCCTGATCCACGGCTTCGGCTTTGCGGGCGTGCTGTCGCAACTGGACTTGCCCATAAGCAGGTTCATCACCGCGCTGCTGCAGTTCAACCTCGGCGTGGAAGCTGGCCAGCTCGTGGTCGTGAGCATTGCGCTGGCGTTGTTGTGGGCAACGCGCAACTGGCGCTCGTACCCGCCTCTTGTGCTGAAGGGAGGCTCCGCGTTCGCGGTGCTGATTGCTGGCACCTGGTTCGTCGAGCGGGTGTTCGATCTGAAGCTGCTGCCGGTCTGAGTCGGCGTCGGTTCCGAGTGTGTGCTCGATAGCGCCCAGATCCCTTCGTTCACGGCCTGAGCATGTATGAGAAATTTAGTATTCATCCTAAAAGGAGGCGTCCGTTGAAGCCACTACGCGCTGCAGCCCGCAGGCAATTGGTCATCGGTGCCGTGTTCGGCAGCGCTGCTGCCCTCGCGCAGGAAAGTCATCTGCCCGAGGTGGAAGTGCGCGGGCCGCGCGATGCGGCCATTGGCGCGGCCGACAGCGCAAGCGAGGGGGCGGCAGAGCGCGAATCCTTCCAGGCTCGCCCCAAGCTGCGACCGGGCGATATCGTCGAAGCCGTGCCCGGCGTGGTGGCCACCCAGCATTCCGGCGATGGCAAGGCCAACCAGTATTTCCTGCGGGGCTTCAACCTCGACCACGGCACCGACTTCGCCATGAGTCTGGACGGCGTGCCCGTCAACATGCCCACCCACGGCCATGGCCAGGGCTATGCCGACCTCAATTTCCTCATACCCGAGCTGGTGTCCGGCGTGCGCTACCGCAAGGGTCCGTACTTTGCGGAATCCGGCGACTTCTCACTGGCTGGCAGCGCGTCGCTCGGCTACGTTAGCGCACTCGCTGCGCCCTTTGCCGAGGTGAGCGTGGGGTCCCACAATTTCCGTCGTTTGCTGGCAGCGGGCTCACGCACGGTTGCCGACCAGACCTGGCTGGCTGCGATCGAGCTCGAAGGCAACAACGGACCGTGGGAGATTGCCGAGAACCTGCGGAAGGCCAATGCAGTGGTGCGCTATTCGCAGGGCTCCCAGAGCCGTGGCTTCAGCGTCACCGGCATGGCGTACAGGAGCCGCTGGACTGCGACCGACCAGATACCCCAGCGCCTGATCGACAGCGGCGAGCTGTCCCGCTATGGCAGCCTCAACCCCACGGATGGTGGCGAAACACGGCGCATGAGCCTGTCGGGAAAGTGGTTTGAGAAGGGCAATGACAGTGAAGTACAGATCAGCGCCTACGCCGTCGATTACCGCTTCAAGCTCTTCTCTGACTTCACCTATTTCCTGAACGATCCGGTCCACGGTGACCAGTTCGAGCAGACCGACAGGCGACGTATATACGGTGGCCAGGCAAGCCGCTCCATGGCGAACACGGTGGCCGGGCTGGAGGGTCTTCTGAGCTTTGGCGCGCAGTGGCGGGCCGACCGCATTGGTGAAGTGGGCCTGTTCCAAACGCAAGGGCGCGAGCGGCTTTCCACCGTGCGCAACGACAAGGTGTCGCAAGACCTGCTGTCCTTCTACGGCCAGCAACTGGTGACCTTCAGTTCGCGCTGGCGTGGCTACGTAGGGCTGCGCGGCGACTTGCTGCGCTACGACGTATCAGGCCGGGAGGCGGTCTACGGGCCTGCCAACAGTGGCAAAGGCCGCGACAGCATCGCAAGCCCCAAGGCCGGGCTGGCGTTCACGCTCACCCCGGCGCACGAGCTGTATGCCAATGCAGGCACCGGCTTTCACAGCAATGATGTTCGTGGTGCCACCATCACGACAGATCCGAAAAGCGGCCTGCCCGCCGATCGCGTGCCGGCACTGGTGAAGGGGCGTGGTGCGGAGGTCGGGTGGCGCTTCCAGCCTAACGAGGACCTCACCGTGACGGCCGCGCTCTGGCAATTGAAGCTGGATTCCGAGCTGGTCTATGTCGGCGATGCTGGCGCTACGGAACCCGGCCGCGCCAGCAGCCGGCGCGGGCTGGAGGCGACGCTGCGCTGGAAGCTCGACAGAGCGTGGCGGCTGGAGCTCGACGGGGCGCTGTCGCGCGCACGGTTCCGCGGCCAGGCACCCGAGGGGGAGGGAAATTATGTCGATAACGCCGTGGAGCGGGTGTTTGCCGCAGGCGCGACCTATGCGCAAGGACCTTGGGTGGCGTCGCTGCGCCTGCGTTACTTCGGTCCGCGTGCGCTCGACACCTTGAATTCTGTCCGGTCGCGGTCGGCCACCTTGTTGAACATGGGTGTCCGCTATGCGGTCGACAAGCACCTTACGCTGGGTCTGGATGTGTTCAACCTGACCCGCAGGAATGGCAACGACATCGAGTACTTCTATGCCTCGTGTACGTCGGGCGAAGTCGCCGGGGGGAGTTGCAATGGCGGGGTGAATGACCGCCACATCCATCCGATGGAGCCGCGCGCAGCGCGCCTGAGCGCGCGCTGGACATTCTGATCCGAGCCCGGGGACTGGCCTGGCTCCCCGGGTTCTTCCCGCCTCGCCATCACCCCTGGTGCTCCCGCCTTGCGGCGTTCGCGTCTTCGGTCGCAGCTTCCTGCCAGAAGTAGCCGAAATTAGCGGATCGCATAGGCAGATTGCTATTAACTACATAGCAAAATTGGGCCTTGCGGCCCGCATTGGCCGGGGCGAGTATCCAGTGGTCAGAAGCTCGCCTGTGGCAGGTCTTTGGTGGTAAAGACCAGGGACACCTTGGAGTCGTCCGGAATCGGGGGCAGGCCCGCGTCCCAGGCGTTCCAGGCGGCGCGCAGTTCTGCCAGGCGCTCGGGCTCGCGCTCGCGCAGGTTGGCGCGCTCGCGCGGATCCTGCGCCACGTTGAACAGGTATTCCACGCCCTCCACCTGCAGGTACTTCCAGTCGCCGCGCACCAGGGCGCGCTGGGCGCGGTGCTTCATGCGCCAGCACAGGTCGCGCTCCGGGTTCCACTGCGGCTCGGCGAACAGCGGCAGCAGGCTGCGGCCGTCCAGCGGGTAGTCGGCCTGTGCCTGCGCGCCCGCCGCCTCCAGGAAGGTGGCGGTCCAGTCCATGGTCAGGTTGGGCGTGTCGCTGACGCCGCCGGCAGCGATGCGCGCCGGCCAGCGCGCCAGCAGCGGCACGCGGATGCCACCTTCGAGCAGGTCCATCTTCTGGCCGACGAAGGGCCAGTTGTTGGAGAAGCGCTCCCCGCCGTTGTCGCTGGTGAATACCACCAGCGTGTTGTCGGCCATGCCCTTCTTCTCCAGCGCATCCAGCACCCAGCCGATGCCTTCGTCCATGTGGTGGATCATGCGCTGGTAGGTGGCCAGCGAGCCGCCGTCGGTGTGCTTGCCGAAGCCTCCGATGCGCCTGGATTCCTCCCGGTCGTCACGTGTCAGCCACGGCCAGTGCGGCGCGCTGTAGTGCAGGCTCAGCAGGAAGGGCTGTTCGGCGGACTGGCGCTCGACGAAGTCGGCCGCGCGGCGGCTCAGCAGGTCGGTGAGATAGCCGTCTTCCTCGATTGCCGTTTCGTTTTCCCAGAAGTCGGGCCGGCCGCGCGGGTCGCAGTGGGCGAAATAGTCGGCGCCTCCGGCGTGGAAGCCATAGAACTCGTCATAGCCCGACTTGCGCGGGCCGAAGTGCGGCGGGTAGCCCAGGTGCCACTTGCCCACCAGCGCGGTAGCGTAGCCGGCGTCGCGCAGCAGGGAGGGCAGCGTGGGATGACCGGGCGGCAGGCCCAGAATCTTGTCGCCATGGGCGCTGGCCAGGGGCTCTTCCGCCGCACCGCGCAGACGGTACTGCCAGCGGCCGGTGATCAGCGCAAAGCGCGTGGGCGAACATACCGCCGAATTGGAATAGCCACGCGTGAAGCGCAGGCCGGCCGCCGCCAGCCGGTCGAGCCGGGGCGATACGTCGGCGGGGTGGTTGTCGGCGTCCCGTGCGCCGGTGCAGCCCAGGTCGGCGTAGCCGATGTCGTCGGCCAGGATGAAGATCAGGTTGGGTCGTTGCATGGTGGCAGGATAAATGAGAGAGGTTTCAGTCGACCTGCAGGCCCACGCGCCTGGCGACGGCCTTCCACGCGTTCGACAAGGCCGCCGTGCGCTCCTGGGCAACGGCTGGGGTGGTGCCCGCCATCTCGATACCGACTTCCGCCGCGCGCTCCCGCTGCCCGGGCGCGTGGATGGCCGCATCGAGCGCGGCCATGAAGCGCTGGCGCAGGTCGGCCGGCATATTGCGCGGCGCCAGCATCACCAGCCAGAAGGAGCCGTCGAAGCCCGGATAACCCGACTCCGCCACCGTGGGCACCTGCGGCAGCAGCGGCGAGCGCCGGGGGCCGCTGCTGGCCAGCGCCACCAGCCGGCCGGAGGTGATCTGCGGCAGCACGGTAGGCCCCGCGAGGAAGCCGCAATCGACCTGCCCGCCGATCAGGTCCTGCATGGCGGGGGCCGGTCCCTTGTAGGAGACATGGGTCATGTCCACCTTGGCGGCTGCGAGCAGCATCTCCATCACCATGTGGCCGGGTGAGCCCGGACCGCCGGACGCGTAGTTGAGCTTGCGTGTCCTGGCCGCCTGCACCATGTCTGCGAGCGTCTTGAAGCCCGTGGACGGGTGGCATACCAGCGTTTGCGAGAAGCTCGCCGCATAGTTCAGCGGCACCAGGTCCCCGGGCTGGAAGCCGGTGTTCTTGTAGATATGCGGGTTGATGGTCAGCGAGGTGTCCGTGGTCCAGAGCCAGGTGTAGCCGTCCGGTGCCGACCGTGCCACCTCCGCCGAACCGATGTTGCCGTTGGCGCCCGGCTTGTTGTCGATGATGACGGCCTGGCCCAGCTGCGCCTGCATGAAGGCAGCCATCGGTCGCAGCACGATGTCCGAGGGCCCGCCCGGCGGCAGCGGCACCACGATGCGAATTGCCTTGGCAGAGGGCCAGCCCTCGGCTGCCTGCGCTGTGTTGGAGAGGAGGGGGGCGGCCAGCAGCCCCAGCAGGAGAGCCAGGCCCCCCAGCGCGCGGCGGCGGTGGGGACTGCGGGAAAGGGCGGTGTGGGGCATGGCGAAGGTCCTCGGCGGAAGTGGGTGCTGTCCGCCAATCTAAGCAATGCACAATCAATTGATCTAATCAACCATAGTCCGCATTAACCCGACCTGTCGGGGCGCGGACGGCATTCCCATGCCCGACGCCGCCCGCTGGCGCACGCCTGCCGTGCTGGATGACCTGCTGATCTTCCGGATGACGCGTCTGACTTCCGTCGCCGGCAGCATGGTGGTGCGCCTGTGCGAGGGCCGCTTCGGCATCACCCGGCGGGAGTGGCGGCTGGTGGTGGTGCTGGCCGAGCAGGGGCCGGTGGCCTCCTCGGCGCTCGCGCTGCATGCGCAGCTGGACCGGGCCCGCACTTCGCGTGCCGTGAGTTCTCTCGTCGCCAAAGGCCTGCTGCAGCGCAGCATCGGCCGTGGCGATAGGCGCTATGCCACGCTGTCCCTGACGGAGGAGGGACGCGCCCTGCACGCGGAGCTGTTCCCGCTGGTGGCCGAGATCAACCGGGAACTGATGTCGGTGCTGCCCGACCCGCTGGCCGACGCCTTTGGCGAGGCACTGGAATGCCTCATGCAGCAAGCCCAGGCCATGACGGCCAAGGCCGAGCTGCCTAACGCCGGCCGTGGGCGCCGGGCGCGTCGCGGTTGAGCGTTGCGCGCTGGGTGTTACGGGCGGAGACGTTTACATGGAAACACGTCCCCTTGTTACGTAACGAAGGTGCCCGCAGGCGCTCTGAAGCTTGGCCAATGGAGGCTCCCGTTGCCTTTGATGGCAAGAAAAACCGATATCAATCAATGATCTAGCTGGTTGAGGACGCGTAGTCCGCCGTGTCGGCAAAAGCCGGCACACAAGTTGCCCTTTGTATCTGCATCACGTCCGTGTCCGTCGTTTCGACGGGTTCGCGTGGGTCACTTCTCACAAAGGAAAGCATCATGGATAACGCCTCCTCTGCCGGCATTGCAGTCCTCTCGAACAGCCAGGTAGCGCCCGTGGTCGTGGCGCAGTCGATGCCGCCCTCGGCGGCGATAGCGGCCACGCCCGTAGCGAGCGGGCCTATCGGGACCATGTCGAACGCGACGCCCGGTGTGGAGATCGTGCGCAACGGCGTGCGCATCCCGGTCGAGGGCAACCAGGCTCTGCAGATCGGCGACCGCGTGATCGTGCCGGACGGCGGCAAGGCCAACGTGGTGTTTCCGGGCTCGGCTGCCAACCAGGCGCCGCTTGCAGGCGTATTCACGGGCGGTACCGATGCCACGATTGGCGCCACGCGGCTGCCCGGTGGCCTGGAGCAGGTCAATGTGGACCTGGCCGCCGGCAATCTCGAGGTCACGCCCCCCGAGAACGATGGGGGTGCCGCGGCACTGGCCGTGACCAAGAAGCTGGCTCCGGCTGCGGGTGGCGCTCTGGGCCTGGGGGAGTTCGCCCTCGGTGCTCTTGGTGCTGTCGGCTTGGCGGCGGCTTTCAATAACAGCGACGACAGCGACGCGGATGCGGATGCGGATGCCGATGCCGATGCTGATGCTGATGCTGATGCTGATGCTGATGCTGATGCTGATGCTGATGCTGATGCTGATGCCGACGCAGACGCCGATGCCGATGCCGATGCCGATGCCGATGCCGACGCCG
>Ga0116227_10007705_pt1 | contig 20836 bp, 12 predicted proteins | sample S1TSphgellanicum_FD_89693 | JGI IMG/M metagenome (GOLD analysis project Ga0116227, IMG submission 89693) | Host-associated microbial communities from peat moss isolated from Minnesota, USA - S1T2_Fb - Sphagnum magellanicum MG | ecosystem: Host-associated > Plants > Peat moss > Unclassified...
ATATATATATATATATATATATATATATATATATATATATATATATATATATATATATATTCCTTAAGAGACTTTTTAATGTAAATGGCAAGGCCATAGTGTGATACACCCCTTGTTTTTATATTTTAGGTAGTAGAACCTTTGGGCAAGGTTTTTTTTTTAATTAATTATTTTTTTTTATTTTTATCATTTTGCCAAAACCTTTGCATTATTTTTATTTTTTTGTTTCTTCTATACATGGCAAGGATTGGATTTAATGATTTAGGATTTTTCAAAAGAAGTTGAGTTGGGTTTGGGTTCATGTTTAAGGTTATCAATTATTCAACAATTAATCTCAAAGGTCAACAAAAACATATTTAATTGTGAATCTAAATCACAAGGTTGTTCATTGCAAAATTTGGAGATACTTATGGCATCACATTCTACTTTGTACTAACATTATGTTCCCTATTTTAGACCCTAATTTAAAAATGTAAAGTCTAAATTATAAATTATACAATAATCCCAATAATTTTTTAACCTAACATCAAACTAAACATGACAAAAATAACATTTACAATTAGACTTTAAATTTGTATTTTAAATTAGACCTCGATTTTAAAATCATGTTTAGGTTTAAATTTAAATCAAACTTAAAATTTAAACTTGAACTTAGATATTAATCTTAGAAATTAGATTTAAACCTAAACGTCCTTATGTATTTTTTCCCTATAATTTCCAAAATCCAAACATTATACATCAACAAAACAACAACATAAATGCAACATCAAACTTTTGTCATACACAAACTTTCAATGTTATTAACAAATTAAAAACACCAGCTTTTAAACCATAAATACAACAAACAATTACACTCTCCTCACAAGAAATGTGAAGAACATTGGCTGGGTTTTTCATCTATCATCACTTACCTACACATCTCTCATTTTATTTCCATATGTGTTTTTAGTTCTTACAAACTAAATTACCCATTTCTTATGACACACCCCAAGCTCCTTGATAGATTCAATTGTGAACCCAAAGGTAAAAACAACAAAAGAATAAAGAATTGAGGTACACTCCTTGACTCACAACATTTCAAGGATAGAAGGATGTGCTAGAACTCTAGGACGAGGACTAAAACAAGTGACAAGTGAGTCAATTATTCACATGGACCTGCATAAACCAAACAAGTTGATTAGTGCGTAGTTAAAACATTTTTGGTGCATGGATGAATCATGGGCAAACACAAATTTTCAAGGCTCACTACAACCTGAACTTGGGGGAAGGTGGCTTGGACTTGGGGAAGCCACCACCTTCCCCCTTATAGTATTATCTATGCCTAGCCACGAGGCCTACAACCAATTGTCATTTTGTCCCAAGATTTTCAAATTTGGAGTCCTGAAATTCGTGAAATTTCCAAAATTGGGACTCTTATGATTTTGGAGGCCCATAACTTTCTATGTAAACCTTTGATTGATGTGAGGTCTAAGGCAAAGTTGTAATTCTTATCTAGAACTTTTCAACAATACGTGACACACTACCTACACATAAGTAAATCAAGATCATCCCAGACTTTTAATGGTTAGGAATCAAATTTGCAATTTAATTCCCAACCTTTCTTTTGACCATAATTTATGTTTGAAATACCCAAATGGGTCATGCGAGCCCATTTTAGGCATCTATGTCTCAAAAACTTTCTAATGGTATAAGGAACTTTTTAGTCCAATGGTTTTTGACCCTTGCAATCGCCCTCTAAAAATTTGAGAGTCCATTGGGACTCTAACTCCCAAAATGGAAGCTCACTTGGGAATGTGAAGATTCATTCTCACATTTCCCTACACTCCTGAGAACATGAAATGTGACTCCTGGGCTTCACTTTTGGCCCACACCTTTACAAGCCCTTACCTTGGTCACGAGCCTAAAGTTAAGGTTGTGACATCTTATTTTAACATCTTAAATTATGTTAACATCTTCAACTTTACTACAATAGTTTTTAGTCTCCTAACACACCACAAAAGTAAATAGCATATGGTTTATCACAATGCACTCCCACAACTTTTAATTTGTCACAACACCAACATGTTCCTCTAATTTACCACCACATAACAATATCAACTTCTTTTAATTTACCAAAGAAAATATAAACTCAAAAAAATGTTTTTAAAAATATAAATATGCAATTTCAAAACAAAACAACTACCCTAGCAACAATTTTTAATTTATCACCACACCACAACAATAACAATAGGTTTTAATCTACTACCACACCATAGTGTTCAACATCTTTTGTTTTGCCAAAGAAGAAACCACAAAATAATTATAAAAAAGATATAAGTGCATATTCAAAATAAAATGGGTACATCAACACCAACTTCTAATATGCCACCAAACCACACAATTAACCAATAATGATTTGCCATCGCACTAACACAACAATAACAACAAGGTGCATTCACAATAAAAAGAACAAGTGGGCCCTAAATGCAAGTCCTTTTTAAGGATTATGTTTTTTTAAACAGTACTACAAAAGTGGGGTGTAGTTCACTAGCCTAAATAATTATGGGACCTTAAAAATGAAATAACTTCATTGCATTTTACTAATTTCACCTTGGTGAAAGCTATTTCAATATAATATCATTACGCAAACATCATGTTTCATTACTAGTTGACATAATTCATTATTATAATTTACTGTAGGAATAGGTTTATTTTTATGTCTTTTTAAATATTTTATGTATGTTACTTTATGATATACCCTATATTATTTTTAATTATTTTAATTATTCTAACTTATATTTTATGTTATTATAAATTATTATAGGTTATCCATAACTTATTGTACCCTAAATTATTATATGTTATTTTACCTTAAGGTATTTTAACTAACTTATTATAAGCTTTTAAAATATTCTAAATTAAATTATTCAACTAACTTTAGGCTATACCTTAGGTTATTTTATTTTGAGTTAATATATGTTATTTCAAGTTATACTTTAAGTTATTCAATGTCATTCTACTTTATGTTATTATAATTTATTTTATCATAAGTATAATAACCTAAATCTAAAATATAATATAATGACCTAAAGTAAAATAATAGAAAATAGAAAATAATAACCTATGAAAAATAATTTAAAATACTCTATAATATAATAAATATCAATAGCTTATGATATTATAACATAAAATATCCAACAATAATTTATAATATAATAATCACCAATTGACGCACCCCCTAAGTTCCTTGATAGATTCAAATGTGAATCTGAAGTGAAAATAGCGAAAGAGAAAAGAGTCGGGCACGTTCCATGGCTTGCAACACTTTTGGGGGTAGAGGGGCGTGCTGGAACTCTGAGATGGGATTAAGAATAATGATAAATAACTAACCACTCATGCAGACTTGCACAAAACCAAACAACAAGTTAGTTAGTGCATAATTGGAACATTTTTGGTGCTAGGACGAACCACAAGCAAATTCGGACTCACAAGACTCACCATGGCCCGGACTTAGGGGAAGCCATCACCTTCCCCCTTATAGTATACTTTGTGCCTCTCCACGAGGCCCACATCCAAATGGCATTTTGTCCCAGGACTCCCATTTGGGAGTCCCGAAATTCCCAAAGTTGGGACTCCTGCGACTTTGGGGCCCCATAACTTTGTGTGCAGACCTCTAATTGAGATGAGGTCTGAAGCAAAGTTATAACCCTTGTCAAGAGCTTTTCAATGGTATGTCTCACACCACCTGCACGCAAGGAAATCAAGTCAATTCTCGACTTTTCGTGGTTGAGAGTTCAATTGTCAATTTGACTTCTGGTCTTTCTTTTGGCCATAATTTGTATTTTAAATGTCCAAATGGGTCATGTGAGCCCATTTTAGACATCTACGTTTTAATAGCTTTCTAATGATATAAATAACTTTTCAATCCAATGGGTTTTGACCCCTGCATTCGCCTTTTGAAAATTCCATTGGGATTCCAACTCCCAAAATGGGAGTTCACTTGGGAGTGTGAGGATTCATTTCCTCACACTCTTTTGCACTCCTGGGAGCATGAGATGTGACCCCGGGCTTCTTCTTGGCCCGCAACCTTGCAAGCCTTTGCCTTGGTCACGAGCCCAAAGCTAGGGTTGCGACACCAATAATCATAATATAACATATAATAACCAATAATAATTTATAATACAATAACCAGTAATAATCACTAATAAAATAACCATTAATAAGCACCAATAAAATAGCCACTAATAGCCATCAATAAAATAGCCATCAATAGCCACTAATAAAATAACCACCAACGACTTACAATGGAATAACCACCAATAACCATTAATATAATAGCCAGTAATAGCCATTAATATAATAGTCACCAATAACCATTAATATAATACCCACCAATAGCCATTAATATAATAACATTAAAAAACAATAATATCCACCAATATCCATTAACAAAATATCCATCAATAACCATTCATATAATAGCCACCAATAAATAATTATTAATAGTCATTAATAAAATAACCATCAATAACCATTAATAGAATAACTATTCATAGCCACAAATAGATTAGGTACCAATAGTCATTAATAACTCTTAATAACCCCAATAAACAAACAATTAATAGCCATATATTAAAATTGGTTAAGACTGCCAAAAATAATCTAGGGTGAAATAATTTATAATAGAATAAAGTAACTTAAGGTGAAATAGCCTATAATAACCTAAAATTTTCAATAATAACATAAGGTGAAATAGCCTTCAATAGCCAAAAGTAAACAATAATAACCTCACATAATCAAAAATAGTCTAAAATGAAATAATCTAAAATAGCCAAAAGTAAATTATAATGGTTGCAAGTAGCCTAAAGTGAAATAATTTACATTAGCGAAAAAATATATAATAGCCAAAATAACTTATAATAGTCGAAAATAACTTAAAATGAAATAAGCTAAAATAGCCCAAAATAGCAAAAAATAATTGAAAATATCCATAAATAATGTAAGGTGAAATAATTTAAATTAATGAAAAAAATCATATAATAATTCAAAGTAGCTTAGTATTATTATATTAACAAAAATCTTATCCATTTATTAAACTTTTTTTTTTCAAAAGAATGGTCATTGAAATGTTATTAAATAATGATATTCAAATTATTTTTTGTTCAAATGATTTTACATTCTCAAAAAGAAATAAATGTAATTATGTACATTATTGAATTTTTAAAAAAAATAAATTTGAATCATTTCATTTGAACAAAATTTCAATAAGATATGAATTTTCAAAGTTTATGTTTTTGTAATGTTTAAAATAAAGTATTTACTAAATAAAATGTAATGTAACATATTATCACAACAAGTGAAATGGCTTAATGGTAAAGGTGTTTACTTTCATTCTAAAGGTCAAAGGATCAAACCTCATGAGTGGTGTTGTGTGGGGTCAACAATGTTAAATTGACTGAATATTCTCCTATTTAGTTACCTAAAATAGGTGCCTAGGTTGATTACATAACCTACCTACATATGTTGGGTTTTCAACCTAATTTAGGTAATGACATGTGTCAATAAATCATAGGCTGAAAATCATGAAATTATCAATAATATTATATATTAAATAACTTGATTTTAATTGATTTTCATGCTGGTTAGTTAATTAACTAACAAGTGAATGGTTTGGTAAATTTGTATTTCACTTGAAAGTAACCTTGTTTCATTAAGTATTAGTGAAATAATTCATTGTTTATAGTAACTAGACCCCGTTCACTACGGGGTTAATCAATTTCACAATGCAAAAATGTCCAAATTCACTCAAAATCTAGTGAAACCCAAAGTGAATTAAAATGCATTTTGGTGTAGTGAAGTTTAAAACATGGCTTGCATGTTTTGGATAGGGCCCATTATTGGATGATAATTCTAATTTCAAAAGCTTAATTCACATGTGTTTCCATGAATTTTCAAAAAATATTTAATTAAATCTATTTTTTTATGATAAATTCTCAAGTAAATCAAATGTGTAGATTTCAACAAAAGTAAACATGTCAATTTTTAAAAATAATATGTGTTTCAAACCTTCAATGATACATTATACATTGAGTTTATCAAACATTTTTTACCATCATTCCAAATGGAACAAAACATATTCACAAAAAAAACAAGTAATGTTATATAACACATTCAATATTCGTGAAAATGCAACCTTGCCTTTCCTTATACCAAAATATATGTTTTTTGTTAAAGGAAGTTTTTCAAATTATGTAGTTTTAATCATCAAAAACACATTTAAACACTAAAAAAAGACTATTGTGGATAATTAAAATAAAACATGTATTCAAAAATTTTAATGATACCATGCCATCATAATCATCAATATATGGCCATCCACAATTTTTCAAAATTAATAGTTTGGTTTCACATAAAATAAAAGACATTCAAAATTTTAACACCCTATACACATCAAACTATCCAATCCTTATTATACATTTTATGACCAATGAAACATATTGAAATTGCACAAAATTAATTTTGATGAAAATTCATAAGTATACAAATATTTTGAAAGTGATTTCATTGAATTGTAATCCTTACAACTTATGTAATCATTTTTTTAAGTCATGTGGGTGTAGGATTTTATGTGTGTACACACAGTCCTTAGCTCCTTTTACTATGAATGCACCCAACAACCTTTGGTTTCTCACCACATTGTGCAACAACAATAGGTTTTGGTTTGCCATGACATTGTGTAGCAACAACATGTATGTTCTACCAAAGAAAAAAAATCAGACAAAAAAATAGTTAAAAATTGTACAAACTCAAAACAAAATGAAAAACTAAGTTTGATTACAAACACAACATAATCAAATTCATAGTTGTCTTATTTAAACAAACATATTTCCTCAACAAGTTTATAATGTTCATCACTCATAATGGCTTCATATATCATAAGTTTCATATATAGCTCCATCACACCCAACTTGAACAATGTTAGGCCAATTCTTGATAGTGATAATGAGGTAGTCCAAATTTTCAATCACCAACTTGGACCATTGAAAATTTGCAATCACATTAACAACTTAAAAAATATGTTCATTTTCAACATGTGAGCTAACAATTCCAAGCTCGCCTAATGATCCAAGAAAAACATGTACAAAAATTGTGTTGCATGGGCAATCCACCAAACCAACGAATTTTATATTTATATTGATCACACTAATAACCTTGAAAATCTTATATGCCACTAAAAATGACCCAAAAAAATCAATATGTTGATCACTTGCATATATCATCCTCCATAATATGAATTCTTGTAATTCCATATCAAAATCACCAATAATCAATGTTGCATCTAGAGCCCAAATTCTAATTAAATCAAATGTCATGGAAATGCACAATGAAAAAGTAGAAAAAAATGCCTTTAATAATAATTTGTAACTTTGATTTTGGTTTGAAATATTTTGCTTCAGAACATTCAATAACATCGACTAAATTATGGCTTCAACAATAGCCTAAATTTAGCTCACAAGAATTTTAAAAAACAAATGAAAAACTTGTAACCATCCATAACAAATGGAAATTGCATTTTGATATTGAAATTTTTTTGGGAACAAGATGACATAAGAGACAAATTTTGTATTCATAAGAATTTTAAACATTCTAATAAGTAACCTTATAATAATACAAAAGTCTTTCCATTTTGCCTCCCCTTCACTAATTTTTTTGTCCATGTACTAATTTTTGCAAGGTTATTTATGCAATCTTTAAGTTCATTTCTAAAAACCTTGCATAAATTTTAGAATCATCAATAGCATATTGTGATGCCTTTAACATTGCATGGCCAAAACATGACCTTACAAATGGGTGCATGCTAACTGAAGAATAAAACAAGACATCACACTTGTGAAAGTTATAATCAACGTACTTAAATTAGAATCATTGTCTTTAACATAAGCAATTACCTTATTCAACAAACCAAACAACTTTTACCAAATTTTCCATGGTTGCCCCTACTATGTGCAACACCTCAAATATCCCCACAATCACATGAGTGAACTCCCATGAAACATTGATGAAACTAACAACCATGGCAAATGTCTTATGGCCAACACAAAACATCCAAAAATCAAATTATGTAATATATGTAACAAGAGCAACAATAAGAAGCTAAGATGTAATTATCCCTAGTTTTTTCCACAATGTATGAGAGCACATCATTCATGAGTTGCCATTTAGATGGAACATTACATGACCACATTGTTGTAAGACCAACCACTTTAACCATGGGTTTTCAACAAAAGACAAAAGACGATGACCTTTTACGATATACAAAACCAGATCCTCCAAAAATGATTGTTGTGTAGGGTCTCCTTTGTTTTAAGGTCACTAGCTATTGAAAAACATTGTGATATGAATTAAAAGATTTTCTTTTTGTATATTTTTTTGACTTGTAGTTTATGATTTCTTCTGCATTAAAACCCCCATCTTTTGTGCAAATTTGCATGTTCATGACACACATATTTTAACAAATAACAACAAAGGAAATAAATCAGTGTTGGTTTTGAATTATGATTTAGAGATGGGTTCAAGGTTCAAAAGGTTCATGGGAAGGGTCAAGTTGCAATAACAACAAAAACACACAAATCAACAAAAATCAACAACACAAAATGCATGAGAAGAAGGAGATAGAGAAAGAACAAAACTAATTTACCTATGGTGTTGAACTTGAAGACCATTGTCAATGCTTGAAACTCAAGAAGCCTTGAAACACTTTTTGACTCAAATAATTTGGAAAGCAGTATGAGTGAAAAATAAAACAAAACCGTGGAAACCACCAATTCTTGAAATTGTAACATGAAAACCACGATGAATGAAAAGTAAAACAAAATATTTAAGCCCATCATTGAAACACATGTAACAAAGAAGAAAAGTAAAAAATAAAAATAAAAAGTTGTGAAAGAAGAACAAACAAAGTAAAAAAGGAGAAGGGAAAAAAATAGATTAAAAAATAGATGAAACAAAAAAAAAAAAAAAAAAGAAAAAAAAAAAACAAAAAAAAAAAAAAAAAAAAAAAAAATAAAAAAAAAAAAAAAAAAAAAGGGGAAGGAAAACCTCACATGTAACCATCACATAATTATTTTTTGTAAAAACTACCAAGAACCATCATTGTAAAGGGAAAAAAATTGTAAAGACCTTTGTTGTGAAGAAGAATGAACCACCAAGATCCTTTGAATTGTAACAAAATGAATGAAAGAAAAAAAGGTTGAAGAAAAAATAAATTACAAAGTGTAAAACCTTTGTGTTTTGTTGTTTACAAATGTTGGAAATTGCACATGATATTCTCACTAGAAGAAATTTTAGCATTTGTGACTGGTGTCTATAACTAGTTTTGAATCATAAGCAACATTTTGTAACTAAATATCCATTTTTTGCCTAAAACCAATTGTGAACAATAAATAGTTGCAAATGACATGACTTCATGGTAATGTCATAGTTTAGATGACAACCATAATTAATGTACGTGATTTCTTCTAGTGGGTTTATCGTCTACATACTATATATGTATTCACTTTTTACAACTAGACTGCAACTAGTTTTTTAAAGTTCAAAATTCAAACATATGTTGTCATTAATGAAAAGACATGGTGACAACTGTTATATCTAAATTATGTTTTTTTAGAACAACTTAGATTTCTCCAAAATGTTGGATTCAATTGTTGGGATTTTACACATGGCACAACAACATAAAATCATAGCTTTAGTGATCATGTGGCTAGAGAATGGCCATAAGTTTGGTTTCATAACAAATGGATTATGCCATGTGGCACACAAATAATATTCATGAAATTATTTGATTTAGGAACCTTGAAATATTATGGGCCATCCATTTCTTGTGTTTGTGATCTACACATGTGGTATCTCATTACATAGTCTAATAGTTCCAAATCATGTGGCCAATATTTGATACTATATTTTTGAATTGACTAATAACATGACAACACATGGCCTAGAAAGATTTTTTTAATAAAAATGTGCTAAAAAGTGGAGGAATATATTTAAGGCATTGAATTAATGTGCTTCAAATCCTTACAAATGGAATAGATTGATGCCATGTGGTTAAATTCAAGTAATTTAAATGAGATGAAGCTTCCAACAAATAGTTACTAGCTATTATGTTAATGTGTAGTAAAATTAACCATTTGCATAAAAAAACAATCAATAAAACGAAAGGGTTTCCAAAAGGCCAAGTTTAGGTCCAACACAAAGCCATTCCTAGGGAAACCATAGCCCATCCTACACTAAAACCTTTATAATAATCTTTTCAAAAGGGCATGTATTAACACCTTCAACAATAATCAAATAGGTTTAGGGTCAAAGTAATTCATGCAAGGCCCACCAACTGCTAGTTTATGGGGTTTATAATTGTCACTAAAAAGATATTCCACCCACATTTCTACACAAGATGGAATTAGCAATGGTGTTACAAACCTATGGTCACAACAAAATGGATGTATGTAAAGGTTGTAATGGAACTACAACATCCCATGTAAGAAACAAAACACATGCAACCAAGTAGAATAGATTTACCAATTTGAAATTTGCTTGGAAATATTAAACATTTCAATCATTTGACAATTAATGAATTAAGCACACCAAAATTTCAAAACATTTCAATGGAAACCATGCCACATACATAAAAAAAAGGATGCTAGTTACACATGAACTATTCATTCAAGTTCTTTTGCAAAATTTGCCTTTCCACACTAAGTTACTACCCACCATGTCCTTCAACATTAATTGTGGTGGGTCAACATTTTCGTTTGTGACTAGTAGTGGAATTTTAATTTTGTCTTTCACAATTTGTTCAAGTAACACCCAATATCGTTCATTTTCAATAGGGGTGCCACATTGGAGACATGTGTTGCCCACACACCATGCCTATTGCAATGATATCCTCTTTGGAAAAATTAATCAATGCAATTAAATCCCCTACTTGAAACTCCACATCGATAATAACAAATTCACCACTTGTAAGATCCCCTTCGATCAATATTGAAGTATAACATTTAACCCCTAGTGACTAGTGTAATCAAAAGATTGCAAAACATAGCAAGCACAACTTATGGGATCTCACTTCATCTTCTATGCATATCACTTTACATGCACCAAAATGTGTTCAAATGTTAACACCAATTCAATTCACAACAACAATCTTCTTTTTACTTTGAGATCCAACCAAATCCGAATCACACCCCCCCCTTCCCCTAAATTTTGTCATATCAACATATTTACTGATGTTGACTATTGGCTAATTTTGACATACCACACCTTTCTTATATACAACGTCGTTTAACTTTCTTAATGATAGAATAGTTTGAAAATGTACCTTTGTCATTTGGTAAGAGTTCACATCCTTATCTGTGATACTTTATTTTTCCTTGTGTCCATCTTTGGTAGCTAGCCCTTCCTCAAAATAAAGAGGTTATGTGGTAGCTTGCATTTTTATAGGATGTGTGACAAGTTTAACAATTATTGAAGTGTCCTTTGGACCTATCAAATATGTATCTACTCCTTGTGCATTTGACTATGTTAATAATTTTGTCATGAAAAACTCTAGATGAACATTCAGTTGTTCAATTCCTCAAGCATTTAAAGAACATGCCCATAGGATTTTCAATAGCTTTGTTTCAATTGCTACAATTCACGAAGAGATAACATATGTATTGGAATTTTGCCATATTTGCAGCCATCCCCTAACACAATTGCCACATAGTCCAACAAACATTTTCCCATTATAAATCAATGTCATTATAATGGAAAATGTTATATTGAACACATAGATTACCAACTTTCTCCATTGCTTTTAATTCAACATCATCAATGTCAATATAATATATGTTGCCACCCCACTTGTGCAACTAACATTATGTGTTGTTACAACAAAATAATGTGACTGCACATCATTAGCAAATATGAAAACATAGTTAATACTTACAATTAATCATTGGCATTCAATCACTAGCCAATTATGCCAAGACTTGAAACTAGATTTGTCATTGTTCCAAATCTAGTTATATTTATTATAAAATTACACATGATGAATGCAAAATCCCCTTAGGAACAAACCTAATCATTTTATAACTAAACTAAAATGAATTTTTAAATTATACCTATGATTAGATTTGAACTTGGTGGATGGACAACATGCATGTTCAAGGAAGTTTCATGTGCTAATCCAACATTCTTGCAAACATGTTATATTAACCCGACTTATTAATATATTAATTCTAATCCTTTTTCATTTTCAAGAAGGAATCTATAGTGGAATAGTTTAAGGTTTAGGGGAATATGAAAATAAAAAGTAATCAAAATAACAAATAGTAGTTGCGTGCAAGGTCCATGACACCATTTCCCAAAATTATTTTAAAAAAACCTTAAGAATAGAAAAACTTTGAGTAATATATAATTGATTAAATGATTAACATTTCAATCATGAACATCAAAAGTTAAGGTTATTGTATTCAAGTTGAGGGTAATTGCACTCCAATGAAGGTGCACTTATCATATGTAGGTCTATTTAAAAGTCAAAGTTTTGTGAAAAAATAAATAATTGATTAATAATTCCAAGGTTGTTTGCAAATTATCCACTGATACAACCTTCCAACATGTAATCATAAAAGATGGTTGGAATGCATTAAATTCCCATTTGTGCCAATTGAAGCTAACCATGTAATTGCCACTTTAAATAACAATGGGTTTTGATGGGATGCCATTTTTTGTGAACCCACAAATATTCATCCATAAAGCTTGAATGAATACATATATTATCTATGATAAACTCATTGATGCTATTGCATAATGTTAGGGTTTAGGTGAACACATAAAATTTTGCTTTAGCACCAAGTTTTCCACCATGGCCATACTTGTTTTAACTTTGTGATTACATTTTTTACACTTGTTAGTTAGTCAATCATGTTTTTCGTGTTGTGTCCTTCCTAGTATGGCACAAGCATGTCCCACTGGTCTCCATCCATGCTAAAAGGGCATCCAACATGCATTTCATTTTTATACATTTTTTTAGGTGAGATATTTCCATCTTCATGAATTGGTTCACACAATCCCTAAAGTTGCATGCATTCAACTTGTTACTAAGATATTCAAATTGTGTGTCAAACTTACTACGAAGTTTAACCATGTCCATGTAGTTTTGGCCATTGATTTTGACAATAACCATATTTAGGCAATGGGGAACAAAACCTTGCATTGCATTGTCTCATTCGTTTTTACCCTTATATAAGCCCCATTAATTTTACCATGTTTTGTCACCTCCATTTTGTGAGGTGAAAACCCTTTGATTCTTTCACTATTTTGCTTCAAATTTTGTGGTCTTCTTTGAGGATCGTTGTTGTGACCTATTGTTAGCCTTCAATGTGATAGATGGTTTTGGCACCTCCTTCGTAGGTGCAAGCATTTCTACCCCTTGAACATTAGTTTCACTAACATGAAACTTGCCACCCCATCCACCTTGCATGGAACCCCTATAACACAAAGTAGGCTCATCATAGTTTGCATGACCATTGTGGTGCGTTCTCATCCCTTGACAACAACTATGCATTTATCCAAGGTGCTTGCAATGCCCAAGTGGTGGTGCACAATTTGATTACCCCCCTACCCATCGTGTATCATGCCCGCAATGCCCAAGTGGTGGTGGGAAGTTTGATTTGCTTCCTATGCATAAACTATCATGCCCACAATGCCTAGCTGGCAACACACACAATGTTTGTATGCTAGTAGTTGATTTTCATTATGCATCACCATATCCTAAACATGGGTCACCTTTTGCATTAAGATGTTGTGCATTTATTTAGTGTGTAATGTTTTTTTCCACCTTCCATTGACCACATTGTGAAGAACTAGTTGTACAAAATTTCTTTGAAGATATTTTTGGCTCTTAATCAACCCCATGATGCCATGTCAAGAATTTGAAAACATGTTTTACCCTATATATACATGACTTGCATGAATTTTACCATTTGAACCCACTTGTTTTTTTAACCTTGCAAAATTTTCACATAATATTCAATCTTATTTTGAAGAAAATTCTTGTTAAAGTTTTTTTATGATAATTTTTTAAATAAAACGCTTTCAACAAATAGGCCTCTGCAACATTAAAAGGACCGATTTACTATCAACACTATTTGGAACCTTTAAACATGGGGAATTTGTAACATTCTTATATAGATAAATTAGATTTTTAGTTGGATGTTTCGATTATGCACAATTGCAGATTGTGTTGAGTTTTTGTCAAGGTATTTTTTCTACCTCCATGAAATTTACAACATGTTCCCTCGACTATTCACCATTTGTTTAATACTTGGAACGAAAAAAAAACATTTTCATTAAATATTTATAATTAAAATGGCATGTTCAATTGAGGTGAGATGATCCATTAATTCAACTTCAATGATAATGATGTATTCACTCAACACAATATGGAATTAAATTTCGTGCATCATAATCCATGTCAAAATGTTAAACATTAATCATTGGATCTAGATGAGTCATAAGGGACATATTTGCATCTTTTTAACATTTGTAGGTAAATAAATTTGCAAATATCTTCAACAACATTTTTATGTGCTTTTAGAATGCACATTCATTTTTCTAATCTCATGTTTCGTTCTTTGTGTCTATTTTTTAGAAACTTCATTTTCTTTTTCATTAAGTTTGATTGTGACATAAAATCTTTTGCAAGTGTACATTGTTTTGGTAGTATTTTTGTTCATTTTTGAAAATAGAATACAACCTTGATATGAAGGTTTTTAGTTTCATTGACCTATACCCATTATAGGAAACCAATGAAATTATTAAATAAATTGTAATATATAAGTTATTACCCAATGTGTAAATGTCGATGGTCCTTGAACAAGCAGGACAATGTCACTTTTGTTCATATTATGGAAATGTCATTTGTTCAATTCTTTTTTACCTATTCAACATTTTTTTTAAAAATAAATTTTCTTTGTAGATTTTTTAATTATCCTTATAAGCATGCAAACATTTTCATTTGCATGAAAATGATCATTATTTATTTATTGCTTCTCTAATCTAATGAACTTATTACATGCTACTTATTTATGTTTTTTTTTTTCAAAATTTTATGACAAAAGAAAAGATTTATTTTTCTATGTCTTATGTGAGTGTTATGATGTGTATGCATATAAGTATCTTCCTTTGACTTGAAAGGTCACATGATAGATGATCACATATAATCACCCTTTAATGCATTCCATTGGGAGGTGAATGTTTATCACAATCTTCTAATAGTGATATAAAAGTTCAATTCAAGGCTTCTTAAGAGGTTGGAAGTAAATCACTTTTAAAGTTATTGTTGAAATTATGAAAATTCAAAACTCTATCAACAAGTAGCCCAACCTAACAAAATATTTGCTAGTCATACAAAAAAATCATTCAAGCTATAAAAAAACGAAGGTTCATCAAAGGTTTGGTTGTTGCAACATAATTTTTCACGAGCAAAAGATTTGTTAAAGATTATGAAGGAAACATATTTCGATGTTTTGAATTCAAACAATTTTTGGATTGTGTATGATACATGGAAATCAAGAAATATATCGAATTGCCATGTCAACTTGTCCAAGTTATTAACTCGAAGTGACACATGTTAGTTGAAGTTCGAGTGTTCACACTTCAAATTTTCGTTTAATCCATCTACTGGTGTCAATCATGGTAGAAGACCTATAACATATTTACATAGATTCATTGTGAATTGTTTGATAGTTGAAAATGTTATCAAAGATGTTATGGAAACATTCATTGGGTTTGATGGGCACATTGATATATTTGAGAAATAATTTTTTAAATATGTTTCGATTAAATGTTCCATATTTTATGACATTAACTTACATTTCAATCAACATCTTGATATTCGATGTTTAGAATTTTGAAATGGAGAATCTTTTACGGATGTAAGGGCTACTCATTTAAGCTTCAAATCATGGGTTTATTACAATATAGAATTGCTGAATTGCTATGAATTTTTGAACAATGACATGGAACATATTAATAAAGGTGATTACAAAGTTGCGCAAGTTATATTAACACTACACCAAGTAAGAATTTCAAGGTTGCAAAACATATCCTATAACCTAATTATTTAAATGCACCTCATGAAATTCATTTGCGATTAGCGGTTCAACATTCATCTTTGCTTGTGAAATTGAACACTAAAAAATTGTCACTTTTAGAATCCAGTCATATATATTAAAAAATTCACATTCATTTTAAGCCCAAAGAGTTATGTAAATTATAAATTATTAAGTATAACGTCAACCTTTGTCTTGAGTGTTTCCTTTAAGGACCTATTTGGTGAAACATATTTTTGATCAGTGATCCTTGCTTAATATAAAGAAAGAATTAATTAAACAAATAACAAATTATTGTGAAAAAAAAGAACATGGTTGGATTCTACCATGTTTAAAATGAAATTATATAAGTTTTTTAAATTAATAATTTAAAAGGGAAAAATAATATCGTGGTGAATTTTCAACTTTTTATTTGTTTTACAATTGATGTATTTTGAAGGTTTAATATTGGGTTTTTATATGAATTCATGTTTGAAAAATTCATAACATGTTTTTTTAAAAATAAATTATCCTTGTAATAATAAATAAAATTTAAAAAATTTGACATGCATGAAGACAATGGTTCCTATATATGCAAATGCACATGATTATCATCTTCTTTGGAAATAAAAGGATTATTTATGTCAAGTAAACATGATAGTTCGATACATTTCTAAATCTTTTATGTAAAATGTTATGAAAGATTAAATGTTAAACTTTTAAAAAACGGAAGGTCCATTTTTATGAAATCTTACGTTGATATAAATGTTGTGGTCATAAAAATTTAGAAGTCATGTTTTCAAATTGTAAGCATTACTTATAAAGCTTTAATTGCAAGGTGGAATTGATGCTTTACACCAAAAGGTAAAATAGACTTTTGGTTTTGAAAATGAAAAAAAATTATATTTGTTAAAGTAAAATTTAAAGGTGTTGAAAAATGTAATAATAAATCATTTAAAAAAAAACTTAATTTTGAAAAAACGTGAATAAGGTTTTCACTTTATTCATAAAAGAAGAAGATGAATATGTTTTTTTGCAAAAAAGATGTTAAACTAACACATATAAGGAAGCAATATCATGAAGAAAAAAAATTCTCTTGTAGACTTAATGGTTGGAATTTCTAATAAATTTAAGTCATTAAAAGTTTTGAAGGAGCAAATGAAATGCTTGAAGAAAAGATGACAATTAGACTTTCAATTAGAAGAAAAATAAGAATGACAAATTCAAGCATGGTTTACAAACATGATTGAATTGTCACATCAATTTTAAATATGATTTTTAATTTGTATACATTCTTTTCTAACATAATACTTTCTTTTTTTTTGAATGGTAATCAATATGGAAATTATGATTTTCAATTTTTAAAAAAGAACTTTTAATTTATTTTTAAAAATAACATGAAACAAAAAAATTATTTTGAAATGAACTTCATAACCGTGTTGGGCAGAAAAACAAAATAATTTATAAAAAATATAGAAAAGAAAAGAATATAAAAGACAAAAGACACACCGAAAAATCCAAACATAAAAACCAAACCAATTTGAGCATCAAAACCCAAACACTAATTTGATAACCATAATTTAACTAGCATGCCATCTATGTTTTGTTTTTTCTCGAAGACTCAAATTTTGGCTTAAATTGTTGCAACTCTCTAATTTGGCCATTGTTATTGCTATATAAATTGGCATATATTCATGTCATGTTAATACCCATCTATTAATGAAGATTTGAATCCAACCTTGGTAAGACTATCTTTTCACACACCTCAAGTTTGTTAAGTGGTAGCAATGACAAAATATTCATCGATCCCCATTCTAGCAATAGAATGCAAATACTTAAGGCACATTTCATAACTCCTCATAATTGATCAAAGGGTAAATGTTATAGGATAAAGAATAAGAAAAGTTCGACCTTTCAAATTAAACTTTCAATCATCTCAATTATAATGATGAATAATTAAAACTAATATATGGGGGAATTTTTGGATTCTTTCATATGGTCGTCCATGGACCATTTCAAAATAACTTAAAAAATAACTTCCTCATTTTCAAACCTAGTTATTTCATTTTTTAAAAAAATAATTGCTTCATTTTCCTATTAATTTTTTAATAACTAGCTTTCACCTTTCCTAATAACTACTTCCATTTTATAAATATTTCACTCTTTTCCCCCATCCACCAACATGGATATGAAAAATCAAATTAACACATGTCTTTTCATCTCCATGAAAGGTATATTAATTTAAATTAAATTTGACATTAAAATATATAATGATGAATTATTAAAAACCATATGAAAATATTTTTTTTAAAAAAAGAAAAAGTTGATCATCCCAAGTAGTGCATATCAACAAGAAGCTCAAATTTGCATAATAAAAAAAAAGAAAGTAATTAATGCAAATTCAAAAGTTAAACAAATTCCATGGGTACTTACTCACAAGATTTACCACTCATGGCTCAAACATGGGGCACAACTTCTCTTATACAATACTTTATACATCACCATGGGAATGGCATCCTTATGATTTTTCCTACAATTCTCAATGTGAGAATCCCAAAATGATCAAATTTATAGGAACTTATAACTTCCTCAAAATGAATTTAATTTCAACTTAAAACCCATTTGACTCATACTCATTGAAAAGTGCTCTTGAGCATCATGTAAAACTCCTTAATTAGCCATCATCTAGTTCCCATATGACATTTGAGTGAGTGAAAATTGATTTTTTTCACCCCACATAATTCTTCAAATGGTTATACCTTCAAGGTGTGAAGTTTAATTTGAATAATGAACCACAACATTACAACACACATTGAAACTTTTCCAATGATTCAATGCTTGATTTTTTAAAAAATTGTTTTTGAAACTTCACTCTTGGAACTCCATAAGAGTCACAACTCTCAAACTGAAAATGCAATTGGGAGTCATGGGAGTTACATTCTTGCACTCTCACACACTTGTCACTCATTTGAGACTATGTTTGAACCATGCCACACCTTAGCATTACTCCCAAACTACTTTCATCTATTTTGGCCCAACCTCACTTGCAAGTTCTAGGGTAGGCTCACAACATCCCTATCTTGCACAAGCTCAATATAGCTTCGGTATCTCATCATCCCTTGTTGGATTTTGATTGAAATTTGTAACAAAAACTTTTGAGTCTATAAACTTTGAATTCAATAAATGGTAATTCCATTCATGGGTGAATAGAAATGTGGAGATGGAGAGGAACATGCTACCAATGTGTTTTTTATGGATTTTTCTATCATGAACACAATTTGCTGGATTTCAAAGATGCAAGGATGGTCTTGAGCACTTATCACAAACATATGCAGCTCATTCTTCACTCCAAGTGTGACTTGACACATTCTTTACACCTTAATCCCCTTTGTCATTGAAGGTTTTCATATAAATGGCATTGTAGAGAATTCACTGTACAATAACAGTTTGGAGTTACTAACTACTATGTCAATTCCTGTCAAACAAAACATACATAGCAAGAACAGTCATAACCTTGAGAGTGTCACTTGCAAAGTACCAGACCATTCACTCTTCATCATGATATGGCAATGACTAGCTGCCATTTACTCCCAACTGACTTCCTCAGCTCTTGGCAGGGGCTCCTGATGGTGGGTGTTGATAAGTAGATAATACCTCACCAAGAGTTCTTGAAGCAAACAATTATAGAAAAATCTGCAACCTGCAATTCTTTTGAATTTCCAAAAGCAACAGGAAGGAAGTGCTCGTGCTGATGTTGGCTAATCACAATGATCAAATGTATTCTAACCCAAGCTGCAGCAAGCTTGAGAGAATAAGCTTCATTTCACTCCAGCATGCACCTTTTATGCTTGCCATGGGTGACTCCTTGGATGCAGTAGCTTTTAGCCACCTGAAAACATATCTATGACATTGCAGAGAAAACCCCATAACCCATAATCTGCTTTTGAGAATTCTCACCAGGAAGATCCCAGTGACCAGCGACAGGATTGATGTTCCACAGCAGCGGGTAGACTTGCTGCATTCTCTGGATCCATTTCAAAAACTCATTGGTAGCATGTTCCTCTCCATCTCCACATTTCCATTATATACTTTGCAAAGCCCATGATCCATGCAGCTGCATGTGGTTCACAAAGCATACACTTTATCACATCCTCTACCTCATGCAAAAGGTCCGAATGGCCAAGAAGGTAAACCTTACAGGCACAGTAATACTCCAATTCTTGCAGAAATCATGTAATGGAAACTATTGTGCTCATGGAACCAAAACAGCAGCTGTCTTCATTTCGCAGGTCTGCATGGCTACAAGTTGATAGAAGAACAAAACAGAAGTGAGATTATCAAGCTCCATACCTTCTTCTTCTTCACACATCTGTCTTGAGAAGTTCAAGAGCATCCTGAAAATGCCCCATGGCACAGCACTTCCAAGAGACCAATTGAAATTGTCTCTAAGCTTCATACCTTCTTCTTCTTCTTCACACAACCTGTTTTGAGAAGCTCAAGAGCCATCCTGACAATGCCCCATGGCACAGAATTCCAACAAGAGAGCAAGTCTCACGACAAGAAACCTCTTGGACATTCTTCAAGCTTCTTCTAAGCTCCCACACCTTCCTGTTGTTGCAATAACAGCCAGCCTTGACCCTGGTGCAATCGCAGCCATCTCTGCTTCCTTGATTCCTTCCTTTTTCTGAACCAGAAACTCCAAGCCAGAATTCTGCAAACCAAGCAAA
>Ga0116227_10007706_pt1 | contig 20836 bp, 21 predicted proteins | sample S1TSphgellanicum_FD_89693 | JGI IMG/M metagenome (GOLD analysis project Ga0116227, IMG submission 89693) | Host-associated microbial communities from peat moss isolated from Minnesota, USA - S1T2_Fb - Sphagnum magellanicum MG | ecosystem: Host-associated > Plants > Peat moss > Unclassified...
AAAAAAAAAAAAAGATTATGGGCTGTCCAAGGCCTAAATATTTTTTTTTTCTGGTCTACCAAATCTTTTGCATCAAAAAATCAGACAGCCCCTGATTTCTTTTTTTTCTGGAATCAATTACATCTGGGGAAGTTACATTTGGGGAAGCGCCTCAAAAAATCAGACTGCCCCTGATTTCTTTTTTCTATGGAGTCAGTTACATCTGGGGAAGTTACATCTAGGGAAGCTCCACAAGGAACAGGCAGTGACTGGAAGAATTTTCCAGGCACTGCCCAGACAAACATATAGACACCACTGTTGCTTTAATATATAAGATTGAAACAAAATTCTAGTGACAAGAATTTTGAAAATTTGATATATGGGTGGTTTTCTATAATGTTTCATAGACTGCTTATTGATTTTGCATAGTCCTTCATACAGTCATCCTTGAACAATTCCAAAAACATTTCCAAATATAATTACTTCATTTCCAAGCCTAACTACCTCACTTCCTTCCTCATAACTACTCTTATTCTTATAACTACCTCACTCCTTTCCTATAACTATATCTTATACTTATAACCATTTCACCCTTGGCAACATGGATATGAAAGAAAAATTAACATGTGCCTTTTCATGTCCATGATATTTATATTAATTGAAATTAAATTTGACATTGACATAAATAATGATGAATTATTGATAATCGTATGAGAACATAATAAAGGTTAGTTCACATTTAGATCTAAGCTATTAAAAAAAAGGTAACTTAACATAAATAGTTAGGTTTACTTTTAAGTTAATTAGGTTACCTTTTAGGTTAGTGGTAGTAGTTACCATTGTGATCTATTGTTGTTCACATTAGGTGCTTTAGGTAAGGTAGGTAGGACATGTGTTGTGTTTTTATTAACTTGTCGTTCAAAACTACAAACACACTCATCATGAAGTAAGTTCCTTCCCTCCCAATTCATTTGCATCATTACCTTTTTTTTAACATGTGAAGCTCCTTTGAGTTTTGATTATGTAGCTCCTCTTTATTCTTTAATTTTCATTTTCCTACTTTTGATTGTGTAGCTTTTTATGTTGTTTTTGCATGCAAAGCTCCTCCGAGCTTTGTTGTTGTAGTTCCTCCTTAGTCATGATTTTCTTAAAATATTTTTGGTTGTGTAGGTCCTATGTTCTTTTTGTGTGCAAAGCTCCTCCAAGCTCTGTTGCTTTAGCTCTTTTTAATTTTCACGTTTTCATTTTCTTATTTTGATTATGGAGTTTTTTGGTGTTTTTTCTGCATGTAAAGTTCCTTCAAGCTATGTTCATAAAGCTCTTCATTGCTCCTTAGTTTTCATTTTCCTACTTTTGATTATGTAATTCCTTATTGTTTTTTTTACATGCGAAGTGTTCCGAGCTTTGTTGATATAGCTATTCCTTGCTCCTAATTTTCTTTTCTTTTTTGTTTTCGGTTGTGTAACTCCTATGTTCTTTTTGCATGCAAAGTTCCTTTGAACTTTGTTGTTGTAGTTCCTCCTTATTCTTGGCTTTTCAATTATGGAGTTCATGTGTCCTTTTTGCGTGCGAATTAGCTCCTTCAAACTATGATCGTCTCTACACTTTACAATGCAGCCATTGCAAGTGGTTCATCTTGCATAATTTTTGCAAATTGTGTTGTAGATTTAAGGATTGATTCTGCAAGGTTTCAACACAATCGAATTTGACTTTTTGTTTAAAGCTCCAGTGTCACCTTCAGAAGATGTTTGTTTTGATTTTGAAACAATGCATCACACGATTGTTTTGCACTAATACTAGATCACATGAGTGTATGATATTTTAAGGAGTAGAAAACTTAGTGAGTAGGTTAAGGCACGATCAACCACCTTGTATTCAAACTTTTTAATGACATAATACAACAACCTCAAGTGGATCAAACACTTCCATGCTAATAAATTTTTTCTCCATCACTTGACAAAGAAGTTGAAACCTTTCATGGAAAAGAAAAACACAAAATTTCAAATTGTTGTCCCCGTGAGTATTTGTGTAGACTGTAGTTTGTATAAACTTGCACATGTGTCTAAGTATTTGCATTTTTCTAAATTGTTTACTATCAAAAAATTGACTATCCACCTTGTCTTGCATGAATTCATGTGTGTAATGAATTTTGTTTTGAAGAACCAAATGAAATGGCTAAAGGGCAATGACTTGATTGAGGTCATGGATGGGTTCAAGGAGTTTTGTGGCATGCTATCAGTCCATGGCACCATAAATGCAGCAGAAATTCATGTGTACAAGCCAAAGGCCCAAATTTTTGTGACTAACTTTTAATCTTTCAAATTAAAGGGTTACAACATTCAAAGGCAAGCTATTGTGGACCATTGAAAGAGGTTTAGGGATGTGTATGTTGGGATTTCAAGTTTTGTTAATGATGTTCAAGTTGTGAGGATGTATTCCTTGTACCATAAAACCATTGAACAAAATTCGTTTGTTGTTGAATTTGGATAAGAAGGTATCAGACTTTACATTATAGGGGACAAAGGCTATCCCTTATTGTTATGGCTGATGGTGCCACATAAACAAATAAAGATAAGTTAGATTGTGTTCAAAGTTCTCTACAATCAATAGTTATTTTGTGGCAAATGTGTGGTTGAAAACTCCTTTGGAATCCTTAAAAAGATGTTTAGGGAGTTTTATAAAAGTCCAATTTAAATATCCTTTTTTTGCTGGATGTTGTTGTTTGATGTCGCATGTTACATAAGTTGATCTTCAATGGCAAAAATGAAGATGTTGAATCCTTGATGATTCAATTAAAAGTTGAAAATCATGAACAACCAACTCAAGTTATAAAGAAGGATGAAGAAAGAAATGTAGAAATACATATTGACATTGATGGTGCACATGTTCCTTTACATGATGACGAGATTTTTGGAAACACATAGCAAATGATTTTAGAATAGTATCTTGGAACTTGTAGGCCACAAATTTAGAGATGAATATGGGTTTATGTTTTGAAGATTACATGAATTTGAAAGATATGAATTTGAAACTAAAAATTGATATTGAAAAAATAACCTACTTTGCTTGTTTTCCTTGATGTATTTAGCTAGCTTCATCATCACTAACATGAATGTTGGCTTTTGGATTCTCATCTTTTGATGAATCACAAAGAATGTTTACTAGTGGTGGCATTTCAACCTTATCCTAAATGAAAGTGTGACACATTGCAATGCTCCAATTGGCCAAAACACTCACCATGTTTTTTCTTGTTCAATGAATTTTTTTGACTTTAGATTTCAAATATTGCATATGTTATTTGGTTGTGTGCTTCTAAGTTTTGCTATGATGTTTTTCAATCTTAAGTTGCATCACGTTTATGCGCTCCATCACATCAACAAGCACTTTGTTATTCTTGTCTAAAGCTTCCAAGATTGGGGAAAACACATTTTACCTCTTACATTTGACACCTATGCTCCCGAGTGCCCATGGTATTGTCAGTTTGTTTGCAAGTGCTACTAATGTTGTTGTAGATGGAGAATCCAAGATCACCATCTTTGGATGACCTTGGGAGGATTTGGAATAATCATCAAGATTAACAACAAGTGCATTGCCCCATTGCACTTTAGTTGTTGTTGTTGCTAATTGTTCTTGACTTGCATTCTATTCAAGAACATAGTCATCTCCTAGCAAATCTTGCAACATAGAAGTTCAAACTACAAGAAAGTCTAATGTGTGCTCTTATGGTGATGGAATGTAAATGCCATCTCTTTTAGCATGAATGTTTCGCGCATGCAAAACGTTGTTCACTACCTGCTGTCCTTGGACCGATTCAATCGCATTGTAAAACTCTTCATTGAATTGCCTTTGAATGTGATATTTATCGCATTCTTCCATTATCAAGTCCCAAACGATGTGTGGTGGTTAGTCCCTGTGTGATAATCTGAATTTTTTTTTAAATTTAGAATTTAACCTTTCCATTTTTGTCTTTGTACATTTTTCCAATGTGTGCAATTCTTGATTTGGTGAGCTTTTGCACTTCTTTCGCAATCTTGGTCCCATTTCTGTGCTGTTGGAAGCATTTGTGAACACGGGTCACTTGAAATTAACATGTTCTTATTTTTTGCATTTGATGAGTGCAAGCACCTTGGCATGATCCCAATTGCTTTATAACACAAGTAAGGATATTGTGTTTAGATTCATTATAGAGTATAGTAGCTTAAGGGATTTTTTTATAGGCCCTTAAGTAATAATAATAGGTCTAGTATTTTTTATATGAGGATTTTTGAAAGATGATATATATTTTGGCTTGTGTTGAAACTTGAGATTATTAGTTATTATAGAGTTATAATAATATTTTGAAAGGATTTTTTTAGAGGTTTGTTTATTTTAGAGATTTTTTTAAAAAAGTTTAATATATTTTTGCATGGGTGAAAATATTTGAAAAAAAAAATTCGGTTTTTCCTTCTTCAAAAAAAAAAAGGAAAAAAAAAAGGAAAAAAATCTTTAAGAAAAAAATGAATTTGAAAATTTTCAGCATTCCTAAAATAATGTAATACTGCTGCGTGCTGGGTTCATCCATCCATCCGTCGACTGCTGCTAGCTGGGTTCATCCATCTGTCCAGCCATTCATTCATCCATTCAATCGTTCATCCATCCACTGCTGCGTTCTGGTTGGTTCACTCCTTCTCTCGCCGTAGTAGAGGAGCACACGCGCGCGTCGTCGACGGCCGTCGCTCCCGAGCTCCTCCTGCCTTCCTTCCTTCCTTCCTTCCTACCACGACAGGAGGAACATGACGCCACTCGCGCTACTCCGACTGGTACCACGACGAAGATGACGTCGCAATGATGCCATCAATGGGGAAATTTTACATCATTGTGCCATCATCTTTTGCGGGGTGAGAATTAGAGGGATATGGACTAGGATGTGCTTGCTCAATGTGGGACCTGCTTGCTTACAGGGACAAGAACTACAAGAAGAACCACAATATGATGGTCATTAAGCTGGAAGAGAATTGGAAGGCAATTTTGTATTAGTAGACATAATCTTGTAAGTGCTGCTGCACAAGAAAGAGGGAGAGGATCGGTTTGTTGCTTCATTATGAAGGCCGTTGTGATTAGTCGGCCCGGACGTCCTGAGGTGTTGGAGCTGAGGGAGGTGGAGGATCCCGAAGCAGGGGAGGGTGAAGTGGTGATCAAGATTGTGGCGGCTGCAGTGAACGGGGCTGACACACAGCAAAGACAGGGCGAGTATCCTCCTCCTCCTGGTGCTTCTTTGTACCCAGGTCTGGAATGCTCTGGTGTCGTTGAAGCCGTTGGCTCTGGAGTAAGCAAATGGAAAATTGGAGACGAGGTACGTACCATCATGGCTTCTTGTTCTTCTTCTCTCACCGACCTCTTCTGTTACTAGGTCTTCTTATGCCACTGGATGTTCTATTGTGGGAAAAACAGAGTCAAGAGGAATGGAATGTATGTATGCTGAGGATGGAATGTATGCAGGTGTGTGCATTGCTGGGAGGGGGTGGATATGCAGAGAAGGTGAATGTGCCAGCAGGACAGCTGCTTCCTATTCCCAAGGGTGTTTCTCTGCGAGATGCTGCAGGAATTCCCGAAGTTGCTTGCACTGTCTGGTCAACAATCTTCATGACTGTGCACCTAACAAAGGGTGAAAGCCTTCTGGTACCCAAAAAAAACCCCCCCTTTAATTGAAGAACCAAGGACCTTTGTATGCCCATGTAGAACAGTGTTCATTTTCATCTTTGAGATCTCTTTGCTGCTATACTTGTCTGAAACTGCCAGCAGACAACAAACCCTATTGACATCTTCTGTGTCTTCAAAGTACCAAGGAAGTGCCAATTGTGGTATTACATCTCCTAAGAGTGACAACTTGTCAAAGCAGTTGATCAAAACTGGTTTTGGTTCTGAATCTTGCTAGGTTTTTTTCCAGTTGTGTTCATCATCACATTGCTAGTGGAATTGAGCAGCTCTAAGTTTTGCAAGTGTGATGCAGATTCATGGTGGTGGCAGTGGAATTGGCACATTTGCGATCCAGATAGCAAAAGCAAAGGGTGTGAAAGTGTTTGTCACAGCTGGTAAGTAAACATCATGTATGCAAGCAAACAACATGTGTGTTGGCTGTTTTGTACACACAAGAAAATTATCTAAGATGACTTATGGCCAAAGAGCAATTGCAGGAAAGTTTTCTCTAACAAACCAAGCATGGCCAGATTGGCTGACCACAGACCCTTTTTGCATTGACTTGCCAGGGAGTGATGAGAAGCTGAAGGAATGCATCAAGCTTGGGGCTGATTCTGGAATCAATTACAAAAGAGAGGACTTTGTTGAACGTGTGAAGGCACTGACTGGTGGTAAAGGTGTGTTATAATAACCTGCCTTTCTTTTTGCACATGGTCTCACAGCTAGGGCAATGGGCAATGTCTTAAAGATCACAAATCAGGTCATTCAAGCTAGTGAAGTGTAACACATAAGGCAAGACTGAGTTGACCTTCTGTTGTTTCACACAGACACCACAACTCTGATCACAGTAGCATGGTAGCATTGACCCAGTTGAAGCATAAGATGCTCATCTGATGAAACACACGCACATTAGATGGCCAACTCATGAGTGTCTGTTTCTGATTGGGATCCCGTACAGGAGTGGATGTGATACTTGATGTAGTAGGAGCTCCCTATCTGAATAGGAATCTTGAAGCGCTGGCAATAGCTGGACGACTCTTTATCATCGGATATCAAGCAGGCCTTGAGGGAGAGATCAACCTGGGTGCCATTCTCAGCAAGCGTCTTGCAGTTGCGGGTACATGAACTTACCCTCCTTGCTTGCTATGTATTTTCCCCTTGGTTGTTCAAGTAATAGCTATGGACTTTTTATACATAATAGTTGCATACCTTTGAATGGGAACCTCTTGTGGCACAGGGGCTGGCTTGCGTAGCAGGACTAAAGAAAACAAGGCACAGATTGTCCAAGAAGTTATTAAAAATGTATGGCCAGAGATCGAAGCAGGCAAGGTAAAAGTAGTCATTGATGAAGTTTTCCCCCTGGGAAAGGCAGCCGAGGCTCACCATGCTATGGAAAGAAGTCACTTTGGAAAAATACTGCTCACTTGCTAGAGTTTGATTGTGCCAGTCACTTTCGAATGACAGCAAGGGGGAATTGAGTCTCTGTTGTTGATGGTTGTTCAAACACATTGCTGTCATAAGTACCATCCACTCTGACATAGTGGAAACAATCATGGACATCTTTCCACTTCTTGCATCTGATAGTTGGATGGCATTGTTGATTCCAACATCTGGACATTTGCCACAAATTTTGGGTGGGGCACCCCAAGACATAAAAGCAACTGGAGTGGTCAACTAGCTACTACCAATGGCCTCAAAGAAAATGTTGATGCCAGCTTATCCTAGGTGCACAAATTTGCTCTTGCACCATTGTAATATTAAAAATACACTGTACAAGAAGAGATTGAAACTCTGTACTTTTCATGAGTGATTGTTTCTCTTGAATTTATGACTGTAGCAATGTTGAATCAGAATTGAAAAATTGGATGCAATTTGGCCAGTCCATGTGAAAAGTTTCACTTGATGATCCATGGCAGATTGTGTAACTGGCAGATTATGTTTCAGGGAAACTGTCCCATTTTCTCTAGTCCAAGCAATCCTATTGGCTTTATCCTTAAAGAAGTCACATCTCTGTACTGTGCTGAACACTAGGTGTTATCATCAAACTTTGGATGATGAAAGGGGAAAATTTCAGAAAACAAATGTACTTTCATCACCAATAATCCCTGCAGGAGCAAACACCATCTTCAAAGCAATGAAATCGGTTGCCATCCCGTACTGTGATTGCTCTCTCCTCTAGCTTTGAGATAAACTTGGTTGCAGTGTGGCAGTCATCACATACTCGCAGATTTGTGTATATGTGCAAGGGTGTCTTGGGAGGTGTGCTGATGAGTCCAAAGGCAATGGCCAGCTTCTCACTGTGGTGACACGAATGAAACACTGTGTTTCCCTCTACATCACCAAGCACAGATTTGGTATCTGGCCAACATCCACTGTCCTTCATCTGCATGGATAGTCTCTTTAATTCTGTTTCGATTTCAACCATTTGGTGATGTTTGTCATCACTAGTAACAAATTTATGTATCTCATTATTTACTTCAATCCACGTGCATGCTGACTGCTTGCTCACACCCTTTTCTAACCTGAGTTTTTCAATTCTTCTACTAAGATCCCACTTGCCAGCAGTGGCATAGATGCTTGATAGTAGCACATAGCCAGCTGGGTTTCCGGGGTCCAATTTTTGAACCCATTTTGCAATGCGTTCTCCCATCTTCACATTACTGTGATTTCTGCAAGAACTCAGCAATGCTATCCACACACAAGCATTCTGTTCACAGGACATTGTCTTGATCAAGTCCTCTGCCTCATCCAGATGCCCAGCACGGCCCAGAAGATCAACCATGCAGGTATACTGCTCTACTGTTGCAGAAATACCATAAACTGAACCCATGGATTCAAAGTAGTGCAGGCCTTCATCCAGTAGACCTCTGTGTTTGCAAGCTGACAGAAGAACAACAAAAGTCACTGAATTCATCTCCACACCTTTTTCACACATCTGTTCAAAATGTCCAAGAGCTTCCTCAGCTTGCCCATGCATGGCATATCCTCCAAGCATGGCATTCCAAGAGATCAGATTGTGTGTGGGCATCCTGTCAAACACTCTTCGAGCATCTTCTATGCTCCCACATTTGGCATACATATCAACAAGGCTATTAGCCACAAATGGATGAGACCCAAAACCACGTTCAATAATCCATTTGTGAACACGACTACCCTCTTCAAGAGCTGCAACACTTGCACACGCACTCAGAATTCCCACAAACGTGACAGAGTCTGGATCCACCCCTTCTTGTTGCATCTGTTGAGATAGTTGCAATGCCTCCTGCCCTTGCCCACATTTGACATGTCCCAAGATCATGGCATTCCAAGCGACCACATCACGTACAGGGATCATGTTGAACACACTTGAAGCATCCTCGATGCTACCACATTTGGCATACATGTCAACAAGGCTACTACCAACAAAAGCATCAGACACACAACCACTTTGAATGATCTGTTTATGTACACGTCTGCCTTTTGAAAGAGCTGCTACACTAGCACATGCATTGAGCACTGCCATGAAGGTGACACGATTTGGCTTAACTCCCCTAAGTTGCATTAGTCTATATAATCGCAACGCCTTCTGCTCTTCTCCACATTTCACATTTCCCAATATCATTGCATTCCAGGCAACTATATCACGTTTGGGCATTGCATTGAACATCCTCCAAGCTTCCCCTATGCTCCCACATTTGGCATACATATTAACAAGGCTACTACCCACAAAAGCATCAGACTCAAAACCACTTTGAATAATCTGTTCATGAACATGCCTGCCTTCTTCAAGTGCTGGTACACTAGCACATGCATTGAGCAACCCAATGAAGGTCACACGATCTGGCTCCACCCCCTCACATTCCATTTGTTTTGATACTTCTAATGCTCTCTGACTTTGCCCACATTTCACAAATCCCAAAATCATGGCATTCCACAAGACGACATTGCGAGTGGGCATCTTGCTAAATACTGTCCATGCATCCTCGATGCTTCCACATTTAGCATACATGTCAATGAGGCCACTAGCCAGGAAGACATTCGACTCACCACAACTTTCAACTATCTGCATATGAATGTGTCTTCCCTTTTCCAGTGCTCGCAAACTAGTGCACGCATTCAGCACTCGAATGAAAGTGAAGCTGTCTGGAACCATGCCCTGTTGTTGCATCTGTTGAAAGTGTTCTATTGTCTTGTGATGTTGGCCAGCCTTGAAGTACTTTGTAAGTCTTGTATTCCAGGAAAAAACACTGGATTGTTGTTTCCTCTTGCCTTGTCTCCTTTGTGTGAGTGAAGCCAATTCCACTTCCACCCATGGAGGTTTCAGTTTGTCATCAAGCCAGAGCATCTGCTGTGGTTTCTTATGCTTGAAATCAGGATCTGTCAGATTCCCCTACAACAAGAAAAATCCAAATCCAGAGCTGATCATGTAAAGAGTCCTTGCAGTCAGCTCACTGCAAGAACCAAGGGCTGTCAACACTCACAACCAAGAACAAAAATCTACAGATGTAATCACATCAACAGCAGAAGAACAGCAAACAGCACTCTTGTTTTGAACTTTTACCTTCTCCAACCTGCAATCCCACCATTGTGAAGGATCTGAGAAAAAAAATCTGCCACAATTTCTCTACAATCCTTGTCTGGCCTGGCCACAAAATCACAGGAACTCATGAGAAACATACCTCACCAGAATCTGCAACTTGCTGTTGATGTATTGCCCTCCCATGCTTCAGAGAGCTTGGTTCACGAAGTTCAAATCCTAGGATCACAGAAGAAAAAACAAAAATTAGGTCAAACCTTGAAAAAAAACAAAAACCCTAAACCCTAAACCCTAAACCAAAAAAAAAAAAACTCTCCAATGCAAAACTCTCTTTCAAAGGTCCAGAAGACGGATCCCCTTGGATATACTGACTTACTACTAGACCTAAATTGCAGAAGCTCCTCTACCCAAAGAAGAACCGCAGTCAACAGACAGCAGATCACAGTAAGAAAAGCTCACAACAGACAGCAAGCAAGCAAGGGCAGAGGAAGAGGAAGAGCAACAAGAAAGAAAGAAAGAAAAGTGCAAGTTGGGAAATCACCCAAGAGGAGGAGATGGCGCAGGCGACGCACGGCAGGCGGCGTGAGTTGGTGCTGTAGTCGCATGGCTGCCCAGCACCAAAGAGCGAAGAAGAAGAAAACAAGCGAGTCCAACGAGAAGAAGACGTTCTCCGCTTCATCAACTGTGCCAAAATCCGCATGCCCATTGTGTACATCCATATGTCCATTGTGGAAATCGTGAGAAAGAACCATTATGTTATGCAATGTACCGGCGGGTACTTACCAGCCAGTGTTGGGCGGGTGGGTTAGATAATAGGACTGCCGGTTTCAGTTCCGGTTAGTACAAACGGAACCGGAACCGGATCTTTTTGTTCTGGAACTGGAACCGGAATCAAATTATTTTGAAGAAGGAACTGGACTTGGAACTGGAACCCAAACTGAGTCTCCGAAGTGGACCGGACCGAATGCTACTTCACTAAAATAATCATAATAATAATAAATTATTAAATTTCATAATAATAACTAATTAATAAATATAATAATAATAATAATAACTAATTAATAAATATAATAATCATAATAATCATAATTTTAAAAAACAATTGTATAGGGGAAGAAGTTGGCATGCTCACCCACCAGGGCCTCCCCTAATATGAGGGTCTTGCCATTTACATTAAAAAAGTATCTTAAGGCAAAAGAAGAAGAATTATAAAAAATTCAAATATTTCACCATGCAAAAATATAATCTTCGACAAAAAATCCTCTAAAATTAAAGAAACCTCAAAAAAAATAAAATCCTTCAAAATATTATTATAACTCTATAACTAATAATCTCAAGTTTCAACACAAGCCAAAAATATATATCATCTTTCAAAAATCCTCGTATAAAATAAAATATAGACCTATTATTATTATTATTATTATTATTATTATTATGATTACCTAGGGGCCTATAAAAATCCCTTAAGCTACTATTACACTCTATAATGAATCTAAACACGATATCTTATCTTGGCCTTTGGTAGGCAAAGGCCAACAAACCGTATAAAGGGCCCGAGGCCTAAAACCCTAAACCCTAAACCCTAAAAGAATCACATAAATACAAAACAAAGTATGTTGGGTTTAGGGTTTTTGCAGTACACACACATAGTACAAACCCCCATGGTAGGTCTATTGACAGATTCAGTACATTCAAGCCCTTTCTGTGTACTATGTTATACTACATAGTAGTACCTAGTACACACACACACACACACACGTTGTAGTAGAAACTAGTACTACAATTCAAGAGTGAGGAAAACCACTCCCTATATAAGAGAATAGTGTACAAGAGAAACTAGTAGTACTCTTCTTGTTTTGTTGCAACTTTTGCTCTTCTTCTACTTCTTCTTCTTCTTGATTTTATGAGTCAAGAGTCATGAGCATTGTGAATCAATTTGTTTGGGTTCATACTTCTTCTCATGAAATTTAATGTTGCAAATTTTGTAGATAGCTAACTCACTTGTTTGTTTGTTTGTTTGTTTCTTGAGTGTTTGTTCCTTTTGTTTGAATGTTTTGTTCCTTTTGATTTGAGGGGCGTTACGGATGGTGTACTAGTAGTGATTTTGCTTCTATAATAATAAATGTGCAAAAAGTTTCCTTTTGTGAGCTATAAAATGGGGAGTTGAGAGATAAGGGTGTAATTAGCTATGTAGGTCAAGTCTTTGATTAAATTTTGGTCTTGTAGAGAGTAGGTTTCTTCAAGTCAACTATTTTCATCCATGAAATTGGGACCCTAGGTTTATATTGTAAACAAGATGGAGGAAAAGGGATAAAAAGATCCCATAATTTGAACTCGAAGTGAATGAGGAGTTGAGAGGGAACTAATGGAAATGGAGAAATGGGTGGATGGGCCTTGGATGACAACTTCATGGGAATTTGAATACATGAATGATATTAACGTCCACAAGTATATATATATATATGATTGCATTGTGCTTCAAGGAATCCTTGTGGGCGTTAATAGAGTTCATTTATTCATCCATTTTCATACAAATTTGGAACACGCCCCACATCCTAGTATGGCATTATTGAGTTGTCACCAGCTACTACGACATCCATTGTTGTAACTACATACATTGCCCACGTTCAACAACTTCAAAAATGTGGTGTTTATTTGTTTGCACTAGGAAGAGGCTCTTTATCTCCTAACTTTGATTAGCATTTTTCAAAAAGAAATAGTTTTGTTTCTCCAGTGAATTCATGGCATCACAAAGATTTTCTTAATCTTTTGATATTTTACTTGATGTTCTATGGAGAACGAACCTAGTCACTATAGAACTCACAAACTCATATTGCAAACTTGCATTTTGCATATAATTTGTTCACCCATGTTTAGAAATCACATTCAATAATGGCTTTGTATTCTCATAATTTCGATGAAGTTCATCAAGAATCATGAAGTAAACAATCGGAAACTCACCAGATAATTGAGAACAGGCTCTCAATGAAACAAAAAAGAAAGAAAAGAAAAGAAAAATGAATAGAAATCATCAAGAATAGAAATCATCAAGTTCCTATTCTTCCCTATTCTAATGAATTAATCATCAGCAATTAATCAGGTTCACAGCATAGAAAAAATACAATTAAAAAATTAGAAAAAAAATTTTGCTCAGCAGTTTGTACCATTGGCAACATGTCCTTCTTCACGAATCAACACCCTTCATCGCAGAATCCAGTAAAAAGGCATAACAAATTCGAGACCGCAAACACATGGAAGTTATGATAAACAACACCATCATGTCCCCCCCAGCTGCTGTTTCTTGCATCCAATACTTGGTCTTCTCAGAAGGGTGATTCTCGGTGAAGTAAAAAGAAATTCACTTGAGAGTGTTTTCTTTTTCAGCGGTACTGGCGGTATGTGGGAGAATACATACAGCTCTTGGCATGTGCCACGAGATCCTTGGGCTGTGGCAGCCTTGTAGCCAAACCTGCAACCAGTACCCACAAGACCCAAACATGTATCTTGCTGAAAGACTTGATTTATGTTTTATCCAAACATAAAAACAAAAGACGCCTTCTTTAGTTCTGCAGTGATTCTAAAGTCCAATCTGAACATTGAATTCTGAGAATTATTTAATGCCAAATATTAGTTCTAGGTATGGTAGTCCCTTACCTAGCTGGTAAGCCTTTGCAGCCACAGCAGCACCAATGTTTGCTGAGATGTCACGGATCTCAGTGAAGGACGGGAATAGTTGCCTCTTGTCAAGATGGTCCTGCTTGATGTTTGCAGCTAATGACTCCGCTGTTCAAATGTAACAACCAAAAATTGATTTACCCACAATGCTTGCTGGGTTCTGAGAAAGGAGAGGAATAAATAAATACCAGGAAAATCTCAAACAACAATCTGCAGTAACACACCCCCTAAAAAAAAACACAAAAAAACAACAGAAAGAAAAAAAGGCAGAAAGGAGAGGAGCTTAACCAGCTGCAAGGAACATGTCATCATGTACCCGGATGGCTCCAGAGACAATGCACCCAAGACCCATGCCAGGAAAGATGTAGCAATTGTTGGACTGCAAAGACATCAACAAGTTTAGCCTGGATTGAGAAAAAGAAATCTCTCAAAACTGTTTCTGGCAAGCAAGCCAATTCTGTCAGAAGGAACTGTTTCATAATTAGCCTTTTTCTTTTTTTTTCAACCATCCCAAATCACAAATTGCCCAAAGGACTCACTCAGATAGATGTGCCAAATTGCATGACATATCTGAACTAAAGCCTGGTTGATTCAACCAAGCAGTAAGAATTCCAAAATGGGTTACCGTGCTAAGTGGCTGGCAGGGTCATACCTGACCAATGGTGTATGTCTTGCCCTCGTATGTGACAGGACCAAATGGACTGCCACTTGCAAATATGCACTTGCCCTGCAAATTCAGCATTTTTACAATTTCAGTGCAATTTCAAAGACACATGCCTGCCACTGACATTTAGTACTCTGCTTTTCTCTCATATATCTACCTCTATTTTGCAAGGTTCTGAAGGTTTAGAGTGGCTTTGAATTCCTGACATGCTTGATTTAACCCAATGTCCACCTACATGAGATCCTATTCTAACAAACACCCTTACAAACTGCAAATTCGCTCATGAGGCTGTCTTTGCTTGTGAAGGAAAAGTGGCCACAATCAAATTTGGGTTTCAGAATGAAAGAGAAGAGACAGTGGCTGAGGAGACCTTTGTATACTTGTAAGCCTCCTCTGCAGTGCACTCAGATTGGCTTGTTGGATTTGAGAGTGCAAAGATAATGGGTTGCTGCAGAGCACAATGCAACCAATTTTTGAGATGTCAGATTGGGGGGCTGGGGGTGACAAAGTCATCCCTTTTGTAAATCTTGACAAAGAGATTTATAAAAAAAATTAAGAAACTGATGATGGAGACATACATCTTGATATGAAGAAATTTCCTCCAGCGCTTCCTTGGTGAAGGTACCACCACGCCCAGATGTCCCAATGAGCACAGTAGGCTTCAAAGCCTGCTCATCATCCATACATGCACGCCCACAACAATGCACATTAGGCCACAAAATGTAGACCAGTAATGAAAACAATGTATTGGTTTCAAGGGTATAAGGTGTAGGGTTTATCTATATCTCTCTATACTCCTCAAAAGAGAGTGCACAAGCTGTTGAAAATAGGAGCAGACAAACCCATTGATGACTACTACTGCTACCCAGAATGGAGCTCAAAAGTCAGAAAAGAGGTGGACCTTATTATACCTTGATAGCAGAAACCAGGTTACTGCAAGGTTCATGCTCATGAGCATAAAGCTTCTTGAACTCTTGCAATGAGTCATAACGGGACTTTGTCACCAATCCCTGCCCCCCACCCCACACACACACACAGACAGTGAATAAATAAACCAAGGGAAGAATGACATAGATAAAAAATGAGACAGAAGAAAGACCAAAAACCACTTGGCAATGGAAAACCTTCCTAGAACCCTACAAAAAAATTATTCAGGGAAAAAAAAAGTGGCAGCACCCAATTACCTTGGAGTCCACAAGATAGATCTTCTTCCTTGCTTCTTCCAATGTATGCTTCCCCTGCCTGCTGATTTCCAATGCAATAATCTCTGCAATACCTGTTCCGGCCTGCATTACAGCTCACTCTAAACTGTGTCAGTTGGCAGAGAAAACAGACCTGTAAGTCGGTTGTCACAAAGAAATTGCACTGAAACATTTTTTTTGGTTCAGGCTTTAGGGTACAACAGGGAGGAAAGGGACATACTTCACCAGCCCCAAAGAACAGGAACTTATGATCTGCAAGAGTGCCTCCAGTTAGCGGCAATGCTGCAATGAGTCCTGCAAGTGCCACTGCTGCCGTTCCCTGCACAAAGAACCCACTTAGAAACCGCTTCAAAGGTTTGCTTTACTGAAGACCCTCTCCATCCTTAGCCAAAGGACAACACACGGGCATGAACAAATTTGTGGGCAACTGGCATCAGTTAGATGTGCCGCTCTTTACTGCTGCTGTGTAGAACAAGACAGTGAGCACCTGAATGTCATCGTTGAACACTAGGTGTGTAGTATTGTACTTTGCAAGCAACCGGAATGCATTGTGGTTTGCAAAATCTTCAAACTGCCACACCAGACCCAACAACAAAGACTTTCCATGATGGTGAGAGAGTCCCACATCCCAACCAAAATCTTAACCAAAGGTTTAAGGGATTTAGCAGACCATGTGGAAATGTAGCAGACTATATAATAATATTTGGATCTTCTACATGCAACACACCAATTTTTCCACACACCAAGTCTACATTTCAACAAAAACTTCACTACCGATGAGCCATAATAAATCCTGCAGAATTTCAATCGAAGGAGAGGAGGACTGTCAGTCAATCAGTCACCTGGACAAGCACTTTCTCTCCGTATGCTTTCTTCACAGCTGACATAAATTCATGAAGCAGCTCATCATATTCCTGAGGAAATAATCATCATCATCATTGGGCTTAGTCAATCTGTAGGAGGAGAATGAAACAATTCATGTAGAAGACAGATGGTCAGTTGGTCAAAAGTTGCAAGCTGCATAAAAGATTGAAAAAAAATTGCTCCAATAATTGTATGTATCCTCTTAATAATTGGAAGAAGTAATGGATGGCATTGGAACAGGAACACAGTTTGATGATGATACCGTGCCAGTCGCACGCTTCCGACGCAATCCAATGTAAAACGGGTTATTCAGAAGTGACTCTGTGTTGGTGCCAACATCAATGGCTACTGGAAGTGTCTGCAGAAGAAGCAGACCCGTCCACCCACCTCAATATATATATGTATATACATTCCCTCAGCAGTGTAACTATGTGAAGCATTTTTGTTCATGAAAGCTCCTTGAAGAAAAAATCCCAATCCAACCAAAAGGGGAAAAAAAAACCACTAATGAATGCCGCATCTGTTCAACACATCTCAATCTCACTACAAGAAAGAAAGAGTGAAAAAGATCCCATACACTGGAGGGTCTGATGCCACCCAATGCTGTGTACAGAGCCAGTTTGCCCACAGGAATTCCCATACCCTGCCAATCAATCAGTGACAACCCATTCACTGTGAGCTCCGTTGATTACAACACATGGTCGCTTCTTCCGGTATATACATAGCAGAGAACTTGGAAAAATCAACAACATTCAAGTTGTTGTGAAATCAGCAAGTTTGTATTTGCTGCACAAATAAGAGAGAAGAAGAGATTGGGGGGAAGGGACAAAAAACCCAAACCTGGAGGCCAAGATCACCAAGTCCAAGGATTCGTTCTCCATCAGTAACAACAATAACTTCTACATTCTTCTCGGGCCAGTTCTTCAGGATATCCAGAACCTTACCCCTGAAAAAGGATTATCACAAAAACACACACAACACACAACTCATGAGCTAAGCCTGGGAGCAAGAAACCAAGTTGTGAAGATCACCCAATCTCTAAAATCACTCAGGACTACTACTACTACTACTGTACTACTGCCCCCAAAAAATAAAATTCTAGTGAGAGCTTCTTCGGTCTCAGTGAATGAATGAACAACTAACTCCAAGGAACCAACAACTGCAAATTTTTTTGTGCAAGCCAAAATCCAACAGAAAAGAAAGTTGGTCTGTTTATTTATTTATTTGTTTGGTGCTTTTTAACTTACTTGTCTTTAAGGCTGATGTACAGACCCCGAGGGCGTCGAAAGATGTTGCCGTACTTCTGGCATGCCTCACCTACTGTTGGGGTATAAACAATTGGCAAAAGCTCTTCCACATGATCAATCAGCACCTTGTAGAACAGTCTCTCATTCCTTTCCTGCTCCACAACAAAAAAAATCATTTTTCTATTGAATCCATTAATCACCCTGCAAGCTCAGTCGGTCAGTTGGTCCATCAGTCAGTCAGCAACTATGGATCCTCAAAAGGCAGACTATGGATCTTGGAAAAGCTTGAGTTGGTGGGTCTGCAGAATGCTTGGAAGAGAAAAAGAAAGTACACGTGTATTCATGTGGAGAGACATACTTGCAAGTCCATAACTGCCACATACTTCTCCAATGGATTCTCATAAGATCGCACATTGTGCAGAATGCGCTCCACCTGCAGAGCCAAGAAAGCATACGTTATGCATGGGGCAGGCACATACATAACATCTGAAAACGTGTTGACAATGTCTCCAGCATTCTCCTTGATCTGTCTCTACAAATGTTCAAATGGGACAACAGAGAAAGATATAGAAAGGAGGCCAAAGAGAGAGAAATAAAAAAGCTGTGAAAATCCTGAATTGGGTTACTTGGAGTTCTTGAGAAATGATGTTGGGTGGAAGAAGGCCTCGCAAGTAGTGACGATCACGTTCCTCTTCTGTGAAAGCAGATCCTTTGTTGTACCTGGGATCTCTCAAAAGCTCCAATCCACTGCCAGGGCTCCCCAAAAACAACAGCAGATTAGTATACAATCATGTACAACACAGTCAATTGCACAGCGAGAGAGAGAGAGAGAGAGAGAGAGAGAGAGAGAGAGAGAGAGAACAACCACAACAACTCCCATAGAAAGAAAGAAAGAAAGAAATCAAAGAGATCCGCTCGGCTGAGCATGGACCCACAAGAAACAAAATTCATCACACACATCCAGAGAGAGTGTTGTTTTTTTTCCCCCCCTTCTTTTTTCTCTATTGGGTTTGTTCTCTTGGATCCAAAAGAACGACGAGCGAGCTCAAGAAGAAGCGAGCTTGCACCTCGCAATCACGCGACTCCATGGAGTAATGGTTTGCTCATCGGTAGCGGCATCTTCTCCAAAAACGTCCTTCGAACCTCCTCCACCCACAATAGCAGCTCCCGCCGCCGCATCTTTCTCCTCCAGCAACTCAGCCACGTCGTGATGGTGGCCTACCTCCGTCGTCTTCGCCATCGCCGCTATCTCCCTTACAAAACCTGCTGCTCAAGCCCATCCCACCCCCCCACCCCGACGAAACCGATCAAAGTCGTAAACAATTTCTTGGGCGCAATTTCATACCAGCAAAGAGCAACCACCCCCGGAGAATGCACGTTAACATACGTTACACCCAAAAGAACCAAACAACTCATTTACTCAAAAACTCCCTGTTCTCTCCACAACAGCATTAGAAGATGAAGAGTTTTACCAAATGGGGGGAAAGCAGCGACTCTTTGTCGGAAGATCAGCGTTGTTGCTGATGAGAAACTCTGAAGGATTTTTGTACTCTGATTGTAGTATACTCTTGAGCTCTTCGTTTTCGTTTTGTTTTCCTTCCGTTTCGATGCAGCTCGTTTACCAGATTCGTCAGCGCAGATGCAGCGACAACGCCAGCGCGCAGACAAAAGGGAAAGGCGAGAAACGGAGAAGAAAGGGTGACCCCAGGTCGGGACGGGTCCCGTACCCTGTCCTGCCCGGCCCGGCCCGGCCCGGTCCGTAATAGGCACCCTATTGGCACACCTAGGTACACCTATGGCTGGTTCTATGCCCCTTTTTTTGGTCTCTTTTTCTTTTTCTTTTTCTTTTTTTCTTTTCGAGCCAAGATTTCTTTTGGGCACTTTTTAGGTTTTTCTTTTTTGTCTTTTTTCTTTTAGCCCTAATAAGTCAAATCAGAATTTCCTTTGGGCACGTACCTTTTTCTTTTTTGTTTGTCTCTTTTGTGGGATTTTTTTTCCCCAAGTCACTTTGATATCTTCAAAAGACCCCCCTTTTTATTTGGCCTAGGATCCATTTTTTCTTTTAAATTAAATTAAATTAAATTAAATTAGTTTTTTGCATTGTGACAACAAAACTTTATGGAATTTTAAAATACAAATAAATTCGAAAAAATTGCTAAAAATATGAAAAAAAATTCACGATTTTTTTTCCAAAATTCTAGTAATTTTTTTTTTCATAAGTAAAGGGGGTCTAGGTCTTTTGCCTTTTCTTTCCCCTAGACATGTTGTGTTGACCATGGGCTTTATTCCTTTCTTTCTTTTCTTTCTTTCTTTCTTTCTTTGTTCCTAGAACCGCAACCTAGTCATACACCAACAATACATCCTTGATGACGCATGGATGAATGAATTTGGGTGTTCCTTTTTTTTTCTTTTTATTTTTATATGGGTCCACGTTTTTGAAAAAAAAAAAAGTCTAAAGACATTCATCCCCTCCGTCCGTCTATTCTATTCGTCAAGAGACTCATCCCCCCCCCCCTCAACAACCTACTAGAGTCAAAACTTTCAACAACTCGTGGAAATTTGGATGAGTCCATGCATCTTATCTTGCCAAACTTGCAACATTCCAAAGTTCGGCTTTTCTAAATAACACAAAGAAAGGGGGCCGGAGCGGAGCGGAGGGTGGGGGGAGGAGGGGTTTAGTGGCACCCCTTTCTCCACGGTGACACATAGCACATATTATGTCACGTAACATATAATATTATTACATCCGAATACCAAGTAGTGCCTACCGTCCGCCCCGTCCCTCCCCCCTTCCTCCAAAAATGAAGGAAAAACGAGATTTTATTTTATTTTTAAAAAGGGAAGAAGACCCAGGTGAACTGAAGGGGTTGATTTGATTTTTTTTTTAGTGTGCTCGGTTTTGAATCCTTGGGGGGGGGGGGGGGGGGGGCTCACCCTCTCTCTTTCTCCCTTTTTTTTTACAGCCGCGGCGGCGCCCCCCCATCTATATTGTTGTTGTTTGCTCCTTTCTCCC
>Ga0116227_10007707_pt1 | contig 20830 bp, 18 predicted proteins | sample S1TSphgellanicum_FD_89693 | JGI IMG/M metagenome (GOLD analysis project Ga0116227, IMG submission 89693) | Host-associated microbial communities from peat moss isolated from Minnesota, USA - S1T2_Fb - Sphagnum magellanicum MG | ecosystem: Host-associated > Plants > Peat moss > Unclassified...
AATAGTTTTATAAAAAAAAAAAAAATTATAAAACATAGTTTGAATTTATTAAAAAATTAAAAAACCTTTACCATATGGCATTGTTTTTATTATTTTTTTTTTTTTTTTTTTTTTTTTTATTAAAAATTTCTTTGAATTTCTTAAAATTTTTTTTATCTTTTTTTTTTTTTTTTTTTTTAGCATCCACATAATCTCTCAAGAAGGCAAGGTAAGGTTTAGGGTTTAGGGTTTACCCTACTACAGTTCCGAGTCTGGCCCATGCAAAAAGGTAACGAGAAGGGAATCCTTATCTATAGTACGTAGGTGTTCTCATGGATGAGACGGATTTTCGTGATCTCGTGAATACTTCATTCGTTTGTGAGGACAGATGGTGCAATTGATAATCTGTTTTTCTCGCCCAAACCTCCCACGCAACCGGCGCCCCGTGAGAGTGTCGTTGTTGTTGTTGTTGCTGCTGCTGCTGCTGCAGTGGTTGCAAGAGTAGCTTGCAAAACCCCCGCCGCTGCTGCAAAAGACTGGTCGTTGCAGCCGTCTCGCGAGATCCAGTACTGATCGTCGCAACAAGAGAATGCAACTTGGGGCAACAGCTATGCCAGGAGTAGTCGCCAAAGCTTTGGTACAAGAACAATGGTATGATGAGTAGGGAATGTGTATTTGTCCGCAGTAGTCGCTTGTTGTTCTTGAGCGCTTGAGGAGGAGGAGGAGGAGGAGGAGGAGGAGGAGCATCAGCCGCAGTAGCAGCAGCAGGAGCAGCAGCTTTTGTTCAGTGCAGTTGGAAAGAGAGCTCCAAGAAGCAGCAGGTTTGGTTTTGTGGTGCTTGATAAGAATAGGTGCTTTCAGGTAGTACTAGAGGGATTTCTTTTTCTGAGATTTATGTTCCTGGAGCTTGTAATGTGAGAGGGATTGTCGTATGGTGTGACAGGAGGGGGAGAGGTTTAGTCTTTGTTTTCGTGATTTTTTGTTATGGAAAGTTGCTCTTGGTTTTTGCTGCCACCGGTTTGTCTTCTCAAAGATAGTGCAGGTTTTTGTGTTGCTTGACAGCGATCTGGTTGTGGATTTGCAGAAAGAAGCGCCGGTTGTTGAAACGAGAAAGGAGGAAGGAAGACAGGAACAAGAGGAGCTATGGCAATGGCTTTGACCCCTGTTTCCACCCGTGTATTTACAGCTCCTTCCGTTTCCCCTCGTGCATCTGTGACTTCAAACAGAACCTTGAGCTTGGCATTTTCTTCATCCTCAAATCATGCCTCGATGCAATTGTCTCTCATGACTAAATACAGCTTCAGTTCATGGAAATCTGTTGCAAGAAGTCCACAAGCTGCCATGGCCACCTCTGTGTCTCAAAGCACTCACAGAATTGCAGACATCATGGCTACCCTTAAGGTGCAAGGAAAGGTAATTGAATTTCTCGGTTTCTTTCCTCAAGAGTCTGGGAATCTCTTTCCAGGCAGTGAAAGTTGTGGTGGATGCTCACTGTTGTTGCTGTTTTAGGAACCTTGTGAAGGTGCCACAGAACTTTGACCTTTGATAGGAGTTGTTGTCCAGAGCATTCCAATCTTTTGCATTGCCTGGAGGAGAATTTATTGCATTCTCCAGTCTTCTTCCTCTCTTCTGTTTTCTATTGAGAAAAAACTGCATCACAAGATGGAGGCCAAGTTTTACCAAGCTTGATGCTATTTTATCATGTTGGATTTTCTCTTTGCAGGTTGCACTCATTCCCTATCTTACAGCAGGGGATCCAGATTTGGATACAACAGCAGAGGCAATGCGGGTGCTGGATTCATGTGGATGTGACATCATTGAGCTTGGTGTGCCATATTCAGATCCCCTTGCTGATGGCCCTGTCATTCAGGTTCATATTGCACTACACTCTGAAAGCTTGAATAGTTCCATCTCTATGGTTTCCTTAAGATTGCCCATACAATCTCAGATCTGGTAACACATCTAATCGCACATGTAAAACCCTGTACACTGCCCTCTTCCCCCCCAATCAAGGCATATTGCAAATGTTACACAACACATTATTTCAGACTTGAGGAATGTGATTCCCAATGATCTTCATTGGCTGCTTGTGAACAAGAGGTTTTAGTTGCACTCAGCAATGTATCACAAGGCTCTTGCCAGTCATGCAGGATAAGAACAGAATGCTAGTTCTGGCCCCTGCTTCTCATTATTCTGAACTGAAGTGATTGCATCTTGTCAACAGTTCCATGTGAAACTATGATGTCCAAGTATATGCATGATTGCAGAGATTCTGGATCAATTGGTTGTTTAGCTCTTTTGGGGGTTGTTTGCAGGCTGCTGCAACACGATCACTAGCACAGGGCACTACTCTTGACAAGGTTCTGGGCATGCTTAAAGAGGTACACATGTTCTTAGCAAAAGCAACAGTCTTTGGGGCAAATAACATGATGTCCAAATATTACCTCAGAGAGATGAACATGGCATATAGATGACCTAAAGAATATGAACACAGCAGTTTTTCTGTGTAGGTGGTCCCCAATTTGAAAGCACCAGTGGTGCTCTTTGCATATTACAATCCTATCCTGAAGCGTGGTCCAGAAGCTTTTATGAAGGCTGTCAAGGCAGCTGGCGCATCAGGTGTGTTGCTCCACCACTCTTCATCCTTTCATGATGTTCAGGCTCCAAATGCAAGACCTTATGAAGCATCCAGAATCCAGATGTACATGAATACAGTAGGATGATTACAATGATTAAGTGTACATGGCTGAAACTGCATTCAATATTTGCAGTTATGCTGATACTTTGCCTGTAATGTCTGTCATTTATGGACAAGAATTCTTACTGTTTTGTACCTATTTTGAGGGAAAGGACTGGTGGTCCCAGATCTGCCTCTTGAAGAGACAGGCAAGCTTCACAAATTCACAGTTGTAAATGACCTTGAATTGGTATGTCTGCTGTCTAATCCCTTCCTTGCATCCACACCACAGTTGATTTCTTGCTTCCAATGTGCCATCTCCCTCCCTTTGTCTTTGCCCTGTCCCGCATCAGTGAAACAAGAAGATATGTGCAATGTACGAAGAGAACCTTCAACTGGAAAGAGCATAAAGACCTCATTGATTATGCATGTGTAGGTTTCTAGGTGCTAGAAGATTTTCAATTAGTTCCTTTGTTAATGCCTAATAAATCTTACCCACTTACAATTTTCTTGATTTTCCGTGTGTGTTTTGTTCTAGATATTATTGACAACTCCAACCACACCCCAGAGCCGTGCAAAGGTCATAGCTCAGGCATCAGAAGGTTTTGTTTATCTGGTGAGTATTTTGTCCCTTCCTTTCCTGATATGCCTTCCTGCATCCTTATCCTCAACTCTGAATGTTGAAATCATGCCTAAGCTTTCTGTATGAGACCAATGTTGCCAACATCAGTGCTATATTCTTGCAAGAGATGTTGCAGCTTTTTTAACCATTTAAGTTTGGAACAATTCTGATTGTTGTGGTGGTTATGTGTTGGCAGGTGAGTTTGACAGGAGTTACTGGTGCTCGGGAGTCAGTGCAGTCTCGAGTAGAGAGTCTCTTGACAGATCTGAAGCAGGTAATTTTTTGTATTTAAGCCTTTTAATGCCAGAAACCTCAAGACCCTCAGATATCTACAATGATCTTTGAACTGCAAACCCAAACTGGTTCTCAGCCCTGAGCCCTGCAGTCTCATTATGATCCTGAAAATTTGACTCCAGGCCATCATGATGGTAGGCCAGGTTTAGTCATGATATAATATGGAACCCTACAAAGGCTGGATTTGAAATCAGCATGTGGTTGCATCATGAGTAAGTGAAAGGAATGTCATGATGTCTGGTTGCAGAGCAATTAATCAAAGAGTCTTATCATGCAAAGGGCCACAGGATGATCTGTCATGCACCCTGTTCAGTTAAAAAGGGAGATGCTAATGGTTCTTTGTTTTGATCTCACTGCAGGTAACAACTAAGTCAGTGGCTGTGGGTTTTGGTATTTCACTGCCTGAACATGTCTCTCAGGTGAAAGTTTCCCACTGCTTATCCCAAGTTGTAGTCTGAGTCTTTAGCTCTTTCTCTGGCTTCTTCTTGGCTTTGGGTTTAGCAGTTGTAATTGTCTTTGTTATACTTATCAGTCTTCCCAAAACATATTACAGATAGAGGAGTCTGTTCAAGTTTAGGGGATCAGCTTATGCCAAAAATGTGACAAAAAACATGTCGGTATTCCAGGTGGCAAAGTGGGGTGCAGATGGGGTTATAGTTGGCAGTGCAATGGTCAAAATACTTGGGGAAGCTGCAACTCCAAAGGAGGGTCTCGTGTCACTTGGGAAGTTTGCTCGAGAGTTAAAAGCTGCTCTTCCTTAAGTGATGGGTAAAGGCAAACATAGATACCACAAATTCATTTGATCCATTCTCTGTCTGCTACTCCCTCCACTTGCAAAGATCAGAAATGGGTTCTAGAAATCAGTCCAATTTTGTAGCCTTTATAATACTCTAGTTTCTGCTTCTCTCAGTTGCCACCCATTTACAAAAAAGAAGAGCATAGTTGCTAGTTGCTACCATATATCTTGTACCAGGTTCAATCATTCATTCTCATGAATTTGTGCATTGAAAGCAATTGTTATATGGCACTCAATTTGAAGGATCTAGTAATACACTCCAAACAAATTTGGCACCTAGCACATGCAAAAGAGTTTTAGTTCTTGCACCATTTTTGCTTTATGTAAGTTTTAACTTAAAAGTCGCAGCAGGAAGAGCAAGTCTAGAATAGCTTTTATCCTCTGCAAACTGTAATATAAAATTACGTACCCAGTTGTTGAGGTAATCCAATCACTCATGCCATATGGATATTTACCCAAAAAATTCGTAACAAAATTCATGTGCATTCAGTAGATTTGTTGAAAAACACAGAATTTAGAACCTGTTCAGAGTGCAGAACTACTACAACACTCTGCAGAACTACTTCCATTTTCTAATGGTTTGCAGTTACTGGCACAGAGAAGCTGTTCAAGAAAAGTTGTTTAGTGGTCTTCAAATTTAGAGGGTTAACCCACACTTCTTTGGAGTCTCATATGGTCAGCTCAAGGAGAAAACCCATTTAGCCCCAACTTATTTACCCATGTCAATGTTCTTAAAATAAGTTTCAGATCTGAATCATGAGACCCTAAAGAAGGCTGGGTGCAAACTCCCCCTCTAACTGGAACTGTGCCTGACAAGTTGCCATGACTACCCACTGACTTCATCAGCTCTCAATGGTTGTATAGTAAAGAAGTATAATAATATGTTAAAGCAGACCACAGAGAGATCCAACAGTTGAAATTGAAAATCGCATTTCTAGAACTACAAATGGCAACAATCCAGAACAATGACAATCACCGACAATCACCTCACTTGGATATATAAGAATTTGCAATTCAATCTCAAAACTTGTGAAGCCCTGTTCCAACAATGCCTCCCGAGCAAAGAATCTTGTAGGAAAAGCCTCCATGAGGATCCATTGGATGAAAGATGGATGGAAAGACTCTTTCATACTAAAGACTAGTACAAGTTTAAGCCTTGTCTGTCTTGGCAGCGGCAGTTGCAGCTTGACCCCGCAGACGACCTGTTCGGCGAGCAGCAATAAGACCAACCTTCTTTCCAGGGGGAGCATCACGGCGAACAGTGCTGGCATGCCCAATATGCTGATGGTTACCTCCTCCATGTGGATGCTCAACAGGGTTCATGGCCACACCCCGCACCTTTGGCCAGCTGTTTCTTTTCACCTTGTACTTGTGGTAGGCATTTCCAGCCTTCAACATAGGCTTCTCTGTTCGTCCTCCTCCTGCTACTTGCCCAATCATGGCCCGACACCCACTTGGCACTATCTTCTTGGATCCTGAAGGCAACTTGATGCTGGCCCAGAAAATACATTATTTAGCCAAACATGACTGCAATTCTAAGAGGTAAACTGTGCAGAGGATTTGAACAGCATAAACGCCTCCCTACTCCAGAGGGCCACTTACCAGATTCAACAAAACCCTAAGCGGGATCGCTCCCTTCAAGGGGATGATTTCTTTAGCAGACTGGTCTCTGGTCTGAAATGCGTAAAAGACCGAGTACTGAACTCATGTTGGTCTTAGTCGCAAGGTTGTCCTAATGCAAGCAGTGCAAAGAACTGCATCTAGGGTTTTACCGTACCCTAAGGAAAGCACAGAGAGAGAGAACAAGGTGAAGGGGGGGCTTTACCGGGTTGTCCCATTGTCAGGGTTGTGAGAGACGACGATTGCGTAGTCCCCAGAAGCTCTGGCGAAGGCGCCACGATCGCCCATACGGTGCTCGACATTGCAAACAACGGCTCCCTCAGGCACGGACCTAAGTGGTAACACGTTTCCGATGGACAAAGTGGCTTTTTTCCCGCAGTACACGAACTGGCCCGAGTACATACCTTCGGCAGCGATGAAGCGCTCCTTCTGGTGTTTAAACCGGAAAGGGTGGCGGAAGGTCACCTTGAGTAGCGGCGCTCCTCTCCCGGAGTCATGCACCACGTCGGACACCACACCCTTGATGTACCCGTTCCTCTCCGCATAATCCAGCGATCTGAACCGCGCGGGTCCCTTCCTCCTATGAGTGTGCGATGTGAAGATCGATCCCGCTCCCTTCCTCTGGGCTCTGATGACTCGCCCCATGGCGCCCGCAGTGCAGCAACCAAGCGAGCTGAATCTGCGTTACGAAAAAGAGAGAGCGATGCACGCCCACACGCACGCACTAGAAGGGGTCAGCCGCCGCGCCTCCAACCCTAAAGGGCATATACGATTACGACGACGGTGTATGAATGGCGAATGGTATAATACGAGGGTACGAAGAACCCCGGTCTAATACGGTGGTACGAATGATCTAATACGGTGGTAAGAAGAAGCCCTAAATATTTTGGTATAGGAGAAGGGCCGATCTTGAGGCTGGTGTTTTGTTTGGTTCTATGAACTGGACCCAACTGGTCTACATGGACTTGGAATTTGTCAAGAATCGGACCTTGTGAGTCTACATGGACCCACACTTGGCCTTAGAACTGGAACTAAAAGGTCTACATAAATCCCTACCCAGCCAAGAATCACATTTAACGAGTCTTAAGGGTTTTTTACAAAGTCTAGGTCATAGGGTTAAGTAAGGGCTAGGGTTTTAGGTTTAGATAAGAGTTAGGGTTTTTAAGTTTTAGAGTCCAAGTTTTTTACGAAGTCTAGGTCATAGGGTTAAGTAAGGGCTAGGGTTTTAGGTTTAGATAAGATTTAGGGTTTTAAAGTTTTAGAGTCCAAGTTTTCTACAAAGTCTAGGTCATAGGGTTAAGTAAGGACTAGGGTTGTAGGTCTAGATAAGATTTAGGGTTTTTAAGTTCTAGAGTCCAATGGTTGATATCTAAGGTTCAAGGTTTTAGGGTCTTAGGTCCTAGCGCTAAGCTTTAATATAATGGGCATCTTCAATTGTGATGTTCCCTATGTTGTTCCTTATTGTTATTCCCTATTTTTACTTTTGAGAACATGTTAGGAAACACTTTGAAAACACTAGGAACCCATTGGGAAGTCAAGGAAACTTTATTGAAACATCATGAAGACCTTTGGGGAACTTGGTAAGAACATTTTGAGAACACCAAATTGAAAAAAATAAAAATAACTTAGAAATTAACTTCAAAACTTCCTTCAAGAATAAGCCAAACATAGGCCCAACCTAAACCCAAAAACCAAAGGTTATATAATGGTTGGATACCAAAACCATTGGCAAGAAAAATTGGACCTAGCCTCAAAATGGGCATGTTTTAATTTTTGAAATTATTTCCCAAACCTATTAATGGTGGATCTTCCATTTTACCCAAAAAAAAACTTTATAACTGAACCCACTAATTCTTGTGAAAATCAAGAACCCACCAACATTGGTCTTTACATGAATGTAATATTTTACATGCTTATCAAGTTAGGCCAAAATTAAATCAAAGGGAAAGTGCCTAATAATTGATTGTCTATTTGTCATGCCTAGTTATCCAAAAGTATGGCTAGAAATTGCCAAAATATTCAACATCTTCACAGAAACTCTAATAAAATACAATTATTTCAAAGCAAGCACAATGCAAAAATAATGCACATTGACACCTTAAGCATGAACCCTAAAACATTATATCTTTGCAAGAAATAATGCCATTTGAAGCAAAATTCTTCAAACTCAAACAAAATATGAGAAAAACCAAATCTCTTATTTGACAAGGTTAGTGCTTGAAAATTGTCCTCCTATCCTTTGAACATTAATAACAAAGTATAAAAATACATGTGTGCACCCTAAGCCTCCAAGTGCCATGTGTTGATTCCACTAGTCCATAATTGAATTGTCTAATTCAAGAAAAAAAAACCTAAATACCTAATATCATTGAAATTCAAAATCCATTTGCCTAACAAACTTTTCCATTATTTTAAAAGATATTAGGCAACAAAGTGCCTAACTTGGTAGGTAGGTATGGTGATAATAGGTCACACATGTTATTAGTTATTTACCTTGTCTTTGAATCACCTATTGTTTGCTTATATTTTTGAAACTAAGTTTCATGGAAGGACTTGTGATGGACACATAAAGGATGGTTTACAGAACAAGGTGCATGGCCCTCGTCATCAACCCCAACTAAGCTTATAGCCCTTTGTTCTTCTCCAACATGTTGCCAAAGTTTTAACTCTAAAAGGCATGTTCAACTTAACATACATGTGAAATTTGTCATGGATCCAACCCTAGCATGTTTAACACAATTTTCATGAAAGAAGGCCACAATATTGATGGAAGTTGATAGTATAAATTATGAAAAATATCAAATGGATGATATTCATCAAGTAACAAAATTTGACAACATGAACAACATGGACATTTGATTCATGAATTTTAACCCCTCTCATTCTCAACAAACTTGTCACCATGATAGCCACAAAAAAAAAGAACCCCCCCATGAAAACTAGAGGCACCCCACTAGTTCTTGAAATATAATACAAGTTGAAGTGGTGATGTGAAGCCATGAACCCATTTTGTGGTTAACAAGCTTAAAATAAGAATCAAATATGAATTGTGTAAAAAGTTTTTCCAAAACAATTTGCTAAAGTTTGCTTAATGATCATCAACATCCAATTTTGAAATCTTTGAGTGATATGTTTATTAACATAAGTAAGCCCATCAACAAACATAAGCCTAAGATCAATCATCTTAATAGTGCAAAAAGGATCCCCTTAACAAACACGCTTACCCTTGCCATCATTCAAACCAAACCCTATGATCAAAAGTGCCATGTTGATATATTGTGTATGGGTGAAAATTGGAATGGTGAAAATAGGATAGATAGGTTAGTCACCAAACACTTAACAACTTAAAGACGTGGGGTTCAATGATTGTCCATTTGATGATCTTGGTTTTCAAAGACTTTTGGTAGGGCATTAGTCTAACCACTAATAACCTTTTATAGACTCCAAATTGAGTAAGAAATGCAAAAGTTGGGACCTTTGAAAATGGGTGGGGGGTCTTTGAAAAAAAATTTGTCATATAACACATTCCAATTCTTTGACACTATAATAAATCATAATAAATTAGAGTGATTGGTTATTTGTGTATGTGAATAGTGATTATTTCACTTTTGACAAAGTTTGAATTTAGGTTACAATAGAATAACTTATGGAACCATTTGGCAAGTCTTGGAGCATTGGAATGGCAAAACTCGGTGAAAAAAGTTACTAGAAATGGCTTAAGCTATTTGAATTATGATTTACAAATTAATGATTAAACATAAGCAATTTTTACAATTTCATAAAATTCAAGATACAAATTGAAATCTCATGAACAAATTGCAATGCATTAAAAACAAATTGACAAATCATGTGAAAAAGTTTAACCCTTGTCCCAAAGGACATTACATCAAGTGGCAGCACACGATCCTAAGGGATACAAGGAAGATCAAATGGGACTCAAGAGGGAAAGAAAAATTTATTCAAAGCTCAAACTTCTCAACATCATGGGAACTAAAGGTTGTTTGCTCCAATGAACCACTAAAGCTCTTACATCAAACCAAAAGGCCCCTTTTTGCTTTCTCATTAGTCCAAGTTGTTATGGCATATCATAAGGAAAAATATCAACAACATAAAACAATTGTGCAAACATACACACCTCTAATTCCAAATGCTCAAAAAGTTAATTTCACAATTTTGTCTTTAGGAACATCAAGGTTGAAAAAGTTCTATCATCTTCCATGGATCCCATAATTTGAACCACAACCAACACTACAACTTTCATGAACTTAAGAAAGTTAAACATAACAACACATTGGAAAAAAACTTCTTCCAAAGTCTAGACATTGAATTGATATCCATGGGCTAATCCATAGCCCATTAAAGATTGGACGTTAGTGTGATCTTAAAATTTTTTTGTAGGTCCATGACATTCACATCAAGAATTGTTGGGATCCAAATTTGGGTTGATCCAAGTTTTTTGGGCGAACACCTAAAGCCTTTCAAAATGGCCCTATGAATACGAAAAGTATGTTCACATGAAAATTTCAGCCAATATCTTGGACACACCAATTTTAAAACATACTCCACAACTTAAGAAGGAAACCACTTCTCAAGTGCATCATTAACCTTAGTTATTGTTTATGAGCATTGTTTTTGTACATTACTAATGGTCTCTTAGAAAATAACATGAATCATAAGCACATAAAGTGAAGTCTCAAAACAACAAAAATCCATGATGATGCAACTACTAACAATTTTGAAACTCAAGTTTTTTAATCCAATATTCAAATCAATTGCCCATTCATGCACCATCACATTTAATGTCCCATTCAACTAGTTCCAAATACCCATTGAACACATCATTCATGTAGGCATTATGGGGTCAATGTATTACTCGTAAAGAGTTGTTTGGCACAACAACTACATCAACAAAATCACATACAAAATGTTATCATGATTAGGAAAATTTGATCAATTCATTTGGCCCCTCAAGCATGGATATGATATAAGAAAGCCCCAACATTACTTCCGAATCAAAAATCAATTCCAAATTATGGGTAGCTTGTTGATAATATCGACATCTTGATGCAACTTCAAAACCAAAGCACAATACTCCATTAAACCTTTATTAGTTGGGAGTAACATTAAAATCTAATGGGTTTAGTTTTTTTCAAAATTTGTTGACCCTTTATTTCCATAATAACAACTAATTCAACAAATTAATTAATTATATTTAAATTATGAGAGAAACACGGATACAAATTTTGTAGCACATCGTCAAATTTTCCCATAATGCCCAACTTGGAAAGAATTTGGATTGCCACATTAGTGTGGTGGCTCATATAACGCACATCGATAAAAAATAATGCATTTTGATATTTCAACTAGACTACCACACATGTTTTAACACCTTAAAAAACATTCACACCATTAGCTCCAAATGTGTTTAGTTTGGATGTAATTGTATTTTGATTCAAATCACAAAAAAAATGTCATGTCATCCATTAGAGTGCACGTCAGATTATTAAAATTGGCCCCTTCAACTAGTCGCTACAAGGATAATAACAATGGAATTCATTATTAACTTCAATAATATAAGCATGAATGGAATCCCATGCATTGTTGATTTGAAGTTGTCATTCCATCATAGGAAAGGGAAATGATTTTAACACTCCCAATTAATTTTATTTTTTTGAAGAGAAGCAATTCATGCATGCAAGATGCCATCTCCTACCCATTTATGTTTGACCAATCGGTTTTTGGAAAGTTTTTGACATCAAGAAAATGCAAAAACTTGCTCATGCTTTCATAATCAATCATAGGTCTACTTTCAACCAATGTGTGGAAACAAATAGAAAATTGCACTAATTTTTTCTTCTTTTCTTCGATAACTTGGCAAACTTGCTTAAGAATTGTATCCTTCTTGGTCGTTGCATACAATCTTTCATTATGTGGATAGGGTATTTATTCATCTAGCTACAAACATGACAAATTCTTGGGATAGTGGTTAAGGCCTTCCTCCTTCCACCATGTTTCCGAAGGTTGTCCAATTTAGGGGCCAACAACTTTTCTTTGCCTTCTATTTTGGTATAGACCTTGCATTTGACTTCATGCACCTTCCATTGTTCATCCACCACATATTCAGCCCATGGAAGTTTAACACTCCAAACATTTTAAAACACCTTATTTCCATTTTAGTCTCCTAAATAGAAATCCAAAGATTTGCATCAAAAAGAGGTTCAATAAATGTGGAGGGTTTAATTGTTACTAGAAGATGCAACATTGATTGACTTAGTTTGAAAAAAAACCTATGAAACTTAAATTTTTGAAGAGGTTGCAAAAGGACCACACTTAATAAGAATGATTGAATGGTAAAAAAAAGGACAACAAAAAAAATGAACATTAAACCCTAAACCCTAAACCTTAACTTGAATGAATTAAATGAGAAATGTTCAATTGAAAACAAAGATTCAACTTGACTAAATGCAATGCTAAAATGACAATTATAAACATTTACCTTTGCATTGTGCACTATTATTTTGTAAAACCATAAAACCTTATTCAATGAAAAGGATTGAATAATGAACGACAAAAACAAGGGACAACAAAAGCAAACAAACATTGTAGCTATTGGTGCAAGTAAAACATTGTGCAATTATTGGTTTGTAAGACCTTGGAACCTTGCTCAATGAAATAAAGGACAACAAGAGCAAATGGCCACTAAACATTAAACACTAAAATTGATGTTGAATTAAATGAAAGATGTTCAACAAAAAACAAAAATATTCAACTCAATTGAATGCAATGAAAAAATGACAAAGGACTATAATAACTTACGTTTAAGCCTTTTCAACATTTTGCAATTCATAATTCATGACTTATCCCAATTCCCCAAACCCCAACCCAAATCAATGGAACTAAATAACAATGAACAAATAAATGTTGACAATAGCACATGTGCCATACATGAATTTGGATTTCAAATTATATATTTCATCCATGTTGAATCTTAAATCTTGATATGATTCAAAACTTGAAGGTGGACATTGGGAACTTACAAATTTCTATTCATTGATTAAAATGCAATAACCAATTTGTTCTCAATGATTGAATAATCAAAATTCACCTCCAAATTGTTGCTTGAACAATCCTTTACACAATGCACATTGAATACATTAACAATAACACAATTTAGCGATGGTAATTTCAATTACATAACTAACGATGGTGAAAGTGGTCACTTTGTATGCAATAACAAATGGTGAACCCTATCACTATGAAAAAATATAGGGTTTTACAATTGGGCTTGCAACTAGGTTTTCCAATTGTAATGGACATTTGCAACTCATGGTATTTATACAACCTTGAGTGCTATTAGACAAGTTGCAACTTTTGTAGTAGACACCCTATGTTGTATACAATATTGTATATACAGTGCAATTCGAATGCAACTATTTGCAACTTCTTTGCAACTAATCTCCACATCAAATTCCCACACACATTCCAACGTGGTGAACAAAATGCTAATGTGGCATTTCATCCATTTGTTGACAAATGACGTATGTTAATACATTTTGTAACTTATTTACAACTATTTTACAACTAATTTGACGAATATAATCTTTAATATTTCATTCATCCATTTGATGAATGAATTATATTATTATATTTTATAACTATGTACAACTATTTTATAACTAGTTCAACAAATATATTATTTCATTCATCCATTCGAGTAATGAATTTTGTTCCTATCCTTTGCAATCAACTTACAACTAAAAATGAAATGAAAATAAAATATTTAATGATTAATTTGCAACCAGGTGTTTAAATTTAGGTTTTAAAGTAATTGTATGGTAATTGATTTTTGTAGTACTAAACAACTAAATTGCAACTTACAATGCAATTACCCGGACTTCACACAACCATTATCATGTTGTCATAATTATAATAGATAATCTTGAATTGCATTGGACATCATTATTTATAAACATGAAATGGATTTGAAACTTTAAATACATTTACATTCCATGTTGAATAATACATTACAAAAAATAATAATAAATGTTTATATCAAAATACAATTTAACTATGAATATAAACATAATGCCCAAACTATATACCAAACATTTTTCTCTATCTATACATAAGGTTAGATCATAAAACAATGACCCACAACAATCAAATATTATCATTTAAAACATTATGTTTCAGAAATGAATGTTTTTTTTTTTTTTTTTGAAATGGAGCTTGAGCCAAACAATATTCTCAATGCACCTTATCTATTTGAAATTTGCCATGTTATGACATTTAATTCCACATGTGAAATGAAATTAGTAGCATATTATAACATTGTAATGTCTATAATATGCAAATAATCCTTACAACTTGAATAAAACTAATTTATAACTACACATGCATTTATTTGTCACTAAAATGCAACATATAGAACATTGATACAAACTAAACAATAATTTGTACACTTGCAAATAAAATCACAAAATTAAAAATAAGAACCTTCAACATTCCAAAGCAAGGAAAAAAAATTTCAACATTCAAAAACAAGAGCAAAAACTTTCAACCTCTTTAAAAACATAAATAAGAACCTTAAACCTCCAAGAACAAAAACAAAAGCCTTCAATCTCTTTAAGAGCAAGGACAAGAACCTTCAACCTCCAAGAGCAAAAACAAAAGCCTTTAACCTCTTTAAGAGTAAGGATAAGAACCTTCAACCTCCAAGAACAAAAACAAAAGCCTTCAACCTCTTTAAGAGCAAGGATAAGAACCTTCAACCTCTAAGAGCAAAAACAAAAAGACTTCAACCTCTTTAAGAGCAAGAACAAGAACTTTCAACCTTTAGAAACAAAAACAAAAGCCTTCAACTTCTCTAAGAGTACAAACAAGAACCTTTAACCTTCAAAATAAAAAAACAAAAGCTTTTAACATCTTTAAAAGTAAGAACAAGAACCTTCAACCTTCAAAATAAAAAAACAAAAGCTTTCAACTTTTTGAAAAATAAGAACAAGAACCTTCAACCTTCAAAATAAAAAACAAAACCCTTCAACTCCAAATTATTTAAATAAATAATATAATTTATAGCAACCTTTTAGTTTTAGTTCTAAATTAAATAAACAAAAATAATTTTAGTTATAACACATGATATGAAAATTGCATCACCAAAATACTAAGAAATACACAAAATGTTTGAATAGAAAGATTTTGAAAAAATAATCATCTTGGATTTATTGACAATAAGCATAAGTGCATGAAGGTTGTTGATGCATTGGGGTAAATATGTTGATATACTACCATGTGTTTCTTGCTTAAAGGTTTTTGCCAAAATTTCAAATCTTTAAATTGAAATACAATTGCATACTAATTGTAAACAAGTTGAAATGTCATATATATTAGGTAATGGAAATGTATACACATGGCATGATCATATGTGTTACTCAAGGCCGTACATTTGTTGCAAAGTAGTCGTTGATTAATAATTAAATTTATCCCAGTTGTGATGTAGTTATTACATGCAACTAAAGTGCAATTTATCAACAAAGTCAAACATGGTTGACTATAATAGAATATACAAGGTGTACATTGTATTATATAAATATACATCTTGTAACTAATTTGCAACTACAATACAACTCCTTGATTTTCTAACATGGCATTTTAATTATTATTAATTATCGTATTTCCATGGGACAGTTGTAATACAATTGTATATTAGTTGTTTTGGAACTCTAGCTGTAAGGTAGTCTAATTGCCACGGACATAATTTCTCATAATGTATGTAACACTAGTTAATTTTGCAAAAAATGACAATTACAAGTAAGTATCAATGACATTGGATGGCATGATGGTGCCATTTGGTGGCTAGATAAATTTCAAGTTCATCATGTACCACAACAATTTTTTAAATTAAAAAAAATGCATTGATGAAAAAACATCCTCATGTATGTAGCCTTTAAGTGATTCTGCTTTAATTTATAGAGGTAGAAAATGTTAATTTCAAATAAAAAATTGACAATATTTCACCATTAAGTTTTTTTGGAATCAAATCCATTGCCCCATTACCAAACATAACTTTGTGAAAAATGATGATATTTATTTTGATAAAATTTCCTTACTTACCCATTTGCAAGCAACATATTTCTTGTAATTTTCGAAGTCCTTTAAAATCTCGAAACACAATTGCCAACTACCAAATAATTGGTAATAAAAAATTTGATGCATGATTACCAACAATGCAAAAATCTATAATAAATTTGCTTTGTATTATAAAGTCATTTGATTATTGACCTTTATTAAATGATGGGCATGTTTACCCTATTTGGGAAATGATTTTAGATGTTAATCATTGCACACCAATGTAATACCTTGGTAACTTTTGGCACATTCCATTGAATAAGTAATTATTTTGAAATTTTCATTTCAACAAATAAAATATTTTTAAAAATCCAATAGATTCCTTCACAAAATGTTGTTATTTATATATATATTTTGAGAATTTCAACATTTCTGAAAATAAATAAAATAATGTCAAAATAATAAGTAAGGATATTATAAATTACATTCCCACAAAACAAAATGAGTTCATAATGGTGAAAAACAAGGTCAATGAAGCTCAATTTGACAAATTTTGTGAAGTGTGTGGATGGAGGTCACCTAATTGGGTCAAGAAATTTTTTTGTGAAATCTAGGAATCATTAACCACCTTGTATGTGTAATATAGTATATTGTAATACCTTTCCAGGTCTAGCACTAAGGTGCCACATAATTAATTTAATTTTCAACTTTTAATTCAGTAAAATTAGCACTTTGTATTAAATTTATTATAACCAAATGCTTATAAAAGAAAAGTTTAGTGCTTTTGTGGTTAAATTGTTAATAAGATTGCTGAAAGCTACTTCGAAGAGGTTCAAGAATCAAACTTTGTTGGTTGCATGCATTTTAAAAAATTTCGTCATAACTAAACTATTAATATCCAAAAAAATCAACAAATTAGAAAATAATTTAATTTATGCCAAACCTGAAATGTACTACAATAGTGCAATTCATATTAATTAGTTCATGGATGTGCTCACACACTTTTTTGGGGGGTTGGAAGGAACCATATTGATTGACCCCATCACCAATTTTTTGGGAACATGGGGCACTCCCCAATAGAACCACCATTTTGGACCACCAATCACATAATAAAAACAAATATGATCCCTATGGTTCACCTTTCCAATTTATATACATGAAAGTTGAACTTTGGAAGGAAACCCCAAAGGGGAGGAGGCAAACATAGCCCCATCAAATCAAATTCAAAGGATAAAAAACAACCATATCATCACTAAATAGCGGCCCAACAACAAGCCACCAAAGAGGACGACCAAACCCATTCAAAAGAAACCAAAGAGAGTTAAAAGAGATCAAAAGTCAATGAAACAAAGGTCCTAAACAAAGAAAAAACAATAGACGGGATAACCACCATCCAAAAGGCCAAAAACAAAGCACTTAGTTGATCAAACATGTTCAAGAGAGAAAAATAGATCAAAATCTAGCTTGAGAAGGAACATGTGAAAGATAAACAAGTGAGGGCACAAAGTGCCACCTAGGGATCTTCCCATCATTAGCAAACACGCCACCATGGCACCATTCCTCACAAAAATGTGCCTCCAATTGCTCTTGTTTGCAAGGCTCACAAGTAAAATTATGCCATCAAATAGTTTGGAAAGCTGGTTAGGGTTTAAAAGAGGCATTTTTCTATGGACACATGGTTAAACGGGGTTATCAAACTAATAGGGGTTCAAAGGATATATGTATTCTTCTTATTAAAGGTCTCAAGGACCAGAATCTTACGGAGGACCAATGTAACACCTTGTTGGGTCAACTTTAGCATCACACGAGACCCAAGAAGACCGTAATGCTTATGTGGTTGATTTTGCATAAATGTCTTCGAGTTGGTATGTGGTTGGTTCAAATGGGGTTGGATGGAATGTGTAAGATTTGTGAAATTGGTAGAAATGATATGCATGAACATTGTCTAAAGAACTATTGGATGTCAAAATATGCTTGAAATGTTTTTGAACAGATTTGGCGAGTGTGGGGCGGATCTAGGCTAATCCAAAATTTTGATTGGATGGATTTAATTTTTGGAGACCTTGCATACAAAGATAATTGCCCAACATTCAAGGATTTGATTAATCATCCAAGAGGTTACACTTTTTGATGTTAGGCTATTGATATTTTTCGATTGATGATTTTGTTTTTCATTCGGATTGAGAGATGTTTTATGCATTTTGATGGCCATCATTCCATTTGGAAGATTTTAGTGAGTGCATGGATGTCTATTGTTGAAATTGGGCTAACGACATGAAAATTAAAGTGTTGTAACCCTAGCATTGGGCTCACGACCAAAGCAAGGGCTTGCAAGGTTGTGGGCCAAGAGGGAAGCCCAGGAGTGAAGGAAAGTGTGAGGGAATGAACCCTCACATTCCCAAAGGAGCTTCCACTTTGGGAGTTAGAGTCCGGTGGACTCCTGACTATTCAAAGAGTGATTACAAGGGTCAAAACCCAATGGCTTGAAGATTTATTTATATCATTGGAAAGCTATTGAAACGTAGATGTTTAAAATGGGCTTGCATGACCCATTTGGACATCTGAAACACAAATTATGGCCAAAAGAAGGGCTAGGAGTCAAATTGGCCGTTTGATTCCCGACCACTAAAAGTCGAGAATCACCCCGATTTCCTTGGGTGCAGGGGGCGTGCAACATACCGTTGGAAATCTTTTGACGAAAAATACAACTTTGTTTTAGACTTTGTCTCAATTAAAGGTGTGCACACAAAATTATGGGGCCCCAAAGTCGCGAGAATCCCAACTTTGGCAATTTCGAGACTCCCACTTATGAGTCCCGGGACAAAATGCCATTTGGATGTGGGCCTTGTGGAAAGGCATAAATTATACTATAAGTGGGAAGGTGGTGGCTTCCCCCAAGTCTGGGTCGTGGTGAGTTTTATGAATCCAAGTTGCCCGTGGCTCGTCCTAGCACCAAAAGTGCTCCAACTATGCATTAACCACATTGTGTTAGTTTTGCGCAAATCTGTGTGAGTAGTTGACTCTTGTCATTCTTCCTAGTCCCATTTCGGAGCTCCAGCACGCCCTTCTACCCCCCTAAAGTGCTGTGAGCCAGGGAACGTGCCTCAACTCTTTGCTCTTCCGATGTTTTTAGTTTAGACTCACATTTGAGTCCTTTAAGGAGCTTGGGGGTGCGTCAAGAAGTTTGTGTAAACCATATGAGATAAAATTGAGGTGTATTGAAAACATCTTGGTGAACAACTTGAAAACTTGGGGAACTTGAAAGGAACATGTTGAAAACAAGAAAATCCCCTTCCCCCTTCACCCAAGAAAAAATTTAGGCCCTTCATGAGTGTATGCCAAGCTTTCTCATTGGTTGCATGAAATTATTTTTTGGTTGAGACCAAATTGTTTTATTGGTAAGGTTCTAGACATTTTTAGGAGTAAAAAATCCAGTATGGAAACCCTGAACATAAGTAAATAAATAATTAAATAAAATATAAAAACTTAGGGAAATTGTGCAATTTGCATAAAGTCCAAAAAAAGGAAATATTAAAAAGGAAAGGGAGTTAAATTTGTTAGAATTGACAATGGTTAACTTATTTTTTGCCTTTTTTTCCTTTTCAAGGATTTCCTTGGGTAGTTTTTTTTAAAGTTTTGAAAAGCCATTCTTTTACATCAATTGGGTCTAAAATTTCAATGCCAATAAAAAAAGGGGAGATCGGTATCACCTATGGTTCTTTTAGGGATAAGGGGCTTTGTAACCCTCACTTGGTACAAATTATTTCCAATCCCAAAAATGCCATGAAAGTGGGAAGGGGTGGGCATTTTCGGCTTGGGCTTGGGGTAGAAATTAAAATATTCTATGTCTTAGGACATGAAATATTGGCTTGGGATAATAATTGACATATACCATGTCTTGGGACCTTATGTAATCTAAGGTCCATTTTATCCTAGGCCCTAAACAAACGATGGTCATTTTGTCATGATGGCTTGGCCTTATGTCACCATGTTTGAAACCTTAGGGCCATCTTGTCTTGGACCATGGGTAGTTTAAGGTCAAAGTGTTCATAATTGATTTTTTTTACATGCTACCTATGAATGCATAAAATTCATTCCTTTCCTACTCAAACATTTTTTTTTGGTTTTTTTTTTTTAGGGTTGGGGGGTTTGATTACCTACCAACTTGCCTATAATACCTACTTACTCACCTACCTTTTTATCTACTTTGGGCAATTGGACTAAATGTCAAATGTGTGAAAGTATAAGCTTGTCAACAAATGGATATTATGTATAAGCCATGCCATTGTTAGGGGGGATTTTTGATGTCATTGGTCAAGTGAAGGCATTTAATATTTTGGATCTATGATTCAACTATCACCAATTGTCACTTTGTGAAGGTGACAAAGTAAAGACTACATATTAGAACATTAACCAAAACGGGAAGGATTATTTGTATCAATGAAACTTCTTACCTTTTGGGTTGAAGAATGTATTGATGAAATTTCAAAGGGTGATGAATTAAGTTCTTGTAAGCTTGGATTTTTCCAAATGTTTTACAGTGATAACATCATTGTATTTGGTCATAGCTATCATTTTAAATGTGAACACCACTTTATAAATATTACATTGATGACATCATTATATTTGGTGATAGGTATCACTTTAAGTGTGAACCCCACTTTATAAATATTACATTGATGACATCATTATATTTGGTGATAGGTATCACTTTAAGTGTGAACCCCACTTTATAAATATTACATTGATGACATCATTATATTTGGTAATAGGT
>Ga0116227_10007708_pt1 | contig 20826 bp, 7 predicted proteins | sample S1TSphgellanicum_FD_89693 | JGI IMG/M metagenome (GOLD analysis project Ga0116227, IMG submission 89693) | Host-associated microbial communities from peat moss isolated from Minnesota, USA - S1T2_Fb - Sphagnum magellanicum MG | ecosystem: Host-associated > Plants > Peat moss > Unclassified...
ATGTCACAGGATAAACCTTGAGGACTCTGTCTCACAGTTAGATCCAAGAAATTACAAGAGAAGCCTTTAGATGTACAATTCAACTCACAAGAGGTTTTTGGGTATATGCCGCTACCAAAAGAGCCAGAGAAGTAAGAACAAGAGGAGGGATTTAACCTTTTTCTTCCAAACCTACTTCAAGGACATAGAACAGAAGGTTTAGGACCTTGTCTCCCAAAAACATTTTGCGCCTAAACCTGTGGGGAGAATGCAACTGTCTTCATGAAGCAGTAAAGTAAAGGGATCCCAGCAGCAGTTCTGCAGCTCAATAGTGCTTTACCTGCACTATGCTCCTTTGTTGAAGCAAATGATGAATCATCCACATCAGTTTTGGTAGTAAAAAGTCCCCTCCCAGAATTCAGCTTAAATTCTGATGTGTCACTTGCACTGTCACCCTCCTCCTCCTTCTCATGCTCCAATGACAATGATGATGATGATGGGGATTGTGTGTACCTGAAAAAATACAGGTTGGATATCGAAATCTCCTCCTTTTGCTACAATCATTTATGACAACTCCTGCTTCTGCATTAGCTTCTTCAAGCCTGATGCATAGATTTAACAGAAAAAAGAAGTCCAGATTCGTAATGGCTCAAATTTCAAAATTAATTGACTCCATCCTAAAGTTCAACCCAGATCTTTACATGAGCACTAACCATGAAAAGGAACAAAAGGCCACTATCCTCAGTCTGCCTTCAACCTCATGTATTCCAACCCATAAGAACAAGAGAGGAGAAACCTACTTGAATTTCTTCCCTGCTATGCGTGCAGATTGGCGTATTGGTGTTGGAGTGTCCTCAAGGTGAATGAGAGTTCTCTGCTCAACATCAGAATCTTGCTTCTCTTCTGTCTGTTTTTCAACTTTCACATCACTTTCATCTTGTTTGTTACCCCTAAAGCATTGATCCATCGTCAGCTGGCCTTTTGGTATTTCCAGCTGATCGTGCTTGTGCTCTATTGTATCCTCTTCAAGGGATTCCTTGAAAGCTCTTGCTCGGCCAGCTCCAGCCTTGAAATCAAAATCTGCATGTTTCTCCTGCATCCACAATATGCAAACATCAATAAAGCCTCCTAGCTATTGAGGGGCACATCATGATTTACTCAACAAGAACAGTCATACACCTTCATGCCCATGACATTAAAACAGGTCTAGAAAATAAAACCTGTTGGAGGTCAAGAGGCATTTCAAGGCGAAGCTCTTCAGGATTATCATCCTTTGTCCCAATCCACCAAGCAACTGAGAAAACCACCTGCCAAGATACACGCACCCATATAAACAATGATGATGTTGCTGCTACTGATGTAAGTGTCTATATAACAAGCACTGAGTACTACTCAAGGTTCCAATGCACACCAAGCCTTTAAAAAACTGATTTTCAGTACAAACTTTATCTTGTGTAACTGGAACTCTGAAGATATTAGACCCAATTATCCTTGTCAAACAGTGGCTGGTGTAGGAAAAATTGATCACCAGAACCTCTACAGTGATGAATACTTGTCTCTACAATCCAAAGGGAATTTTTGTTTTGGATGTAGACCTGGAACAAAACAAAACGTCTCTGGTGTTGAAATTGCAAGTGATGTCACTTGAAAAGTAGGCACCATCTACCCTTTAGGAATGAAGAACTTACAAGGCTCTCAAAGCAGTCTTCACAAATAATGTTTGACCCTCGAACAAAGTTTAGCGTGAGGTATTTGTTTTTGGGGTACACAATAGTACCGAACAATTTGAGCCTTCCCTAAACCCATTGCAGACACCATCTCAGGCACAATATTTGCAAGAAGACCATCTGTGACTCAACACCATTGTCAACAGCATAATCTGCCAGAATTTGTGGAAACAAGAAAACCAGATTTTGCACATACAAGAAGATGCAATCTTGATATCTCAAGGAAGAACAAATGAAAACTGCAGATGGCAGATAGACAGATTAGGGTTCAAGGTGCAAGACAACTATTTTGAAAAAATATAGAGTTGATTATTTGAGTGAAGAACGCAACATGCCTGAGGAAAATCTACATACAAAATAGGATTTTTGGAGTCCAATTGTGTAAGATCCCCAAATTTTCCACCAGCTACAGGTGCTACAAGCCCTGGAAATGCGAATAAATATTTATTCTTCCTGTGCCCTTTCTTCACAATATCCTTCCCATTGCATTTGAGAACAGCTGTAAAATAACCCAACACAACAATCAGTAAGCTCATGAACTAGGGTTTTCAAGGCCCATAGATATCACACTGTGTAGGTATTCCAACAAAACACATCAAATGAATCCCACCCAGTACCAAAATATACTGCAAGCTATGGTGTCAGTTGACCACTTCCAAGCTCAAAAACCCTAAACCCTAAACCCTAAACCATGGGAAATTTCCAGTTTTGGATTGAACTTCACATGGGAAATTCAACGTGAAGTTCAATCCAAAACTGGGAAAAAAGGGAAAAAACCCCGTAGTCTGACATCTGTAGGATTAGGTCTGCATCCTTGCAAATACAAAAAACGTGTCCCCATGTGACATCAGTCATTTCCCAAGACGAGATAGAGAAAGAGTGCATGAGAGATCGTTTCCAAACATCATCATCTCAGCTGCAACGCTACTGAATGATATAATGTACGCCCGGAAGGACAGAACCCCAAGAAAAAAGAAGAAAACCAAACCTTTTGATGGCCGCAATGGATTTGCGGGATGCGCTTTATTTTGTGAGAGCACACCCCGGGAAAAGGAAAGATCAAGGAGCCGCTTACTCTCCGCCTCCACTGCCTTCTGTTCCGTACTTGCAGTTCCTTCTTGCTTGCTTGAAGATGCCCCTTTCGCCATCACAAATGCTGCTACTGCCGCTGCTGCAAAAACCAAACCAAAAGCGGATCTTCTATCGAGCGAGAAATCTCCTGCAACACATGTTCGACGGCTACTCCTGCGTCCTCTTGTTGCAGCGAGCGGCACCAGCAGCGAGTAGCGGCTGGGGACTCAAGGCGTCCCTTGCAAGATCTTCTATCGAGCGAGAAATCTCCTGCAGCACATGTTCGACGGCTACTCCTGCGTCCTCTTGTTGCAGGGAGCCGCACCAGCAGCGAGTAGTGGCTGGGGACTCAAAGGCGTCCCTCGCAAGTGGTTCCGGGTTCAAATCCCCTTGTACCTTAGAGCATCTCCAGGTATGTGATCCTACACAGTAAAATCGGATGAAGAAAAATCAAAACATGTTGGTTTGGGTCAGAAAAATGGTTTTGGCTCAGCGTAATAGTACAGTTTGCGATGCCTGGTAAAAGGCGCAGCAACTCATTGCACCTGCAGAAAAGAGTGTAATAAATATGAGTTGACTGCTGTTCAGTGTTTCTGATTGGCCAATGATACTAATTGGACCAGGTGGTTTGCTATTATGGTAGTATTCCCCCGCCCATTTGCTATCCCAGTTTCAGTTTTATGGGCGGGGTTGCAAAAAAGTAAATAACTAAACTTGGATGTGAAAAATAATTTGCAGGGTCACATACTGAGCACTGCTGGAGATGCTCTAAGAATTAGCATAATAATAGGCATATTCTGAAGAGCTTCTTCACTCGCGCCCTTATTTGGGTCTTTAGCAGTGTTTCTAGGATGTTTCAATGTTTCTCTCATCCAAGATGGCTTACTAATTGTTTTCGCCCTCACTAATAAAGATGACAATTAGGATAGTAAGAAATGGTAATAAAAAATAAGAAACTACACAAATCAACCTATCTAGATCAATCATTCTATCTTATCAACCAGGAACAATTATTCTATCCAATACTTTTGGAATTTTTGGGTGCATTGGATCTTGTGCACATTTTTTTTTATTGTGTACCTATTTGTTAGATTTATTAATTAGTTAGAGTTTCTTTTCTTCTCTTCTCCTTTCAAAGAGTCACTTTTGAAACACTGAGTACTATTAGTGAGTTCCTCTGTTCCAAGTAATTCACCAATTCTATTGAAACACGGAGCTCTCCCCCAAAAGCGAAGCAAGTATATATGCTTGTCATGGGCCCACCTAAACATAGTTTATATATACTCTATTACCTTGGCAGCTTTGACACTACTTATATTATTTTAAGAATTGTTGAAATTTTCAGATTATTCTTTTCAAATAAAAAAAAAATTGTGAATGGAAATATTGAATCTTCAAGAATATTATATTTTTCAAAATGAAAATTTTTTAATTAAATAATTATTCAACAAACATGTGTTGAACTTGCATATTTATTTATTTATTTATTTATTCATATGTGAAGTTCAATTTTGGCCAATGCATGTGGGAAAAAGTGCAATGTTATTGGAAACCTATTAAGGATTGCATTAGAAACTTCTAGCCATAATTACAAGTTAACAATAGATTGTTTAGCACACATACACATGCATGTGAATTCATAACTTCAAAAGTTTTATAACACAAAAAATTATGCACTAGTAGAAGTCATTCAAATTGTAATCACTTTGTTTGTGAATACATGTAACTTGTAATTGTTTACGACTAAATTTCAAAAGATTTGCAAGTACAAGACCAAATTTCAACTATTTTAGTCATTTTCACAACTATGATACAACTATTGAAAACATCATCTTATGAGTTGCATAGATTTTACATATATTTTCATCCATTAATAGGTTGATATGTCCCACTAGTCACAATATTCACCAAATTCATTACATCCTAAAAATATTCTACAACAACATAAGGGTGCATTTTTATGTATGTACTATATACATGTGTGTACATTAAAATATGCATACATATGTATGTTGTACATATAATGAATCTCAAAATTAACAGTTGCATCTAAAAATTGTCATTTCCATTCTGAAAATGATATTTGAATTTTAAAATTGTTATTTGAATTTGAAGTTTAAAATATGAATTCTTAAAATCATTAGTTATATTCAAAAATATATGTTTAAGTCTAAAATTACAATTCCAATTTTGAAAATTGCTACTGGAATTTCATTTTTTAATCATTGAATTTGAAATTTTTATTTTAATCTACATTTAATATTTTCATTCTAAGAATATTTATTGGAATTATTTTTTTTCTTATTTGAATTGAAAATTTAATTTTTAAAAATGATTTCAAAAGTTATAATTCAATTATTAAAACTATTAATCTAATACTATAAAAAATTATTTGAATTAAAAGCTTGATATTTGAATCTAAATCTTTTTATTTCAAGTGTTTCAAATATCAAGCTTTTAATTCAAATAATTTGAGTTTATTTTTTTATTTGAATATGAAATCTAATCTTTACATTTAAAAATATTATTTCATCTTACAATTGATATTTGAATTTTAAGTTATTATTTTCAAATCCAAAAATTAGTATTTCAAATCAGAAATTATTAATTGATTATAAACATGGACATTTTCATTTTGAGTGTTTTAATTTGAATCTGAAATTCTATATTTCAACTCTAAAATTTTTTCATTTCAATTTTAAACAATCATTTGATTTGAACCTTGAAATTTTGGATTCCAAATTATTATTTTAGATTCTTGAAATTAATACCTCAATTCTGAAAATTATTAATTGAGTTTAAAAATGGACATTTCAATTTTGAATATTGTTATTTGAATCTGAAAATTGACATTTCAATTCTGAAATTTTTTATTTAACTTCAAAAAACTTACTTGATCAAAAATTTGATATTTGAATTCTAAATTATTTTTTTCGAATCTGAAAATTAGTATTTCGATTCAAAAAACTATAATTGAGTCTAAGAATTGACATTTTTATTTTTGAATATTTTTATTTGAATTCGATATTTGATAATTATATTCAAATTTTCTTAATTTCAATTTAAAGAAATTATTTGACTTGAAAGTTTTAATTTGAATTCCAAATTATTATTTTAGATTCTCGAAATTAATATTGGAATTCAGAAAATCATTAATTGAGTCTTAAAATGGACATTTCAATTTTGAATATTGTTATTTGAATCTAAAAATTGACATTTCAATTCTGAAATTTGTTATTTAACTTCAAAAAAGTTATTTGATCTAAAAATGGAAATTTGAATTCTGGATTACTATTTTGGATTCTAAAATTTATATTTTAATTCAGAAAATTATTGATTGAATTTTTAAAGGTTTCTACTAGTGTTATTCATAATAAATCACTTTTATAATTTTTTATAAATTATTACTTTTATTAATTATAAGTTACACTAAGTAATTATCGTTATAACATAGATTTTTACATTATATAATTTATATTTTTACAATGACATAAATCAATGAATGTAATTAATGTTACATCACTTTAAAATTATTGTAAGTACTTCATATAAGAACTAATTAGTAAGTGCATAATTATTTTCTAATTGAACATAATTATTGGTTGTTTGTAATTTATAACTTTAAATCTGAATTAATATTTTGGAAAATTTATAATGTAGTTAAATAATTATTTTAATGATATTAAGTTCATTATTTATTACAAAATATTTTTATTTTGTAATTAATAATCTGTGATAAATATTTGACAATAATTTTTCAGTAATTATAAAAATAATGTTATGTTTAGCAAATTGTTTTATTTATAATTAATAATTACCAAGAGAAAAAAAATTACATATAAAAAATTTTACAACAATAAATGTAGTTATATAATAGTTAATGTAATTATTTTAACATTTTTTTAAAAATGTAAAAATTTACTTTCTAATAGCAATTGTTAGTTCATTATATTTGATTTGAAAATAAATATTTAAAATAGTTAATTTTTAATTATAGTAATTAATTATTTTTAAAATAATTATATTATCTATATTTCGAGAAAATTCTAAAAGGTAATAAAATATTTTTTAATATTTTAGGTATTCAATTATCTATGAATTATGTATTAACAACTTGTGAGTAACTAAATAGCATGTTTATTAAATATTACGGATTTATTACTTATTTTAATGATTGATAATTAATAATTAATATTTGATGTGTATAGTTTATAGTTTAAATATATGTGGATTTAATCATTATTAATTATTTAATGAAAGATGTATTTGAATTGTTTATAAATCTAAAAAATAAAAAAATAAAGCATGAAGAAGGTTTTTAAATTATAATTTAGTTTGTGAAGAAGTTGTAACTTCCAAATTTATCCCATATTGTTTGTTTTACATTCCTATTCTGAACATTATATAAACACGGGGTGTGGTCATTCAATTTCACATTAGGAAATTTGTGCACATGGGGTGAGCCATTCAAAAAGTTTAACCCAAAACAAAAAAACAAATTATACACAATTCTAAAATATTTACCTCCCCAACCTACTGATCTACTTAGTTAGGTAGGTACTTAGTTTGACCTTCCCACCTAGGTCGACCTATGTACCTACTTATATGAATAGGTATTTAGTTAAAAAAGGTAGAACCTACCTACCTACCTTTTTACCTAAGTAGGTAGGTAGGTATGTAGCCTACACTTGTAGGCACCTACTTATATACCTATCTAGGTACCTACCATTTTATTTTTTAAGTGCCACATGGCATATTTACATTGGGCCATGTGTTAATATAAGATCATCCAAACATTTGAATTGAATGTCCTAAATTATTTCAAAATAATAATTATTATTATTATTTTAAAATATTTTAGGACATGTGGCAGCACATCATTTGTCATCAATTGTGACCAAAATAGTTGCATCTTAGTCACATATATATATATACAATGGAGTCAAAGGATGAATGTGTATTTGTTGATTTTTTATTTCATTCAATACCTTTTGTCATTTGCGACTAATTTATTGCATGTGACTTGTCTTAAGCAACTAAGGAGATTTTAGTTGCCAATGACATTTGCAACTAAAATTTAATCACAAATATCAATAAAAAAATACATGTTTTTCTTCTAGTGATGGCATGCCATGACAAATATTGGTGCCATAAATTCCAAACACATAAAAACTAATGGTGCTACAAAAAATCATGGATTGCCATGAAAATTATTACACCTTGTTGCCAAATGGCATGCCATCTCATCATCACATGGAAGACCGAGTCATTATTAATCACAAAGGACAATAATATTTTCAACTAGCTAATAAATGAGATTAATTCATCAAAGCAATGAAATGAATCATAATGTTGACAAATAGGACCACATCATCTTATTGACATATAACATGCCATATCATCATCATGGGAAATTGGGTTGTTATTAATCACAAAGGTGGATGGTTTTTACAACTAACTAACTAATGAAAAAAACTGAAAAATGATATGATAATTTACCACAAAAACTAACATGTTGTCATATTGATTATAGTTGCAAAACCATGATGCCATGTGGCATGTTCATGTCTTTAGCCATTACTTGGTGATTATTATGACTAAATAGTTATAGATGTAGTTGATAAAAATTATTTTTCATTTTTGTGTTTGGTTCAAAGGACATGATTTATTGTGGTGAAGATAAAGTTTTTGGACTTGCATCTTGATGCAAAAAGCTACATTGAAGGCTTGGACATCATCTCTAACATAGTGACCAACCAATAAATGCCTCATTTTATTTAAAATAATGTATGAGTCATCATGTTGACTAATAGTCCAATATTTTATTACCACGTACATTCTAAAACATGTTTTTTACGACTGGTCTTATTCAACTATAGTCATTTTTAAAGTCGTTTATGCCATTTTTTAATCATTTTTTCCATTGTAGTGGAATAGGACAAGTCATAAAAAACATGTTTTGGCATTGATTGCACATGGAATGCCACATCATCATGTTATGAAACTATAAGTCATTATTCTAGTCACAAAAGTCAAAGTATTCTTTGTTATTTAATTTTAATTTATTTAAAGCATATTCTTACAATTTCAAGAATAACAATATATTTAACCAAAAAAGCCCACTAGTCATCATACTAACTATAGTTGCAAAATCATGACATCACATGACATTTCAATGGCCTTTGCAGCTACATAATGATTTTTGTGACTAAGTAATTACAATTGTAGTTGAAAAGAACAATAGTCATTTCTTTGACTAGTCAAAAACCCCATAATGTGTTGTTGTGTGTGCACCCCCAGCCCTAGTATTTTGTTTTTAATTCCCAAATACTAGCAAACGTCATGCCATATTTAACAATTGGTTCATTTACTCACCAAATCTATTTCTCTTAACAAGGCTTAGACAACAAGCAATAAATTGGGCCTCCTAAACAACCATGAACATGATTAGATCTTGGTTCTTTTTAACAAAATGTCCAATCTATTAATGACACATGGTACTTTGGACCATGACATACACCTTGATAGGCAACATCTACACAAAAGGATAATGTATCTAGTAGAGCATACAACCACATATTTACACGGAATAATGGACAAGTATATAAGACTAGTAAATTCCCAACCCAAATTATCACACAATTATGAAATACATTTTCCTCTTGTTTCCTTCCTCCATCCATTGTGAAAGATATGCACACTGATATGAACACATTTAGGTCATAACACTAGAGGAAACTATAATTTATCCATGTTGTCTTCATTTGCATATTTGACTTGTCATCTCAATAGCTATATTGAACTAAAATGTTAATTAGTTCATTCTAAGTTCTATGGATAATGCAAGCATGTTTTTGACATTAAATTTCACACAAGATTGACAAAACATGAATATAAAAATTGCCAACTATTCATCACCAAGTTGTTCATGCTTCCAATAATGCATAATCAATTGGTTTTCACACAAGATCAAGATAAAATATAATTTTGTAGAAACAAAACATAGGGTTAAAAAAAGACCTTGTATAGATCATGAATTTGTGAAGCAAGGTTGGAAACATCATGCCATTTGCATCAGTTGCCCTATTTATGGCAGTTGAAGTAACAACTGGAGTATATAGTGATTACAAATTCCAGTGTTTGAAAGGCTATTAAATAGGAAAATGAATGAGCATTTGTGGAGAAAAGAATATGGAAGTGTTGGCAATTTTGGAAACCAAGGGATAATTGGCTTTGTTTTCTAGCCCACATGTCGTACAATAGAAGGGAAAAGGAGTTGGAATTGTGACATCTAGCAATTAAACCCAATCTTAAGGAAAGAAACAAATTGGAAGAAGGCTAAAGAAAAATTACAAGGGACCATGTGCATTTTTCTTCTACATTGTCAAGTGAAGATTATTTACAGACCAATCTTTCCTTCTTGTGAACAATCGTCATGTTCTTTCAAGACACATAAGACATTATGTTCCAAGAATATTAAGCCCAAATGAAAGAAACAAGTTTGAAACCGATAGGATGTAACAATTGATGGCACAATGCAACAATACCCAACCTTATGGTTATATATATATTCTTTTGGTCCATTAGATCATTCCATTGTTAGATGAATGGCTCATAATTTAAGCTAAAGTTTCCAATCCTTTTATCATTGCCACATGAAAAAAAACACAAGATTTTTTTAAAGGCAATAAAAGTACCAGTGTGAAGACTCCAATCCTATCACCTACATATTGATGTGCAAAACTATATTATAACTTAAATCAAATTATCATCCAAATGGGTAGTTCAAGTCTTATCTATGCCTATTTTATTTTATTTTGACAAATATTATGTAATAAATAAATTAATAAAATGTCCTTATCTCAATGGCCAAGAATTCTATCAGGCCTTGTTGCATTTTAATCTTGCACCATGAATCCAATCATGATAACAACTATTGGCATTAATATTGGTTTAGGCCATTTCAAAGCCCATAAGTAAATGGAATCAAATCTCCATTTTTCGCCAAATGATAGCTATAAAAACCTTTCAGCAAACATATCAACCTGGGAATCATGCATGTGTTCAATGAAATAGTAAATGGAATAGTGCAACAACCTAGGATATAGGAGCAAAGATGGAATTAAGGTTGGTAGAACACAATTGCAAAATCCATTTCCAAATTATGAGATCACATGCTTATGATTGTAAGTAGTTTTTCATATTATGTTGATAACATAACCATCAAAAGCTTGTGATATAAAAGCTTTCAAGATCACATCTGCACAACAAGTCTTAATAGAAAATACTAGATGCAAAGGTACTAACACATAATTTGCCACCCTGGAGTATTTTGGGGTGAAATCATCAACCATTCACATTCTGGGACCCTAGGACTTCAAAAAGGTCCTAGGTTTAAACCCAGTGGTGTGAAACTCCTATTAGCCCTCTGCCAACGAATTTGATTTGGGGGCACCAATGGCTTGGTAGGTTGAGTTTACTATTGTGCTTCAAAAAAAAAAAAAACAAACAAACCATTGGCGATTGCCTTTTATGTTCAAGCCCCTTATGTTCTTCATGTTTAGTCCATTTTGAACGATTTAAAACTTTTTAGGTGCACCAACTAGGGTTTTACAAAACTTTTTTGTATTCTAGAGGCAAAGATGCAATGATCAAACATCTTAAGCTCAAAATCTTAATTTGTTTTAAGTCAATTATTGTCAAACATTGAACCCCCTTACACCAAACACCCCATATTTTGTTCATTCCTTTACTAAATTGAGAAAAAAATTACAACATTGGAACTACTAAGTGGAGGGCTAAAAATATTATTGGAGCTCCAAAATCAAAGGAAAAATGTGTGAGGATTTTACTTCATTTGAGTTTTTAAATGTTTGCTCATTGGCCTATCTACCATAAATGAATATTTTGTATTTTAACCAACCAAGGAAAGAACTAGTTTCTAAAAGCCATTTTGATTTCAAGCCAATAACCCACCCATTCTTCAGTAGCTCCATGTTGCCCACCATTTTTTTTCTCTGATGCTTTTGCAATGATGTACAATCACACAAAGAAACCATTTTTGCTTGTAATAAACACATACATGTCAAAATTCAATGTGTGCATTTTTTTGTTTAGTTGGAAGAAAAAAACACAAATGCCACATGTTGCCAACAAAACTTGCTAGAGCTAATTAATTCAAGGATAATATTGAAAGAATTGAAACACATATAATATTGAATGTTGAAACACTTTTGTGCTATGTGTTTTTTTTCAATAGGTATTTTGATGTAGCATCATTAGCAATGGTCCTAAACATGTTTTACCATTAATTAGTGACATGTTTGTAGAAAATTGTCCTAACTATAAAAAAACTAGTAACGAACTACTCTAGAAACCTCAAAAAATGTCAAAATGTGGCAAAAAAATTCCTTTTTCTAAAAACTTTGGTGAATTTTTCTTAGAAAATAAGAAATTTGCAACACAATTTTTTTTTCAATTTTGAAATTAAAATTTTGCCACCAAAAAAATCATTGCTTCCATGTAAAACATTTGAATACTTCACATTACATTCAAATTTGTTTCAAGGGAAGGTACTTTTAGTTTTTTTCCAAATTATGTGCAAAAAAATATAGCATGCATCTTTTTTTTATAAAAATAATTTGCTTAAATGCATATAGGTGCTTATGATTGGATTATGAAAATATATTTTTAATATATTAAAATATTTTCAATTTTAATTATTTATAATAGGCTATTATTTCATGACATACCAAAAATATCTTTTTATTTCATGGGTTTCAAAAAATATGAAAAAATAAATAATTTCCACTAAATTTTATTAAGGATCTATTTATTTTCTCACATACAAAAATTCGTAAAATATTCTGACACAATTAACTAATCTTCTAATTAATTATTTCCCTTTTAAAACAAGTTTTCAATTTGTAAAATTTGGACTTAAGGGGTCCAAACATAATTAGGGTATCAGAAAATGGTCTATTTAATATTTATATATCTATTATACCCTTTTCAATTGAGGTTCTTTTAGCTTATGATCAAATTATTATTAATTAATATTTTCTCAATAACCATTAATATTTTAATATAAATAAATATTTAAAATGATTAATATTTTTTTAACAATAGTACTTTTTTTGTTCAATAAATATATATGTTACTAAGTGACACACTTTAAGTTTGTCAAATGGTATCAAGAGGGTAAAAATTTAATTAATTATCAATTTTGTAGTGGAAGCAAACTTAAGGTGCACTCCTTAATTCCTAAAAAAAAGAAATGGGATGAAATTAAAACAAGTTCACAAATTTGTATTCAAAATGAAGCCATCTTGCATAAACCAAAAAAAAAACCTAGTTAGTGCAAGTCGAAATGAAAATGGTTCACGGACAAATTAAAAAGAATAAATTTTCATAAGATTCATCATGGTGTAACGTTGAGAAAGAAGATTGATCTCTCATTTTATAATATATTTGTGATTCGTAGCAAAGAACATTGAAATGAAATTGAAATCTTGGGACATGAAAATGAAAGTTTTGAAAATTCTTGATTTTGCCAAGTTATGAATCTTGCAACTTTATAAGCTCATAATTCTCACATCAAAACTTTGATTGAACATTTTTTAAGAAAAAAAAATATTTTGAAAGAGACATTTCCAACCTCATATTACATGCTCCAATGGGACCTTATTTGACCCCCTATTTTTTGTATTTTAATGGTCAAAAATCAAATTGTCAATTTGACTCTTGATCATTCTTTTGATCATAACTTGAATTTCAAATTTTCAAATGGAGAGTGTGAGTTCACTTTGGATATCTAAGTTCCAACAACTTTTCAATAATTTAAAAACGATTCAATTTAAACAAAATTTTATATTTACATTTTTTTCGCAAAGATTTAAAACATTCACAAAAATCCAAGGACCAATTCCAAAAGTGGGGATCTATTTGAAAATATTGGGACTCACTACCTTCCACTCTCCCACACTTGTGAGAATATGTTTTAATCCTAAAACGTTTTTTTGACCCACTCCCCTTGTCATGCCTTAATCTTGCTCACAAGTTCAAATCTAAGGTCATGTTATTGCAAGTGTCAAAACTAACTTTGATATTTTCATAATAGTTTTCATATTTGCAACAAGGCAAATCCATGGCCACAATGTAAAACAAAGAGGCAAAATATCACCATCTTTAATAACAAGAAAAATAAGAGGATAGACAACCACATCATCATTATGAATAATGACTTCAAATGAAAGTTTAATGAGAATGTATTGCTCAAGGTTACATCTAACCAAATATCAAAAGTTACATCCATGTCAAAATAACATCCCAAAGATAGCTATTATCTTCGCATTGGTAAAGGATCTTGTGCCACAAGTTTATCCCAAAATTCTACATAGGTGAGATGTATATTCTGTGGGTAGATCCAATAACCTTCTATCAACCTCTTGACTCTTTGCTAACTATTTCATGAAAACCACGAGTTCTTGGAGGGGATTTGAAATAACTTAACTCAAGGTTTGTCAATTTCCAAAATTTCAAAATACTTGGAATTGGAGGTTATTAAAAAACTCAAATAATTATTCAACACTAGTAATTAACATGTATGAATGTAAATGAAGAAATGTTCACAATTGATTGGCCAACCTGAGCAAGCCCGTTGCCAATCGAGTGTTCAAAAAACTAGAATTCGGTGTAGTAGATTTTTTTTGAAATAGAGGAATTTTTAGATAAATCAAAAATGAGTTTAGATTTCTAATGGCCAATTTTTTATAAAAAAACATCACCATATTCTATAATAAGTTTTAGTACTTGGCCACAAGTAGAGAACAAACCTTTAATTTCTTAACTTTTATATATTTTTATAGCCAGATTTGGCAAAATTGTCTTATGGATGGCCACCGCAGCTGCATCACAAAATTAAAGAAAAAAAAAGAACAGTGCTCCACATACACTAGAAATTCTCTCGGTTCTTTCCATTGCTCCTACAATTCATCTGTCCCCTCACATGTTTTCCGTAAATTATCCTGTTTGCTTAGCCAAATATTTGCTAATGATGTTCTCAAGCATCCCCCTTGCTGTTTTCAAGACCCTCACACTTCATCCCATATTCCTGCCCGAAATCCTACTCTTTTTAACCTACATTTCTGGGTCAAACTAGAAAGACTGCAATTTCTCCCTTACAATTTTGAAGAGGCGAGAGTTTTAAAAAGAATTTCAATCATTGGGCCAATCAATGAGCCCATCGCCAAATAAACTTTTGAACTTTGGGGGCACCCACAAGTAAGTAATAAATATCACACCATTGGATCCTTTAGGGTCTGGAAATCTTGCCTGTGCTCAATGGAGTAGTATTGGGAGAACTGCACCAACATATGTGCGAGTAACAGAGAGGAACTACAAAGGCCAGTCCCATAAATGTGCAACATTCATTTGCAAATTGTGAGATACAGCCTACAACAAACACTATTGGTGATAAGTAATAACCATAAAAAACTTGTCTTGTGAATGCTCCACATATCACATCTATAATATGCACTTGAAATGGGCTAAGTATTCCTACCAGGAAGTACCAGATGTAAACGCACTGAATATGTAATCCAAAATCATGCGGTAGGTTGTGGTGAAAACATCAGCCATTGCATTTTGTGCAGCTGTTGGATGGCCTGACCTAAAAGGAGGAGCTTCAACAACAACCTGAACTTGCACCTCATTGTTTGCTGGGGCTGGAACAGAAGCTACCACATCTGTAGCGGGTCCATCAGTCCTCCCCGAGCTTGCAGAAGGTACTACTTCATTCTTCTGGACTTGAACACGTGGATGTGTAGCAGTCACTGTAATTTGTGCACCTGGATTGGCTGCCACCACCATCCAACCAAAAAGATTAAGTGAAAATTTGGTATTTTAGATCACACTACACAGTGCAGGTACTAGTTTTTGAGAGACACTTTGACTTCAAAGCAAGCGCGCATCAATTCCTGAGCCGATCAATATTTGATACCTCATTATTCTCCAATGGCTTTGTAATGGCTTACAGTCACATAGAGAAACCAAGAAACCAGCGTTGCTTGCAGTAAGCACCTACATCAAAGTTCTCATGTGTGTTTCCCCATAAAGGTAATAAAAGGCCCAATTGCTATAATTCTCCCAACAAAACTCACTTGAGCTAGTTAATTTAAGTATAATACCAAAACAACTTAAAAACTTGAAGCACTTCCTTGCAGGATTATTGCAGAAGAAAGTAATGGAGATCAAAATTTTAAATCACTTGAAATTTTGAGTTGGATCTAGTACTAATTTGGACATCAACTATGTCACTTTGAAGTTTGACCCTTAGGGGCATATATGGAGCCATCCCATGTCTTCAAAGTGGTAAAGGGTGCATGGATCATGGCCCATATGTTCTACATAACTACATGTACCCAAACTTCTTGAACTTCAGCCTTGAAGTTCTGAAGGTTTGGCTGTGACCAGCCTTTTTCTTTTGCTGGCTATATACAGCCAAATAGCGAAATAAAAAATAAAAATGCTAGATTCAAGTGCCTTTTGAATTTGATCAAAATTTAAAGAAAATTTCCAGATTTCTATACATGGTTCAAATAGATAGCCAAAAATATAAAAGGATGTTCAAAAAATCTACTTTCATATTTTGCTTGTAGCCAAATTTGGCTAAATCTTCTTTTGCACAATTGCCACTTTGGGTACGCACAAAATTGACCAAAAAAACTGTGACTGCTTGGGAAACTCCTGATGTCCCCATTTATTTTGCCTAGTAAATATAGTTTGTTGATAGTGAATTTGTTTTTAGAAGAACTCAGAAAATCATGGTTTTCCCAGTGTAAAATTGGTTTTCCAGCAAAATTTTGCGACTTTTGCAAACTAAAAAATTGAGGAAAAAAACTCTTTCCTTTTTCCTTTCAGGGAAAGAAAAAAACTTGTATATAAAGTGGGTTTGAAGCAATTGTCTATCAAGCATCCATCAAGGACTGTACCTGTGTTGGGGGGATTCTTAGAATGAGGGACAGATATTCACGGTTATCAACCTGAGTATTATACCCACTTACTCACTGATTCTCAAAATATTCAAAGAATTGGTTTTGGCATATAACCATAGTTCTAATGATATATAAAAAATGCCAAAGAACCAGCCAGAAAACTGCCAGATCTTTCATCAAAACCACCAGATCTTTAAGGTTTTAGAAAAAAAAAAAACTGGAACTGGCAGTTCTTTGATTCTGGTTTTTTCAAAGAACCAGAACCAACACAGTTCTTTAAAAATTGAAAGAACCACGCAACACTGGACTGTACCAAAGTTTGGGGTTCCATGGTGAAAATTTCACCTTGGTTGAGACTTTACCCCCAAAACTACAGCTCCTTTCATAAAAACACCCTCGCCCTGTAACTTGTTTTATTCTGGGGCTCACTTAGTTCTAGCTCATGTCTCATTCAACGCACTAAAACCACCAAGAAGATAACCTATATATGTTTGATAATTTCTGAGTTACCTCACTGAAGCATCTTCCCAAACAAATTCACTAGAGAATTTCAATCCTTCACAATTTCTGTTGGGAGTAGCATTCTTCTTTTTCTTGGCGAATTTTTGCACTGTGGCTACAAAAGCTGTGATTAGAAAATTTTGGAAATTTTGGTTTTTAAGTGTAAATTATAAAAAAATTGCTAAAATTTTGGAAAAATTCGCCAAACCTGTGGAAACCACAAAATTTTTTATTTTTTATTTTTAAAGCCTGCAAAGGGAACTACCCCAACCCCACCTGCTGTCGACGTTTGCCCTGTGCCGTAAAGGACGTATTGCAACAGCTTGCCAGTGGCTAGAACGGCGATGCCTCCACCAGCGACAATCAACCCCCCGGTCCATGTGGAAACAGTGCCAGAGCCTGGTGCAGTTGATGTGCTCCCCATCGCTCCTTTCAAAATTCAATTCAGTAGCAGTTCACATGCTGCGCAACATGACAAGCGCACCAGATAATATAAATTTCTATTAGCCTCAGCTCTCAATTCGTCTCTCTCTCTCTTCAATAACTGTAACTGCTTTGATCTTTTCGTCCCTATGTTACAAATCACAACTCTGTAACGCAATCAATTTACCAGTTCATAATCTTCAATTTACCGCTGCATTTACCAATTCAAAATTATGCAAGCAAATTGCTAGAGGAATGTTCTCAGGGGATTGTTGTAGGAGGAGAACTCAGAAATCAACCAGACAAAATCCAGTCAGCAATCCAAAGATTTCAAAATTCAAGACCAGCACCAATTCACAAAGGCTGCGCACATCACCTTCTCTCATGCACTCACAGAAACAAGAAATATTAGATTCTCTTTCTCGGAGTGAACTAAGTTACTGTTTTGATGTGTCACTAAAAATTTAGAAGACATTGAGGAAGGGAACTCAGAAAATCCCCAAGTCACAATCAAGTCAGCAATCCGAAGATTTCAAGCCCAGCTAGCTCATTACTGAAGGGTATTATTTATTATACGTGGTTCACATCAGATCGCTCTCTCTCTCCAAATACTAGAAAACAGTCGCTCTAGCCAGGAGGAATATGAAATTGTGTTGAGATACATCACTTACAGGGACTCTGTTTATTCAAAGAAGCGCAGGAATTGCACGACTTAAATCCAACAAGAAAACAGCAAAGAATGCCAATGAGTTGAGCTGACCTTTGCAGTGGGCGCACGCTTTATAGGGTTTGCAGGCTTTTTTGCAGATATTTTGCGGCTGGAGTGTACGCGCTGTAACCGGCGGACTAACAGGATTGGGGTAGTCCCTTTGCACGCATTTTTGCAAATATTTTGCGGCTGGAGAGTGCGCGCTGTAACCGGCGGACTAACAGGGTTGGGGTAGTCCCTTTGCACGCATTTTTGCAAATATTTTGCAGCTGGGGAACACGCACTGTAACCGGCGGACTAACAGGGTTGGGGTAGTCCCTTTGCAGGCATTTTTGCAAATATTTTGTGGGTGGAGAACGCGCACTGTAACCAGTGGACTAACAGGGTTGGGGTAGTCCCTTTGCAGGCATTTTTGCAAATATTTTGTGGATCCAGAACGCGCGGACTGAGGTGGAGAGTTGGGGTTGGGGTAGGCCCTTTGCAGGCTTTTTTGCAAATATTTTGTGGGTCCAGAACGTGTGGTATAACCCAGGGACTGAGGTGGAGTGTTCTGGGACTAAGGTCGACGCTGGCAGGGCGGCAGACAGCATAGTTAGTTAGTGTTACTAGTAACTAATGACACTAGCTAACCAAGAATGCTGACTAGCTCACAATAGTAAGTGATCATGGGCCCGCAATACATACAAGTGCGATAGTATTACACTAGTGGGTAACCCGTGGCTACGCCACTCCAGCCAATCAGCTACAGTACCCAAAATCAGCAACGACCATACCAAAAAGTTTCCGAAAATTGACTGCTGATAACTTCCATCAGTGGGTGTTCTCTGGAGCAAATGTTGCCGAGCTCCGTCACACACAGTCCGGACCGGACTCGGCCCGGCACCCCGTTCTTGACGTCGGCTATCCCGGGTCTCCGTTCCGCGCTAGAATGTCTCCAATACCTTGCCCACAGACTGGGAACAGGAAATTCCGCCCTCCGATTAGTGCCGGGCCTGGTCGGCCTGAAACAAATCCAAAAAAAAAAGATAAAAAAAGAAGCAAATACGTAGCAGAATCGGTCTCTCGGCATCGCAGAGACCGTTAACAGGTTGGAACGCCCTGTGTCAGACGGACGGACGGACGGACGGAGGGACTAAGTGAATTTATATATAAGATTTGCCAATTTTAGAAGCTCATGCGTTCACTAGCCAATTATGAAAGCCTAGGTGCACATTTCTCAGAATGTTTGTGGTGGCTAGGGTAGTGAATAATGTAGGTGGGCTAGTACTACACGGCCAAGGCAAATCGACCCCAACATTGGGATCATGGTAAAAACCCAAAAACCCATTTAAATTACTTATAAATATTTACCCTGGCCTCATAATAGAGTCCCTTTGTCCTTCCTTTCAACAAGTGTAAATACTGTACTCCCCAGTCCTGAGAGAGCCTGGGTGGTGGCACGCCTTGGCTCTGAACCAGCACGTTCACTGATACCATGGTAAAAACCAGTGTCAAATGTGGGTATATCTTTTACCTGATATATCCGTGGAATACGGATAAACTATATTATTTATCCTAACTTAGTCTCTAACAGTCGATATACAGTAAACCCCTTTTTGACCCCTTTTTTTTGTGACACTAATGAATTGTGATTTAAATACATATAGTCACATTCCATATAAACCACTGCAAGATTGTGGTGACTATTGGCAAAAATATCTAACAAATAATCATTTTATGCTAGAATAAAGGTGTCGATTGTTTAAGTTTTTTGCATGGGTTATTCTAAGTTTTACTATGCATTATTAGATTTGAAGAAGGTCATGATTTCTGCTTGTTTTAATGTGATGATTTACATTGAGTTTGAGCTCCTTAATTAATAGCTTGTGTATTGTCAACTATATTTTTTTAATTAAGTTTTTTTCATTCTTGACAAGTTCACACATCTTTTGTTTCTCTGCATTTGAAATTTGTGTTTTCTTTTCTTTTTAGTTGCATTCATTGTTGTTTAGTTTGCACAATTTGAAAACAAAGCAACACTCACATTGCCAAAGGGAATTACACTTTACAAAACCTTAATATTTGCTCTAGATTTTCTCGTTATAATCAAATTTACAAAAAAAAAAGCTTTGCAAATATTTTGTGCTACTAATGAATGGTGTTTATGATTAAAACAAATGGTTACCAAAAAATGTGTGACACAAACAAAAATGGGACTAAAATGGGCGTGATTATAAAGGGGGTTTACTGTACCTGCAACATGCACGCACTCACAATATTTTATTCTGAAATATTTTATTCTATCCTTACCCTTGGATATATGCAAGACATATTTGTGCCTAGGAAGGGTATTTGCCAAAAATCTAGGATTAAGGTCGGTAGGCTACAAAACTTATATATATATATATATATATTTATATATATATATATATATATATATATA
>Ga0116227_10007709_pt1 | contig 20823 bp, 11 predicted proteins | sample S1TSphgellanicum_FD_89693 | JGI IMG/M metagenome (GOLD analysis project Ga0116227, IMG submission 89693) | Host-associated microbial communities from peat moss isolated from Minnesota, USA - S1T2_Fb - Sphagnum magellanicum MG | ecosystem: Host-associated > Plants > Peat moss > Unclassified...
AAAAAAATCAAGGCACCTTGAGTGCATGCTTCAGCCTACCCATTGGCTGCATGTATTTTTGGTTTGCAAAACTGTTGGTCACCATTTTTGGCCTGGGCTAATAGCTGGGTCAGTGATTTGGGGACATAGTATAGTAGCAAAATGTGGTGTGTCCAAAAATGGAAAATAAATTATCACTGTTGGTATTGTGAAGCATCACAAAGTCTAAGTTTGGCTAAGTTGTTGATCGTCAATGTGGCTGCATGATTACATCAAAAAATTGGAAAAAAACACACCTGCATACCATAGACTAATGTTTTTGTTCCTGGTGAATTTTCACCAATCGGAGATTTTTTTTTCATGGTGACGATTTTTTTCTGGGGTCTTTCAGTTGCCAAATTTGGAAATTTAAAAAAAAAATCATCAGATTCTATATTATGTTCTAGTTGCTAGCCAACAATATAGAAATATGCTTAAATAATTGTTTTACAAGCCAAATTCGGTTAAATCATCTTATAGATGATAGCTCAACCAGCTACATCAAAAATTGAGAAATAGAACACACAGGGGAGCATACGTCCATCCCCAGACAGATTTCCACTTAACTGGCGACACTTTTGTACAGGACCATTAAAACAACAGTAGCCAGTAGACAGAACTTGTAATGCGACTCTCCCTAAAAATAGGGAAAAAAGCGAATATTTGACAACTTTTTTTTTTGAAAAAACAGAATTATCGCCAAAAAAAAGTGAATCATTGTGACCTTTTGGCGATTTTTCTTTTTTTAAAAAAGATTAGTACCTAGCAGTGACTCCTTTTTCCAGTTTTCTGATGTTGTGTCATTGGCTAGCATCCCAAGAATGGAGATTAAATTGTGACAGATTTTTTGAACTTGTCTAAAAAAAATTTAAATAGTGAAAGAAAAACTCTTTCAAATTAAAATCAGAGTCCAAATATTACCAAAACTATTCCCAAAACATTTCCCGGAAATTTGGCGATTTTTTTCAGAATAAATGGGAATATTTGTGACAGAACATTCCATGATAAAATTCTTTTTCTCATTTTGGCGAAATTTGACACCACAAAAAAAAAAAAAAAGGCCAGTACATAATAGGAACCAGCCTTTTTTTTTCACTGGCGAGATTTAGCCCAAAAATTTGAAAATGAAATAATTTTGGACGTTTTCAATCGCCATCAGTGAGGGGGAAAAAAATTTAATTGCTAGATTTTTATACTTGGTTTTCAGTGTGTGTAGCCAAAGATATAGACAGACAATTAAAGATTTGTACTTCATATCTGGTTTATAGCCAGATTTGGCTAAATCTTCCTATGGATGATGGCCATTTTTTTCTACCTCTTCCCAAAGAAAACAACAACATAACCTCCAGGACAAAATAAAAAAAAAAAAAAAAAAAAAAAAACCCTGCTGGTACCGAGTAGGCACCAGCCTGTTTTTTCCTGGCCAAATTTCGCCAAAAAGACAGATGAAAAATTAAAAACTCGAAAAAAACTGATTTTGGAGGTCTTCAGTCACCAGAACTGAGGGGGAAAATAATAATAATAATAAAAATAATCGCCTGATTGGTTCATATGGTTCTCATTGTGTAGCCAAACATATAGAAGGATGATAAAAGATTTGTACTTTATTTATAGTTAAATAGCCAGATTTAGCTAAATCTTCCTAGGGATGATCGCCACTTTTTCTACATCTTCCAATGAACGATTGCCACTTTAACTTCCTAAAAAAACACACTGGTAGGCAATATGCAGGCAGGTAGCAGGAGCAAAGGCTGATGAACTCACTCATTCACGCATCAAAAGAAACATGAGGAAAACAAAAAGGCCCTTCACTAAAAAAACGTGGGAAATAAAATGGGCCCTACAGCTACGACCACAGTAGGTACTAGGTATCTAGCCCCACCCCGTTTTTGTTTCGTCTGCGTGTCCCCCCTCGCGCATGCTGCTGCTGCTAAGGACCCGTCTGTCGTCTCTTACGCACGCAATTTTCCTCCTCCTCCTCCGTCTCATCGTCGCTTCCCTTCCTTCGCTGCTTCTCTTTGCCGAATTTTGCTTCTCCGCTCGTGTGCTCTGCGCAGGGGGCGTGGCGAGCAAACAAACTTGCGTGTGTAGGTATTCTTCTCACACTACTAGAGGTACTGACTCCTACTACTTCTGTCCACACTCGGCCGTTTCAAAATCGACATCGCCTCCGGAAACTGTTGGTGGCAAAAGAAAAAAAAGGCTTGTGCAAGAGGTTTTGAAACCACGTTTTGGAAACGAGTAAGTGACCTTTCCTCTTGTTCTTGTTCTTGTACCGGATCTACTGCAGTTGTTGCATCATTAGAGTCTTCATGACGTGTTGTTGTTCTTATTTCTGTTGCGGTTGATGTGATATTACAAACGTTTGCGACACTGAAAGTTCTGTGAATTTCTTTCTCTCTCTCTCTCTCTCTCAGGTCTCTTTCTGTGTAGACCTCTACAGGAAACTCTCTTTCTGTTTCTGGTTTTGTCTTGTGAGGTTTTTTTCTTCTTCTGAACGTCTGTCTCCATTGAAGCAAATCTCCGACCATTAGTGTTTGACAATCTGTTGATGCGGGCGCGTGAAATCGGGCTTCGTTAAGCTCTTGTTGTTTGACGGAAGTCTTGTCGTGTTTGACGGACTTTTCCACGAGTTCTTTTTTTCTGTCGCCTTGATAATAATTCTTCGCATTTCAGGAAGTTCGGCCTCAGACTGCATGAGTTCACAGGTCTGGGAAAAACTAAGGATAAATCTAGTCATGACTCATAAGAATCCGGCAAAAAAAGGAAGAATTCTCGAACGTTTTCAATGCATGGTTTCGGTGCTTCAACTGTTATGGATCAGTATTGTTGCGGAGGATAAAACTGCATTGTTTGTCCAGACTCTGTAGGCATTATTATTATGTAATTTTTTTCTGCTCACCGCTGCGTGCTCAGAACAAGATCTCTCAGTGGCAAACGCTTACCATTTAGACAACGTAGTAGTCTACCTGTCCATCAAGAGCTTTTGTTTCTGAGAGAAGGGATTTTGTTGAAGCTCTCGTGCTGCTCAGAAGGCTTGTCCGAGTTTCTATTTCTGTTCATATTGCAGTGAGATAATCTCACGTTCATCATGTTCGTTACTCTGCAGGAGAAGTAAAAGTCTCCAACGTTCCGGCATCAAGAAGTGAAAGCTTGCAAGCACCGATTTGTTTGCATCTCCGGCCGCAGCCCGACATCATCACATCTGGAGAAGGCTGTCACAAACTTGACTGCACAGTTAAATTGTAGTTTGCAGTGAGGACTAGGGTCAAGAAAGACATGGCCGGACATGTGCAGAGGAGCAGCGGCGGATACGACCCCCATTTGCAACACCAATTACAGGCACTGCTTCACAGATTAGGCTGGTCTTATGCTGCTCTATGGAGTTTGAACCCTCGCTCAAGGTCAGCAGCCTACTGTTCTCCCCCCTCTCAAATATCGTCGGTTCCAGAAAGCCAAGCCAAGAATTCGCTTCTTTTCTTCCACATTAGGATTGACTGTTTCCCAGGCAGCTAGCTGGTGAATCAAAGATGCACGTGAACATGTCTGTCATGCGCTGCAGGACGTTTGTATGGAAGGGAGGGTATTATCGAGTTGTGAATCCGAATGGGAAAGCGGGACAAGAGACATGGAATGCTCAGCGTTTCTACTCCACCTATAAGTCCTGCTCTTTTGCTCCTGGGCAGGGGTAAGCTCAGCGTTGCTCAGACTCATTCCGCTGACGTTGAACAAAACGCGCAAACTTTTCTCTTTTCAAACTGTAGATAGGTAGGTGGAACCTCCTCGGATGTTTACTAAGTACACACAGGATGATAATGGAGAGAGACATGGTGAGAAGCTGCTAGTGGAGCTGCTGCAGATATACATGTTGATGATGTTAAGAGACTCGTCCTGAGGAGGTGTCACCCCTTTGGACTGTGCAGATGTGTAGGGTTGGCACATACAGAGGGAAGATACTTGTGGCAGAGTGGCAAACCTTCCTTCCAGTACACTGCCTTGATGCAGTCTCAGTTCTTGATGGCAGCCAGCATTCAGGTAAGTCTCCCTTGCACACCAACTTACATCATCCCCTGCTCTAATGATATCCCCAACTGCTTGTAGTATAGATGTAGGTATCTGCATTTCTTGGGGAATTTCTTCAAAGTCTTTCTGTATAAACTTGTTTCATGGGTGGGGAAAAAGAGGCCTATAACAGCTAGCCATTACGGCCTTCTTTTACATGAGCTGCATCAAATCTGTTTTGGGGAGCTCTGGTCTTGAGCTGGCAGGATTATGTGCAGAGGAAACCATAGCTTCCCAATCATAGTCCTTGTCTAGCCATCTTCCTGTTCTCTGTCTCCCAGAGAAGTCTGCATTTGCAACATCTGCAACTAAATTTGTTCCATCCTTGCAAGATTCACTCCCAGGCTGGTTTCTTATTTTGATCCGTCCAATTTGAACTCTTGGAGTAGAACATTGGTTTAATTGGTGTGGAAGAAGTATTCTTTGGACACTCTAGTTTTGAGTTGATTTTTTCTCCAAAGGGAGGGAGGTGCAAATATGATAGTGTGCAAGCAATTGATCTTATCTGATCAGAAAATTCCAGATCACCTTCATATTTCCTCTGAGCAGCCATGTTGAGTATCCCATTCTAATGAACATGATTTTGAAGATGCCATTTTGGGAGTTCTGACAATACTCCCCCCTATGCAAGCATATTATTAGGATGATCAAAGTCAGGTTGCAAGACAAAATGCCCATGATGGAAGAGAATTGTGAATATAGAGTTTTCAGATGACATTGTGAGCAGGTTAAGACTAAGGGGACATTAATTGTGGGGGTTGGATCAGACTGTGCTATGCATTCCATGTTTGGACAGCGTGCTGGAGCTTGGAACCACCAGCCTTGTAAGTCATGTACTTCACAATGCACCTGCATCATTTAACCAATCGCTCTGACTTGCAACTGTTGAACTTGAGCATCAAGATCACTCATGCCAATAAGTTTTCAAATTTATTTCCATATTTACAGAACTCCCAGTTAAGTAGAGACTACATGTGCATCATAACAAGAGGACAGGAATTGCCAACTGTAAAATATATGTACGGGTCTCATGAAGTGTGATTCTATACTGGTGGAGTGCAGGAAACAGAGAATTTGCCACTTGTGGAACAGATACAGTATTTCTTGTCTAACAAGATCATGGCTCCTCTGGAATTTCCGAGCAATGCAAGCATGCAAGAAACAACTTCTGCAGCAACACAAAGTGAAATGCCTACCACCCACTTTTCCTCCACAGCTTCACTCACTCAGCCTTCATCCTACCAGCCTGCTGTTGGCAACTTAATACAATTCCCAAGTCGCACAGGACTAATTACCTCTGAGGATCTCAATCAACCTGAGCTCAACTCTCCACTTGCAGTGCCTGAGCAGACATGGAGGTAATTGGTCCTTGACTTCTGGCATGTACAACTCCTCACATGAATCACAATGCACTTAGCTCCATCAGGAACTATACCCATTGGCACTTGGACAGTGGATTCTAGCTATTGAAGCTGTAATTTTGTTTGAAAATATATTATCAACCAGTTCATATGTTTGGTGCAGGTCAGCAAGCATGTCAAATTTGAGGAATGGCATGTTCAAACAACAAACTGAGCAAGCATGCCAAGAAAAGGATACTTCAAAAAGGATGGCTGTTGCAGATTCTGATGTGCTGACTACAGAGTGGAGACTAGCAAGATCTGACCTCCACACCCAGAGCTTGCTGATGAACTCTTGGTACAGGTCTATGTCTGACACTCCTTCCACAAGTTTGAGTGGGAATGAGGATGTGTCTCAAGTTTCTACCTCACCTGATCATCCTGTGTCTCAAGTGGCAACCAGTCAGCGTGGTGATCGTGCTTCACCTTCCAACTCAAGCTCATCTGCAAGAAGGTTTGTGGTACAAAATTCACTTCTGAAGCTGTGCTCTTCCAAGATTTTGACATATAACACTTGTGGTTTCAAAGGCTGAGGAGTAAATTTTGCTTGAGAACTGAAATTGTCAAAGGAAATGTGGTCATCATATTCAGGTCATCGCCAAGCCAGGAACCTCAAAAACCAGATCTGAGCTTGAACAATTGTACAAGCTTGCAGCATCTCCGCAGCCCAGGAGGAGGTCCTGACTGCAATATTGAACAAGCTTTGAGCTTAATGCTTTCAGGAGGGCAAAACCCTTACACTGACGAGCATTGGAGGCAACTTGACTTCACCAGCAATACTCCTGAAACCTTGCGGAGAGTTGCTGTTCAAGAGGGCAGTGATCAGGATGTTGCTCTTCAAACTTGCAAATTCAGTAACATTAGAACTAGAGAAGAGCAGATGAATAGAAGTCCACAGGGACAATTCAAAAGGTGGAAGAACAATCGAATTGTTGCCACAATGCCAAACATTCATGATGATCGTTCCCCAAATCAGTTTGTTCTCAGACGTTGCTTTCAGATGTTGAAAAATCTTCCAGAGGCACCTGGGGTTGTGACCCAGTTGAAGGATGCTGGAAGTATTCAACATTGCAAGAGTATTCAAACAAGCATGCCTGATCAGAGATTGGAGCCTGAAAGCAATCTGAGAATTAGTCATCATGGACTGGCAGAGCAACAACAGGTGCAAACTGAATCACTGCATGCGGCGACAGGTGGTGTAGCTCCAAGATCTGTAAAGAATATATCTGCTACTACAATATCTGCAGCAAGAGGTGTGCCGGCAGGCCATGATGAAGCAGCTGTGAACCATATGCTGGCTGAGCGTCGCCGCAGAGTCAAACAAAAGGAGAATTTCACTGTGTTGCGGAAGCTTGTGCCCATAATCTCTAAGGTCAAGACCTTCTGCAACAGCTTTAAATTAGTTGTTGACTTGCTGACAGACTAGCTTCCATCAAGATCTTCTTTGACATTTTTGAACACCTATGCTGAACATTGGATGTTGCTAAATTTGCAGGCAGACAAGGCCTCAATTTTGGGAGATGCAATCTTGTACTTAAAGGACCTGCAGTCTAAGATTCAAGAGCTGGAGCAAAGCAACCAGGAATCAAAGCAGCGCTATCAGGAACTTGAGCTTAGGTACAAAGAAATTGAGCAGCAAAATAAGGAGCTTAAAGGTAACAGATTTATGAGTTCAGCCATTTCACAACCTTGCCCCTGAAAGTTCTGCCATCCTTGCAGCACACATCTAAATTCAAGGTCACAAAATACAGAGTGCAATGCTTGTTTTTCCAACAGACCAAAATATGAGGAATATGTATGTAAATGGAACTGAACAGCTCACACAAAAACATTGGGATTACAAATTACAAATTTTCCATTAATAAGACAACTACATTCCTTTGAGTTTATTATTTATATGATTATTTGTGGGGATTGTAATTCCCCCCTTCAACCCTTCAGTCACTAAAGAAATTAATCCTGTCACACCATTTTAGGGTTTAGGGTAAGTTTACGGTTTGACAATTGGAGTATCAGTGTGCAAATTCACATGGGTGGCCCTGAGTATGTACAAAATATGCATTCTGAAAACCACTTTCAACTGAAGAGGTATATTCAACACCATTCTGCCATGATGACAACTAGGAGAGTACTTGAAAAATGCTCCAAAGGAAACATAATTCTATTTTGAGATAACACTAGTTTCTTTCCCTCCTAAACAAAGCTTAAATGCCATGAAAATACTATAATATTATGAATAAATTTATCAATTCATGTAACATAAGGATAATACCATATGAGGTTTTGATAAACTGTTAAGAAATTGGTGTTCCTACAATTAGATAATTCACTTAAGCAGGATTCAAGGTTCGGCACGAAAATTACCAAAATTATTCTTGAATTATTAAATGAGTTTGATTAAGAGCTGGAACCAAGGAAGCTGGGAGAGCTGGGAAACTTTATGAAATAGGGGAAGAGCTAGAATGGGGAAGATTAGGGACCAGGGAGATTCCAAAAATGAGTTTGGAGTGTAACAACCAACAAGCTTGAGAGCACGATCATCGAATCCAAAATTTGCAATGAAAGCATTCATCTACTTCTTTGGTATCCAAGTAGTGCTTCCAGAATTGACGAACACCCACCAGCTAACCATAATGGATGGATGGTGGGTGGACATGAAAAACTTTTCCACTGGGTTCCAATTCCCTAGCTTACAACAATGGTTAGCTCCATTGCTACCTTAGTACATGAATGGATTCGGCACTACTTCAATTATGCTTCAAATTGTTGATTTTTTGAGAAATTTATTGCCTGAAATGTAGAAATTTTGGACTCACAATGTTGAAAGTTTTGGAAACCTTCAAGTGGAATTGTTGCAATGCCTTTCCACATGTCAATCATGAGCTTTAAACATAAGTAGGCAGCATGGCTAATGATGTTGCTCTAGAAAAATAGCACATGGCTTTTCCTCAAATGCTTTTAAGGAAAAAAAAGTGCCTCTATGGTGCGAGTTTGTGAGACACCAAGAAAGGGTCGTGTTTTTGTTGGAAATGGTGAGTAGAAAGAATAACAAAGGAAACAAAAGCATTGAGCCTACTTTCGCATGATGAAAATAATTCCAAGGACAACAATTCATCGAACCTAGTTTAGGTAGGACAACTTTATCTACTTATGTCAAAATATAATTTAATTTAAACTTGGGCTCCACACTACTTCACTCTACCAATGACAATGAATTGTTTTAAAAAGAAGGATGGGAAGGGAAAGATTTGTATAAGCTTGCTAACTCTTGGATGTCAAATCTATATCCAGTCCATGCATTCACAACCTATTAAATTTGACCATCAAAGCATGACCTCATGGCCTGTAAGCCACCTCTACGTCTAAAAAGAAGCTATGATTAAGTGAAATACATGTATTCATGTATGTAGGTACTACATATTTTAGTCCTCCCTGACCATATCCAAGTTTAACATTCTAGAACGTGACCACAACGGTTCAAGCAAAGTCCCACTGAAAAGAAATAATCTGGACAATATAGGACTGAGTTTTTTTTTAACTACCAACATCTATACACATATTTCAGACACCCTGACCTTTGGACACACATTTACACTAATGATTCATATATTTGGATGAAACAAATACCTTAACAACAAGCAAGGGGGGCCCATTTCCAAGGGGTATCCTAAACACAGCCCAATGAATTTGCACAGGGCCCAAGTATATCCACCTTACTTAGAATTAGAAACATGGCTAATGAAAAACAGAAGTGGTGTTATTCAAAATTTTATAATCCCCAAAAATTCATTGAAAAATAAACACCAATGTGAAAAAAATTTAAGAAAATAAACATGGGCAATACTACCGGATGCCACATGCTCCTTTTCAAAGTCATCAAAAATGTCTTCAATTGGACCCCTAAATGTTTTCTCCACAATCTATCTAGTTTTTGCATAACTATGTCTAAGAACCTAGATCAAAACTTCATACATAGTAGTTATTAAGCTTTGAACTTTATAGTAAAAGAAAACAACTAAGATATGATATCTAACACAAGGGTTGCTTGGCTTTCCATTTTGATGAAAGGAGAACTAAATCATTGTAAATTGCAGCATATGTGACCACCATTACATCAACCTCTTATAACAATCTATTGTAGTTGATGCCTGGCACTGTAACATTGAACGCCAAGCTTCCTAAAATCCCACCATCCATTGACATGGAATACCTAAATACGTGTGTAGAAATCCACAAAGTATGCTCACAACCATGAAATATATTAAAACAACCAACATGTCATCTAGACATGAGTCGTTGTGCAAGTCAAGATTATTGTTATTTCTTTCTACCCTTTGTTGCAACCAAAAGTAGATATGTACAACAAACATTCACAGAATGAAACTATAACTATAACTAAACAAATCTAACTAGGCATGAAAATTTGGATCTATTCCAAAATGTGTGACTTCCATAATGGTTACAAATACCTTTTCATTATTCTCTGAAATGTTCTTGTGACATGCCTAGAAGCAATTTGCACACAACCCACTAGGTCATATTTACATCCCATGTCATGCAACAAGTTTTGGCATGTCCAAAATAGGGTTGCTGAAACCCACTTCAACCATGAAAAATTCCTTCAAAAAAGTGTAGTCAACTCTAATGCACACCAAGAAGATGGACAACATTTCAAACAACACATTGACCTTAGTTTTGTATGTTGCAAATAATTAAGAAAACATTTTTGTGGCCAACGCCAACCTACTTTGCATAACTACAAAAAAAATCCAATGAAACACATTCATTACATACATCCTCAACACTTGTGTAGAACTTGTTGCCCATGTATGGTCACAATTCCCCACATCAAACAAATAGCATCAAGGTCATGATGACCCCATTCTATTTTTTGCAAATAATCATGTGATGGGTGTTGCCATAAATTCTCACAACAAACAAACAACATCAAGGTCATGATGACCCCACTTTGTTTTTTGCAATTAGTCATGTGATGGGTGTTGCCTTAACTCCTTACACCAAACAAGTAGCATCAAGGTCATGATGACCTATTCTATTTTTTATAAGTAGTCATGTGATGGGTGTTACTAGAAGAATGCAACCCAATTGAAATGAGTAATTATGTGAACCAATAATCTACAAAATGGAAACCTAAAGGATTGTGAACCATTCTTGCAACTAAAATTTGGTACCCAAATGTATCTAGTGTTATTTTCAAAAGGCTTCCAAAAGGCACTAGTTTGCTATACCGAGTCCCTAAGGACAAGACTTACATGTGAGGAGCAACCATTACATCCTAGTTGTTCTTGTCCTTTATGAACAATTACCCCACACTTGACTTCAACAAAATCAAAGGCTTTTGAAAAAGAAGAGAAGAAACCCAACATTGTGATCAAGAGGAGGAGAGGGAGGGAAAAAAAATCATATGCAGGTTAGTTTCCAAAACTTTGTAAACATGTTGCTCGAAATTGGCGATCGGAATCATCACCACAATGTGAAGATTAAGCTCTTATGTGTTTACTCTCATCCTTAGAAATGCATTACAATAAACCTTCTCCTTTGAACACAATCAACTACCATAAAATTTTTAAAATTTAAAAACAAAAACTAAACGTTACATGGCGCCCCTAAAAGCCCTAGCTCCAAGGCTTAGGCTCTTAACAACCCTGCAACCTACATCACAATTTGTTCATTACTTAACAACAACAAGACCCCGTTGTTCTTTCTCCCTCTCATTCTCTCTCTTGTCTCCACCCAAACACCTAAATATCATAAACAAAAACCCTAGCCCCCAAGTATGACAATAATCTACCCATCAATCATCACATTCATTAGAAACAAACTTAGAATTAAATCATCATAGACAAATAAACCCTAGAAGATCTTCTCTCTCACCATCTTTGTTCGTCTAGTCAGTTAGTTTTTTGCTAGAACCTTCTTTTAATTCATGCAACGCATCATTACAAGGCTTGGAAAGAAAAATAAGAAGGAAGAAAAAAATTCATGTCGTGAAAATGTAGAGAAAACACTACTTTGTAGGAGATACACAAATGTGCATTATGTTGTTTTGTGTGGAAAAATCAATGTAATCTTTCAAAGAGAAAAACAACCGCCACAACAACCAAGTTCATTGCACAATGCTCGCCAACACTACTACTTTTCATAAGAAGACAAAAAAGAAAACTACCCAAACTTTCATCATTTTGATGCACAATTGTGTGAAGATAAAATTTTGAAAAAGACATTAACCCACCCAAAGCCCACCACCATTCTCACACACTTCCACCAAATTCCTTTTCTTAGGACTTCAAAGCTTTTACCACCCCAACCCCTTCATTTTCCACCCAACCACAACTTCAAACTTGAAATATTTATACACTATCTATTGCTTTTTCCCTGAATAGATATGTATTGATTGCCATTAAAGAATTTTGGACATTCATTTGCAAGTTGTATATTCAAGCTTTAGAAGTTACCCTGATTTGCAAAATGCAAATACCAAACTATCCACATTCTTTTCCTCCCTTAAAAATCAAGAACTCATAGTTACCACACATTCTCTATCAAAGACTCAAAGAAGACATCAAAAATAAAAAACAAAGAACACAAATATACAATAAAATACATCAAAATATCAAGCAACTTGAAGGTGAGGAATTTCTTGCCTTATCGTCTTATTATTCTTTTTCTTAAAAATCACACATTTTACTCAAAGAAAAATGTCAAGACTTTAGACTCATAATCACAAGTTTTTTTTCTTTTCAATATTTTCATATCTTTTATTCATTCTTGCCACTACAATGCTTGACATCAAGAAACCATTTTCCAATGCATAAAACTTTAGAATTCATGTGATGTGACCATTTTAAGCTAGTTTCCACATGTTCTCATCTAGTTGGAGATCAGATGATATATTATGCAAAAAATCTCGTATACAAGTTTTGATATTTTGTCATTAGAATTCAAGAGTTACGTGTGATGGTGTGTAGTTAAAATGTTTGCTTAGCGATCCACATATGAAATGACAATTAATCCAACAAATAGTTGGATATAACATTCACTTGTTGGTGGGTTGTATTGTTTGTTTTCTTATTATTATTATTCTTTCTATTCCAATTTTAATAGTTTAATCATCATTGACTAGTTTTTGTAAAGGAGTTTTGCCAAGCTTTAGATCCTTTACACAAGTGGAGGGACAACAACCTTTCGTTGCAACTAAGCAATATTGAATCTTGAATTGAGTAGGTTAGTGAGGTTGCATTTTGACACTTTACCACCTTAGCATCTAGAGGTTGATGTTAGTATGATAATTACCACTTGCTTGTGGAATTGCTCTTAAACCACAACAATCATTTGTGAGAATCTTGACACTTTGTTTAGTCACGAGTTACAACCCATAACCTTCAACCTCCATTTCAATAGGGACCTACTAGTTAGCACAAGGCACCACCTTGGGCTTTCATTGGCCCAATGATTATGTAACCTGTCACTATTTGGATGAAAATTTCATAAATGCTCTTTGTGTGGATGAAAAGAGGGCATTTCAATTCTCAAGAAGGATGGTCATATATCTAGTAACTTGCATGCTCTCATTGGTAGGCTTTATTTTGCTGGCTATATATAGCCAAAATGCTATATTTAAAATAAAATCAGGTGCATTTTGAGATTTTCTATAGCCAAAATTCAACAAAAATTTAAGAAAAAACGTCAGATTTCTATACATGGCTCATGTAGGTAGCCAGAAAAGAAGAAGAATGTTTTTTTAAAAAAAAAATTTACTTTCATATTTCGCTAGTAACTAAATCTGGCTAAATCTTCCTGTGGATGGTCGCCAATTTGGCTATAACACACAATTGCCAAAAAAAACACTGCGAGTTGCTGGTTGCCTAGTCAATGGTATTCATGATTTCGTGACGCCCACATGAACGAATGTATGTATGGATGGATGGATGATATGGCCTCACCCCTCTCTCTCCCCCTCCCTCTCGCTCTCTGTTCTTTCCTTGCTTCTTGTTCCCTGTTGCATTTTGCTTCCTTGAATGTCGTCCAAGGGTGAAGACTGGGTTGCAAGCTTGCAGGGAGTCGGGCAGCGGATAGAGTAAGCCGGTTAGAGCGAATCGCAATGTTGAGCACAGGAGACACAGCAGCGCTTCTCGCGCTGCTGTCAGAGGATCGATCCATGGAGAATCACGTATCTGCCTTCACCGTCACCTTCAAGCGTCACCAGCACTTTACAGCTTGTTGCTGCCTTCTCTTGCTCCTTGAGGTATGTGGCGTTCTGTCCATTCGGGCACGTAGCTTTTCTCTCTAACGTGGTATTTGAGCCTAGGTTCTTGCGTCGAGATGTTAACCTCTATCAGAAATGTAGGTTAATCGTTGCGGGCTGGTTGTGAAGAGTTAGGGTTACACAGGGAGTTCTGTTTGTTTGGAATGTGCGTAGGATTGGCGGATTTTGAAGCAAACGCAACGACTTGCAGCGTTATATATCTTGTTCGACCTATACCGTGTCGAGCAGCCCAGCACCAACCCTTTCATGTCATCGTTGGTCGATGTAAGCCTCGTTTGTGTATCTCTATTTGCTAAGTAGGTCAAAACACGTAATTCCACCAGTTTTGGCTTCTTGTAGGAGCCTCAAGAGGACAGTCGGTACTTGTCTTGGTTGTAGCTTCATATAACCATCTTGTTAAGCAAGGAATAACCTGGAGGGCATGATGGAAACAGCGTAATTGGATCTGTAAGGAGTAGTGCTTCCATGCAGTTCATCTCTCTCAGAGGATGAAGAGTAAACTTCTAATTTTGTGAGAAGTTTGCATTCCATTTTATTACAATGACATCTGTGCTTAAGGCTTAGGAATCGATATGGCACATGCTCAAGACACCTGAAGAGGAAGAATAAAGATGAAGATTTCATGAGCATTCTTCTGATGAGTTGTGTGACCTGGGTTAACTCAGTGGATGGTCTGAATTGACTCTGCAGGCAGCTTCTGATGAGACAGCCAGTAAACTGGAGAGAGGGTTTCTTCTCACTCTTTTCCAGTCTCTCAATAATAACAATATCATCAAAGAGGTCCTTTCTTGCACCCCTTAAACTACTGAATGAGATCTTTACCTATTACCCAGAAATAGCAAGGCATCCAGATGCAGCTTGTTAAGTACTGACAGCAAGTTTGTTGCTGCAGCTCTCAAAGAAAACTGCAACTGAGTTCATTTCCACATTTGATTCGTCTGCACATGTAAGGTCGTCTCTGTTTTCCTTTTGTGCTGTTGAACTAGTTGGATACTGTCACATCTGCACACTTATCAAGAGTTGGTAGATTTTTTTTTCAGTTTTGTGGCATTTCCATCTCAACACAACACTGATTACAAATTTCTATGCCCAGGTGTCTGGTGACATACTAACAAAACAGTCACTTTCTAGTTATTAAGTATGCAGGGAACTTTGTGGTGGGTTTCTACTGGTTAGGAACATTTGAAGGCTTTTCCTCCTTGGATTGCTTTCAGTGATCTTTGCCCAACTACAATTGTTCATGTTCAGCATTTCCTGCTGATCCAGAATTTGGTACTAACAAATGCAGGTTTGTGATGCTAAGATTGACTGCTGTGTGCATTTTGGAAAAAACAGACATTTGTAAGCGGTGATGTATTAAGGCGCCAGTACTCTGACAAGCTGCCTCCAGAACCTCATATAAGCAGTTTTAAGAAAGCGTCCATCAACAATGCATTGCCTGACCCTGATATACCACAGGGATATGACCCTGATACTCCAGAGTATGTCTGTTCCTTGGTATCTCTCTCTCAAACTTTGTGGAGACAAGCAGAGCAGAATTGCTATGATCTGTCTTGGTCTTGTATAAGATTCTCTGAGCATCTGCATTATTGTCTGCAAGCTTAGCTTGACAAGGACACAGATTGGGGAGTGTCTTTGCATCTTGTTGTGTTATTGTGGAGTTATTTCTGTAGACACATATGTCTTTGCGTCTTGTGGGCATAGTTTTCTGGTATTGGGTAGGGTGTTCAAGATTCATTTTTTTCACAATAAGTTGCATTCAAGCTTCTGTTTTCAGAAAGCACACATTGTTGACCAGGATGTCTTTGTGTGGCTGAGACATCCAGACTCGGTGTGCCAGGAGGTCCACCAAGAATTTGTGCTGGAAATAGAGATGCTGCTGCTACTGGTTTGGTACAGGCATCGTCCTTGGATGGATTGGAACCACCCTGGGTCCGACCTGCACCACCCAGGCTTCTTCCTCAAGAAGGAGAGGTGATTTGCGCTTCTGTTTCTCTCCTTCCTCTCTCCTTTTGAAGACCAGGGCACCATCCTATGAAACTCCCTTATCTATATTACTGCTATCTGTGTATTCCTCACAAAAATTCTGGACTCCAACTTTGCTATCTGCTAAATACCATTGTTATCACTTGCATATTGTGAACAAGATTCCTGACCCGAGTAATTATACCTTCATTTTTTTCTTGCTTGAGTTGCAATTCCTCTGTACATGGCAGTTGATTTGGCTGATCCCAGACACACAACATGAACTGCTGTGGGACTATAGCATGTGTGCTGATACTAGCCGGGGTACTGCTGTTCGGGAGCTCATTGCACGATCTCTTAAGGGTGCTCTTGCTCCTGCCCAGCAACAGGTCTTTCTCTTTCCTCTGCTATTTCTTACATGATCACAAAGAAGTTACACAAACCCAAGAGAGGATGAAGGTGAGAATCCTGATGAACTCTGGAGACACTTCATGCTTAATGTTCCCTGGGTGGATATTGCATTTTAGTGGTCTCAGAGTTACTTAGCTGACTGCATTTCTGCTGCTCCCCTTCCACCTGATGGGGATAAAACCTCTCAAAAGTCTTAAGCAGTAGTGTTAGCATCTTGCAGGGTTTAGGCCTTTATGTGTACAAGAAGCTAAATGCACGCAGGGAATGACATGAGTGCATGCTTTATGGGGGTTGCATTGACTTTGACTACAACAGTGCTGAGCATAGCAGTCTTTTGAGGGGTGCATTGATCAAAGGGCATGGTGTTGGTATCAGCAAGTGTTAATGGAGCTGGAAGCTGATCCCAAGTTAGTGTACCACTGTGGGCTGACTCCTCGGCGGTTACCTGTATGTTTTGTTTCTCACACCATCATATTAGGTTACTTTGTAGAGGTGATTTCTTTGTTGAACTTCTAGGTACTTATCCATTGGAGTTGGTTAGTCAGGGATTGTGTGTGAATGATAAGACAAGATGAGCCTTCAAACTCAGATGCTTGAGGTTCTCACTCTCTGTACAGTACAGAGCAGGTGACTATCACAATGTTGAAAGAGCAGGACTTTTGTATTGCAGGAGTTGGTGGAGAACAATCCAGTCATTGCAGTGGAGGTTTTGCTCAAACTTATGAATTCCAATCAGATTACAGAGTAAGTTGCACCTCATCTCTGGTTGCCATCTCCAGATTGCACCAGCATTACCTGTTGCTCAGCTGTTCCACGGTTCTTATTCAGCTTAGTAGATGCACTGTGTTCTCAATGCTGATGGTGGAGGGCATGTTGGATGGTGCAGTTACTTCAAGGTGCTGGTGAACATGGATATGAGTCTTCATTCTATGGAAGTTGTAAACCGGCTCACAACAGCTGTTGACCTTCCCACTGAATTTGTGCACATGTACATCTCCAATTGTATATCTTCTTGTCAAAATATCAAGGTCAGATTCTATGTGCTCACTCTCTGTGTGATCTTCATGGCAGCTGGCCTCAGACCATAAGAGTTCACATTCTTTATTATGTGGATTGTATCATGTGCCAGGGAAATATCCAGAGCAAGAGGCTCACATAAGTGCTTGAATGTGTCCATAGGGTTCCAAAGTGTGTCTGTGTGATGTTTGTTGAGTGGGTGTCTGCTACATGGCAAGGCCATTATGCCCATGACTCTAGAGTCAGCAAGGTGCAGTTATAATTTATTGAACTTCTTGGATCTAGCAGTGAACCAAAATCCTCAAGGTATATCCTGTAATATGTTTGATAAACATTCTCAACCAGAGTATGCAGGTGTTGACAAGAAGTGTTTGTTCCAATATCTCTAATACTGCTAAGTTTGGCGTTCTCAATAATCAGTTTTACAGGTGCTTGAGGCTTTGTTGTTCTAAATATTTCTTTGTTTCTCAGATGGTCAACCTTATTGTCCTTCTGAAGAATAAAGGCTACCCTCTAAGGATTCTGTTAAAGAGAACTAGAGGGTTGCTCAATAGAGAGAAATTTCTTTTTGGACTTTCAGCGTTTGGAGTCTTCCAAATGATTTTGTATAAGTCTTGTAAGTTGGGAGCTTTTTGAAGCCCACTTGTTTGTTTTTCCCTGTTGTCTGTTTTTTTCGTGTGTCTGTTCTGTTTCCTCTCTTGTTTTCTCTCCTGTTCTCCTCTTCTGTGTTGTTTTGTTGTTTGTCTACTAGCCAGTATCATGGCTGAGTCTTCCTGTTGCTTCTGTACTTGGAAGAGAAACTTGGTAGGCAGGTTAGTGGTTACACTAATGTATACCCACAGTAGGGAGCTGACGAAGTCAGTGGGGAAGGTGCGATCAGTAAGTTGCTATCATACATGTTGCTGTTCATGGTCCTGAGCAAGTGAGAGACTGTCACTGTTCAAATGGTGCATGTGTGTATTTTTTGTTCTTCCATTTTAGTTTTGTCCCTTTTGTATTGTTCTTTCTTCCCAGTTCTGTAAGTTCTGTAAGTCCTTATCTGAAAGTCCCTTGACTTATAAGGAGAAGTTTTAACCTTGTTCTGACTTTCTTAATTGTGAGTATGTAGATTTCTCTATGCTCATGAGATTTGTTATTTACTGAACAATGACCAGATAAACCAGTCTCCAAATTCACCACAGGCAATGAACAGAAAGAAATATGACTTTAATGAATTATTCTCTGAATGCCATTGCCAAACTTCAGCTACAAGAGAGCTGATGATGACCTGGCTATGTCTGTTGGCAGTTCATGCCTGATGATGATTTGTGCCCTAATTCTCAATCTCTTTTGATGGCAAATTTTTGTGTTCACACCATTGACATGTCAGGATATGTTTGCAATTATATGCAGCAAAATGTAAGTTACAGTAAATGTTAAGCAGTGGTAGAATGCAGCAAGCACCTGACTTGGTTCATTGCTCCACCAAACATCCCATATTTATCATCTTTCTAGCTTATGATGACTCTGGTGAATGGTTAGTTCCCATGGCTACTATCTCAAGCTGGGTAGATTTTCTTTATCTGTGGTGCAGGACAAGTACATGCAGAATCGACTGGTTCGTCTTGTCTGTGTATTCCTGCAGAGCCTAATCCGCAACAAAATCATCAATGGTACTCTTGCTTTCACATGACAAGACCTGGTGACTTATTGTCTTGTGTCATGGAGATTGTACTACATTTGTTACTTGTATATGGTAGGGTTCAGGGTTTGTTTGGTATACTTATTGATTGCATGTTGTTTGGCAGTGCAAGATCTGTTTATAGAGGTGCAAGCATTTTGCATCGAATTTTCTCGAATAAGGGAGGCTGCTGGTTTATTTCGGCTTTTGAAAACTCTAGAGTAGAAGTAGAATGGGTAGAAAGCACATGGGCCAAACTGCTGTATGATATTGCAGGAACCATAGCTCAATTGGTACTCTAAAAAGCTAATTGGAAAATACCTTTCTCAACTCAGGACTCAAGAATGAGCAACCTCTGCACCAATGTCGGTCTCCATTGGAGATCACAGGTGGATTGTTTTTGGATTTGAATGAGACATCTGTCAGGCAAATGATATCTCTGGCCACATTTCTTATGCAATATATCTATGCAGTTCATGTTTAGATCTACAGGCTCTGTCTCGTTCTTCAATCAATTCAACTGTGGCAAAGAAATCCCCTTCTGTGTACAACCCTTCTGTATGCAGAAGGGGGTGAAAAAATAGGATTTTTATGGTGAACTTTGAAGATTTCTAGGTGGAAACTGCATTAATGTAGGCAAAAGACCACATAGGATGCCATGATAGCAAGTTTGGTAGGATTTTTCCTCTTGTGTTATAGCTACCACATGACTCCAACCAATCATTGCCTTGTGTTCCTTGAGATCCCCTCTGGTATGGCTCTGAACTATTATACATCTAGGAATTGTTTTAGTGTGATGCATTTTCACTATTGGGCTCCTCTTTTCTTTGGTCCAAGTTTATTAAATTTCATGTAAGGTCACCCATCCCAATACTATTCAAGTTGAAGTGGGCTTAACTTAGAGTTCATGTGGAACCAAATTGTGAAAAAAAATTCAAATTATTTTCATTAATTTCTGAAGACAAACATCACTCTAAAATTCAATAAATTTTGCTTCATTGGTCTGAAAATTGTGAAATGACAAACCTGCACATTGCCTTGTCAAGGGTTTTCCAACAGTACCAAAAGGGGAGTGAGGGGACTCACAGTTTGGGAAGGGGACTCACTTTGTGATCACATTCAAACAAACACAATCTTAATATGTAGACTAGTGGGCCTTTTGTATTATTGGCCCAAGTATATCAAAGATCCTGCAAGGTTACCCATTTCAGTTTTATTTGAATCAAAGTGGGCTTAATTTCAAATTCTTATGAAACTTTGCTAAATATGTTTTTGTATAGACAAATCACTCTTAATTTGCTCTATTGGTCCAAAAATTGTGAAACAACAAATGTGCACACTATCTTGTTTGAGGGCTTTCCACCAATACCAAAAGAAAAATGAGGTGCTCCATGGTCCATGTTGGTTCAAATTACCACTTCCTAAATACGTTGTTCAAATCTCTGCAATATCACCTGCTTTATGGGTATGAGTATGCTACCACCTAACTATACAGTAGGGTAATATCCCTAGTATGGGGGTGAGGGGGATGCCACTACCAGGGCCAGGTATGGTGCCTCCTATACCTAACAATGTAGCATCTCCCAAGTAGTGTTTCTTTAAAGAAAAAGTTATGTAGCTTAAGTGGCAATCATCCATATGAAGATGTAGAAAATAATGGTGATAATCCAGAGGAAAATTTAGCTGAATCTGGCTATTAAATAGATATGAAATTAAAATCTTTAATCAACCTTCCATATTTATGGCTACACATTAAAAATTAAATATAGAAATCTAGTAATTTAAAAATCAATTCATTTTAAAAAATTTACATTTTTATTTCACTTTTTTGTGAAATTTCACTAGTAAAAAGCTACTTCATTGTGTTGTCGAACTAGGAGATAGTTTTTCATTTGTCGAACACAGTAAGGTGCTGGGGGTGGGGGGGGGGGGGGGGGGGGCGGGGGAGGCCAGCAAAAACGGGGGATAAAGGAAAATATGGATGGGGGGGAGGGTGCCCCCCA